>Ga0116217_10000246_pt1 | contig 61863 bp, 58 predicted proteins | sample Sb_taG_6_FD_89697 | JGI IMG/M metagenome (GOLD analysis project Ga0116217, IMG submission 89697) | Peat soil microbial communities from Weissenstadt, Germany - Sb_50d_4_PS metaG | ecosystem: Environmental > Terrestrial > Soil > Wetlands > Peat | place: Germany: Weissenstadt | collected 2010-09-21
CAGCCCGAATCGCGGGCCGAATCAACGGGGCGCAAGACTCGATTCTTACTGCTCACTACAAGCTCGATGGCACCGCTCTCGACCTCACGGCTTTCGCCGGCATCCGTTTCTGGGTGCGGGGCAACGGCTCGTTTCGTTTCAAATCGTTACAGCCAACCATCACCGATTACGATGACTATGCCATGCCGATTCTGAAAGCATCTGCCGACTGGCAGCCGGTCACCGTTCGATTCTCGGATCTCCGCCAGGAAGGGTGGGGAGTGGTGCTGCCCTTTACACAGAATGCACTCTCGGGATTCAAGATCGAAAACTTAACGACATTAGAATATGCGCCCATGCCGGTCTCGGGCCTCTACGAAGGGATGATCACACCGCTGCTCCCGTATGCCTTCCGTGGCGCGATCTGGTACCAGGGAGAAAGCAATGCCGAAAAGGCTCATCAATATCGGAAGCTGCTTCCTGCACTGATCAACAATTGGCGTGATGCTTCGCACCAGAAAGACCTGGACTTCCTGATCGTGCAGTTGCCCAATCACGGAGCCACGCCAGACCAGCCGAGTGAATCAGCGTGGGCCGAGTTGCGCGAGGCCCAGTTGCTGACCGCGAAACAGGTCCCAGGGACCGGGCTGGCCGTCACCATTGACGTTGGGGACCCGAGAGATGTTCATCCGCACCGCAAACTGGAAGTGGGCGAGCGGCTCGCACTGTGGGCACGGGGCACCATTTACAAGCAGCCGATCGAGTATTCGGGACCTTTGTATGAATCCATGAAGATCGAAGGCAGTGAGATCCGGTTGCTCTTTAGCCATGTGGGCGCGGGGCTGGAGGCGCAGAACGGCTCAGAATTGCGCGGTTTTGCTGTAGCAGGTGCAGATCGAACGTTCCATTGGGCCGAGGCGCGCATCGACGGCGACACTGTGATAGTTTCCACCCGGGATGTCCCAAGACCTGTGGCGGTGCGCTACGCGTGGGCGGACAGCCCGCATTGCAATCTCTTTAACAAGGACGGACTGCCTGCTTCGCCGTTCCGGACAGACGACTGGCCGGGGATCACGGGCACGCGCTGAGAGTACCAGGCCGTTGCAAACTAGGAGGAATTTCAGAAACGTTGAGTTCGTCTTTGGTCGTTCTCGTCTTTGATTGGAAGCTGCAGGCGAGGTAACCAGCCGCGTGGTTACTGAGGTTTGCCGCTGCAAGAGCGACATGTTCTTCGCACCTTCGTAACTGGTTGTGGTCAATCCCTCACAACTATGCTTCCACGCGGGGGTTTTAGTTCCACATGACCAACAAAATCTCGCAGTCTCTGTTAGTCTTGGCAGCGGGTGGACTGATGTTTGTCGGCGCCGCCTCTGCTCAAACTCAAAACAGCACCACATCCGGGGCGGGCGCAGGGCAAGTATATCCTGGCCATCCACGCGTGAATCAAGTCAATTCGCGCGAGACCAATCAGCAGAACCGCATTGCCAACGGCGTAAAGAACGGACAGCTCACGCCGGGGCAGACGTCGCGGCTGGAAAAAGGCGAACAGCGGCTGCAGAACAACGAGAAGAAAGACATGGCCGCCAACAACGGTCACTTGACCAAACAGGATCAGCGCCAGCTCAATCACGAAGCGAACCACATGAGCAAACGCATCTACAAGGACAAGCACTCGGACAAGTAAAGCCGCGCCTCCCAGTTCAGGACGAAAGCCGCCGGTAGTTGCGGCTTTTTTCTTTTGCAGGATTGGGCGGTGCTGGGTCTCGCAGAAGACACCGATGCCACGCCGTTCGGTTTCGAGCGGGGCCCCAATGCTCCGGAATTCGTAATTCCCAACGAACCCTTCCCTGTCAGCGCAAACTCTTGTCTATAATGACGGAGCAAGAACCAGGCCCGCCGTTCAGCGGAGCCGTTCGTGATCACATGCTCATGGTTTCTGCACGTTGGCACCGTTGCTCTGGGATTCGCCAGAATTGGCCGTCCATTTCATGAACGTCAAACCGGGCATTGAAGTGGCGAGCCTGAGCGACGTGGGTCGCCAGCGCGAGAACAACGAAGACGCCTACCTTTATTGGGAATCATCCAGCGAAGAAGAGTTTGTGCGCAAAGGACGTTTGGCCATCGTAGCGGATGGCATGGGCGGGTACGAAGGCGGACAGGAAGCCAGCCGGTTGGCGGTGGAGACGGTTCGCGATGTCTATGCCAAGGCATTTGGCGGCGATCCGCAGGCGACTTTGCTGGAAGCATTTGCCCTTGCCCACGAACGCATACAGGACTACGCCGAGCGGCACCCCGGGTTCTACGGAATGGGAACCACGTGTACGGCGCTGGTCCTGCTCGGACGCAATCTTTATGTGGCGCACGTTGGGGACAGCCGCCTCTATCGGGTGCGGGGTTCTGAGATTGCCCGCCTCACGCGCGATCATTCCTACGTCAGCCGGCTGGTGGAGAACGGCATCGTCCGCTCCGAAGATGCGGAGAAGCATCCGCAGCGCCACATCCTCACCGCGGCCCTGGGAGCGGGCGTAGAAGTTCTTGTGGATAGCTCCCAGCCGGCAATGCTCGTGGAAGCAGGGGACACGCTTGTATTGTGCACCGATGGCCTTTGGGGCGTGGTGACTGAGCATGAGATTGTGACGGCGGTGAAAGCAAGTTCGCCGTCGGAGATGTGTTCCGCGCTGGTCAACCTGGCCCTGCAAAGGGGCGGGCCGGATAACATCACGGTGCAAATCCTGCGCGTGGTCGGTTAATCCATAAAGCTCAGACGGTAATCCCTTTCCTCGGTCTGCAACCGGATGCTCATCCCGCGGGGAATGCTCCCGCCCTCGAAGTCGCTAAGCCCAGGGCTGAAAGGCTCTAGCATCTCGGCAAGAAATGGCCTTCGGATTGCTATGTCCTTTATGTCCATAAAGTCTATCATTTCTGTGGAGTTTATGGCATAGTAGGGGCTATGAAGAGCTCGCAAAAGCGCGGGGGAGCACCAGAGTGAACAGGCACGTTCTTGCCATTCTGATTGTTTCTCTTGCGACCGTCGCCACGGGGTGGGCGCAAACCACTATCCGCGTGGGAGCGTTTCCCAATATCACGCACGCGCAAGCCATGGTGGGCAAGGCGAACGGCTGGTTTGACAAGGCCATGGGCCCGCAGGTCAAGGTGCAATGGAGCAGCTTCAATGCAGGACCTTCCGCCATCGAGGCCCTGTTTGCCGGCGCGATCGACATGACCTATGTCGGCCCGAATCCCGCGATTAACGGCTATGTCCGGTCCAACGGAGAAGCGGTACGCGTGATTGCCGGCGCCGCCAGCGGTGGAGCCTCGCTGATCGTGCGCAACGACAGCGGCATTCAGAAGCCGGAAGACTTTCATGGCAAGCGGGTAGCGTCGCCGCAATTCGGCAACACGCAGGATGTTGCCCTGCGCAACTGGCTGAAGAGTCACGGCATGAAAACCAACGACAAGGGCGGCGATGTGCAGATCATCCCCATGGCCAACCCTGACCAGTTGACCATGTTTCTGAAGAAGGATCTGGATGCAGCCTGGGCTCCGGAGCCCTGGGCTACGCGCCTGATTCATGACGGAAACGGCCGCCTGTTTGTCGACGAGCGCACGCTCTGGCCGAATGGCCAGTTCGTCATCGGGTTGCTGGTGGTGAATACAAAATTCCTGAAAGCCCATCCAGACCTGGTGAAGAACTGGGTTCGCGCCCACCTCGAGCTTACGGATTGGATCAACGCTCACCAGACCGAAGCCAAAAAGCTCTTGAACCAGCAGATTCAAGCGGACACGGGCAAGGCGCTGCCAGCGGCCGTGCTGGATGAGGCGTTCGCCCGCTTGCAGATTACTTATGACCCGCTGCATAGCGCGCTCAACACCGCAGCCCAGCAGGCCTTTGACGATGGATTCCTGGGACGGCAAATGCCGGATCTGTCTGGACTCTACGATGTGACGCTTTTGAACCAGGTTCTCGCGGAGAAGGGAAGAAAGGCGATCCAATGAGCACCAACACACACAATTTTGCGGCGCAATTGCCGATTTCTGCGAGACCACCTCTCTCTGTCCGCGCGACCGGCGTGCGGGAGAAATTTGGCCCGGTTTCGGTTACGCGACCCTCGCGAGCGGTTTCGCCCCAGGTGCCGAAAGTCGGTTTGAGCGAGATTTGCCTGAGTTACCGCACGCAGAGCGGGGAACGCCTGCTCGCCCTTGATCACATCAATCTCGAGGTGAAAGCCGGGGAATTTCTTTGCATCGTCGGGCCGTCGGGCTGCGGCAAATCCACGCTGCTGCACCTGATTGCGGGCCTGCAACCGCCAACTTCGGGGCAGATCCTCGTGGATGGCAGACCCGTCCAGGGACCGGGCACCGATCGCATCCTCATCTTTCAGGAGCTCGGACTGTTCCCCTGGCTCACGGTGGGTGAAAACGTCGAGTTCGGCATGAAGATGAAGGGCGTTAGAAAAGCGGAAAGGGAAGAGCAAACCCGCCACTACCTGCGGCTGGTTCATCTGGCGCAGTTCAAAGACAGTTACACGCACCAGCTCTCGGGCGGCATGCGGCAGCGCGTGGCGCTGGCACGCGCGCTTGCCACCGAGCCTGATGTCCTGCTTATGGACGAGCCCTTTGCCGCGCTGGACGCCCAAACCCGCGATCTGTTGCACGATGAACTGGAGCGTATCTGGGCGGAGACCGGGCGCACCATCATTTTCGTGACTCACAACGTGCGCGAAGCCGTGCGCCTTGCCGATCGCGTCGCGCTGCTCACCTTCCGGCCGGGCCGCATGAAGCGGGAGTTTCCCGTGGACCTGCCTCGTCCTCGACTGATGGAAGATGTGGAGGTGGTGCGGGCAGCGCGCGACATTCTGGACGATCTGCGGGAAGAGATCAATCGCTCGCTCGCGGAGGAGTACCAAGCGGGTGTGAAACCGCGCGTGGAACCGGGAGGCGAGCAATGAAACGCGCCTTTCGCTATGTAGTCTTCTACGGTGGTTTGCTGGGCCTTTGGACGCTGCTGGCCGAACTGAAAATTTGGCCGCCGTATTTGTTTCCCACCCCGTGGGGTGTGGGAGAGGCCCTGCATAACGGATTTGCCGACCACAGTTTCTGGATCGCAATTGCGGTCAGCATGCAGCGGGTTCTGATCGGCTACATCATTTCCGTGATCCTGGGCATGGTTCTGGGGCTGGGTGTCGCCAGCAACAAGTTTCTCGAGGAGACGATGGGCGGACTGCTGGTGAGCCTGCAGAGCCTTCCCAGCATCTGCTGGTGGCCTCTGGCGTTGCTGTGGTTTGGCCTTAGCCAGAACGCGATTCTCTTCGTAGTCATCATGGGATCGCTGCTATCGGTCACGCTGGCCATGGAAGATGGGCGCAAGCAGATGCCGAAGATTTTCGGCATGGCGGGGCGCAACCTGGGCGCGCGCGGATTCAAGCTGTTCTGGCATGTGCTCCTGCCCGCCAGCCTGCCCTTCATCGTCTCCGGGTTGAAGCAGGGCTGGGCGTTCGCCTGGCGCTCGCTGATCACCGCTGAGATGCTTTATTTAAGTTTGGGTCTGGGACAGGTGCTGATGATGGGGCGCGACTTGAACGACATGAACGCCGTCGTCGCCGTTATGGTCCTGATTATCGCCATCGGATACGTCGTGGATGGGCTGGTTTTTAAGTCCATTCAGCGTCATATGCAGAACAAGTGGGGATTGACGCCGGCAACATAGAAGGAAAGTCGCCTAGGAAGGTCCCGTCCCCCAAGGAAATTAACCCCGCGTTAAGACAGAGAGTTGGATTCATCTTATAATGTCGACTAAGTCAATGGATATAATAGTAACAGTCGGGCTGGCGAAAAAACATGAAGTTGCCGGTCCCAAGAAGAATGGAGAGTCCCCGCTCCGATTTCCAACTCGCGACGATTTTGCATTTCTCCCCCAGAAAACTGATGTGGCAAGCACACACCCGAAGAGGAGAGGACTGTAATTCCATGAAAGCCACCAAGAAGCTGTTTTTCACGGCCCTTGCGATAGCGGCTCTGACCGCCTGCGCCTGGGCGCAAGATTCCTCATCGAGCGCGCCAGCCCGAACCGAGAAACACAAATCGGCCGCGGCTGCCCCTGCGCAACCGGCGGTCACTGCTGCCGACGTCCAGGCATTGAAGGATGCACTGGCCGCGCAACAGCAGCAAATCCAGCAACTAACCCAGCAACTGCAGCAGAACCAGCAGAACTGGCAGAAGGCGCAGGCCGCAGCGGCCGACGCTGCCAACAAGGCAGCTGCGATTCAAGCCGACACTGGCCAGGGATCTGACTCCGTGCGAGCGGCGTCCAAAGAGGACGTCAACCGCATAGCCGCGCCCGGAACACACTCCAGCGTGGGACCAGCGGCTCCTGCGACCGCTGAATCCGCTGCGGTGTTCCACCCGCCTAGTGCCAGCACGACTGGGGTGCCGCCAGTGCAAGACTTACAGCGCACGCCGCCGATCAACATTGTCAGGGCGGAGAATCCGCTCTCGATCAAGATCGGGGGCGCTGAGTTCACTCCCGGTGGGTTCGTGGATCTGACAGGAATTTTCCGCAGCAAGGACGTTGGTAGTGGTCTCGGCACAAATTTTACAATCCTGCCGTATAACAACACGCTTCCCTTGGGCGGCTTATCAGAATTCCGTTTTACTGGTCAAGGCTCGCGGTTGTCTTTGAAGGTGGAAGCCAAGCCCAGCAAGTGGACAGACGTAATCGGCTACGTGGAAAGTGACTTCAATGGCTTCGAGCCCGCGAATTCCAATATCAGCACCAAGAGCGACACATTCCGTCTCCGCCTGGCCTTTCTTCAAGTCAGGTCCGGGAAATGGGAGCTGGTAGCTGGGCAAACATGGTCCTTTCTGACTCCCAACAGGGAAGGGCTCTCGCCGTTCCCGGAGAACATTTTCACCGCACTTCGGCTGGACTCGAGCTACCTGGCAGGTTTGGTCTATGATCGGCAACCCGGGATTCGTGTTGTGTACCATGCAGCCGATTGGTGGTCATTCGGCGTTGCCGTCGAAAATCCGCAGCAGTTCGTGCCCACGTCCGTCATTTTTCCGACTGATAGCAGCTCCTCCACCTTCTTTTCCAGCCAGTTTGACAACGGAAGCAGCAACACGAGCTCTGCCACCGCTGCCGGGAACCCTACCGTTCCAAATCTTCATCCCGACATCATTGCGAAAACGGCTTTCGACTGGAGGCTCAAGGGAAAGTTGTTTCACGTGGACGCCGGAGCTGTGGCCCGCAGTTTCAAGGTTTACAACAACCTTGTAAAGCCCGCCGACACCAACACAATAACCGGCGGTGGTGGAGGCGTGAACCTGAACTTTGAGGCCCTGAAGAACTTTCACCTCATTGGGAACTCGTTTTACGGCGATGGCGTCGGGCGCTACATCGGCGGCCTCGGACCTGACGTGATCGTGAAGCCGGGGGGCACTCTCTCGGGGATTCACGCGGGATCAGGCGTCGCAGGCTTTGAATGGCAGACCACGCCGAGATTGGTCATCGATGGTTATTACAGCGGCGCCTACTTCGGGCGGAACTACGCCGGGACAACCAAAGCGTTGGGCACTGCTTGCGGTGCTACGTCGTATTGCGTGGGTTTTGGATTCCCCGGGTCGGCGAATACGAACAATCGGGACTACCAGGAAGCCACCGTGGGCTTTGTACCAACGATCTGGTCCAGCCCGAACTACGGAAAACTGCAATTCATTTCGCAGTTTTCCTACGTCGTCCGCAGTCCCTGGTTCGTCCCAACCGGGAGTCCGAAGAATGCCCATATTTTGATTAGCTATGTAAACTTGCGTTACATAATTCCGTAGTCGTTAGAGCCGTCGAGGCACGCTAACGTCTGAGCGCGGTGTCTTCATCTCAGAATCGCCGCCGGCCCGGTTTTGGCACTCTCCTTTTCCGGGCCGGTGGTGTTAACGTATGGAGGCAGTGGATGAAGGCGGAGAGCTGGCTCCCCGATGGCAGATATCACCTCACGACGCGATTTTCTGAAGCAGGTGTCCGGCGCTGCGCTGGCGGCAGGGGCAGCGCCGTCCATGCTGGCTTGGGCGCTTCCACTTCAGGGTCAAGCCGTCGACGTGCCCGGCGAAGATGGGATGATTCTGCGTTCCTTCCGCTTTGTCGACCTGGAGTCGCCCGTCGAATATTTCAATACCTGGCTCACGCCCGTGCCGCATTTCTTCGTGCGCAATCACATGCACGAGCCCAGCGAACTCAGTGCTGAAGACTGGAGGCTCACCGTCGGCGGCGAAGTGGAGAAGTCACTCACCTTGACTCTCGCCGAACTTTCCAAGCTCGAAACGCACTCCGTGGTCAACACCCTGGAATGCGCCGGCAATGGCCGCAGTTTGCATCGTCCTCAGGTTCCCGGCATTCAGTGGGGCAAAGGCGGGGTGAGCACGGCGCGGTTTTCCGGGCCTCGGCTGCGCGATGTGTTGCAGCGCGCGGCCCTGAAATCCGCGGGGAAACACGTGATGTTCCGCGGGCTCGACGAAGTTCCCGGGAAGGTGCCTCCCTTCATTCGCAGCATCCCCATTGAAAAGGCGCTGGACTCCGACACGCTGATCGCCACCCACATGAATGGCGCACCTCTGACCAAGCACCACGGCTTTCCGGCGCGGGCGCTGGTTCCCGGCTGGGTTGGCGCGGCCTCGTGCAAGTGGCTGACTGAAATCAAGGTGCTCGAAACAGAATTCGCCGGCAACTTTATGAATCCGGGTTACCGTTTCCCGAACCAGCCCGGGAAGCCAGGAGAGCCTGTCAAGCCGGAGGATACGCACCCTCTGACGAGCTTGAACGTGAAGTCAGTAATCTCAGGCCCGAGTGACGGAGGGAGCGTGAAGGCAGGCGCATTGCATGTGCATGGGGCCGCATGGGCCGGTGAAGCTGACATCGTGAAGGTGGAAGTCTCCACCGACGACGGAGCTACGTGGAATCCGGCAAAGCTCGGCCACGAGCAGGCTCACTACGCCTGGCGGCTGTGGAGCTTCGATTGGAAAGGCAAGGCGGGCGATTACAGCGTTCAATCGCGCGCTACGGACAGCCAGGGACGCACTCAGCCCCAGACCGCCGTCTGGAACCCTAGCGGCTATCTTTACAACGCCATCGATCAGGTGAAGATCCATGTTGCCTAGCATCAAGAAGTTTCTCGGCCGGCTTCCGATGCGCGCGCTTGCCGTCCTGGCGTTGGCGATCATGGCTTCTTTCTGGGCGCATGCGCAGAAACCAACACCGGCCAAAGCCACCGAGGATCTTCCTCCCGGCGCTATGCAGGCCAAGGCCACTACCTCGTGCCTGGAGTGTCATGAAGCTCGCATCATTCTTCAGCAGCGCCTCAGCAAGGCTGCATGGACGAAGGAAGTCGACAAGATGGTGAAATGGGGAGCCGTGGTCGATGCCAACGATCGCGACGCGCTCATCGACTATCTGAGCACGAACTTCAATCCCGACCAACTGCAATATCAAGCCCCGCGCACGTCCACCGAGAAGGGCAGCGCCGGGAAAATTTCGAAATAAGAATCCTAGTCACAAAAGCAACGCGCTGCCGACCCAATGTCCGGAAGGACACTACGGCAGCGCTGCCACTGCTGAGCCCAAGAACTGTTTAGACTATAAAAATCTGGTTGCACTACTTCTAGTGCATTGTTAGGTACTGGGAAGTTAATACCTGAAGGTCTAATGAATAGAAGCGATCTCACAACGAAGCAAGGGAGCGAACTGAGCGCCCCCCTCAGGGGCTAAACCCGCGTCACTCTCTGGCCTAGGCGGCACGGCTGGAAGCCGCGCCCTCCCCAAAACCGTCTATTAGACGGGTTCTAGTAAGCTCAAATTTAGGATCCCTACGGTTTTCCCTCTGCCTCCCCTGTGTCCCCTGTGGTTGAGCTCTTCTCTGGCCGCAGCAGCGGAAACAGAATTACATCGCGGATAGTGTGCGAGTCCGTGAGCAGCATACACAGCCGATCGACTCCCACGCCCACGCCGCCGGCCGGCGGCATGCCGTAGGACAGCGCCCGGATGTAGTCTTCATCCATCTGGTGCGCTTCATCGTCGCCGCGCTCGCGTTCTTTCAGTTGCGCTTCAAAACGCCGCCGCTGATCTTCGGGATCGTTGAGTTCGCTGAATCCGTTGGAAATTTCCATCTGCCCGGCAAAGATTTCGAAACGCTCGGTCCAGTCGGGCTCGTTTGGTTTCTGTTTGGAGAGCGGAGAAACGGCAGTAGGGAACTCGTAAATGATCGTCGGCTGCGTGAGATGTTCTTCGGCAACGGCCTCGAAGATGCTAGCAATAGCTGCACCTGTACTCCCGCCCTTGCGCAAATCCCCCCGAATCAGTTCAAAGGTAGCCTGACGCTTACTCCCCACAAATTTCTCTGATCGGGCGTCGACTATGGCTTGAATCGCTCTACCCAATAGCGCTTCGACAGTCTTATTGTCGACGAAGTCGCCCATCGCAGGCTTCGAACCAGCTGCCTCCGGCCAATAATGAATGATGGCCTCGCGCATGGTCAGGCGCTGCCAGTTGGCCCAGTCAATTTCCTGATCACCCCACTTTGACTTGGTGGTGCCGTTCACGTCTTTCGCAGCCTGCGTGATGACTTCCTGGGTGAGATCCATGATGCCTTGGTAGTTGGTGTAGGCCTGATAGAACTCGAGCATGGTGAACTCGGGATTCCAGCGCCAGCCGAGGCCCTCGTTGCGGAAATTACGGTTGATCTCATACACGCGGTCTAATCCACCGACGACGAGCCGCTTCAGATAAAGCTCAGGCGCGATGCGCAGATATAAATCCATGTCGAGCGTGTTGTGGTGCGTGACAAACGGCCGGGCCACGGCGCCGCCCGCAATGGGCTGCATCATCGGGGTCTCGACTTCGATGAAGCCGTGGGCATCGAGCGTGCGCCGCATCGACTGAACCAGCTTGCTGCGCTTCAGAAAAACTTCCCGCACTTCCGGATTTACGACAAGGTCCACATAGCGCTGCCGGTAGCGCAGTTCGACGTCGGTCAAGCCGTGCCACTTCTCGGGCAAGGGAAGCAGATCTTTGCTGAGGAAGGTTATTTCTTCGACATGAATGGTCAGCTCGCCGGTGCGCGTGCGAAACAGATATCCGCTGACGCCGATGTGGTCGCCGAGATCGAGCAGCTTGTAGAGTTCGAATCCCTTTTCCCCCACCGCGTCTTTCTTGACGTAAATCTGCAGCCGCTGCCCGCCCTGCTGCAGATGGCAGAAGCCGGCCTTGCCCATGAGGCGGATGGCCACAATACGGCCGGCCACGCGCACGTCGACCCGCGGGTTTTCCAGTTGCTCGGCAGTTTTGTCGGAGTAATCCACCCAGATTTGCGGAACCGTGTGCGTGAACTCGTACTGGTTGCGGTACGCCGGCTGGCCCAGGGCCTCAATTTGTTTCAGTTTCTGGCGCCGCAGTTCGTAAATATTCTCGTCGAGAGCCAAGAGAGTCCTTTAAGCAGGGAATCGCGCCCCGATTTCGGCGCGGAAAGTCAGTGCAGTGTTGAAACGCGATTATAAACAACCGGCTTGTGGGCGTGTGGCACGCCGGCGGCACCGAAGGATCCCCTTGTCCTGATCTATGTATCTTGGTACATTGGTACACATGACTGAAGATGCCAAGCTGCTGGTGGAACGGGTGCAGACCGGGGTGCGCATCGAAAGGCGCATTCTGAAAGTTTTGAAAGCCTTCGCCGAATACCACGACATCACCCTCGGCGACCTGCTGGAGGGCATCGTGCTTCATGCCTTCGACGGAAAGACTCCATTCAGCCCGGCCTCCATCGAGCGCATCCAGGAGCTGAAGAAGTTTTATGAACTCGACCTCGACGCCAGCGCGAGTCACAAGCTCAAAGAGATGAAGGGGAGAGCCGCTCGCAAGCGGGCCGCCGACAAATAGGAAAAAGCACGAGATGAACGAGACACGTCTGAAATGTGCCATTACTGGACTGCAGTGGACCCTCGGTCTGGTCATCCTGATCGAAGCCATCCTGTTCGTGATGCCCGGCGCTCGCCACGAGTTTGCCAAGACTCATATGCCGGATGCGGTACGGACAGTTTTGGGCGCCGGCGAGATTATGGGTTCGGTTCTGTTGCTGATTCCGCGGACGGTCGTTCGCGGGGCGTGGCTGCTGCTCGCAGTGTTCGGGTTCGCAATCGTTATCCATGTGTTGCACGGTATGTACAACGTTGGCAACCTGCTCATTTATGCTGCGGCGGCCTGGGCGATCGCCGCGGGCAAACAAGGTTAGTCGGGGCGACGTTCATTCCCTGATGGTCCGCTCGATGCTCGTTCATTCGGGTTCTATGGAGAAACGTACTTATGATTACTCTCAAATTAATTCTTGCAAGCGGCCTTATCGCTGTCGCGAATGCAGTTTTCGCGCAGGGAACAGCGCAGCAGGTCAGCCGTACCGGGAGCTTCGATTTGCCGTGCAATGCCGACACCGCTTTTCCACTTTTTAGTCCTGAAGGCGAGCGGGACTGGGTGAAGGAGTGGGATCCTAGACCGGTATTCCCGGACACGATTGAATTCACCCGCGACACCGTCTTTCGCGAAGGTCGCCCCGGCGAGGAAGCGGTTTGGACCATCGTTGACGCCGACTGGCAAACTCACCGAGCGGAATATGTTCGCCTTGCTCCCAATTCTCACACCGCACGAATCGTGGTGAAGATCGAACTTCTTGGGGCAGAGCGCAGCCGGGTGGTCGTCAGTTACACGGTTACCGCTTTCGGGCAGAATGCCGCGAGTCTGGTGACAGCGTTCTCTGAGGAGGCATACGCTGCGAAAATGCGCGACTGGCAGCAACAGATCAGCGCGTATCTGGAGAATCGCAAACTACGAGAGGCTGGCCCGTCGGCCGGGCGCCCGAACACGGAATTGCGTTAGACCCCAGGATTGTTCCTTGAGCAACTAAGAACTGATCGACTGTTTTGAGAACCACGCTATTCCTTGCTCTCAGTTAGTCTCCTCCTGCGTCTAACGCGCCATGAATCTCGATCGAAAGACAAAGATGAATCCCAAGAAGCGTCTGCTGCTAATTCCATTTCTTCTCACTTTGACTCTCGCCCATGCGCAGGAAATCCGCAACGGCGAGGACGTCTTGCGCGCGATGCACGATCGCTACCAGACGTCCTGGTACGACACCGTTACCTTCACCCAGAAAAGCACGACCTACAACGCCGACGGCACCACGAAAGTTGAGACCTGGTACGAGGCGGCGCTGCTCCCCGGCAAGTTGCGCATCGACATCGGGCCGTCCGGCGGCGGAAACGGTTACGTCCTGGCCGACGGAAACGTGACAATTCTGCAAGATGGCAAGATATCGGGAGCGCGGCCGCTGGTGAATATGCTGCTGGTGCTGGGATTTGATGTCTATCGCCAGAAACCGCAGACCACCATCGATGTCGTGACGGGCCAAGGCTACGACTTGACGAACTTGCGGGAGGATACTTGGGAGGGCCACCCCGTCTACGTGGTCGGCGCCGAAAAGGGAGACTTGCAGTCCAGGCAGTTCTGGGTGCAGAAAGATACGTTGCTGTTCGTGCGCGAAATGGAGCCTTCCCAGGGCGATTCCAAGAAAGTGGAGGATATTCGCTTCGCTGACTATCGCAAACTGGCTGGCGGATGGATCGCCGCGCGGGTAGAAGTCCACGTCGACGATAAGCTGGTGTTCAGCGAAGAGTACTCGGACATCCAGGGCAACGTGAAGCTCGACCCGGCGGTGTTCGACCCCAAGCAGTTCAACGCGACCCACTGGGAGAAGCAGTAGGTGGCGTGAGAGCGGACCCATACCCGCTTTTACCACCAAGGACACGAAGTCACACGAAGGAAGAACCTTGAAGCAGGCCCTTCGTGGTACTTCGTGCCCTTAGTGGTTCATGATTTTTTCTGTTTCTACGTCCAACCTGCCACTTTTCAATCGCAAGAGCCTTGAAGCCATGTGCAGACAGCGGTACTATGGTTGCGTTTCCAGCATTCGGCGAACCCGAGGCATTTCATGCCGCAAAACTACGTTCCCATTTTCATCTTCATCGCGGTAGTCGGGAGCCTGCTGCCTCTGACTCTGCTGCTGGCCAAGCTGGTTCGGCCGCAAAATCCCAGCAAGACCAAGCTGATGCCTTACGAATGCGGCATCGATCCCATCGACAACGCCCGCGGCCGCTATACCGTCCGCTATTACGTGATTGCCATCCTGTTCGTGGTTTTCGATGTGGAAACCATCTTCCTGTTTCCCTGGGCGGTCAAGTTCAAGGCCTTCGGGGTGTTTGGCCTGGTCGAGATGCTGATCTTCCTGCTGATCCTGATCGTGGGCTACATCTGGATCTGGGGAAAAGGCGCGCTGGAGTGGGTGTAAGCTATGGGCGCAACTCCCACCACTCTGCCTGCTGAAACCGAGGTCGAAAGTTTCTCCGCCAGCCGCTGGACGCAGGGTAATTTCCTCTTTCCCACGCGCATTGTCGTCAGCCCGCTGCGCGTCAGCCGGGTCAAATCGCGGCTCTTCGGCAGCAATGAAGAAAGCATCGCCATGTCGAAGATCGCGTCGGTGCACATTTCCACCGGCGTGCTCTGGTCGGAGATTCGCATCGAATCCACCGGCGGCACCGACCCCATCACCAGCCACGGGCACCGCAAAGCCGATGCGCAGCGTATCCGCTCCCTGATTGAGAGCTACCAGGCGAAACCGCCCAGCTAGCGCGCCAGTTGGCCGATCCCGCCGGTTGTTCTTTGCCCGTTTTTCTCGCTCGCGTCGTTGACACGCTATCCCCAAGCTGGTAGAAGGGAACGTTCTCCCGGAATCAGTCGGCGCCGGAGGTTTGTGCATCCCGAGCTATGCCGGACGAAACCAAATCGCCTTCTTCACCGCCGCCGGAAGGTGAGCCGAAACCGACGGCGGATCAGTCCGCGGTTCCCGGGGACGTGAAAGCTACTCCATCCGGCTCGATTCAATCGGAGACGAAACCCGCGCCGCCTGAAAAACCGGCCTCACCCGCGGCCGCTGCTCATGCAACTCCACCTGCCGCCAAACCGGCGGCCCCAGTAGCTGCTCATCCCGCTCCGCCCAAACCAGCAGGCCCCGTACCCACGCCCTGGGATTCGCCCATGGTCGCAAGGTTGAAGGGCATGCATGGTTCCGGCATCGAGGCGCTGACCCATCTCGGACAGAACTACATGGTGGTGGACCGCTCCTTGATGCCGGAGATTCTCCAGGTTCTGCGCAACGAAGAGCAATTCGACTATTGCGTCGACATCACTGCAGTGCACTATCCCAAACGCGAGAAGCAATTCGACGTGGTCTGGGTGCTGTATTCCTTCCCGCGCAATGAACGCATCCGCGTGAAAACGCAGATTGCCGACGGCGCAAGCCTGGAGAGCTCCGTCCCCATCTGGGCCACGGCCAATTGGCTGGAGCGCGAAGTCTACGACATGTTCGGCATCAAGTTTGACGGGCATCCCGATTTGAAACGCATTCTGCTGCCCGACGGCTGGAAGGGTTATCCCCTGCGCAAAGATTACGGTATCCTCCAGCAGGACAACGAGTGGGTGCAGATCAACCTGGGAATTGAAAGCGGCCAGTAAGGCAGACCCCAGTAGACAGACCAATGACCGACCCGAACACGCTCTCGCCGCCCTCTCTCGAGACGCACGTCGCAGCGCACGACGACACGTTTCTCGACACCAACGAGCTCGTCATCAACATGGGCCCGCAGCATCCCGCGACCCACGGCGTGCTGCGTGTCATTCTGCGGCTTGACGGTGAGAAGGTGTTGGGCCTGGAGTGCGTGATCGGCTATCTCCACCGTGGCGTCGAAAAAATTGCCGAGAACCGCACCTACACGATGTTCAATCCCTACGTCGACCGCATGGATTACGTGGCCGCGGTTTCGAACGGCCTGGGATACTGCGAGGCAGTCGAAAAACTTCTCAGCGTGGAGGCTCCGCCGCGCGCGCAGTATGTTCGCGTCATCCTCACCGAACTGAATCGCATTACCAGCCACCAGCTCTGGCTGTGGACGCACGCGCTCGATATTGGCGCCATCACACCACTTTTCTATACCTTCCGCGACCGCGAAGAAGTTCTCAAGATCTTCGAGAAATACTGTGGGGCGCGCCTTACCACCCATGCTTTTCGCATCGGCGGCCTGCAATACGAAACCTACAACGGTTTCGAGCAGGAGGTGAAGAACTTCCTCAATTTCTTCCGGCCGAAGATCGACGAGTATGAGGAACTGCTCACCACCAACCGCATCTGGGTGGAGCGCACCAGGAAAGTCGGTGTCATCTCGGGCGAAGACTGCATCGCGCTGGGTGTGACCGGGCCCGTGCTGCGGGCCAGCGGAGTGAAGTGGGATATCCGCAAAGCCCAGCCCTACGCCAACTACAAGAATTTCGACTTCGAAATCCCCACCGGCCAGAATGGCGACACTTACGACCGTTACTTGGTGCGTATGGCCGAGATGCGGCAATCGGTGCGCATCATCCAGCAGGCAGTGGAGGGAATCCCCGAGGGACCGATTATGGCGAAAGTTCCCAAGGTGATGAAGCCGCCGGTGGGCGAGGTTTATCACTCCATCGAAGCGCCCAAGGGCGAGTTGGGATACTTCATCGTCAGCGATGGTTCCACGCAACCCTACCGCGTGCGCGTGCGCCCACCCTCGTTCGTCAACCTGCAGGCTCTGGATATGATGTGCCGCGGCCAGCTTGTGGCCGATGTCATCGCCGTGATCGGCACGCTCGACATCGTTCTCGGCGAGGTTGACCGCTGATGGGCCAGATCATCCAATACATCCAGTCCTATCTCCGCACGAAGGACTTGACTCCGGGCGCGGCGGGGAATGTTTTCTGGGCGCTCGTCTACATCATGCTGGTTTTCGCTGGCCTATCCGTCGCAGTGATTGCGATGAACTGGCTGGAGCGCAAGATTCTCGCTCACATGCAGGTGCGCCTCGGCCCAATGCGCGTAGGCCCGCACGGCTTGCTGCAACCTATCGCCGACGCTCTCAAACTGCTGCTGAAAGAAGACATCATTCCCGCCGAGGCCGACGCCCTCGTCTTCTGGGTTGCACCGTTTATCGTGGTTCTGGCGGCCTTTACCGTGTTCGTCGTGGTTCCCTTCGGTCCCACACACGCCATCACCGACATGAACATCGGAATCCTCTTCATGCTCGGCGTGTCGTCGTTGAGCGTGCTCGGGATTGTGACGGCGGGCTGGGCCTCGAATTCGCACTATCCACTGATCGGCGCGCTGCGCTCCAGCGCCCAGATGGTCTCGTATGAAGTCGCCATGGGCCTGGCGGTGGTTTCGGCGATCCTGATGACTAGCCTCAACGCGGAAGGCACTGGAACTCTGAGCATGATCGGCATCGTGCAGGCGCAACAAGCCCAGGCCGAATGGTTCATCTTCAAGTTTTTCCCGCTCGGACTGGTCGCATTTGCAATTTTTGCGATCGCCATGGTCGCGGAGACCAACCGTGCTCCCTTCGACCTGCCCGAAGCCGAATCCGAACTGACGGCCGGCTTCCACACCGAATACAGCGGCTTCCGCTGGTCGTTGTTTTTCCTCGCCGAGTATTCCGCCATGATCGCCGTTTCGTCGATCGCGGTCACGCTGTGGCTGGGCGGATGGTTGCGACCATTTCCCGCTTTGCATGGCCCCAGTATAACGATTGCCCACGTCTGGCCCCCGGCTGACCCAACTGCTCCCACGGGCGCATTGGACTTTGTCTTGGCCCTCTTTCCTGGCCTGACGTTTCTTTTTCTGGCCGGCATGTGCTTCTACAGCACGGTACGCATGCCGAAACATCCCTTTTTCCGGATTCAAACCATTGGCCTCGCTGGCTTCGGAGCGGCATTAGCTCTGATCGGCTTAATCCTGTTCTGGCCGCCGGTGCGCGACCGCGTCGGCGACATTTACTGGTTCTCGGCTAAAGTTGCTGCGTTCATGTACCTCTATATCTGGTATCGTGGCACGTTCCCGCGTTATCGCTTTGATCAGCTCATGAAGGTAGGATGGAAGATTCTTCTGCCCATCGGCTTGGGCGTATTAATACTGACGGCGACTGTAGCGCTGTTGCAAACCATATGGCACCTGTAGATGCACCTGTAGCCACGCCATTTTTCTTTTACCTGCTCTCCGGGATGATGCTCATCGGGGGCGTCCTGGTGATCACGCGCAAGAATGCGGTGCATTCCGCGCTGGCGCTGATCGTGACCCTGCTGGCCCAGGCCGCAATCTACCTGATGCTCTACGCTCCGTTCGTCGCCGGCGTGCAAATCATTCTCTATGCCGGCGGGATCATGGTGCTGTTCCTGTTCGTGATCATGCTGGTTTCGATTGAGCGCACCGAGAAGGAGCGCCAGTTCAACAAGCAGTGGCTTGTCGGGATCGTCGCCGCAGGTGCGCTGGGCGGCCTGTTCATCACCGTCTATTCGAAAGGGCAGTCGATTTTCCCGGATCGCGCTCTGCCCATAGCAGAAGCGCAAAACACCCAAGTCGTGGGCACGATGCTGTACGGGCAGTACATGTTCGCCTTCGAAATCGCCTCGCTGCTGCTGCTGGTGGCGATTATCGGGGCGGTGGTAATGGCGAAGAAGAGAATTTGAAGACAGCTATCAGCTTCGAGGCGCGAGCTACGATGCGCAAGCTCGAAGCTCGCAACTCGTAGCCCAAAGCTCAATGGAATCCATGCTCCACATCACGACGCTGCACTACCTGGTTCTGGGCGCGGCCCTGTTCTTGCTCGGCGTAATCGGTGTGCTCACGCGCCGCAACGTGGTCATCGTGCTGATGTCGATCGAGCTGATCCTGAACGCCGTGAACCTCAACCTGGTGGCGTTCTCGCGCTTCTGGGGAGGCGTACACGGTCAGGTGTTCGCGATTTTTGTCATTACCGACGCCGCGGCGGAAGCCGCTGTCGGCCTCGGCATCCTGATCGCCTTCTTCCGCAACAAGGAGACGATCAACATCGACGAAGTGAATTTGCTGAAGTGGTAGAAAAGCGGTCTCAAAGTGATTTGTCATTCTGAGCGAAGCGAAGAACCTATGCAATTTGCGGGCGCCACGAGGTTGCATAGGTCCTTCGCTTCGCTCAGGATGACAAGGCGAACGACCAGCGACTGACGACCAACGACATGCTCTTTCTCTCCCACATCTGGCTCATCCCGCTGCTGCCGGCCTTCGGCGCGACGCTCATGTTCTTCTTCGGCCGCAAGCTGCAGAAGGCCACGGTGAGCGCGGTCTGCGTGGGAGTCATTGTCCTCGCGTTCCTGTTTGCTTGCGGCACGGTTTGGCAGTACACGGCGTGGTCGTCCACACCGGAGAATTTCCACCAGCCGTATCAAACGATCCTCTACACCTGGCTCGGCACCGACACTGGCCACCTCAGGTACTCAACCCAGAACGGCTCGCCCTCCCCTTTCCAGGCCGATGCCGGCTTCCTGCTCGACCCCCTTTCCAGCATCTGGCTGCTGTTCGTCACCGGCGTCGGCATGCTGATCCACATTTATTCCACCGGCTACATGGCGCATGAAGGCGGCTACTACCGCTTCTTCGGATACCTCAACCTCTTCATGTTCTCCATGCTGACCCTCGTTCTGGCCAACAACTATGTGCTGATGTTCGTGGGCTGGGAAGGCGTGGGCTTGTGCTCGTACCTGCTGATCGGATTCTACTTCCATCGCAAATCGGCCAGCGACGCCGCGAATAAGGCCTTCATCGTGAACCGCATCGGCGACGCGGGATTCCTGCTGGGGATGTTCACCATCGCCTGGTACCTGGGATCGCTACGATTCACCGACGTTACCGCAGCCGCCCGCAGCGGACATTTCGCCATCGGCGATCCCATCATTACCTTGGCGACGCTGTTGCTCTTCGTCGGCGCCTGCGGCAAGTCCGCGCAGCTTCCGCTCTATGTCTGGCTGCCCGACGCCATGGAAGGCCCCACGCCCGTCTCCGCACTCATCCACGCGGCCACCATGGTCACTGCCGGTGTGTATATGGTCGCGCGCTCAAACGCACTGTTCGTGCTCGCGCCAGCTTCGATGAAGACGGTCGCGATCGTTGGCGCGCTCACCGCGATCTTCGCCGCTTCGATCGGCTTGGTGCAGAACGACATCAAGCGCGTGCTCGCCTATTCCACGGTCTCGCAACTTGGCTACATGTTTCTCGCGCTCGGCGTCGGAGCCTTCTCCGCCGGCGTCTTCCACGTCTTCACGCATGCGTTTTTCAAAGCGCTACTCTTCCTCGGAGCCGGGGCGGTGATCCACTCCATGAGTGGCGAGCAGGACCTGCGCAACATGGGCGACCTCGCCCATCGCATTCCCATCACCTATCGCACCATGCTGGTCGCCACGCTGGCGATTGCCGGCATTCCTCCGTTCGCGGGCTTTTTCTCCAAGGACGAAATTCTTTGGCAGACGTGGACCCGCGAGAACGTGGCGTATCACGTGCTTTGGTTTATCGGGTACCTCACGGCCTTGATGACGGCGTTCTACATGTTTCGCCTGATCTATCTGACCTTCTTCGGCAAGCCGCGCATGAGCCACGAGGTCGAACACCATATCCATGAGTGTCCGCACTCCATGGCCATGCCGCTGCTGATTTTGGCTGTCTGCTCACTCTCCGCTGGATGGCTCAGCTGGCCGCCGAGTCTTGGAGGCTCCGCCAGGTTCGAGAAATTTCTCGATCCGGTTTTCGCCAAGGAGGCGCAGGTTTTCCAGGAAGAAGGCAAGGCGGCCCAACTCGCCGCCGGCGAGAAAGAAGCCGAGCACACCAGCCCCTACGAATATTTGCTGATGTTTCTGTCCGTAGCAGCCGCCGGAGTCGGCTGGGGCATGGCTCGGCGCTCTTACAACAACGCCGACAAGGGTTTCACCGAGCCCATCGCTGCCATGTCTCCGCCCGTCTACAACACCCTGCTCAATAAGTATTACGTCGACGAAGGCTACGACTACGTCTTCACCGGCCGCCGCAAACTCGGCGGCGTAAGGCTGGGTGCGATGGGGTTGGGCGAAGCTTCGTCCTGGTTTGACGAGCATGTGATTGACGGCGCGGTGAACGCTGCGGGATGGATAACGCGGCTCACGGCAACGCTTTCCAGTTGGTGGGACAAGTGGATCATCGACGGCATCGGCGTCAACGGCCCCGCCATTGTGGCGCGAATATTGTCGTATCCCGCGCGCCTGCTGGAATGGGGCCTGGTGCAATGGTATGCCCTGGTCATGACCGCGGGGCTGGTAGGTTTTGTGTTCTATTACGTGTATCACTGAAGCTTGCGTGCCGCAGGCGCCCTCGCCCGCGAGGCTGGCGGAACGTTTGCGATCAAGAAGCTGACAACTGTTAACTGAGAACTGCTTTCATGTACAACCACATTCTCTCCATCATTCTCTTCACGCCGCTGGTAGGCGCGATCCTGCTCCTGTTCGTCCCCAAGGACAACAAGGACGCCATCCGCTGGATCGCCAACATATTCGCGATCGGCGGATTCCTGGTCTCGATCCCGCTGGTGCCCTGGTTCTGGGCGCAGCGCTTTGACGCCACACAGCAATTCAAGTTCATCGAGGGCACAGCCAATAATTGGATTCCCTCCATCGGCGCGGGTTACGTGATCGGCATCGACGGCATTTCCTTCCTGCTCATCATGCTCACCACGCTGCTGGGCTGGATCTCGATCCTCTCCTCCTGGACCGCCATCGAGAATCGGGTCAAGGAATACTACATCTGGTTCTTGATTCTTCAGACGGGCATGCTCGGCGTCTTCATGGCGCTGGACTTCTTCCTCTTCTTCGTTTTCTGGGAAGCCATGCTGGTGCCCATGTACCTGCTGATCGGAATCTGGGGCGGCCCGCGCAAACTCTACGCGGCCATCAAGTTCTTCCTCTACACCCTGGCCGGCTCCGTGCTGATGCTGTTGGGGATACTGTTTCTCTACTTCCACCATCATGCGGTCACTGGCGTCTACACCTTCGGCCTGACGTCACTCTACGAAACTGCACCGCGCATCTATTCCGACTACGGCCCCTACGCTGCCACTCTGCTGTTCCTGTCGTTCTTCTTCGCCTTCGCCATCAAAGTGCCAATGTTTCCCTTCCACACCTGGCTCCCCGACGCCCACGTGGAGGCGCCCACGGCTGGTTCCGTCATCCTGGCCGGCGTTCTGCTGAAGATGGGGACGTACGGCTTCATCCGCTTTTCGCTGCCATTTTTCCCCGACGTGCTTACGCACGGCAAAATCCGCTGGTGGATGATGTTTCTCTCCATCGTGGCCATCCTCTACGGCGCGCTCGTTTCCCTCATGCAGAAGGACATGAAGAAGCTGGTGGCCTACTCTTCGGTCAGCCATCTTGGCTTCTGCACGCTGGGAATCTTCGCGCTCACGCCGCTCGGCCTCAGTGGATCGGTGCTGCAGCAGGTCAACCACGGCATCTCCACCGGCGCGCTGTTCTTGATCGTCGGCATTCTCTACGAACGGCGACACACTCGCGAGATCGCCGAATATGGCGGGATTTCCAACGTGATGCCGGTCTACGCCACCATCACCATGATCATGTTCCTGTCTTCGATGGGACTGCCGCTGCTCAACGGATTCGTCGGCGAGTTCACCATCCTGCAGGGAACCTTCATGCAAAAAGAAATCGCCGGGCATTCCGGATTTTTCTGGACGGCGTGGGCCGTTCCCGGGGTGATTCTCGCTGCAGCCTATCTGCTCTGGCTCTACCAGCGCGTATTCTTCGGGCAAGTGACCAATCCGAAGAACGAAAAGCTGCACGATCTGACGCCGCGCGAGGTCCTGACCTTTGCCCCGCTTCTCATCATGGCCTTCTGGATCGGTCTCTATCCCAAACCGTTTTTCCAGATTCTTGAGCAGCCCGTGAACCACCTGGTCGCAACCATGCACCGTGATTCGCAACCTGAGGGCACGGTAAGTGCCGAAGTCCAGCCAGCAGGCTCCAGCACCGCAGCCACGACAACTGCGCTGGCAAATTCCTCCGCTGTGCCTGCGGTTCCAGCGGCCAGCACTATCAAGGGGAAGAACTAGTGGGCGTGCTCTCCCAATTCACCTGGACGGATTACCTGCTCGCCCTGCCTATTACCTTGCTTACCCTGTTTGCGCTCGGCATTCTGCTCATCGACCTCATGCTGCCCGCCGAGACCAAGTGGGCCAACGCCGTCACAGCTTTCATCGGCGTCCTGTTTTCCGCGGGCGGCGTGCTCAAGATTCAGCTCTGGATGCAGGCCACCGGATCCACTGGCACGCTTGGTTTCCGAAACATGTTGCTGGTGGATCGCTTCGCCATCTACTTTTTCTATCTTTTCCTGGCGGGCGCCGCCGTCTCGATCCTCATGTCGGCGCGTTACCTGGAGATTGAGCACGAGAATCACGGCGAGTACTACGCTCTGATGCTGCTTTCGGTGGTGGGCATGATGTGCATGGCCGCCGGCTTCGACATCGTGCTCATCTTCATCGGTCTGGAGCTGATGGCGATTTCCACCTACGTGCTGGTGGGTTTTCTGCGCCGCGACCGCCGCTCCAACGAAGCGGCCTTGAAATATCTGCTGCTGGGGGCGTTTTCCTCGGGGATTTTCGCGTACGGGTTGTCACTGCTCTACGGTCTGACCGGCAGCACGAACCTGGGCATGATCCGCAGAGACCTCGGCGGGATTCTCGCCCGCGACCCGCACAATCCCGTCGCCATCATCGCTCTGCTTACCACGATCACCGGATTGCTCTTTAAGATCGCCGCGGTTCCGTTCCATCAGTGGGCGCCCGACGCTTATGAAGGCGCTCCCACCAGCATCACCGGGTTCATGTCCGTCGCGGTGAAAGCTGCAGGATGGGCCATGCTGCTGCGCATTCTGATCGGTGGCCTTTTGCCCCTGCGTCCAACGTGGGTTCCGGTGCTGGTGTTTGTTTCCATCGCGACCATGACCGGCGCTAACCTGGCCGCCCTCACCCAGACCAACACCAAGCGTCTGCTGGCCTACTCTTCCATCGCGCACGTCGGATACATGCTGCTCGGCCTGGTTGCAGGAACCCTCACCGAGCTCAGCCCCGACGGCGTCAAGGGCATCCTGATCTACCTGCTGGTCTACACCTTCATGAACCTGGGCGCCTTTGGCGTGATAACGTCCCTGCGCCACCGCGAAGTGATCGGCGACGAACTCGACGACCTGAACGGGCTCTACTCGCGAGCCCCGGTCGAAGCCGTGCTCATGCTCGTGTTCATGCTTTCGCTGGCCGGCATCCCGCCCCTGGCGGGCTTCTGGGGCAAGTATTTCATCTTCCTCAGCCTTGTTTCGACAGGCCACTATGCGCTGGCCGCGCTGGGCGTCCTGTATTCCGTCTTCGGCCTGTACTACTACCTGAAAATTGCCAACGCCATGTTCATGCGCCAGGCAGAGGCGGGCGAGGAAAAGCTGCCCGTCAGCTTTGGGATGCGCGCCGCCCTCGGCATTACCGCCCTAGCAACGCTGTGGATTGGCATCATGCCCGACCGTTTCATCCACGCCGTGAACTGGGCTCTGGTGCTGGCACAGAATCCCGCGGTGGCGAAGCTGGTGCGCTGAGCCGGAGGTCACCACGAACCATGTGGTGACGGCCGCCTCGGCCGTCAGGCGAGGGCGAAGCCCAGCCTAATGTTTCCAAAGGAAGTTAGAATCCACTGGTACAATCCTGAGACCTAAACGATGTCCCCCGCTGGCCCCTCTCCGCAAAAACAAGACTCCGAACAAGAGAAGAGTTTCTGGCTGCAATTTGCCCGTTACAGCCAGCTGGCTTTCGTTTTCCCCGCCGCACTCGTGGTGGGGTGGCTCGTGGGCGCGCTCCTTGACCGCTGGCTGCATACTACCTGGCTCTACCTGGCGGGAATCCTTCTGGGAATTGCGGCCGGCTTCATCGAATTGATTCGCACCGTTTCACGAGACACCAACTGACATGGCTGGCCCAAAAGTGCGTCCGCTCCGCGCCGCCGTCGCGTACCATAACGACTGGTGGACACCCCGATGCCTGGCGACCGTTCCCATGCTGAGTCAGGCCCGATAGAAACGCCGGCTGCCGCCGAAAGCTTCTACTCGGGCGCTCTCGACCGCATCCGTCGCTTTATGGCCGCGCTGGGCGTCGTTCTGGTTTTGGCGGCGTTGTGGAAATTCGGTTTGCGCCCGGCCATCGGATTCGCTTTCGGATGCGCCATCGCCTACGTCAACTTTTACTGGTTGAAGCGTGTGATCGGAGGTTTTGTGGATCGCGCTACCGGCGCCACAACGTCCCAATCTGGGCAGGGAATCGTATCTCGTTTCCTGCTGCGCTACGTTTTGATGGCTGTCGGAGCGTATGTTATATTGACTGTTTCACCCGCGAGCCTGAATGGGCTTCTTGCGGGCTTATTTTTGCCCGTCGGAGCAATCGCCTGCGAAGCTGCCTACGAACTGTATGCGGCGCTATTTCGCGGGGTGTAGCAAAGCAAGCGGACCGAACAGGAAAAGCTAGCAGCTAGAAGCTGTTTTATGCCGGAACAACTCTGGTTTACCGAAATCCTGAATCATCTGTTCGGCGGACTGGTCACCGCACTGCTGCGGACACTGCACATTGAGCCGCACTATCCGCAAGCACCCATCCCGAACTCGCTGGCCATGGAGCTTCTGGTTTTCCTCTTTCTGCTGCTGCTCTTTGTTCTGCTCCGCTCGCGTCTGTCGGTCGACTCTCCCGGCGCGCTGCAACACTTCTTTGAAGGCGTCGAGGGATTCATTCGAGGGCAGAGCCACGAGATCATCGGCCACCACAGCGGAGCCTACACGCCGTTCCTGGCGGCGCTGGGCTTGTTCATTCTGTGCTGCAATCTTATTGGCGTGATCCCCGGTTTCGAGTCGCCGACCGCGGTGCCGATCGTGCCCCTGGGCTGCGCCCTTTGCGCGTTTGCCTACTATCAGACTCAGGGATTCAAGCACGCTGGAATCGGCTACCTGAAGCACTTCGCCGGGCCGATGCCTGCCTTGGCGCCGTTGATGATTCCCATCGAACTCATCAGCCACCTGGCGCGCGTGCTTTCGCTGACCATCCGTCTGTTCGCCAACATGTTTGCCGGAGATATGGTCACACTGGTTTTCTTTTCGCTCGTCCCCATTGGCATCCCCATTGCGTTTCTGGGACTGCACATTGGCGTATCGTTGTTGCAGACCTACATTTTCGTACTGCTGACCACGGTATATTTGCAGGGTGCCGTGGCCGAAGAGCACTAGAGTTGGCGTAATGTTCTTGTTTGAAAGGGCAAGCCTTCCAGGCGTGCCGAAAGTAGCCGCGACGGGAATCGGCTTTAGCCGCTGGGGGAACGAGCCTCAGGGCCTAAAGGCCATGTTTATTGCCGAAACATTGGCACGCCTGAAGCGTGCCCTTTCAAAGCTTTTGCAAGATTTTGATCCGCAAGCGTGAGGGCGTCTGTACGGGATGACGTCAACCACCCACTGGCGGAAATTCATACGAGGAGAAAACACAATGCGGAAACTAAGTTACCTGTTCGCGATTCTTTCGGCGATGTGCTTCGCCATGCCCGCCTTCGCACAAGGCGGGGGATCGAGCGTAGTCAATTGGGTTGCGATCTCTGCCGGGTTTTCCATGGCGTTCGCCTCCGGAATCTGCGCCCTGGCGCACGGCAAGGCGACGGCGGCGGCGGCTGAGGGACTGGCCCGCAATCCTGCGGCGCGTCCCGGCATTCAGCTGGCCTTGATTTTGGGGCTGGCCCTGATTGAGTCCCTGGCCCTTTACACCCTGGTCATCATCTTCGCCAAGGTGAAGTAGGGGAATTCGTCAAGAGACTGGAAAGCCTCTGTTCGCATCGGCGGACAGAGGCTTTTGTCATTCAACTCATGTGGGGACTGCCGCCCTTCGAAGCTTAAGCTCCCGGAGCGCTTACACCTTCCGCTGCCCGTTCCACTCCATGTCTTTGCCCCGCGGCGCGTGGTTCATCGCGTCGACCAGAAGGCGGCGCAGGCGGTAGCGGCTTTCCAGGTCGGTGTTGACGATTTCAAATCCCACTTCGTTCACCCGGGCGCGGCGCAGCAGCACATGGGCGCGAATCTTATTCCGCATGCCCAGCGAGATTTCCAGATCGGCCTCGCTGCCGATGCGTAGGTTGTCCTCCTTGGTGCCCATGCCCCCGCCCAGGCTCAGTTCTCGAATCAGAATCTTTGATTTTCCCCACGAACTTCCTATGGTGGCGGAGACCGTCTTCGACAGCACCATGCGCTCGTAACGGCGCTGGCGCACCCATGGGCAGGCCGGAGCCATGTCCAGCGGCGCGATGGCCAGTTCCGCCGGCTCGAGCCCGCTATCGGTGAGCACCTGGCCGCTGTAGCGCGGGTCGGTCTTCGACAGGGCTTGGGCCGCGGCGATACGCAATTCGCGGTGATGCACCCAGCCAAAGGTCTTCTTGGTTTCCACAATCTCGCGCAGCAGCGCTACTGCTTCCGGATCGCGCAAGCGTCCCAGCGATTCGATGGCTTTCAGTTGCACGAAATGCGACCGCGACGCCGCTTCCCCGGGCTTGGCCATGGCAATCAATGGAGGAGCGGCTGTCAGATCGCCGCTCATGCCGATTTCATCGACTGCCTCGGGCAACACCACGGCGTCCAGGACCTCAGCCAGTTCCAGCAGCGTGCGCCCGCGATCGGGTGCGTTGCCATAGGCAATCTGCCGGACCACAATGTCGTGATAAAAGCGGTTCCACTCCGGCAGGCGCGTCGGCAGCAGCTCCAGCAGCGTGGACACATCCAGCCGGCTCAGCAGGCCCACCACCGTCGAAGCTTGCCGCGACTGGCCCGTCCGCAGGATCTCGCGCAGTTGCGTCAGGGCAGGAGCGCCCGTCTCCTTTACCAGCTCGATCATGCGGTCGCACTCGTCCCGCCGCATGCAGCGGAAGAATCGGTCGGCCAGATGCTCCGCGCCAAATTGGCTGGTGCGGCGCAGGATCGCCAGCAGATCCTTGTGCACCGGCTCTTGCCGCAGGGCTTCTTCAATAAACTCGGGCAAGCGGTTTTCCACGCCGACGCGCGGCCGCAGGTCAGTCACCAGCACTGGGCGCTGCAGGTGCAGCGACTCCATGCCGCCGCACACCTCATTCACCGCCGCATAGTTCTTCGATTCGCTGGCTTCCTGGCTGAGGCGTACAAACGCAGCGCTCAGCAGGCTCTGCAGTTCGGGATCTTTCTCCGCCGCCAGCTGTTCGGCCAGCTTGCGAATCGCGATACCCATGGTTTCGCCGCCCAGGCGGGCGTACAAATCCGCTAGCTGGCTCAGCCCAATCGCGGTCTTGCGCCGCGGCTCGATGTCCTTGGCCCCGAGGCACTCGTAATAGTTGGTCAGGATGGCGCCGGCCGTTTCCTTGTCCTCGCGGTCCAGCAGCACTTCCACGAATTGCCGCAGGTTGCGCGGCGGCACGCACGGCGCCTCGTGCGAGAGCAGCACGCTCTTCTTGCCGGCTTCCGGAACTTCCGCCCAGAACATACGATCCAGGATGTCGGCGTGCGACTCCACCAGGATCCCGGCCTTGCTCATCTTGTCTTCCTGCAGCTTCAGGATGTGGCGCAGTGAGTCCATCTGGCGGCTCATGTGCTCCATCATCTGGTGCACCGCATTGACCTTGATTTCGCCTTTCTGATAACGCTCCAGGGCGAAGCGGATCGCCATGTGCTCGGCTGCCTTCATCAGCAGCGGAGTGTCTTCTTGCTGCTCGGCTGTCGCCTTGGCCGCCAGGCTCCCCAGCAACTGCTGCAGATTCAGCCGCGTATTGGGATCGGTCTCGCCTAGCTCCTTGTGTAGATCCTCTTCGCGAACGCTCGGATCCTGCTGTACCTGCCCAAACCGCGTCAGCAGCCGGATGGCCTGAATCACTTCCGCTTCCTGCAGCGGAACCACGCCGCCGGTCCAAGCCGGTGCAGTGCCGGTTCCAGCGCTTGCGCCAGTACCTCCGCCTGTGCCTGCCGGGGCGTTGGGCACGCTGCCCAACGGAACCATGGGCACTCCCGAGTTATTTCCACTGCCGCCCTGGCCTCCGCCCCCCGCGTTGGCGCCTTCCGCCGCCGCAATCAACTGCAACAGCTTCTGCGGATCGTTCAGCCACTGCTTGAATTCCGGTCCCAGGGTTTGGGCTGCGATCTGCGCCGCCACGCTCACATCACCGGTCAGCGGATCGGCTGCCACAAACTTCACTTCATTGATCTTGATGGTACTGGTGCTGCCCGGCTTGCCCGCGCCCAGGGCTTCCTTGATTTGCTTCGACACATCCTGTGCCTTCGAGCCGGCCACGGTGAAGGCGCGCACCAGCCGCGTAAAGTCTTCCACCGTAACTTCCTTGGAAAAGTGCAGGCTGGCGAGTCCGGCCGTGGTCAGCAACGTCGCGAAGCTGCGCTCCGCCTGTCCGGCTTCCAGGGGAATGCCGTCCAGCAGCAGCTTGTTGTCGGAGACGCCCAGCAGAAACCCGCCCTCGCCCCCACTAGGTAGACCCTGCTGCAATTCGTTCCAGGTGGTCTCGAACTGCGCTTCCGTGCGCTTGTGATCGAAGCCGTACATCCGCGAATACTTGATCAGGATGTTCAAGCTGTGCACGAAGGCCCGCGCTTGCGCCGCGCGATTCTCGTGAGATGAGATGGAAGTCGTGATACGGAGGCTCCTCGTCCGCAGTTGTGCACCAGCGTTACAACAACAAGGTTAAGGCATTGAGGTAAGCCCCCGCACATTACGGAGGTAATAGACGAAAGGGCCGGTTCAGGGCTGTACTGCAGGGGCAACTTGGCCCGGGCGGGATACTCTCCGCCCGTGGGGACAGCCCGTGCAGCCATTCAGTGGGATATTTTCATATACACCCCGACCCAATATCCCGCGCGAGGCGGTGGGGAGAGCTTATCTTTGAGCAAGGCTTCGCGGGCGCAATTGCCCAACTTGGTCGACGGATACAACAAAACCTCCTTCACGGCTCCGTCCTTATCGAGCTTCAACAGAATCCAGAAGCTGCTTAGATCACTGCCGGCAGATTGTTTGCATTGCCGCAGCGGCCCCATGTGCTTCTCGACGAACTCTTTTCCGATTTGCTCGTCGAATGCCTTGCCCTCGAGCGTGCGCAGGTTGGCATCGATGGCGGCACGCGCGTCGGAGAGCGAAGTGGGCTTATCGTCGGCGAAGGCCGGTGAAAACACGGAGGACAGCAGCAGGACGACGAGCGCGAGCTTCTTCACGATTTCCCTCCACTTTTCGTTGCAGCGATGTATCGCAGTATATGGGTTCCGGCACAATGATGGCATTGGGAGCCTTCCTAGCACTGGCAATCCCCACCGTCCGCGGGCGAAAATGATACTCTGCAGTCGACCGATGCGAGGAACCTGCTTTGCCTCCTGCTTCAAGCAACGTGAAGAAGAAAGTCACGGGGTTGCGCTACTGGATGTTACGCGCGCTGGACGAATGTGACCGCGTTTCCTCCGACTTTGCCCCCGACCCGGTCCACGATCTGCGCGTCTCCCTGCGCCGCTGCCGCTCGATGGCCGACGGCCTGATCGCCATGGATCCCGATCCCGATTGGAAAGCCATGAAAAAAGCAGGGAAGCGCCTGTTTCAGCGCCTGGGCGCGCTACGCGACATCCACATCATGGTGGAGTGGATCGAAAAGCTGGCTCCCGCGGACGAAACTGTGGCGCGGGCGCCCTCGCCCGCGTCTCCGCCATCGGAGCAAAATTCCGCGGAGGTCGAAAACGCAGCCGAAGAAAACACGCATCACGATCCTCGCGATCCTGCAGCCCACGCGTTGCTGGAAATTCTCGCCCGCCGCGAGAAGGAGCAAAAACTCGACGCCCACGCCGCTCTCGCAGAATTCGACCGCAAACAATGGAGGCAATGGGCGAAATCCCTTCCGCAGCGTGCGGCCCACATTCGCCCGGGAAGCGCCCTGTTCAAACACCTGGCGCTCGAGCGCTGGACCGAAGCCCGCCGCTTGCACCATCTCGCTCTGCGCAATCGATCCCAGACCGCGCTGCACAACCTGCGCATCGGGATCAAGCGCTTTCGCTACATCGTGGAAAATTTTCTGCCCGCCGAGCATCAGGCCTGGAGCCGCGATCTGAAGGAAATGCAGGACCTGCTGGGCGAAGTGCACGATCTCGACGTGCTCTGGACGACCGCTGTCTCGTGCCAGGTTTTTCCTGACGCAGATTCCCGCCATCGCTGGCACAAGAAGATTCTTGAGGAGCGGAACCAGCGCATCGCGAGCTATCGCGCGAAGATGACTGGTCCAAAGGCTCTGTGGCACGTCTGGCGAGCAGCGCTACCACAAGGCAAACAGATTCAAGCCCTGGCCACGCGCCGCATGAAGCTCTGGGCCAACTCGCTCGACCCCGATTTCGCCCACTCCGAGCGGGTTGCCGCCCTTGCGCTTCAGCTTCACGACGGTTTGCGGGCCGCGGGTTTGCTCGGGTCGACAGATGGCGTGGACGCGCGCTCCAGCCTGCTGGCCGCCGCCCTGCTGCATGATGTCGGCAAGTCGAAGGGAAAGAAGGGACACCACAAAGCGTCCCTCGAACTGATCAAGGCCCACGGCACGCCCCTGGGATGGAAGCCGGAAGATTTGCACCGGGCCGCGGTTGTGGCTCGCTTCCATTGCGGCGCGTTGCCGACGAAGAGCCATAACGCTCTCCGCGATCTGCTTCCACCCGAGCAGAAGACCACGATTCAACTGGCGGCAATCCTGCGTCTGGCCAATGCGTTCGATGCATCGCATGACGGCCACATTCGCCGGATTCAAGTTGAAAACGTGAAGATTGAGGCCGAGGCCCAGCGCAAGAGCCGCGCCAATGGATTTCTGCGCAAGACAGGAAGTGGGCTGGCCAGAAACGAGGCGCTGGTCATCGCCGCCGAAGGCTATACGCCCAGCAGCGCCACTGCGCAAACCATCGCCGCCGAACGCCATCTGCTGGAGATTGTACTGCGCCGGCCAGTGGTGGTGAGGGCCACAGCCGGCATTCGGCGTCCGGCTTCCAGTTTACGCACGAGTTCTCATGTATAAGAGCAACCGCCTGACAACCAAAGTCGTGCGGCATGGTCGGCGCCCTGCAAAAAATGCGCCAGAGGTTCTGGCGCATCAGGCTGCAAGTATTCAGGATCCTTCAGTAGCTCATCGAGCCTTTCTGGGGTGCAAGGTCTTTTGAGGTCATGTCGAACGTGAGCATGAAGCCGTTCGTTCCCTTGAACTCGTAGGCCTTGGGGCCCTCCTTGTACGTCTCCAACTCGTTGGGCATCATGACAAAGCCGTCGTTGCGCGGTGTAGCCCAGTACTTGACGTTCTTCAGCACCGCGGGCTCGTCGGTCATTCCCTGAAAGCGCTTCAGCTTGATCTCGGCCGTCTTGCCGCCATTGAGCGTGGCGTGGGCCTGGTCTTTGTCGAAGGTCCAGGTGTCGATATCCCCTTCCGCTGTCTGGAACGACTTCCACTTCACAGGAAACACATGGCCCAGAATCTCCCCAAGAGCCTGCCGCTGATCCGGCGTCGTGTTTTTGTCAAAGGTGGCCAGAGCCCAATCCATCTGGCCCTGCGAGAAGTCGCCCCCCAGATCGCCGCTCAGCCAGAACTTGGCGCCCGCAAGGTCGGTGCCGCCGTAATGGCCCTTGTTGACTTTGTACGCGTTGTTGAACTTGCAGTAGTGTTCCGTCTTTCCGTTCTCATGGTGCGCCGCGGGATGCGCATTGAAATAGCACATGCAGAAGTGTGGACAACTGCATGCCTCGATCGCCGTCGCGTTGATCGCCCAGTCTGCCGCCGGGGAAGAAGAGTGACCGGCGCTGACGCTAAGCAGCGCGACTGCGAAAAGCAATGCCATTCTGTGCATGGGATCGCCTCCTGTTCTGCGAGAGTATGCCCCAGGCGGAGTCTTGGCGCAAGGGCTCGCGCTTCTTGGCGGTAGCTCCGTTGACACTTTTCCTGAGACGTACTACGGATTACAACGTAAGCGACTATGACTCACGCGCAGTTGGTGGAGAAAGCGGTGCGGTGGCTGCGGTTGTATCGCTGCGGCGTGGTGCTCTCCGAGCAGGCTTGCGCCAGCGGCGAGATGCCGGACGCCATCGGCTGGAAGCGCGCCTGCCATTCTGTGCTGGTCGAGTGCAAAGTGACGCGCGCCGACTTCTTGGCCGATCGCGCCAAGCCCTTTCGCCTCAAGCCGGAGCAGGGAGTCGGGAGCGAGCGTTTCTACCTGGCACCGGCGGGACTGGTGCGCGGCGAAGAACTTCCCGCGGGCTGGGGACTGCTGGAGATTCGCGCCCGCCGCGTCGAGATGGTTCAGGCTTCCGCCAAGAACCTGCGCACGGCCACGGGATTTCGCTACGAGATGAACCTGCTGCTGGCCAGCCTGCGGCGCGTCGAAGTGCGCATTGAGCCGCAAAGCATCACCGACTTCCTCAAGTGGAAGAACCGCATGGCGGAATACAACAGAGGCACTCTTCCTGAAGGGCTGGCCTCTGCCGAGGAAGAACTCAACGTTTTCCTTGAAACCGAGTTGCAGGGTTGACCGCCGGCGCCACGGGAAATGTGATCCGGCGCTTAGTTTATAGCTCTGAGTAAATAATCGATCCTGCGGCGATTGCAGCCCTGTCCTGCTCGAAACTGCACTCCGGGGTCCACCCAGGTCACAACTCTCGCCCTACGGGTCTCTGAACGCAAGCGCGGGGCATTCCAGGACTGGGGCGTAGCCCCATAAGCGCTGACTTAAGGAAAATTCCTTCCGGTTTGACGACGATCCACCAGGACTTGAGGGGTGGCCTGTTGATGTGTTTGCGGAATACCGCCCGGCTACGTGGGCGAGCCCGACCATTCCCACGTTCCGCTCGCCGGGATCCATTAGCGCCTACTTCCCCAACAATCCATGGTTGTGGTTGTAGCTGATCACGCGCGTCACCTTCCATGCATCACCCTTCTCCTGCCACAGCGTCACAAACTTGGCGTCCCCCACCCCGTCCTCCGGGCGTCCAGGGTGGTGGAAACGATGTACCCCAATCTCTACCGCTCCATATCCTTTCAGCGGGTACACCTCCAGTGTGTCCGGTAGCAGCGCCCGCTCCACCTTTCCGCAGATGTTCTGCTTAATGGCAGCAAGAAACGGTTCTTTCCCCACAGACAGCCCTGTCTGGTCGTGATAAAACTCTAGGTCATCCGACACCATCGCACCCAGCGTAGTCAGATCGCAGTGGTTATATGCATCGAAGAGCTTGGTATCTAAGGACTGTATCGTCTTAAACAGAGGGTCGGGCTGCGCGATGGATTGCGCGCCTGTGGGCATGCTACAAAGAGCCAAAAGGACAAGCAGGAAAAGGTGAAGCGATCTTTTCAAGTTCATAGAAGACTCCTTCGCGAGGGTTGCACGCTACCGTCTATACGTATGGTGGTCCAAAGTTGTTTCAGGAACAGATTGTATCTGCCCGCTCCTCCTTCCCGAGTTGTGGCGATATTCCGGCGGATCACGGGCGATCCGGAAACATTAAAGCTAAGTTAGCGCTTATGGAGCGTAGCCTCGGCTCTGCGGGACCGACGACGAAGTCTTGCACCAGATTGCACGTATGATGGTGCATTACAGCTCCCGCCGGCCTTCCATGGCCTTCAGCATGGTGATCTCGTCGGTGTATTCGATGTCGCTGCCCACCGGGATGCCCATGGCGATGCGGGTGATTTTCACGTCCGCGCGCTTGAGCTGCTGCGAGAGATAGGTGGCGGTGGCCTCACCCTCGACAGTGGGATTGGTGGCAACGATGACTTCGTCCACGTTGCCGGCATCGACGCGGGTGATGAGGTTGGCGATGCGCAACTGCTCGGGTCCGATGCCGTGCAGCGGAGAGATGGCGCCGTGCAGGACGTGAAAGACGCCATTGAAGTGCTTGGTCTTTTCGATGGCGGCGATGTTGGTGGGTTCCTCGACCACGCACACCAGTCGCTGGTTGCGGGTGGGGCTGGTGCAATAAACGCAGGGATCGACATCGGTAATGTTGTTGCAAACCGAGCACAGGCGCAGGTTGGCCTTGACGTCGCGCACTGCGGCGGCTAGCGCCTCGGCGTCCTCGTCGCTGGAGCGCAGGATGTGGAAGGCGAGGCGTTGCGCACTCTTGGCGCCGACGCCCGGCAGTTTTTTCAGCTCGTCAATCAACCGCGACATCGGCTCGGCAAATTTGGACATGGGATCATCCACTCTCGAAGACTGTCATTCTGAGCGAAGCGAAGAACCCATGCAGCTTGCTGAGGCTAGAAAGTGCAGAGGTCCTTCGCTTCGCTCAGGATGACAGGGCCTGGGTTCTCACTGTACCGCGGGCAGCGTGTAATCAAAGTCGTAGGAATGCTTTCCGTCGGCGGCGATGTTGATCGTCATCTTTCCCGAGAGGCCAGCCAGTTGATCGGTGCCGGAATCCGGGACCACCGTGATCGAGAGTTGCAGCGCCCCGCGCGTCATCGTGCCGCTGTGCTGCAGGACGAAGGTGCCGCTGCGCCCGTGCAGCGTGCCGCTGGCTTTCTCGATCGCGACGTAGCCAGCCGATCCCTTGGTGCCAGTGGCGGCGGTGAGCATCTGGCCCTTGCTGGTGGCCTCGAGATCGCCGTGAAACTGCTTGTCGAGGGTCATCCGGCCCAAGCTGGCGTCGATTTTATCGTCCTGAGGCGTGAGCTTTACTTCGAACGGTCCGCTGGCATGATTCACCATAATCTCTTTCTGAACTGTGGATGGTGCCTGGGCAGCCGCCGGGATCGTAAGGCACAGGCAGATGGCGAGTGTGATTCCAGTGCGAGTGGTCATAGTGAGCTTGCCTCAGCGGCTGAAGCCGCCATTTTGTGTTCGGCTTTACGGCACGACTGAAGTCGTGCCCTTCCCCAAACCCCCAGTGCCAGAGCGCGAGAATCGATTGGGGAGCACCTTACAATTACTCAATTGCCCGATTCCCCAATTACTCAATGACTAGAGTCCGCCGAGGCCGAGGCCTCCGAGCATTCCGCCGACGGTGGATTGCATCTGCGCGTCGATTTTGCGCGCGGCTTCGTTGATGGCGGCCAGGATCATGTCCTGCAGCATTTCGACGTCCCCGGCTTTCACGGCTTCGGGATCGATGCGCAGGCTCAGCAGCTGCTTGCGGCCGTCCATCTTGGCGGTGACCGTGCCACCGCCGGACGTGGCTTCGACCACGGTCTCCTGCATTTTCCTTTGCAGGGCGTCGTACTGCGATTTGGCCTTCGACATCAGGTCCTGCAGGTTGAATCCACCCATAGAGCTCCATGGTTCAAGGTTTCAGAGTTTCAAGGTTTCAACGTTTCGCGGTTTTGCTCTTGAAACTTTGCAACCTTGAAACTTTGAAACTTGCTGCGTTATCGTTTCTCCTTGTAATCGATCACCGTGCGAATCTCTGCTCCGAACTTTTTTCGCATGCGCTGGACCACGGCATCCTGCTCGGCGCGGCTGCGGCCGCCGATTTTCTGTTCGGCCGAGGGTCCCGCCGACGGTCCGGCGGAGGCGGTGGCACCGTTTCTCTTGCCGCCGTCTCCCTCCTGCGGCACCGCGGCGCCGGGAACTACGGTCAGCTTTACGGCTCGGCCGAGTACGCCGCTGGCGGAAGCGATGGCCAGGCGCTTGGCGTCCGGTCCGAGCGACATCTCGACCACCGTCTTCGATTGGGCCACCTTGATCATCAGTTCGTTGCCCTGCACGCTCCACTCGCCCGCCTCCAGCATGGAGATCAGGATGCGCTGGTTGCCATCGGCAAGGGCTTGCAGAACGGCCGTCCGCAACGTGTCGATCTGGTTGGAGAGCGCGACCGGCGGGGCTGTTTCTTGCTCTCGCGGCGGCTGGAGCGGGGCCGGCAGAGTCTCGGCAGCGTCGGCAGAGACGTGGCTAGCTACATCTCCACGATCGGTTTCGGACTCGGGCGCGCTCTCGCGCAAACTCGCGGGGGCAGCGGCGCCCATGATCACCGGTGCGGGTGTGCTGGCGGCGGCAACGATGCGCGGTCCGCTGGCAGCGGGACCGGATGCCGACTCCTGCCGGGGAGTGCCTTTGCGGGCAGAATCGGCCGCGAAGGGCGAAACGTAGTTTGGACGGGCGGGGGACGTTTGTTCCGTGCGGCGCCCGTCGTTTGCTCCACCCACGATGGACGGTCGGGCAGGAGTGCGCGGCGTCCCGGTTCCGGCGCCAGTAGCGGGCGACGATCCCGCCGCGTCGCTCAAGAGTTGCTCGATGGGCAGCAGGCGCTGGGCGTGTGCCATCTTGAGCAGACCGAGTTCAAGATGGAAGCGCTGTTCCTGTTTGTATCCCAGCTCGCCGTGGGTGCGCAGCATGATCTGCAGATGGCGCGTGAGGTCATCTTCGCCGAACAATCCGGCGACGCGGGCGACCCGCTCGCGCTCTTCGCTGGAAACCTGCAGCAGGGAAGAATCCTTGCCGGCGATCTTGGCGACGGTGGCGTTGCGCAGAAAGCGGACCATCTGGCGGGCAAAGTGCGTGGGGCTGTGGCCTTCGCTGATCAGGTGATCAACGTGGCGAAGCACTTCGTCGCTCTTGCCCTGGGCGACGGCCTGCATCACTTCTTCGAGAATGTGCGCCGGGGCTGCGCCGACTAAGTTTCGAACCGAGTCGGCGGTGAGTTTGCCACTCGACGAAGCAATCGCTTGGTCGAGAATCGAAAGCGCGTCGCGCATGGAGCCGTCGCCGGCTTCGGCGAGCAATGCGAGTGCGTCATTATCGGCTTCGATCTTCTCGCGGGTAACCAGATCGCGAAGCTGGCCGACAATGTCGTCAAACTTCACGGCGCGGAAGCTGAAGTGCTGGCAGCGCGAGCGGATGGTTTGCGGAATATCTTCCGGCTGCGTGGTTGCCAGCATGAAAACGATATGGTCAGGCGGTTCCTCGAGCGTTTTGAGCAATGCGTTAAAGGCGGCGTCAGTGATCTGGTGGGCTTCGTCGAGGATGTAGATTTTGAAGCGGTCGCGGGCCGGACGGTAGCGCGCAGCCTCGCGCAGCTCGCGAATTTCGTCGATGCCGCGGTTGGTGGCAGCGTCGATTTCGATGACGTCGACCGAGTTGCCGGCACGAATTTCGGTGCAGGAATCGCACACCCCACAGGGCTCGGGCACCGGATGGTTGGTCGAGCGGCAATTCAGGGCCATGGCCAGAATGCGCGCCACCGTGGTTTTTCCAATGCCGCGATGTCCGCTGAAAATGTAGCCGTGGGCAGTGCGTCCCTGCTCGATGGCGTTCTGCAGGGTGCGCGTGACGTGCTCTTGTCCGATGACCTCGGAGAACTTCTGCGGACGGTACTTGCGCGCCAGAACGGTGTAGCTCATGAGCTAGAAGAGACGATTATACGTGATCGACGGGAAGCCTTGCGGGTTCGCGGAACAAAAGCTTGAATCGCAGAGTACGCGGAGAAATGTTGCAGACAGCGTAGGGGTCTCCATCTCACACCTGCGAAATTTTGAAGGCTGAAGGCCGCCGGCTGAAGATTGGGTTTCGGGCTTGCTTAGCCGCCGTCCACGCGATAGGCTGGACAGTCAAATATTGTGCGGTTGGAGGCGTGTGCGGTGCGCTTTGGCCTCGGCTGCCGCAAAGGAGCATTCTGATGCAACTGAAAATTACGACTCGAACGGTAGACGGAATTCTGGCGATCGAATGCAGCGGGCGGATTGTGTTCGGGGAAGAGTCGTCTCTGCTCCGCGACCAAGTCAAAGAGGCGATCCCCAAGTACAAGCGCATTGTGCTGAACCTGGGCGAGGTCAGCTACATCGATTCCGGAGGGTTGGGCACACTGGTTTCGCTGCACACCACGGCGCTCAATGCCGGATGCACAATCAAGCTGGCCAACCTGACCAAGCGGGTGGGAGATTTGCTGCAGGTGACCAAGCTGCTGACCGTGTTCGACGTGCGTAACTCGGAATATGACGCGCTGGAATCCTTCCGCAAGGAGACAGCGGCGTAGTTCTTGGCCGTGGCGGCCACGATGCCGCATGCGGCTCCCCTGCGAATGGTCTCGAAAGTTGTTTTCCTTCTCTGTCTGCTGATTAGCGCAAGCGGCTTCGTCTCCCCGCCGGTGGCTTTGGCGGCGGGGCTTGTCTTCGGGCTGCTTTTTCCCCATCCCTATGGTGTCGAGGCGAAGACCGTCTCCAAATGGCTGCTGCAGGCCTCGGTGGTAGGCTTGGGCTTTGGCATGAACCTGAACCAGGTGGTTCGGGCGGGGCGCAGCGGCTTCGTTTACACCGTGGTTGGCATAACCTTCGCGTTGCTGGCAGGGATGGGTTTGGGTGCGCTGCTCGGAGTCCGGAAGATTCCGGCGTTTCTCATCTCAACGGGGACGGCGATTTGCGGCGGGAGCGCCATTGCCGCGGTCGGCCCGATCACACATGCCAGCGATGAAGAAATGGCGGTGTCGCTGGGGACGGTGTTTGTGCTGAATTCGGTGGCGCTGCTGATCTTTCCTGCCATCGGGTCGGCGCTCAGGCTGACACAATCGCAGTTTGGACTGTGGGCGGCGCTGGCCATTCACGACACGAGTTCGGTGGTTGGCGCGGCTGCCAAGTACGGAACTGCAGCGCTGGCGGTAGCGACCACGGTGAAGCTGGCGCGAGCTCTGTGGATTGTTCCGCTAGCGCTGGCGACGGCTGCGGTGCGGCACGCGAAAGCGAAGGTCCCGTGGCCATGGTTCATTGCGCTGTTCTGCCTGGCGGCGGTGTGCAACACGTATCTGCCGGGCGGCGAGCATGCATATGGGATCGTGGTGAAAGTGGCGAAAATCGGGTTGACGGCGACTCTGTTCTTGATTGGCAGCGGAATCTCAGTGGCGACTGTGAAAACGGTGGGACATCGGCCCCTGTTGCTGGGCATCGTGCTGTGGCTGCTGGTTTCCGTGGGATCGCTGTGGCTGATCCGGGCGGGGTGGATCGGGCTGTGAAGAAGGGAAGGCAAAGCGCGCGGAAGCGCGGGACGAGAAAACGGCAAAACGACTCTTCTCCAGATCAATCGTCGAAGATGCGGATCCGCATCGAGGCCGCGATTCGACGCATTCCCAGGGGTAAGGTCTCGACCTACGGAGCCGTTGCCCGGGCGGCGGGATTTCCGGGAGCAGCGCGGCTGGTAGCGCGGGTTTTGAATCGCGGCTTCGAATTGCCCTGGCAGCGAGTGCTGGGCTCTGGCGGCGAGATCAAGCTGCGTGGCGATTCGGCCATCGAGCAGCGGCTGCGGCTGGAAGCCGAGGGCGTGCGCTTTCGCGGGCGCAAGGTGGACATGAAGCAGTGTGAATGGAAGTTCAGACGTCGGACCTAGGACCTCAGACGTCGGCATCTGAGGTCCGAGGTCTAAGGTCCGAGGTCTGAAGTCCTGTTTACTTTTTGAATTGTTCGTCGATTTCCACTTGATATCCCGTGACCATCTTGTTGGTTTCGTTGGCCATGCCGACCACCGACATCAACTCCTTGAACATGGCGTCGGTCATGCCCTTCTTCTGCGCTGAGGCGGTGTGCGAGGCGATGCAGTAGGCGCACTGGTTGGTCACGCTCACGGCTACGTAGATCATTTCTTTGGTAAGCGGGTCGAGCGCGCCGGGAGCCATGATCTGCTTGATGTTCTCCCAGGTGCGCTTCAGCGTGGCGGGATCGTGTGCGATCGCCTTCCAGAAATTGTTGATCCAGTCGGTTTTGCGCGTGGCCATGATGTCGTCGTAGACGGCGCGCACTTCGGGGCTGGCGTCTTTGTATTCGATGAGTCCGAGGGTTGACATGAAATTCCCTTTCTAAGAGTTAATCCACCACCGAGTCACGGAGAAAGACAAGACAACCCCAAAACGTAGAGCGATCTCTTAAAGAGATTTTCTCCGTGTCTCCGTGCCTCCGTGGTGGATACCGTCTTGGTCGGATGCCACTACTTCGGCAGCTCTCCGCTTAGCAGCTTGCCCAACTCCGCTGCGGGGCAGCGCACTCCCACGTAGAACTGGCCGAACAATGCGTACACCGCGCTGACGTGGTCGAAGCGCATCTCGTAGATCAGCTTCTTGAAGACCAGCGGATCGTCGGCAAACAGATCGACGCCCCACTCCCAGTCATCGAAGCCAATCGATCCGGTGATGATCTGCTTCACTTCGCCCGCATAGCGGCGGCCGACCAGGCCGTGCTCGTTCATCTGCCGGGCGCGTTCTTCAATGGGCAGCGTATACCAGTTTTTCTCTTCGCCGCGCCGCCGGTCCATGGGATAAAAACAGAGGTAGCGATGGGGCGGAATCTCGGGGAACAGGCGCGGCCGCATGGCCTCGCGGTGACGGTTGAGTTTGCATTCGATCTCGGCTTTCCACTGGTCGGAATGCGGCTGGATGCCTTGCTCGGCAAGCTCCTGGTAAATCTTCAGCGTGGAGTCGTAAAGCCCCAGCTCGATGATGGACAGATAGGACGTCGCGGATTCGAGATAGTCGCTCAGACGCAAGCTGGCCAGGACGAGCTCGGCGCGATTGAGGTCGGCGAACGACTCACGGAAGTGCACCAGCATCAAATCGCCTTTGTGCCCGATCAGAGAGTACAAGGCAGACTGGCCGGTGGTGTTCTTTTCCATGGCGGCGAGGGCAGTCGCGGCTTCGGAGGCGATCGCGGATTTTTCTGCGTCGGGAAGGGCGCGCCACGCCGAACGGCGGAAGCGCATCATCTGGTGCAGCACGCTGTAGCCTTCGGTGGTGAGAGGGACCGCGGGAATCTCCGCCGCGACTTCTGGGCGAGGGTGGTGAGTGGTCGTCATGGTTCTGGCGTCTCTCCGACTTACAGCTTTCCATTGTAAACGGAGCGCGGCGCGCGGCCAGGCCGATTTACAATCGTGGGGTCCGAGAAGCGTTGATTTGTCGAGACGTCGCTCGCTACGTCTTTCCTTCGCGGGGCCGGCAAGACGTTGCAAGCAACGTCTCTACGAAAACGAAAGCATGCGAAAGACCATCTCATTGTGTTGCGCACTTTTCTTTCTGACGACTCCCCTCATCGCGCAAGGCAAGCATCTCTGGGTGCTGCGCGCCCCCGGCGAGATGCAGGAATACGATCCCACTACTTTTGCTCCGAAGCAGACGGTAAAGATCCCGGCTGAGGCGTTGAAGTCGCCGCAGAACCTGGCGGTTAATCGTCTCGGGCAGATGCTGTTTGCGGAGGCCGTCTCTTTGCCGCTGGGAGAAGACGAGCCGGCTTCCCAGCAGAAAATCTGGTTGTGGGATGGACGAACGGCGAACGCGCTGGTTCGGAAAGTGGATCGCACGACCACGACAGCAGGATCGAATCTGGCCATCACCGAAGCGGCCCCTGTGCCGGTTCTCTCGGAGGATGGCGGTCATCTGTACTGGTTCGCCAACGAAGCGCGGCGGTTGCAGCGCGACGGCGTGGATCTTTCCACCAAGACAACCTGGGAAGCCTGGCGCACCGATCTCAGCGGTGCGGGCCGAGAGGAAATCGCTTCGACGTCGTTCCCGGATTGCCGGTGCACGACCGGAGGCTGCGAGGAAACGTGTGTTTACGGCGATTCGTGGATTCCGGACGATGAGGTGGGGAAGTTTTTTCTCCTGACGCAGTTCGTCGCAGGCCAGACCCAGCCGGTCTACAAAGCGACTTCGGTTTACCAGGAAAGCGGCGGGAAATGGACGGCTAGCGCGATCGATCCGCCGCTAAAGCGCATCCTCGACGCCGCGGACTCGAGTACTATCCTCGAGGCCATTCCAGATATCGGCTGCTGCGGTTGGCAGAATCGCAGCAACGATCAAACCCTCCTGCGGATTCACGGCAGGACGCTGAACATGTTTGATGAGCGAGCCGCGTTTCAAAATCCCGACTACGATGTGAGTTTCTACACCGAGAACGGCAGGCTGTCACCCGAACTTGATTATGCGGCCATGACCATCGTCGCCACCGCTCAGCCGAATCAGCCCATTCAGCTGGCGGAAGAGGGAGAAGCCAACCCCGAAGAATCCAGGCGGATTCGCAAGTCGCTCGCGGAAATGCCGGCGGTTGAGGTGAGGAGCGTGGAAGATTCTCCGCGGCGCGTAGTCTATTTGCCGCATGCAAAGCTGGTGGGCTGGATCAGCGAGAAAGAGATTCTGATCATAGAGGATCATCTGCTGCTGGGTTACAACGTTGGGAGCGGGGCGCGGCGAAAGTCCAGCATTCGGGTGGAGGATGCAGGGCACGTTTTTTTGCGTTGAAGAACCGGGGTGAGCGGCACGTCAGCGCTAAGGCGTGACGGATTTTGCGGCGGCTACCGGATCGCTAAAGAGGTTGCGGAAAAACTCCATCTGCACAAGACAAGCGAGCACAGGGGCTAAAGCCCGCACTCGTTGCAAACACTTTACGCGGCCCGTTCGGCTTCGCTCAGGGCAAGCTGCTGAAGCGCCGCTCTTCCACGGTAATTCACAGGCGCCCTACGGCACCAACTCCCAAGATGGCCTGCGCCGAGGAGGTCAGACGATTGCGCGTTTTTCCTTCCGCTGGCCGGCGCGGTAGATCGTCCAGCCGACGAAGTTGGCTCCGAGGATCACGAGGGCAACTTTTAGAAAGTACCCTATCTTGCTCGCGACCGGGATGACGGGTTGCACCGAAAGCAGCACAAAGAGAAGAGTCACGAGGAACCCGGATGCGGCTCCGAGGCGCAGCCAGGGGCGCGGGCGCAATCCTTTGTGCTTCGATGAGACTAGCGGGATGGCAAACTTGACCAGGTAGGCCAGGCCATAGAACGTCCACGCCCAGGTTTGCAACAGCACGAACGATTCCTGGCTGCCGGTTCCGATAAGCACAGCAGTGCTGGATGCGAGTGCCACGGCTCCCATAAAAACAATTGAGTTGACCGGAGTGCGGTACCTGGGATGGAGGCGCGTGAACCAGCGAGGCAGCAAGTGGTCCCAGCCCGCGACCAGCGGCAGCCGTGTGTTGGCGGAGAAATAGAGCGTGTAGGAGCAAAGGTAGTTCAGCAACAGGAGCAGGATTGCGATGGCAACGATCGGGCCAGCCTGGCTGAACCCGGAGAATGCGCTGCGCAGAGCCTGGGGGATGGGCCCGATCACATCGACCGCATCAGGGGAGACGAAGGCGAGAATCCCGCTGGTGCCCAGGATGTAGAGCACGGCGATGATCGGCGCAGAGATGAGGATGGAGCGGGCAATGCTGCGTCCGGGGTTGTGGGATTCTCCGGCGAAGATGGCTACAGTCTCGAAGCCGGACAAAGCTCCGAAGGTCATCTTGCTGAAGACGCTGAGCGTGAACAAAGTCATGGGAGGCAGGACCAGAGGGAGAGGGTGATACGCGGGCCGAGATCCGCGCCACACCTGGAAGAAGGGCAGAAGGATGAGGACTGTCAGGATGAAGACAGTGAAAAGGCTGCCGACATTGCTCACCCACTTGCCGACGCCGAGGCCGAGGGGGCGATCAGCATCATCAGGGCAATTAACGCGACGGAAGCAGAGATCAGCATTGGCCGGCTGGTCGCGATCCAAGCCGCCCGAGGGGCTGCGTAGGAGATGTAGGTTGTAGCCACAAGAGCAATCTGGGAAACCTGGACTGTCTGCAGGAGCCAGATGTTCCATGCCGTGAGAAATCCTACACGATCACTAAACGCCAGCCGGGCCCATTCGTAGAGGCCGCCTTCCAGGGGCATCAGGCGATTCAGGTGAGCAACGACAAAAGCGTGCGGAATGAAGAAGAGAACAATGGCAAGAAGCCACAGAACTACATGAGAGTTGCCGGCTTTCACGGCAGTCCCGAAAAACTCGGGAACGATGATGATCAGGATCTGGGCGAGGATCAGGTCGAAGAGGCCGAGTTCCTTGCGCAGAGCAGTGCTGTGGGCCTGGACTTCGGCCTCGGCGGCGTGCAGCGAAATGTTCCCGGCGCTCAAGTTGCGATTTAATCAAACGTAGATCGACTCTTTCTCTTGCGGCTACTTTTTCTCCTGGGGCTTCAGCAGCAAATCCTGATAATCGAAGCTGAAATCGGCCAGCGGGGAGACTGCGGCCATCTTCGCGCTGTCGATGCTGCCGTCGGGTTTCAATGAAAACGTGACGAAAGCGTCTTCGATGGTGCGATCCCGCCAGTGCGCCTTGAAGGTGTCGTATTGCCAGTGCTGCAAGTCGCCGATCATCGCTGGCGTGTGGTCGAAGCTGATGACGAGACCGCCATTCTCCATTCGGATGGTGATCGGTCCATACCAGGCGTCGTTGTATCCGCCCTCGTATTTCTCGAGTGGCAGGGAAGGCTTGGAGTCCGCGGCGCGAGAGCCCTCCGCTTTCTTCATGGTTTCGGCGGCCTCTTTTTCATCTTTCTCGTCGAGGTTCTTAAAGGCCCCGATCCAGTCGGTGGACGGCAGTCCGAAGTAATGATCGAGAATGTGATACAGAATCGAGTCGAAGGCCCCATCCTGCTCGGCGTTGGTCAGCACGACGACTCCCAGATTTTCTTCCGGCACCAGCATCACCCGCGAGACGAATCCGGCGACGCCGCCGGTGTGCCCGACCAGCTTGCGCCCGTGATATTCCCGCAATCCCCAGCCCAGGGCGTAATCGGCAAAATTGGTTTTGAGTCCGGCTAACTGGGGTGGGGGATCCTTTGTCGGCAAAATCGTCTGTGGCGACCACATTTCTTTCGACCGCTGCTCGGTGAACAGGCGGCCCTCGCGATCGGTGAACTTTCCGCGGTTCAGCTGCAACTGCACCCACTTGGCCATGTCGGCCGCGCAGGAATTGATCGAGCCCGCTGGGCCGGCATTGTCGAGCACTTCAAAATGGGTGACCTGCAGCTTGCCGTCGACCCGGGAATGCGGGAAAGCATAGTCATCGCCCGATTTGAAAGCTGCGTTGCTCACATTGGAGTGGTTCATGCCCAGCGGCGTGAAGATGTTCTGGCGGATGTAGTCGTCCCACGACGTGCCGGTCATGGCGGGAATAATCTGGCCCGCAGTCATGTAAAGCAGGTTGTCGTAGGCATAGCGGCTGCGGAAGCTGGAGGCCGGCTTCATGAAGCGCAGCTTGTAAATGATCTCCTCGCGGGTGTAAGTGGAAGGCGGCCAGAACAGCAGATCTCCTTCTCCGAGGCCCATGCCGCTGCGGTGGGTAAGCAGATCGCGGATAGTCATCTCGTGCGACACGTAGGGGTCAAACATCACGAAGCCGGGCAGTCGCTGGTACACGGGATCGTCCCAGGAAAGCTTGCCGGCATCGACCAGCGTGGCCAGAGCGGCGGTGGTAAATGCTTTGGTGTTCGATCCAATGCCGAACATGGTGTGCTCGTCGACCGGCGTCGGATCGGCAAGCTTGCGAACGCCGTAGCCTTTTGCCACAACGATCTTGCCGCCTTTCACGATGGCGACTGAGATTCCCGGCACGTCGAAGGTTTTCATCGCTTGGATCACGTAGGAATCGAGATCAGCGGGCGGCGCGGTTGGGGTGGCCGGGGAAGGCGACTGTGCCGAGATGCCGGCGGTGAACATTGCCAGGAATAACGCGAGGGAAGAGCGTCTTAGGACAGCAAGCGGCATGCAGGTCTCTCCGAACGGCGTAGTGACGAAAATACGACGCGGAGATTAGAACACACAACCGGGGAATTCGCCGCCAGCCACTTTGTATGCAGTGGTACAAACCACAAGAGGGCTGGAAAGCGTTGGCCGAACTGCACCAGAAAGGGGCGAGGCTGGTCAGCACCAGCTTGGCGCTGGCGACACTGGCGTCAAAATGAAAACGGGAGCACACAGAAGTGCTCCCTGGGCCGAGCCGATTGCGTTCTAGTGACGATCTTTGTCGCGATCCTTGTCGTGATCGTGGTCGCCGTGGTTATGCCGCCAGGTCCAATACTCTTTCTGCTCCTCCGGGCGAATCTTGCGGAAATCGCGATCTCCGTCCCGGTGCGTCTCGTTCGACCACTGCCGGTAGTAAACGACTTCATCGTTGTTCCAGACGTGGTAGTCGCTGTAATAGGGGTCGTAAACTCGATAGGCATGATGTTCGGCGCAAGCGATGCCCAGCGTCGAAGACGCCAGCGCGGCGGTCAGGAAAAGTGAACTGACAAAGCGCGATCTGATCTGCATCCGTTGTTCCTCCGGTCATCAATTTTCACGCAGAGTCGGACTACCCTTTTAATTGGTTGCGGGAGAGTCTCTGAATGTTGCCCAGGTTCGTCTTTACGATCTCGGCAGAAAGTTGGAAATGGGACATCTGTCATGAAGTCCAATGAAAACCGCAGAGGACGCCAAGGACGCAGAGGAAATCGAGTAAGAGCCCACGGAAAGCGACCTTGGTGATCTCCGACTGAGTTGGACGGTTTAATTTCTCTGTGTCCCTAGCGTCCTCTGCGGTTTTCATTGGACTTCATGTCCATCTGCGTATGCCGCTCTTACGCCATGGCCGGTGCGAACTTTGCCGGCACGTATGGGCAGAACGGATCCGCTTCCAGAAGATTGCCGGTGTGGGCGAAGGCGCGAGCCCGCGATCCACCGCAGATAAACTTGTACTCGCAGGCTCCGCAGCGTCCGAGGAACTTTTCCGGGGAGTGCAACGCGCGGAATACCGGAGAATTGCGGTAGATCTCCACCAGGGAAGCGCTGCGCACGTTCCCGCAAGGCAAAGGCAGGAAGCCCGACGGATAAACTTCTCCCAGGTTGGAGACAAATACAATTCCATGCCCATCGCGAATCTGAAATCCTTTGTAGACCGAGCTGTTCTTCAGTTCCGCGGTTTCCAGGCCCGTGGTGCGCACACGATCCAACGCCAGCCGGCGGTAGGAGGGCGCTTCCGTCGTCTTAACTGCGAATGGCGCGTGGGGCACAAGGTCAAGCACCCAGTCCATGATGGCTTCGCCATCGGCCGGCGAAACCTCGTTCAGCGCCTTGCCCCGTCCCACCGAGATCAGGAAGAACAAGCTCCAGCGCATAACGGGAAAGCTGGTTCGCAAGAGTTCGTAGATGGCGGGTAGATCGTCCGCCGTTTCCTCGGCGACGAGGGTATTTACCTGAATGGGGATCCCCAGCCGTCCTGCGTGACGAGCGGCTTCCATCGTGCGTTCGAAAGTGCCGGGAACGGCGCGAATGGCGTCGTGTTTGGCGGCGCAGGAACCATCCAGGCTCAGGCCGAGACTCTGAATTCCATGTGCCTTCAACTTGGAAATCGCATCGTTGGTTAACTCGGGAGTCGCGCTGGGCGTTATCGAGACTTCCAGCCCCAGGCCGCATCCGTAGTCGATCAGCTCGTAGATATCTTTTCTGCTGAGGGGGTCGCCGCCGGTTAGAATCAGGTGGGGCAGCGGGTCGCCGAATCCCACCAACTGGTTCAGGAACGCCTTGCTGTCAGCGTGGTTCAGTTCGAGCGGATGTGGCGTCGGCATGGCCTCGGCGCGGCAATGCTTGCAAGCCAGCCCACAGGCCTGCGTCATTTCCCAGTACACCAGCATGGGATTCCGGGAAAAATCGCGAGCAACTGGATGAATTTGATTGTGTGGTGACCCCAGAACCGTAGCCATGAATTCCCCTTTCGGCGAACGTTATGAAAGAACCCCCCAAGCAGCTTTAGGTTAAATTTCCTAGGCTGGAAAAGGCTGTGATTACAATCACATTAGGCCGTGACGTGCCTCCCACAAAAGCACTAGAAGCCGCCCCTGAAGGGGCAAGTGAAAGGTAACGACCTACGCCATCGCTGAAGCGATGCCCTGATACGAATCGTGGATTTCTTGCAACATGGCCGAAGCCGGACCCTCCCAAGATTGAGGCCCTAGAAAGAGTTGGAGGCAGGCAAACAGAGCCGGCGGGCAAACAAATGCCCGGGTCTTGGGGGTGAGCACACCAAAACCCGGGCTGGCTGTTCCCTCACTTGAGCGAACCGGAGGGGAGCTGGTTCTTCACGTCGCATGTGGCCAGTGAACCGCTCGCCCTCCTGCCCTTCACGGCTGCCGGATGGATCACAGCAGCGCCGGTTCGCAACCGGGAGCAGCGAACTTTACTTCTTCTGCTGATCGCGAATGTAGCTGAGCACCATCTTGATTTGGTCTGGTGTCAGGCCCTTCGCCTGGAATGCGTGCATCGCCTTTTTGTCTTTGCCGCCATTGGCGATCATGTCCGTCAAGTCGGCATCAGAGGCCTTCTTGGCCTCTGCGGAGATCAAGCTTGGCGCTTTCGCGGCCGGCTTTCCTGCGAGGTCCACGCCGTGGCAGGCTGCGCACTTGGTCTTGTAGATCGTCGCGCCGTCATCAGCCGCCCAGGACAGGTTGGGCAAGATGAGAAATAATGTCGCCGCGATGACTACGATCAGGACTATGAGTTTCATCGTCTTCATGATTGCATTTTTCCTTTCGCACTAAACTGAAGCCGTACTGCGTTTTCGCTTGAGTGACTGCGATACTCGGCGAAACACGCGTTCTTGCCACACGTAAGAATGCGCCAACTAAGAATGCACCAACGGGAAGCAGTCTCCGCTTTTCCATGCCAGCCCTGCTGTGATTGAGGTCACTGCCGATCGTGATCAAAATCCACACCGCGCACGGGTTTTCGGCGGTCGGGAGACAGAATTTCTGGCGTGACGAATGCTGCTCGGGTCAAACAACGCTTGATCCGCGCCATATTCCGCACTCTGCGCAGCGGCAATCCGGCGCATCTTTTATGGCTGCTTCCAAATGATTGAAAAACCAGCTACTTGCACCCGACCTGATAGGCAACTGCTTTGGCAAAGAGCGTGCCTTGCAGAAGTTGGAGTCGAGGTGCCGCTGTGGAACCTACGTTGATGGTGATCGGATTGAATCACCGCACCGCGCCCGTGGCCATGCGGGAACGTTTCTGGATCAGCGAAAGCCGCCGCTACGACGCTCTCCGCCAACTGATGCAAGCCGACGGCATCGAAGAAGCTGTCGTGCTGGCTACCTGCAGCCGCACGGAATTTCTACTCTGGGCCAGCGAGCCCACGCAGGCCGCCAGTTCCGTGCTGCGCTATCTCGGAACCGAGCACGGGCTGAAGCTCACCGAGTGGGAGCACTTCTATCGCTTGCTTGACGACGCCGCTCTGACCCACATTTTTCGCGTGACCTCCAGTCTGGATTCCGTGGTGCTGGGCGAGCCGCAGATCGTCGCACAAGTCAAAGCGGCATGGGAGCAGGCACGCACGGTCAGCTCCAACGGCCATTTTCTCGACGCCGTTCTGCAAAAATCTCTGACGGTTTCCAAGCGCGTGCGCAACGAGACCGCCATCGGCGCTCTTTCGGTGTCGATCCCCACTGCCGCGGTCGAACTGGCGCGCAAGATCTTCGGCTCGCTGGAAGGCCGCGAGGTTTTGCTGCTGGGCGCGGGCAAGATGAGCGAACTTTCGGCCCGCTACTTGATGAACAGCGGAGCCTCATCCATCCGCATCATCAACCGCACGCTGGAACACGCGCAGGAACTGGCCAAAAAGCTGGGTGGGGTTGCAGTTGCCATGGAGGATCGCTGGCAGCACCTGCTGGAGGCCGACATCGTCATCAGCTGTACGGGTTGCCCCCACGTCGTTTTGAGCCGGCAGGAGGCGGAGATCATCGCCAGCGAGCGCAAGAAGTCGCCGCTGGTCATTCTCGACATCGCCATGCCGCGTGACATCGACCCGTCCGTGCGCGGAGTGCAAGGAATTATGCTCCGCGACCTGGATGACCTCGAGCGGGCGGTGCACCACAATGCCGGGGAACGCCAGGCCGCCGCTGCCCAGGCCGAACAGATCGTGGCCGATGAGGCGCGGGGCTTCCAGCGCAAATTGCAGGCCGAGGCGGTTGTCCCCACCATCGTCGCGCTGCGCCGGCGTCTCGACGAAATCTGCCGGCAAGAGCTAGAGTCCTTCGTCGAGGAACGCGGACCGATTTCTCCCGAACAAAATCACGCGCTGCACGCGCTCGCTTCACAAATCACCCAAAAGATCGCCAGTTCGCTCGCCCGCGAACTCAAGGAGTTGCCAGAAAAGGTGGAACAGGAGCGGATGACCGCTGCCGTGCAGCGCCTGTTTCACCTGCAGGCGCTTCCGCTGGAAATCGCAGCCGGGTCCGCGAAAACGCCTTACGAGCCAAGGAGCGGGGCCGCAACCGCTAGCCCGCACTAGAACGAACAGAATCAGCTGGGAGTCGGAAGCCGGTATCGTACCCGGAGGTGAGTCAGCATTGGGCGCTACTTCATAAGATCCCCTCATACAAGCGCCGCGGGCCTCCCACATGGGAGGCCCTTCTTATGCATCACAGTTTTCTTACTCGCACTAGCCTGTCGCGCCTTCGGGTGGCGTATCCTCATCGCCCGGGACCAGATCGAACTTCTTCAGCTTGTAGCGCAGAGCGTCGCGGCTGATGTCCAGCAACCGCGCGGCGTGGGTCTGATTGCCATTCGCCTGGCGCATGGCCAGCTCCACCATGGTGCGCTCGACTTCCTCCAGCGATGTTCCCTCCTCGGGGATGTAGAGCCGCGGCAGCGTGCGGCCTGCCGGCAGTTGCCGGCCTCCGTCCCCGGCCGTGCTGGTGTGCTCAAATGCGGTGATCCCGCTGCGCGCAACTTCGCCCACGGCGAACGGCAGATAGGCGGGCCGCAGCATCTGCTCCTCTTCGAGAATCATGGCTCGCTCAATCGAGTTCTTCAACTCGCGCACGTTGCCCGGCCAGCTGTGCGCCAGCAGCAACCGCCGCGTCTCAGGGGTGATGCCCCGCACCGCCTTCTTGAACTTCCGGCTGTAGAGGTCGATGAAGAACTCAACTAGCGGGAGAATGTCTTCGGTTCGCTCCCGCAGCGGCGGAATGAAAATGGCAATGATGGCTAGCCGGTAGTAAAGATCCTGGCGGAACTGGTTCTCCCGCACGGCTCGCTCGAGGTCGCGGTTGGAAGCCGCAATGACGCGCACATTCACCTGCATGTCGCGGACGCCGCCCACCCGGCGGATCACCTGATCTTCGAGCACACGCAGCAGTTTGGCTTGCAGCAGCGGCGAAAGCTCGCCGATTTCGTCGAGAAACAGCGTTCCACCATCGGCCGCCTCGAACAGGCCTTTCTTCATCTGCTTGGCGTCGGTGAACGCTCCTTTTTCGTGGCCGAAGAGCTCGGCTTCCATCAGCGTTTCGGGAATGGCGGAGCAGTTGATGGCGACAAACGGCTTATCCTGCCGCGAACTCTCATAGTGGATCGCCTTGGCAATCAGATCCTTTCCCGTGCCGCTCTCGCCTTGGATAAGAATTGTCGTGGCCTCGCTGGCCGCCACTTTGCGGACGAAGCTCAACAACTCCGTCATTTTCGCGGATACGGCCACGACTTCGTGGTACCCGGTGCGGCGGCGCACCTCGCCACGCAGGCTCTGCACCTCACCCCGCAGGCGTGTGGTCTCCAGCGCGTTCTGGATGGTGACGCGTAGTTCCTCGAAGTCGAGCGGCTTGCCGATGAAGTCGTAGGCGCCCATTTTGAGCGCACTCTTGACGTCGTCCAGTTGCGGGTCGGCGGTAATCATGATCACGGCTCGCGCGTCGCCGTTTTTTTTGAGATGCTCCAGGACTTGCAGCCCGTTAAGGTCGGGCATACGCACGTCGAGCAACACCAGGTCCGGCGACTCTTGCTGCGCCAGGCGCAGGCCGGGCTCGCCCCCGGCAGCCTCCACGACCTCGTAACCCCATTCTTCGCACTTCTGGCGCAACGACCAGCGCACCAGGCGCTCGTCATCCACCACCAGGATCTTTTCAGCAGGCATGCGTGGTCTTACTTTACTACGGACGGCCGAATCCGGGAGACGTGACGGGAGTAAGGTAACTTCCGGGAAGCCAGCGGCCTTAGACGGGCAAAGGGCCGCTGAGGGCTGGTTCTTCGGGCTTCGCCGATTGCCGCACAGGCAGTTTTACGGAAAATTTCGTGCCCTTCCCCACCACGCTGGTCACCTCCAGCTTTCCGTGGTGGTCTTCGACAATCCGGCGGGCCAAGGACAACCCCAGGCCCGTGCCGTCCCCTTTGGTGGTATAGAACGGCCGGAAGATATTGGGCAGGTGCTCCGGCGCGATGCCGCGCCCCGTGTCGGCCACTTCGATGACCGCGAAGCCCCATTCGTGTTTCAGCGTGACCGTGATGGTTCCGCGTCCGTCGATGGCTTGCGTGGCGTTGAGCAGCAGGTTCAACAAGACCTGGTGGATCTGATCGCTGTCGTGCTCGACGTCGAGCAGGGAAGCATCCTTTTGCAGGGCGATCTCGATCCCTGTCGTGGCTACCTGCTGCCGGCCCAGCATCACCGCGTGCTCCACGGTTGTGTTCAGATCGCTCTTCTTCATCTCGGGCCGGTGGGGACGCGCCGTGTGCAGCAGATCGGTGACGATGTGGTTGATCCGAGCAATCTCCTGGCGAACGTCCTTGACCACGGCGCGCGCCGGGCTGCTCGCGGGCAAATCGCGTCCAATGATCTCGATCACGCCTGCGATTCCTGCCAGTGGATTGCGAATTTCATGCGCCAAACCCGTGGCCAGTTCACCCAGGGTTGCGAAATGCTCGGCCCGCGACATCTGTGTGCGATGCAGTCGCTCGATTTCCCGCCGCGACTCCCGCAACTGCTGCACCATGCGATTGAAGTTTCGTCCGAGGTCGCCGATTTCGTCGTTGCGGCGCGCAAAGCTGACCGCAACTTCCAAATTGCCTTCGCCCAGCTGCGCGATTCGCTGCTGCAATTCCACCAGCGGCCTTTGAATCTGATAGGTCAGTACAACCAGTAGCGCCCCGCAGATCGCTACGGCCCCCGCCCCCGCCACCAGCAAAACCGTATGCCGCTCGGGATCGCGCCAGGAGAATGTAGCCATCAGGAACAGCAGCATGCCCCCCAACAAGACGCAGGCGATCGGCACCAGCGCCTTGATTTCCCAGTTGATACGCAACCACGGCAGGTCAGGCTCGGTCAGGCCGTTGGAGGTTTGCGTGTCATTACGTTCCACAATCGCAAGCGGCACAGGACCAGGCGTTTCATCGCTAGGCTCGGTGCTGAAGAAGCCACGGCGAGGACGCGCGGAGGCGGCCATGCTGGCCGCCTCCGGCGGGGTCTGGTTCTCGGGACTGGTTTTTCCCGCGGCAGATTCAGGCATAAGAGTGCAATCCCGGCAACAGATATGTGACGCCGAAGAAGGTGAACATCACCACTACAAATCCAAGCACCGCGAAGTAGGCCGCCACGCGGCCGCGCATTCCGCGAGTGATTCTCATGTGCAGGTATCCGGCGTAGATCAGCCAGGTGATCGCCGCCCAGGTTTCTTTCGGATCCCAGCTCCAGTACGAGCCCCATGTGCGATTGGCCCAATACGCGCCGGCCGCGATCATCAGGGTGAGCAGGGGGAAGGCAATGCAGATGGTCTTGTATGTAATACGATCCAGAGCGTTGGCGTCCGGCAATAATCTCTCGAGATCGTCGCGCCGCCACAACAACAGCAGATAGAGCAGGCTGGCGAAGATTCCACCGATCAGTCCGGAAAGGATGAACGGGCTGGCGGCCAGGCTGGTCGGATACAGTCCCTCGGCATCGAGCGACGCATATTGTCCGTCCCGCGCCCGCAGCAGGAAGAACACCAACGCCAGCGATTGCAGAAGAATGCCGATGAAGACTGCGCGGTTGGCAATATTGAGGAAGTCCTCGTTTTTCTGGACGCGCCCCGCAAGATACAGCACCAGCGGCGCTGCTACTGCCGCCAGCACCACCACCATCAGCCAGCCTAAATCCGGGATGGTAACAAACAGCCGCACACCCTTCGAGATAAACACCTCAGATTTTTCGTCCGCATTCCACGCGATCACATTCAGACCACCCCACTTTTCAAAGCGCGTCAGGATGCTGGCATAAATGCCCACCGTGAACAGGCTGGTCGCAGCCAGAAAGGTTTCCGTTTTCATCTTGTCCTGGATGAGAAACATCATGGCCAGCGCGAAACTCAGAGCGCAAGCCGCATAAGCCAGCATGGCCAGCGTCACATGCACGTGCAGCCAGGTGGATTGTAGCGCCGGAACGAGCGGCCTCACGTCGCTGCGCAAAAGTTGCATCAGCACCACGCCCACGATCGTGACCGGCATGGTGACGGTGCCGATCACCTTCACGCCGTAGCGTTTTTCAGCAATCAAGGTCAAAGCAGCCAGTGTCCACACGAAGCTCAGCAGCATTTCATAGATGCTGGCAAACGGCGGATGTCCCGCCTGATACCACCGGTGCGCCACCGCGCCCGTATTGGCCAGCAGCCCGGCCCAGGTGGCCAGCGAGGCAAACTTCACATACGACTCCGTGCCCGTCACCCCGAAGCCCAGATACAGCGCTCCTGCGCCGGAATAGAAAATCAGTGCGGCGTACAGCAGGTTGCTCTCGTTCAGGAGGTTGCCGCTTTTTACCACGTTCAGGAATGCCATGAACAACAGGAAGGCGATGCCCAGGCCGACCATCACGATCAGCGTCGTGCCTGTTGCCGGCTGCTCTTCCACTCTTGCTCGGGCCATAGTTGTCTCCTTCGCGTCCGTACTTATTTTCCAGCGAAAGTTACGGCGGCGGTCTCTCGCGTACTGGTCCGCCGTTCCGCTTTCAACTGCTCTTTAATCTCTTCCACCAGCTTCTGGAATTTCTGTTCAAAGGCGTCACGATTGCGGTTTGCGGTACCGCCGATCCACAAGACCACGTTGCCGCGGCCGTCATACACCGGCACTACCCAGAAACGCATGTGCACTACGTAGAACACCAGCGTGAGGCCGATACCCATCAGGATCACGCCCGCCCACACCGACCACTGACCCGGCTCATGCGAGACCTGCAGTCCGGTGAAGTGTTGCATCTTCAGATCCTTGGCCTCGAAGGTGTATGGAGATAGCGCATTCTGGCCGACGCCTGGAATCTCGGGCAGCCAGAAATCCAGGCTGGCCTGATTTGCGGGCGTTTTTTGCGACGCCACCACCAGACGCGCCGCCGGATTCACCACATCGTTGCTGCGGGCGTAGACCCGCCCATCGCCCACCACAAAGTCGGGAATGAATTCCGCGAGGTGCACGGTAGTGTCGCTGTCGAGCGCAACGGTCTGGTCCGGCGCCAGGGAAATTTCACGCGGGTCACCCGCGTCTGCCGTGGGCCTGGCGATGAGCGTTAGTTGATCGACCTTGCCCGTGCTGCCATAACTGGACTGGTAGAAGCGCAGGCCGTGGTACACCATCGGATCATTTACGGAAATCTCCTTGCGCTGAACTTCCTGTCCTCCGTCCACCACCGCCAGCTTCGACCACCAGCGCTTGGGCGAGCCATCGCTGTAGGTTTCTTCCCCGGCGGCCTCGCAGCGTACAGCAAAAGGCAGGGCGCGTGTGACGCCGGCGCGCAAGGCTACTTCGCTCGATTGTTCTCCCTGCGGGATCATCAGGAATCCGCGCCAGCCATAGAGAGCGTCCACGATCCCGCCAAGAAAAATCAGCAGCAGGCTGGCATGCACGATGTATACAGCCATCTCCGAAATGCGATGCCGTTCCGAAAACAGCGAGAAGCTCTCAGGCTGCACGATCCGCTCGCTCTTCCATCCCATTTCGCGAAAGGCTCGTTCCGCCGCCACTAGGCCAGTCTCTTCGTCGGCCACCGTAATCTGCGCCCGAGTTGGCAAAACCCGGCGAAAATTCTCGTCGGGGCTTTTGTAGGGACGCGCGAAATACCGCCAGGAGTTGGGAAACCGTTGCAGCGAAGCTGCGATGATGCTCAGGCTGACCAGCACCAGCAGCGCCACAAACCAGCGGGCGTGAAAAACGTCCGTCAGTCCGACAGCATCGAAGATGTGGAGCATGCGCGGCGAGTACGCGCGCTGCATGTCGTCGGGATCGGTCATGGGCCGCTGCAGAATGACGGTGCCCGCCGCCGAAAAAATGACCACCAGGATAATCAGAATCACGCCGGTCTTAATCGAACTCAAAGTCTGCCAGATTTTGCTCGATGCCGTGCGAAATGACAGGGCCATAACTTTCCTCGTTTTCACTGAGTGCACGTCCGGCACCATTACCAAAAGAGATTGCTAAGTAATTGATAGGAAACTGGTTACAGGTCGATCAGACTCTGGTTCCTCTTCCTTGTCTTGGGGCAAAACGCGCACTAGGGCCCGGCCTGGCTGGGATTTCACCCATCACCAAGGTCTCTACCGAGGCCTAAGACTGGCTTCGACTACGGCCCTGTAGTAATCGCTGCCTAGGATTTAGTATGCTTTAAGCTAATCGTAGAAAAGGGTGAAACGAGCGGCCGGCAACCTATTTCAGCCGCAGGCTGCGGTGCGCTTCGGCCCGGCCCTGTGCTATGCGCTCCTGAAAATCTGCACCACCCGCTGTCGCCTCATCAACAAAAGGGCTCTCCCTTTCTGCTTGATCGAAGGAGATCAGCGCTTTATCGGGCATTCCCAGCGCCAATTGTGCATAGCCCAAGTCCACATAAAGCAGTGCCGGAGAAGTGGATGTTTCTACTGCGTGGGCAAGGATTCTTGTCTCCTCCCCATAACGCTTTTGCTGGTGGTAATACCGGGCCAGAGCCAGAGAAGCATCGTCGGAGCCAAGTTCGACAGAGATGAGCAATTCCTGCTCAGCTTGATCCAGGTGTCCTAGATTCTGAAGTACAACCCCCTTCGCATAGTGCAGGAATGGGTTGTCCGAAAAAATACCTTCAGCACGCTCCAACGCCTCCATGGCATCCCTAGTCCGATCCAGCATGATCAGAATGGAGGCTGCATTCAGATAGTACTGAAACCGTTCCGCTCGGCCACGGAGTCCACCGGAAGATGGAGGACTGTCAAAGCGTACGGTATCGCAATCGAGCTGCAGACGGCGAACCAGGCTGGCGGTGTCGGTCCGAACGCGCAAGAACACTGCTGCCTGGCTGTCCAAATAAACCGGGCGCCACTGCTGGCTTCGACAAGATGCCTCCAGGCTGGGCAAGGCTCCGATGCCTATCAAGTGGTCAAGAGATACGATGACGGTGTTGATGTTGCGCTGGTCGGCCTCCTGCTGCCACAGGCTTGAGTCCAAGGGTGTGCGCAGCAGTTCCTGGGAATGTAGAAACAGGTTAGCGCCGAAGGGAACGCAGCGACCGTCTATGTAATCGGCATATTCCGGCGAGAGTACCCAGGTGAGAAATCCACCTGAATTGTAGTCATTGAAAATGTTGGGCGGAAGGTGCTCACGAGCGAGGAACGCTGCAGCCCGCTCAGGAAACCAGGAGGATTCACCTGCGCCGAAGAGAGAAACGGTTGCCTTTTCTCGCAGATAGTAGCGATTCGTAACGAGGTCCCCCACCCGCATCGCGACAAGGAAGAAGACCATCACGAGGACAGCGACCGTTGCGACCAAGGCAAACCGCCGCCGGATTTGACGCATCCACTCAATCTCTACGAACGCATCGGCGATGATGTTGCCGCCGATGATGACCGCGATGGGGGCGAACGGTCCCTCGAAACGATTGGCATGGATGACCAGATAAATCGCAGTTCCTAGAAGGACGGCAGCAGCGATTCGTCGCATGCAAACCGCCAGTAGTGCGGCCAGGACTCCCGCTGCCAGCAACCATAGGACAGCGGTATCGGGATCGCGCCACGCGAACGCGCGCGAGATAGTGCTCAGTGTGAGACGTATCGGCATCCATTCGTAAATCCAGCGGCTGTGGATGCGGTTGAGGCTTTGCTGCCGCGATATGGCTACATAGATGCGCGGACCCCAGGGGTTTAGAAATGTTGCCAGTCCAGTGAGCAGTAGCCAGGGCGCGGCGCGGCGCAGGCGTTCTAGAGCAGCAGCGCGATGGCTCCTGACAATGGCATCGCCGAGTTCAAGGAAAACGTATGCGGCGCACATGCCCAGACCTGCGACGAATCCCAAGTGCAGGTTTACCCAGAGCAACATGAGCGCGGGAAGCGCCCACACGGGGCCGCGTCCCGACCGATGGTAATGCCAGAGCAAGCTCACGAATCCAGCAAACAACATCTCGGTGAACATTTCAGCGCGGGGATTGGTTCGCTCGGCAATCATCGGGACCGCCAGCACTGCCAGTACTGCTACAGTTGCATGACCACGACGCAGAAGGATCGCGACAGTTCCAACGCATGCTGCCGCTCCTAACCACGAAAGGAGAGAGTAATGACCCAGAAGAAATGACCAGTAGAGCAAGACCTGCGACAGAGCTGGATAAATCCACTCCTGTCCACGGGCGGTATAGGAGAGAACGTCGGTGGAGGGTATGCTGTGATGTTGCACGATCCAACGACCAGTGGCCAGACACCATCCGATATCCGAATCGCCAACCGTGCGTAGCCCCGCAAACAGTGCGTAGAGCAGCGCGAGTGCCGCAACAGTCGGCACAGCGTACCTGTCCACGATTGGACGCAGACCGGCATTCGTCGTATGTCCCTTTAGAGAAGGCATTCGGATTCTGAAGACTGCAGCATCCACCAAGGGGCAATCAGTCTGCCAATTACACGGCCCCCTACATTGCCAGTTCAAGCCATGTTTTTCACCAACTTAGCGTCACCGATCTGAGAAGGCCAGGACCCAACTGCGGTATATGGCGCAATCGCGGCGGCGACTAATTGGTGAAGTGAGTGGTTTGGCCCCCGCGGCGTCACGGTCGCCGGAAAGCTTTGACCAGAAAGTCATCATGAGGTTGTGGTGGTGGGTCATAAGTCCCGTAGGTTGCGTGAAGTCACGCAAGAAGGGAACACGCGAGCGTAGCTGTCATGATGTAAGCCATTAATAATGAATAGGTTAGACGTTCTCTTTTCTGGGTTCGTTTGGCAGGACTCCTGCATGAGTTCTAGGAGGCGAAAGGGTTGGTACGTCGGTGACCTCGTCCCAGGGCTCAAGGAGTCAGCAAGAATGAGTGACAGCAACGTAACGAATGACGCAACCTCGGCTGGCGGCTGGATGCCGGTGCAGGCATATGTGATTGCAGTCGTCTGTCTCCTTCTCGGCGTGGCAGTGGGCTACATGGTGCGTGGGGCCAGGGCAACGGCAACGCCAGATAAGGCGGTCGATGCGGGCACGTCATCGCAAACATCCGGGCAGATGTCCGGCGCGCCCGGATCCGGCACGAGCCAGCAAGTTACTCCCGAACAGCTGAAGCACATGGCCGACAAGCAGGCTGAACCGCTACAGCAACAACTCAGTGCCAATCCGAATAGCCCGGAATTGCTTGCTAATATCGGTAACGTTTACTACGACGCGCGGCAGTACAACGATGCGATTAGCTATTACGACCGCGCGCTGAAGCTTCAGCCTGCCAACACCGATGTCCGCACCGACACAGCGACTGCATATTGGTACCTGGGCGATTCCGATCGAGCCATTGCAGAATTTCAAGCCGTACTGAAGCTCGAACCGACCAAGGCGAATGCGCTATACAACCTGGGGATCGTCCAGTGGCAGGGCAAGATGGATGCAAACGGTGCTGCCGCAACTTTGCAGAGACTGCTCGACACAAATCCGAACTATGCAAACAAAGCGCAGGTTCAGGAACTACTCGCGCAGGTCAAGAAGCATTCCGACATTCAGCCCGATCGCAAGACCGAGTAGCCAGCCATGGCCGGGAGTAGTGTGAGGAGACAGGCGATGAATGAGAGAAATGAGCCGTCGAAATTGTGGAGCAACGCCCAGGCATACACATTCGCTGTGATCTGCCTGGTGCTGGGCATACTCGTGGGATACCTGGTTCACCCACCGAAAGCTGCGGTTGCTAAGGTTCCGCAACCGCCTCCAGCCGTGGGGGCGATGGGAACCATGCCAACCCCGGAGCAGTTAAAGCACATGGCCGACAAGAAGGCCGAACCCCTGCTCGCGGCCTTGCAGAAACAACCGAACGACCCGGCTTTGCTGACTAAGGTCGCTGAGACTTACCTTGTTGCCCAACAATTCCAAACCGCAGAAACGTATTACGAACGCGCCGCCGCTTCCCGGCCGGACGCCAAGACGCTGACGCAATTAGCCTCCAGTTACTACTACGGTGGCGATGCCGATAAAGCGATTGCAACTCTGGACCGGGCTCTTCAGGTCGACCCCAAGTATCCCGATGCGTTGTTCAACCTAGGCACGATTCAGTGGCGTGCAAAAGCAGACCCCAAGGCGGCGATTGCGGCATGGGAGAAGCTGCTCAAGACCAATCCACATCACCCGAAGCGCGCTCAAGTCGAAGAAGCAATCGCGCGCGCGAAACAGCATCTGAACATTCCTCCCGGCACCAAGACCGATAAGCCGGCGCTGTAGCGGAATGTTCTGACTTCGCGCCTATGCAGGGTTCGGGCTGGTCGGATTCCCACTACGGCGCGGAGTCCCCGAAGCCTAATTCTGACCGTCTCGCTTTTGTGGTTCAACTTCCGGATTGCTCGTGACTCGAGAGCAACGCGGTAGGGTTGAGCTTGTACGAAGCTCAAATGAGTGTATTGGCGATTTTGAGTCAACCGATTTTGAGTCAGCGACGAAGCGTTCTGTTGTGCAGATTTCAGAGTCACGACCTGGGCACTTTGCCTCGATCTACCAGCATCGATCCGACGTTTGCCAAATTGATTCGGGGCAGCTGGTTTGCTAAGGTCGTCGTCATGTCCGAGCGTTCCTCCGAGCGTTCCACCGAGCAGATACGCGAATTGCTCGACTCCCTTTATCGCGTGGATTCGGGACGGATCCTGGCAACTCTGATCCGCTTGCTCGGTGATTTTGATCTTGCCGAGGAGGCGATGCACGAAGCTTTTGCGGCTGCCCTGAGCCTGTGGCCGAGCAGTGGAGTACCCGGCAACCCGCGACCATGGTTGATTTCGACGGCCCGATTCAAAGCCATTGATACTCTGCGTCGACGGGCAAGATTTGATGCGTCTCAAGACGAGCTCGTGCGATATCTCGAAGCGCAATCGAGTTCGGCGGAAAGGTCCAA
>Ga0116217_10000248_pt1 | contig 61503 bp, 48 predicted proteins | sample Sb_taG_6_FD_89697 | JGI IMG/M metagenome (GOLD analysis project Ga0116217, IMG submission 89697) | Peat soil microbial communities from Weissenstadt, Germany - Sb_50d_4_PS metaG | ecosystem: Environmental > Terrestrial > Soil > Wetlands > Peat | place: Germany: Weissenstadt | collected 2010-09-21
AAGTACATAGCCTTCCATGAGGGCGGCTTCCTTCAAGTCGCTGTATCCGAAGCGCCCCGCCCGAGAGCATGCAACTGCGCACTGTTGCGTCGCGGGGCGCTCCAGATACAGCACTAAGACAAATCGGTACCGATCGGTCCCTCGACGAGTGCATTGGCGATTTGGCATCAATCAGAGTCATTCCCGGCGAAAAGCGCGCTAGACGACACCCGCCGAACGCCTGACTAAGTGGCGCTGAGCGAAGCGAAGGGACCGGCAAGCTTACTTGCCGGCGTCCGCTTCCGCTGCAAGTTAGGCGCGCAATGAAAGAGCGGGTAGCGCCGATTCGATGCATGGCATGATGAACGAACGCTGACGGATCTGCAATGGCGGGGCCGGACTGCGAACGGCTGAAGTACATCTACTGCTGGGAATGGTAGTTCATTTACTCAAGTTGAAATCAATGTTGAATGCTTGTCTGTTCAATTCCATATTGTATTGCTGCTTTAAGTGCGTCGATTTTTATATCTGTCAGTGTTTTGAATTTAATGCAATACCCCGTGATGCTTGCTTTGCCGAGTTCCTGCCCAAATGTCTGGGTTAGGTACTTCTTGTCATTCACTCCCATAATGTAGACGGAAATGCCTGTTGTGTTCGCACTTATACCGATTTGATAGAATTCCTTGATTTTTCCATTGGCATATTTAATGGTTTGAGATCCATATCCAATGTTTGGGTTGGAAACGGTTTTTCCTTTCTCGTCTTTTCCATCTAAGAACCATAATTTACATGTTGGCATCAACGCCACAATAATGTGATGCAACTGTTGCATTTCGCTACGTTTTGGTTCCGGTTGAGTACCAATATACTCCTTAATTTGTTTCTGCAAGTTCATGTAAATCTCCTTGGCTTAGCGCTACCAATGCAGTGCTCCGGGTACCACCGGATTGGAGTCGGCTTGCCAGGCTGCGTAAATCGATCAGAATGATACCGGATTCTGTTTACTCATTGCTGGCGCTCTGAAATCTCGGCTGACGACCTCAGCCCAATGCACTTACTGAGGCCAAATGACGCGCGTCTTTAGGTTCCGGGCGGATCGTCGTCAATCCGCAGTTACTCATCAGGCAATAGTGAAGTAATCTGGGACCGAAATTGAGTGGCTCGGGAGTGCACCAGCGTCCTGCTCTCCGTTCAAATCAATAGTCGATCCCGGGGATATACCCGCTCGGCGAAACGGACTGGAAGCGATTGGGATTGGCACCAATCAACGCTCCCGCCAGGTCGTCAGAAGTGGTTGCGTGGCCTCCCGTTTGGGTGTCGACGACGACTGTCTGATCGCGCAGCATGTTCGACATGCCTGCGGTCATGCGGTCCGAACTGTCGTTGTATTGCGCCACCGTATTCACAAACTGATTCGTCTGCGCAATGCTCTGTTGAATTTGCTGATTGACGATCGCGTTCACCATCTGCGTATTGCGACTGTAATTGGGGAAAATCTCCGCAATGGTGCTCGCCTCCTGACCCATCACCTGCTGCGGTCCGTACATCACATGCAAAGTCATCTGCCACGTGCCCATGGTGACTACCGGCGTGCTGATCATCTGCGCAACAAGATACTGCTTGCCCTGGCCGTCGTTGAAATCGATATCGCCGAACATGAACTCGTTCGCGCCACCCTGCATCGCTATGTCCTGCACCTTTGCGATGTCGATCGCCGGAGGCTGCTTGCGCGCCTTCTGCGCCAACTGCGTGAAGGCAGCCTTGAATGCCGTGGCTGGGTCGGCGCTATGGGGGATCGCCACAAAATTTCCTGGCGCAGCTCCGCGGCTGTTCCCCATCAACGCCCGCGATTGCGGGTTTGTAGGGTCGATGACCGCAATGGTCCAGCCGAAGCGCAGCTTTTCTCCGTGCGGCCCCGCGGCGCTCACATCGCCTTTCTGCGCATTCTGCATCTGCCATCCCGCAGGCAGCCCAATCGACCCGGTTCCATCAGGAAAGACCGCGCGCTGCAACGGCTGTGCCGGCCCCGACTTCACGGGAGCGGCCGCCGCAGCGGAAGGCCCCGCATTGGAGGCAGCCCCTGACCCGCTGGCCGGCGCGGCGCCGGACGAACTCGCTGATGGCGCGATCACCTGCTTGAGCCGTGTGAACATGGAGTTCACCGTGGTCGGAAACCGGTCGGCGTCATCCAGCAGCACAGCGCCGCCGGCGGTTCCGGTCTTGGGCGCATACACAATCGCCAAGCCTTCCATCGGCTTGCCGTCCAGGTTCTTGCCCGTCACGGTAAAAAAGCCGGCCAGAATCTCGCCCGTCGTATTCTTATCCAGCTTGCCAAGCTGCGGGCGGTCGCCGCATAAAGCAGTCACACGCTGCATCACCTTGCCCATCGCATCCGGCGGCGTGGGCTGCCCGGCCAGCGCGCCCAGATAGATTGTGCCGCCGTTGGGAACGGCAATGGTCTTGACGCCGGCTTGCGCTCCACCGGTGTTTTGCGCAGCCTGCGCTGCGGCACCGCTGGTTGCTGGTGGTTGCGCTGCTTTGCATCCGGTCGAAAGCGCTGCCAGCAACATTGCGCCCCCCACCCAAATCATGTGTCTCCAAATCCGGTGTGTCATTGCTGACCTCTTTCCTGATCGCTCTAAAACGAAATTGAGGATGGCTTGCCTTCGGCCGTCGTACGCCGGTCTCGATTGCTGGATTGGCAAGGGAATTGACTCGCCGCGGCGCATGAGCACTGGATGCGCGCCCCGGTTTTCTGGCCAGGCGATGCTGACCCTGGAAGGTGCCCCCATTGGGGAGGCTCTCACACTACGATCTGAGGGTGCACCAGACCACGATTGTATGACCAAAGATCGAACGAATCTCAAAAATCGTTCAATCGGCTCGCAATTGGCACATTCAGGGCAATGCATCCATTGAACGCTGCATTGAATTCTGAGCGGTTGGCCTACGACTCTTCCATTTGTCGAGTCTTTGTCTGCGGCGACCCAGTTCCCGTTTCTGACCACCGGAAGCCCGCGATGCGGGCGACATAAGGATAGCCCCAGTCGCAAGACTGGGGTAGGGTGCTTTCCCGCGCCCAGCCCGCTTCAGCGGGCGTAAGAATCACGACCAATCAACCGGGTGCCCCATCCTCGCCGCGCCTTTGTTTTTGCGGCTAGGGTGGGTCTCACAGGATCACGAGCACAGATGCAAAATCGCGCAGAAACGCGTCAAAATGAGGCTCAAAACCGCGTTTTAGAGGTCAAAAAATTGCATTTAAGCGCTCTTTCGCGAAATTACTTGGTTAGCTTTGTTCCAATTCGTAACCTAAGGTGGTTACAAATCGCGCAAAATGGCACCCGGGAAGGTCAATGCGTCCTAAAAATGCAACCTCTGGTGGTTACATTTTGGCCCCAAATGTAACCAATTCATTGAACATTTGAAGGGGTCAACGCACCACATTCGCGAACATTCCGCATGATTCCAGGCGCTTTACAGCCCCTGACCCCGAAAACAGCACATATAGCAGTGCATCACGCTCCCATCAGCCCGGCGACGGAAACGATCAGGTATTTGAGTCCCCCATCTTGCCAATGCTGGTGACGAGCTGCGCCTTGCCGAACCGAGCCGACCCCGGCTGAAGCGGCCTTTGCCTTGCGAGTTTCCTTCGCATGTACTTCAATCCTCTGCCGATGCGCTCTGAAGCCATGAATAAATGTCCGGCGGTCAGCCCACCCAGCACGCGGTGATGACCAACGGCGGCCAACACCATCGATGCGATGCATCCACACTGACCGCAATCCGGATCTCCGCCAAACTGGCAAGGCGTAACCTGCGTTCTCAGATCTGCCGAGATGGTTTGAGTCGTTCTCGCAAAGACGCACTCCTGTGGGCTTTTAGGTGGCGATTCCATCTCTCGAATCAATGGTTCAGGCATCTCGAGACCGGGATACGCCACGCGCAATCGCCGAATGTCGGCGATCACAGTGGCTCTGTGCGCAGGCGTCAGGATCTCCGGGTCCGTGGCCCCGCGCTGCGGAGTAAAAAGACTGAACCACACCTTTACAACCTCGGGGCGACCGCTCCAAAACTTGAGAAATTCCTCCAGGTAACCGGGCCGGCCTGCGATTTGCGATGTGATTGTGCAGTGAACCGTGACGCGTGCCCCTTGAATATTCTTGAGGATGCGTTCATAGGTAGCCGGTTTGCGCCGCGCATCGTGCTCCGGCTGGAGACCGTCGATCGACACCACGACATTCAATTTCTTGAGTGCCGACCAATTGCTCGGGATGACCCTGAACGCACTCGTGGCGATCTGCGTGTGGACACCTCGTTTTTCTATCTCCGGCAACAGCTGTTCGACTTCCCTGTACCGCACCAGCGGATCGCCGCCGACGAGCGACACGTGAAGCGGCTTGTGTTCATCGATGAGCGCAAGCACTCGTGAGACCAGTTGATCTCCCTTGAAATCAGAAAGTTGACGCAGTTGCGTCGAACCTCCGAGGTGCGCCGTATCAAATGCGTAGCATCCGGGACACTGCAAAGGGCACTCTTTTGTGATCTCGATCGATAGCGATGGCGTGCGGCCGCCCAGAATTCTGGACCAGGCCTGAATCACTTCAGACTTTTTCATTGTCTCTCCGCAGTAGACGGAATGGGGGCTTTCGTCTATGGACTGCGGATGACTCGTACCAGCGAGCCATCCAAAATAAGTGCCAGGAGAGTCACTGGATCAGATTTGAAGAGGAAGATTGTAATTTGCCAGATCGGAGCTGGCTCGCCGTTCTTGATGAAGCGCCACGAGAACCCCAGTTCCGAGCATTGCAGCCGATTTGTCAGTGTCGAAGATGGCCAGCGATAGCCGCCACCACGGAACGCGCAAATTCTCGTCTTGCCGGCAATGGTGACGGAGCACAAGCAAAAGGCCAAGGCAGACCACGAAAAACAGGAGGCTCGACTCGAAGTCCATACCACCGTGAAGAAAGTGGTCCCAGGTCCAGGCATACTGCGTCAAGGGCATCGAAATCAACTCGACGGCAGCGAGCACCACCAGGAAGCGGCCGACACTTTCAGGAGAGTGGGACATCATTGCCGACGCATTGTGATGGGACCGATTCATGTACGAAGCATGATCCAAGAATTCCCCGCTTCCTATGTTGATTGTACCCTCTCCGGCGTATTGATCCGCCTCTCCGATTTGACGCGCCACAGGCATTCCGCGTTGCAGGATCTCGAACAAATGGCGATGAGCGGGCGAATTCCGCGAGATTCGACGGCCTGTAAGCCGTCGGACCGGCGAAAAAACTGGCCGATGCTCTAAATGCCGGCGGGGTCTGGCGGGGGAACGATTGTGTTATAGCGGTGCTCGGTGAGGAGACGGGCTAACCAGTAATTGCCGACAATCCGCCTGCCATCCTGTCAAAAACAGTGCTGCCCAGTGTGACAAAATCATTCTCAGGTCCCCGCTCAAATCCCCACGGTTGCGTCACCACAACTACCCCAGGGCCGAACCCGAACAAGGTGCGGACACCGAATTGCGTTGCCGAGAGGATGCCGGCGGAGCGTTGCGCGAGAATAAGGTGCAGCCATGTAGAGCTTTTCGGCGCATTCAGAGATTGGAGGAGGAGATAAAGTGCGCAGATTGAATTTGATCCTTGGGATGCTTTCAATTGGCTTGAGCGCGGGAGTGTTGACTGCACAGGACCTGAGTGTCAAATCCGCAACTGGGAAAGCGGTTCAACTCGAGTGGACAGGGGCGTCAGCCACGGCAGCGCTGGAGAGATCTTCCCCGCAAGGCTTTGCGAAGATCGCGCCTGGCGATACGGGGCACTTCACCGACACGAGCATCGCCCCGTTCGGCACCTACAAATACCGCATCAACACAGGCGGAAGATTTTCGAATGAAGTCACGGTCGGTCCGCCGCCGGCCGGTGTGACCAACGCAGCGCCGGCCCCGGCCGGCAGCGAGTATGACAAGTATGGTCCTGCGACTGCTGTTGACCTCGATGAGAACGGCGATCCGGTGATTGCGTTTGAATGGATCGATCCCAATGGCGATGGCGATGCGGCGGATACTGAGATTCGGTTTGTTCGTTGGGACCGGGCCGCTTATAAATGGGTGGCGCCCGTTCGCGTCATCACCACGGGGTCGATGACGGATCAGGAGGTGAATCCAATCGCTGTGAGCTGTGACCGCAGCAACGGCACGATTGCGGTCTTCACGCCCGTCGGCGACAACCTGAGTTACGAGGTTTCGACCGATCATGGCGCCACCTGGAAGAATTCGTCCGTGACCAATACCGGGGGAACTCCTCACGCCATTGCGATGGCGATCGCATCCGGCCAGCTTTTTGCCGTCGTCAATGCGGAACAGGCGCAAACGTACTTCACTGGTCCTGCCGCCGATTCATCGTCGTGGAAGGCGCAGTCTATTTCGGCAGGCGAGGGTTGGAAAGCCCGAAACAGCTCCAATATCGCGCTGGCCGTCGATTCCAGCGGCAATATCGCGCTTGGGTTCTTTGAAGACCAGGAGGAAGGTGACGGGCACCGCTACGTGTTGTGGCGGCCCGGGCAGAAGGATCCGGTGGCGATCAGCACCGGAGGAACGACGGACACCCCAGATATTGCGCTGACATATGGCGGCAACAATTTCGGCGCGCTTTTCGCGGTGCAGTTAGACAGCAATGATTCCGACCACTGGGTCTGGTACAGCCAGTCTTCTGATGCGAACTCGTGGTCGAAACCCGTCAAACTTCCGATTGACGGCCCGCGCTCGACAAATCCGCCGCTTGGACTTGCGATCGATTCGAAAGGGGCGATTACGGCAGCATTCGGCTCGAACAGTGGATCAGATGCGGCTGTCTGCAATTCCCCAACAGTGTCGAGGTCTTCGGATGGGACAAACTGGAAGACCTGTGGGCTTGGCAAAGCGGCGGGCGCCGATTTCAGCCCGCAGCCGGCCACGCTGCATGTGATCGAAGCTCTCAACGACGCAGCCTATGTGGTTTGGCAGGAGCCGGGCGAAACCAAATACAAACCCGGTGTGCTGGTCTGGCACGAGCGATAACTGCTGAGGTCGATGAGACATGATTCGATCGGTGCGCGACGGCGGGAGGGGAGCACCGCAGTGAGAGTTCTTCCGGGACTTGTAGAGCCGTGGCCTGACACAGTACGCGGCTCTGGCAGGTTTTCAGCAAGACCTGAAGTCATGCCGTTACAAAACTTGCTGCGCCGCTCTGCGGCCATCTGCCTGCGCTGACTCAACCGGCCGCCAGCCACACACCCCGGCCGGCCGATTTTCCTTTCTTTTCCTCCGATGTTGCGGGTACTATGGCTGCTGTCGTTCTTCCCCACAGGCCCCAATTTCCCAAGCGAGGTTTCCCATGCGCATCGAATCTTCACGCGTCGTGTCTCCCGCGAACTCACTGCCGCGCACAAGCCTGTTTCGCCTGCGCACCTGGCTTTCGCTCGCGGTGCTCGCCATCTTCACCTGCGCCGCTGCACTGGCCCAGGGCAATCGGTATACTTCCATCGTCGTCTTCGGCGATTCACTCTCTGACACCGGGAACGTCACCCATCTGGCATATCACGACTTTGGAATCCTCGCTCCCGGACCGATTGTCAACTACACCGTCGGCCGGTTCACCGACGGCGATGACACGATTCCCGCCGCGAGAAATTACTTTGGCGTCTGGGTTGAGCAGCTCGCCGACTCGCTCCCGAGCCTCAGCAACCACAAAGTCGTCGACTCGCTTGATGGCGGCACCAACTATGCCTACGGGCATGCCACCACCGGCAACGGCACCAGCCCACTCTCCTTCGACGGTAAGACCGTATACGTGGAAAATATCGGTCAGCAGATCACTGACTACCTCTCGACTCATCCCAAGATTGACGACCATACGCTGTTCGTCGTTTGGGGTGGCGCGGAGGATCTGCTCAACGCTACATCGTCGAAAGACGTGAGCAACGCGGCTATCCAGGAGACCCTCAACATCCAGCGCCTCATCCAGGCCGGCGCCACGCAGTTCCTTATCCCCAACCTGCCGCCCCTTGGCCTTGTGCCGGAGTTCAGCTCCTCACTCGCCACGTCGCTGCCTGCCACGGCGGCGTCTGTACTTTTCAATAGCTATCTCGCAGTGGGCCTCTCGGTGCTCAAAGACTTCAATCCACTCAAGCACCTCACGTTCTACCAGCTCGATGTGTTCAGCCTGCTTCTGCGTGTGGACGCGGCTCCATTGGCCTACTCTTTAGTGAACGTCACCACGCCCGCGCAGGGCCAAACACTGGTCAACCCGGACGCGTATCTCTTCTGGGACGCCCTACACCCCACCACGCGCGGTCACAAGATCCTGGCGAATGCGGCCCTCAGCCTGCTCACGCCGTAGAATGCAGTTCCTTCGGCTCTGTCTCGATCTGCGGGAATTCGCTCTGCACGGCAGAAATGTTTACGCAGCGGACTTTCGGGAAAGGGCTCTACAAGGAACGGGCGCGGGCCAGTTCCACGATCTTGTCAATTACATCGGCGTAGGTATAGTCGGCCTTTTTGGCGGCCATGATGAATTCGGCGGCGCTGGCGAGCCATGGGTTCGGGTTGGCTTCGATGACGTATACCTGGCCCTTCTTGTTCAAGCGCATATCGATGCGGCCGTAGTCGCGCAGCTTCAGGGCGCGATAGGCGGCGAGCGCGGTGTCTTGCAGTTTTTTTGTGGTCTCTTCGTCGAGGTCTTCGGCCGGCGCGGATTTTGTGAGCTTGTAGGCCTCGGTGTCGTGATCGAATTTCACGTCCTGGCCGGCAATGCGCGGGGTTCCCTTGGGAAGTTTGGAGAGGTCGAGCTCAATCAGCGGGAGCACCTCGGCGTTGTCGTTGCCAAGAATGGAGGCATAGATTTCGCGGCCCTCGATGTACTCCTCAATCAGCGCGGGGCTGTCGAACTCCTCATGGATGTAATGAATGCGCTCCATCAGCTCTTTCACGCTGTCGACGACGGAGCTCGCGTCGATTCCGATGGATCCGTCTTCAGAGACGGGCTTGACGATCAGCGGAAACTCGATGTCGTGCGAATGCTCGGTGAGACCTTTATAGGAGGTTGCGAAGTCGGGAGTCTTTATCTTGTGAAAGTCGAAGATTTTTTTGGCGAGCGACTTGTCCTGGGCAAGATGGAGAGCTTCAGGACCACCGCCGGTATAAGGAATGTGCAGCAGCTCCAGATAAGAGGCGATGTTCTTGTCCATGGTGTCGTCGCCGGCGTAAGACTCGGTGAGGTTGAAGACGAGGTCAGCGCCGCACTTGGCGAGTGCAAACAGGGAATGATTCTTGCCGTCAAGGATGTGATAGGAGGGCTCGTGCCCGAGTTTGGTGAGCGCCTCGAAGATCTCTTCGCGGTCGTGCAGGGGATCTTTTTTCTTCTTGCGACGCTTGCCGGCCTTGCCCCGCGGGGCCTTCACCGGTTCCGGCTCAGGCTCAGGTGGGCCCTCTTCCCAGACGTCGTGCAAGATCGTTACTTTGAGGTTTGCCATGATGCCTCTACGATTTTTCGGTACGACTGCATTCAGGGCTGAATGAATTTGCCCCGAGTGATGTAGTTCATCGCCAGCGCGGTCGCGTACACGGCCACCTCGGTCAAGTATTCCCGATCACATTTTAAGTCCGCACGCAGTCCGAGGTCGCCGACTTTTGCTTCGATGGCTTCCACTAACTTTTTCACCAGCGGACGTTGAACGCCGGTCCAGTAATTCACTTTGTCGACGAGGACCTTGCGGTTCTCGCGAAGTAGATCGACGGCCGGCCGAACATTTTTTCTGCGGTGCTTCGATACGTTGAAGATGTCGCGCAAATCGGTGTCGAGAGGAAGCTCGCCGGGCGAGAGCTGCTGATCGATCGCATGCTGGTAGAACTCGCCGACCGTCAGCTCCATCTCATCGACGGTGATGTCGGTGTCGCCGCGCGTGACCACCGGATCGGCATCAACGAGCTTGCGGGCGACGCGATCCATGTAAAGCAGCTTCTTCATCGCGCCCCAGCCTTTGTACCGCTTGCGCCAGTTGGAGCGGGGCGTCATCCATACCGCGAACGATTCAGCGAAGTCTTCATCGGGATGCTTTTGCGCGTACCAGCCCTCCATGTGGCGCACGAACTGGCGCGAGAACGGGACCGGTTTGTAGTTGTCGCGGTAAGGCCGCCGGAACGGTCCGAAGATGTGGCGCCACTCCTGCGTTTTAAAGAGCGCGTATGCGTAGTTGAAAGCGTGGCCGGCCTCGTGGCGCATGTACATCATGATCTGGCGCGCGTCTTCAATGTCGTTCATCTCCGATTCAAGGCGCTGCAGTTTGGGATCGGCCAGGTAAAACGGGATTCCAATGACGGGCTCCATGTTCGGGCAGCCCCACTCATCCGTGAGGTAGCACTTGGGCCGGAAGCGATGGAGGCCCTTGCCGTCCAGTTCCTTGTAGAGTTGCAGGACGAAGCGTTCGAGGGGAGAGCCTTCCAGCTTCAAGCCGAGCTGGCGAATCGGCTTGGATAGGATTTCCTGGACCTCTGCCGGCGCTTTTTCGAAATTCGCCACTGATGGTCGAAGCGTAGCACGCGCGAGAGGCAGTTCGGTCGAACGCTAGTTACCTTCTGGGTAACAGTGGAACGTAGGAACTGGGGAACAGAGAACGGAGAACGGAGAACAAGAAGGCTTTTGACGCGGAGCGAATGGGAAATGTGTCGATCGCGTGCAACCACTGCGACGATGAGGGCCACTGAACTTATCATGTGCTGCCTGGCTTGTGGCGCCAGATTGCTTCTGGCTCGTTGGAGCGCCTCGCGGTCTCCGGCAGACTGGCAGAGGAGCGCGCCATCCTGCCTGGCTTCTGCGCGCCATTCCGTCTGCGGGAGGTGAGTGCAATCTGCCCATGAGCGCCCTGCTTGCTGCTGCCATGTCCGGCGCTTTCTGGAAGTGGATCTACCGCCTGGGTGGGCCCGGCTTGATTCTTCTGGGGTTACTCGACAACGCTCCGTTTATCTCCGCCCCGCCGGGAGTGATGGATATTTGCACCATCCTTCTGGCGGCGCACCATCCGGAGTGGTGGGCGTATTACGCCTTGATGGCGACGGTCGGAGAAGTGGCCGGAGGCTACCTGACCTATCGGCTTGCGGAAAAAGGCGGCCAGGAGACGCTGGAAAAACGACTGGGGAAGCAGCGCGCAGAGACGGTTTACAAGCGCTTCGCAAAATTTGAAAGCATGATGGTGCTGGTTGGCGCGATTTTGCCGCCGCCATTTCCTTTCAATCCGGTGGTGATGACCGCGGGAGTCATGCAGTACCCGCACAAGAAGTTCCTGCCGGCGCTGGCCGCCGGCCGCGGCGCGCGCTATTTCGCCCTCGCGTATCTGGGCAGGATCTACAGCCGGCAAATGATGCGCTTTTTCTCGCGCCATTACCGGTTGTTTCTGTACGCGCTTGTCGGCATGGCCGTGGCAGGTGCTGCCGGCGCCCTGGCTTTTTTTCTGTGGAATCGGCACCGGAAAAAGACAGCAAGAAAGCGCCGTCACTGAAGGTCCTGGCGAGCGTTTCATCCTGCCCGATCGTGTTGCCGTCAGCCGTTCGTTTCCCCGAGTTTCGGTGGTCGATCAGCGGATGCGCGGTTGCCGAAGGCTGCGGATTTCAATGGGCCGAATGGGCGCTCTTGAAGTCAAGCTGGATCGGTAGCCAGTCAGAGAGACGCTTCGTGTTGACTTCATCGTCTGAAGCCTGACTGCTGATGGAGGAACGCGCAAGCAGCACGGAGATTTTGATTTTTCCCTTCATGCCGTATGCGGTGAGAAGCTTTGACAGCCCTTTATTTGCTGCGTCAATGTAATCGGCGGGCAGCGCGCCTTCCGCACCGGAGATGTCGATCGGGGCCATGATCATCTGGTCCATGAGCGGCCGGTCGGTCTTCGCTCCTGAAGTGTCGAAGCGTACGACGAGGCTGGCGCGTCTCTCGAGCGCGTCGGGGTTCGCTGTGTACTTGATGGACGGGATGGTGATACCAGAAGGGTTCGGCTTGGCTGCAGCCGTGTCAAACGCGAGACGGTAGGGAGGCCCCTGCCACTTGGGCTGAACAGGAATTTCGTAAGACTGCTGCTTGCCGCAGCCCGCCAAGGATACCAATCCGACGATCGCCAATATGATGCCGTTTTTCAAGTCACCCTCCCTGCTCGCTGGAAACAACGGGCCAGCATACCACTGCGGCGGCTGAATGGAATGTGATGGCCGTGGTTCGGCTTGGCCTGAGCACATTCCTGAGCGGCTGAAGCCGCGCTGAACAGGTCCGTTTCATTGGCGCGAACAAGTTCGTGCTCTCTCAAAACATCGAAGCTGACGGAAGCGTAAAATGGTGCCGCATTCCAATTCAAAACCGGGAAATTTCGGAGGAGACGGACTGATGCCAGCAGTTCGTCCAGAAAGGATCCGTATGAAACTGACTGTGCGCATTCTTATCGTTATGATTTCGGTTGCCGTGCTGAGTGCAGTGGCTCAAGCCCAAGAGGACGCGGCGGGGTCACAAGATCCGGCCGGCATGAACCGCATGGCGAACTACTATATCGCGGATTATCAGGAGCTTACATTTGATTCCTACGCATTTCCAGTGACAAGCAACGGGAACAAAGAGGAGAAAACTGTCGAAGGAAAGCGGATCGACATCCGTTACAACCTGAAGGACAATGTAGCGACGCCAAGCCCGCTTCAGGTTGTGCGCAACTATGAGAGTGCAGTCAAAGCAGCAGGCGGCCAGGTGATGTACGACAACGCGGAGGATGACGAGGCCACACTACGGCTGGTGCGCGGCGGTAACGAAACCTGGGTGAACCTGCGCGTGGGCAACCTTCCCAGCGGCGTGCCCGTCATGATGACGATCATCGTCAAGCAGGCGATGACGCAGGAAGTGGTGATGGATGCCGCGGCCATGGCCAGCAGCCTGAGCGAAACCGGTGAGGTGGCGATTTATGGTATTCACTTCGATACCGGAAAATCGGAGCTGAAGCCCGAGTCTGACGCCGCGATAGGCGAGATTGCCAAGCTGCTGAAGTCGCAGCCCGATTTGAAGGTTTTCATCGTAGGACACACCGACATGGTGGGCGACGCGGCGAGCAACGTGAAACTTTCACAGGCGAGGGCCCAGTCGGTCATCGGCGCGCTAGTGACGAAATACGGAATCGCAGCGGCGCGTTTGATGCCGTTCGGAGCGGGGCCCTATGCTCCGGTTGCGACCAATCGCACCGACGAGGGCCGAGGCAAGAACCGGCGCGTGGAGCTGGTGGAGATCGCGACGAAGTGAGGCAGGCGAGCCGCGAGGCACGCTTACCTTCAGGCAGATGACGCACGAGGGCGTCTGCGGCAAGCGTTTTGCTGCGCGCTGAGGCGAGGGAGCTGCTTTCTGCAGTGCCCGGTCCGCCTATGGCTCGATGTGGCCGCGAGGTCTACGCGACATCCGATCTGCCAGCCCCATCAAGCCTGAAGCAGGCTGCCGGCGGCCCCTTAGTTGGAGGCCGGGGGGCGAGCCGTCTGGCCGGGCGGTTGCCTCCGTCCATTCACGGATAAGTTCCCAAGTTATGCGCTTTCAAAGCGGATTCAAAGTGACTGGCGACCGGATCGTGCGGGGTCTTTACTTGGAACGCAAAGAGGTGCTAATTTGCATAGCATCCCCCGGCAAGTTCCTCACCCTCAGGAGAGATCTCGATGTTTTGCCCCAAATGCGGATCGGCGTGTCTGCCGGAGCACAAGTTCTGCAAAAGTTGCGGTGCGCCCATGGGAGTTGCCAGCGATGCGGAGGTAGCGGGGCAGGCAGCGCCCACTCCGATATTGCAGACGAATGGAGGCGCGCAGGCGGTTGCAGCGTATCCCAGTGTGCCGCCCCCGGGTGTGCTACCCCCCGGCATGCCGCCGCCTTACATACCGCCGGGCGCGCAGCCGGTGATGTACCCAGGTGTTGGGCAGCCGGTGTACTACGTGGCCGCACCGGGAGCGCAGGTTCACTCGCAGGTGAATCTGCTGGAGAGCCTGAGAGGACGCATTCGCAGCATGGCTTCGACGGACAGCCTGGAAGGCTTCAGCCTGGGGCAGATGTTCAGCGAGGTGTTCAAGCGGCGCGGGGCAGACGTGGTGGAAAATTACCTTCTGGTGGGTTCGACTAAGACTACGCCGCCGATCGATCTGGTGGAGACCGGCTGGCCGAAGCCGTGGCTGTTCTTCAGAGTGCTGGCGGCACTGGTGATCGCGTACGCCGCGCTCATCTTCATGTTCATGCAGACGGGGAACCCGAACTGCGTGCCGGGGATCATGTTTCTGGGGGCGTTCGCCGTGCCGCTGGCCACGCTGACGCTGTTTTTTGAGCTGAACACGCCTCGGAACGTCTCACTGCACACGGTGGGGAAGCTGTTTTTGATGGGAGCGGTTGTTTCGCTGGGCATGGCCGTGTTCATCGAGCCGCTGTCGATCTTTCAGATTTCGAGCATGGAAGCAGGCCCGGTTGAGGAGACGGCGAAGCTCCTGGCGGTAGTGCTGGTGATGCGCAATACGCGCTACAAGTACATGCTGAACGGAATTCTGTTCGGCGCGACAGTGGGCGCGGGATTTGCCGCATTTGAGACGGCAGGCTACGCGCTGAACATGGCCTTCCTGCCAGGACTGGTGCCGGGATTGCTCCAGGGCATTTTGCAGAACGGGTCGTTGAGCCAGAATGCGAGCGATGCGGCGACGCATGCGGCGGTGGTGCAGATGCTGCAGATCCTGCGGCTGCGCGGCATTGAAGCGCCGCTGGGGCACGTAGCGTGGACCGCTTTGGCGGCGGGGGCGTTCTGGCGGGTGAAACAGGACAAGCCGCTCAACGTGTCGATGCTGCTGGATACGAGATTCTTGAAGGCGTTCGCGATTCCGGTGGTGATGCACGCGATTTGGGACGCGTCATGGCAACTGCCGTTCGAGGGGAACCAGATCCTGACAGGGCTGATCACGTGGTACGTGGTGTTCGGGCTGGTGCAGCAGGGATTGCGCCAGGTAAAGGAAGAACAAAAGTCGCATTTGGAAAGCACACTGGTAAATGTGGAAGCTGCACTGCAAGCACCTGGACCCGCGACCGCGTGAATGGCGGTTGCGATTCGATGGATGGCGGGCCGAGTTGGACGAATACAGCCTTGATCAGCAAGCGAGGTGAGGACGTATGGCATTCTGCAGCAATTGTGGCAACCAGCTGGAAGGCAATGAACGCTTCTGCGTGAAGTGCGGAAGCGATGTTTCCGCGAAGACAGGGGCGGCAGGTCCGGTTGCATCCGCGAGCGCGGCGGGGCCGCGTGTGGTTCCGAGCATGCCAATGCAGCCTGTTCAGCCCATGACGGCGATGCCGGGGCCATATGCGGCGCCGGGACCGATCCCGGTTCCGATGGCCATCGCACAGCAGCCTCCGGCGAAGAAGGGAGTCACGTTCGGAACCCTGGCGGTTGTGGCCGCGCTGGCGTTGGGGGGCTATTACTACTACACGCATTACTATGTGAAAGACCACCCGCCTGCCGCCGCGAAATCGCAGCCACAGGGCGGAACGGCCGCGGCGCTGGGGAAGCAGCAGGCGTTTGATGCGCACTGGCAAACCGTGAACGGGTTCGTGCAGCTTTCCAACGGGAAATGGACGAACAACGCGAATGTGGCGATTCAATCGTCGACGCTGGAGTGCGACCAGTACGACGCGGGCGGAAACCTTCTGGACCAGATGCGTACGACGCTGAACGGGCCGGTACAGCCGGGAGGCACAGACACCTTCAATCCATTCAACGTGGGCGCGGTTGCGAACAATCTCAGCAGGGTGACTTGCACGATCATGTACGCGAAGGCCGTAGGCCAGTAGTGCCGGGACAGTCGAACGAGCTCGCGACGCGAACAAGCAAATGAAAAGGCCCCTTCGCGGGGCCTTTTCATTTGGTGAGTGGGGGAGGGGGAAGATTAAGTTCGTGCAGCGAGGCGAACAATCGGGGTCCGTTTTCGGACGAACGCAACCCACACTGCTTATGACAGATGCGCAGACGCAGGCGTTCGTTGCCTGAGCCCGGTAATGTGGCCGGCGTTCGCACTTTTCTATGCTTACCGCTTTTGCAGCGAGCTTAAGGATGGGGCAACCGGTCAATTGAGCGAGCCAGCGAAAAGGCTCCGCTGAGGGGCCTTTCGTTTTGGGCGAGCAGGAAGTGACGGGACAGGGCGGCGAGTTGCCGGGGCCTCACTTGGCGAGGGGGCTCTCGTTGGCGAGGATGCGATAGAGAGTGGACCGGCTGATGTCGAGCTGGCGGGCGCTGCGGAGCTTGTTGCCGCGATTGAGGTCGAGGACATATTGGACGTGATGGCGAATGACGGCGTCAAGGGAGAGATCGGCAGGGCGCGTGGCGGGATGGGAACCAAAACCAGCGTCGAATGGCGGATCGAAGCTCTGTTGGGGACCATCGGGCAGGGTGAGATCGGCTGGACGGATGAGGCCGTTTGCGGCTTCGAGCAGTGCGTTTTCGAGCACGCTCGAGAGTTCCCGGACGTTGCCGGGCCAGGAATGCTGCAGCAGGCGCGCGAGGGTACCGGGCGCGAAGACGAAGGGGCGCTGGTGATAGCGGGCGCAGAGACGTTCGAGTAGGAACTGGGCGAGCGGAGCGATGTCTTCACGGCGCTGGCGCAGCGGTGGGATTCCGAAGCGGATGGCCGTGAGGCGAAAAGCGAGATCCGGGAGGAGAAGTCCCTGGCCTGCCATCTGTCGCAGCGAGGTCTGCGAAGAAGTGAGGACCACCGCGCGCCCGGGAGGGCGATCCTGAAGCGTTTTGAGAGCGCCGAGGAGCAGGCCCTGGCCGGGAGGGGCGAGGAGATCGACGCGATCGAGATAGGTGAATCCTGCGAGCGTGGTGGGATCGCCGTCGGTTGCCAGCCATTCGCGCGCGTCACGGCGCTGGAAGCTGGAGCCGGAAAGCGGAGAGCGGCTGAAGAGATAGCGCGCCAGCGTGGTTTTGCCGCTGCCGTGCTCGCCTTCAATGGCGGCAACCTGTAGGTGCGGCGCAGCCATTTCAGCTTGCGTGAGCAGCTTGCGCCACGCCGCGCTGACACCAACGAGGTGAACCGCCGGGGGCGTGGCGTCGAGTTCGACGAGCGCGAGGCCAGACGCGGAGGGATGCGTTTGAGATTGAGTGGAACTTTGCATGGAACTCAACGTGCCTCGCCTCCAAGCCGAGTTGCGCCAAAGCTACACACGTTTCATCGGCGTTTGGTCGCAAAACATGAACGAGGTTACGGACAGGTTTTCCACGGCAAGACAGGGAGCAGGGGCACGAGGGAACAAAGGAACGAGGGAACGAGGAACACGGCGCGCTCCGCGCCGCGCCCGTGTAAAGTTGCCTCGCAAGTTGGTGAAATTTTGGGCGCGCGCCCGCACCGCACATCGGTGGGCCTGACGCTGGAATTTTTGGCCCGTGACAGCAGTCACTCGACAGCCGTGTATCCGGATGATAGCCTTCCCGGTGGCCATTCCCCCGGTGGGGCGAGGTCTGTTCCGAGGTGTCTTCCGGATGAAGGCGGGCATTCCCGATGCGGATCCGGAAGGTGCCGTGGGGCCGTGGATCATGCGGCTCTAAAACTTAAACCATGGAGGGTGTGTGACTGTACTGGGTTGGGTGTACTTTTCTGTGGGCGTGAGCATGCTCTCGCTTTTTGTGGCTGCGTTCTTTACGCGGCAGGTCATGGGTTCCGAATTTGGCAAGGCTGAGATGCAGCCGATTTCCGCCGGAAGCCGGCGAGAGGGCATAGGAGAAAGTATGAAAAGCAATTTATTTTCGTGGCGCCGCGGGAGGCAGGCCGGTGTCATGGCCGCACTCGTTCTGCTTGGGAAAGGCGCGGCTTTTGCAGCGCCTGTTGAGGCGGCCGGAGGCGAGGCCAATCTGAAGCTTCCCGATTTGACCCAGGTCCAGTTTCTGGGCATGAACGGCCATAGCCTGCTCATGTACGGGCCGCTGTTTTGCATCCTGGGCATGATCTTCGGCCTCTTCATGTATGTCCACCTCAAGGGCCTGCCCGTCCATCGGTCCATGAAAGAAGTGTCGCAACTGATCTGGGAGACCTGCAAAACCTATCTCTTCAACCAGGGAAAATTCCTGCTGCTTCTCTGGTCGTTCATTGCAGTCGTCATCCTTGTATATTTCGCTGTTCTGCTTCAGTTCAGCGCGGCCCGAGTGATCATCATCCTCGCGTTCAGCGTGCTGGGAATGGCGGGCAGCTATTTTGTCGCGTGGTTTGGCATCCGGTTGAACACGCTTGCAAATTCGCGCACAGCGTATGCAGCGCTGAGCGGTAATGCGTATCGCACATTCAGCGTGCCGCTGAAGTCGGGCATGAGCATCGGCATGATGCTGATCTCGATCGAGCTGCTGATGATGTTCAGCATCATTCTCTTCGTACCGGGAGACTATGCCGGTCCGTGTTTCATCGGTTTTGCCATCGGCGAATCGCTCGGCGCGGCTGTGCTGCGGCTGGCCGGCGGCATCTTCACCAAGATTGCCGACATCGGCGCTGACCTGATGAAGATCGTGTTCCATGTGAAAGAGGACGATGCCCGCAACCCGGGCGTGATTGCCGACTGCACCGGAGACAATGCCGGCGACTCGGTGGGTCCCACTGCCGACGGTTTTGAGACATACGGCGTGGTCCAGGTCGCTCTGATCGCGTTCATCATGCTGGGCGCGAAGGATGCGGTCGTTGGAGTGCAACTGCTGGTCTGGCTGTTTGCGGTTCGCGTGGCCATGCTGGTGGCCGCAGTTGCGGGTTATTACATCAATGAGGTGATCGCCAGGGCGAAGTATGGCAAAGCGCGCGAATTCAACTTCGAGTCGCCGCTCACCTCGCTGGTGTGGATCACTTCCGTTGTGACGATCGCGGTTACATATCCGGTCACCTATATCCTGATTCCGAATTTGGGAGGAGACCCGACACTCTGGTGGAAATTGGCCACGATCACGTCTTGCGGAACCGTGGCGGGCGCACTCATTCCTGAGCTCGTAAAAGTGTTCACATCCACCAAGGCGCGGCACGTGCAAGAGGTGGTGGCATCGGCAAGGGAGGGTGGAGCTGCTCTCGGCCTCCTGTCGGGGTTCGTCGCCGGGAATTTTTCCGCCTACTACCTGGGAGGCGCGGTCATCGTTTTAATGGCCCTTGGCTATGCGGTGAGCACCGCGGGGTTCGCTGCTGTAATTCTGGCGGCGCCGATGTTCGCCTTTGGCCTGGTCGCTTTCGGCTTCCTGGGCATGGGACCGGTGACCATCGCAGTCGATTCTTTTGGACCGGTGACGGACAACGCGCAATCCATCTACGAGCTGTCGCTCATTGAGAACGAGCCGGGAGTGCGCGAAGAAGTGAAAAAGCAGTTTGGCGTGAATGTGGATTTCGATCACGCCAAGAAGATGCTGGAAGCGGGCGACGGTGCGGGCAATACATTCAAAGCCAGCGCCAAGCCGGTGCTGATTGGCACCGCCGTGGTGGGGGCCACTACCCTGATCTTCGCCACCATTATGGCGCTGACCAACTCGCTGACGACAAATCTTGACAAGCTCTCGATTCTCAACGCGCCATTCCTGCTCGGCCTCGTTACTGGCGGCGCGGTGATCTACTGGTTTACCGGCGCAGCCACGCAGGCGGTGACCACTGGCGCCTATCGCGCCGTGGAGTTCATCAAGAGGAACATCCACATTGAAGGAAGCACAAAGGCTTCAACCGAAGACAGCAAGAAGGTGGTGGCCATCTGCACGCGTTACGCGCAAAGCGGAATGCTGACCATCTTCATCTCGCTGTTTTTTGCCGCATTAGCTTTTGCCTTCCTTGATCCTTTCTTCTTCGTCGGCTACCTGATCTCGATCGCGATCTTCGGCTTGTACCAGGCCATCTTTATGGCCAATGCCGGCGGCGCATGGGATAACGCCAAGAAGATCGTCGAAGTGGATCTGCACGAAAAAGGAACGCCGCTGCATGAGGCGACGGTGGTTGGCGACCTGGTCGGCGATCCATTCAAGGACACAGCCGCCGTGGCGCTCAATCCGGTCATCAAGTTCACTACACTTTTTGGCTTGCTCGCCGTCGAGCTGGCGGTGCAAATGTCTGCCACCCACGGCGAGATGTGGACGCACATTCTTGCTGCGGTCTTCTTCCTTATCTCCTTCTTCTTCGTGTACCGCTCGTTTTACGGCATGCGCATCAAGAACGACTAGCCTCCATCGGATTGGTGATGGCGTCGTTGATCTTGCGGGTCTGATTGTGGTGTTTCGAATGCGGCCATCTCTGTCCGCCCGGACAGAGATGGCCGAAGCGTTCTTAGGCCGCGAGATTTTGCTACGGGTTCGGAACCGCGTCGTTGGGCGCCACGGTGACGGAGCCGCCGGTCGAGCCTGCCGTGACGAAGCTGTAGTCGTTCCAGCCACGCACGGATGGCGCTGCTGAAGTGTTGGTCAGCTCGAGGCGGAGTGCGTCGTCCTCATCGCCTTGTGGCTGGCTCACGCCGATGGTGAGCACGTTGTTTTCGCCTGCGGGATTGAGTGCGCTCGCCGGCCACTGGAAGGCCATCCACTGCGTGTAGCCGGAGAAGCCGCTGCGCACCGCGGCGTCGCTCTTGTTGACGTTTGACCAGATGAGCTGTTGCCCATTCAGAGTAGCGATGTAGCTGGCTTCTGTGGCCGCGAGCGAAACCGAAATCACCACGTAGCCGTTGGCGTAGTTCGTCACATCGGAGGGCGTAGCGAAGTTGACTGTCCACGGCGGAAGTGGCGTGCCCACGCCGTTCTTCCCCGTGGCGCCGGTGAGTGATGCCACGTAGCTGGGAATAATGCACGTGTAGCCATCTGTCGTGTCGTCAGCAGCATTGCAGAAATAGCCGCCAAAGAGGCTGGGATCGAATGACTTCCAGTGGTTGTAATTCCACTTTGTCAGGTCGTTGGTCGCCGGGCCGGCGGGGCCGCTGGTGGCGTTGTAGACCACGGCGCCCTGGTTGGCCGCAAAGTCGGCCCAATAATTCCAATTGCCCCAGAACTGGCGGTCGTCGTGGCCTTGCGCGTCCTGCCCATGGAGGAACTCATGCGAGGAGCGGTCGGGAATTCCGATGTTCCATACACTTTCGCCGAAGTCCTCGTGTACGAAGCTCATGGTCGGAACCACCGTGACCTGATCCGCATTCACCACGACATTCTCCTGCCGCAGCTCGCCCCAATGGCCGAGATCGTAAACGGACAGGCGATAGGTGCCGGGAATCACGCCGCGAAATCGTCCCGCGCCGCCGCGGCTGATGTCGATCCAGTATTGAGCGCCAGTGGAGTATTGGAAGTTCCTGCCCGGATCGCTCAGAACAGCCCAGGCGGTTTTTGGAGGGCCAGCGACGCCATTGACTTGAACATCGACGTCGCCACGGGCCGTGGAAGGAACGTAGCCGGATGCGAGCAGGTCGTTCTCGTGATCGTAGAGGAGCCCGGAAAGCTCACCGAAGAGGACGGCGTCCCAATACATGGCAGTTGGAGTTCGAAGAAACCCGCCAAGTTTGTTGAAGCGGACATAGAAGGGGCCGAACAGGCGATGCGAAGCCGTGCCCGACGGCGTGATGTCGCTGATGTTGTTGTCGAGGTGGTTTGAGAAGGCCTCAATCATGTTGAGGTTGCCGGTGAAGAGCAGGTTCTGCTTGGTTGGGCCTCCGACGAGAGATTCATTCGATGGGAAGACCACCCACGCGCCGTATTGCGAACCGTACACGCCATGGCAGAGGTTCAGGTAGCTGTAGCCGGAGTAGTCGTACTTGTCGCCGAACTGGCGGCCGAACCCGGGCGCGATGGGCGGAAAGGCGGACCAGGGCCCAGTGCCGTAACCGTGCATGTCTGCGGTGGCGTCCTGCACCGCGCGGCCGGGATCGGCTGCGCCCAGGCGGTCAGGATTCACAGTGCCGAAGTACTCGGCGTAGGTGGGCATGGGGCCGAGCTGAACGGGGCCAGGATTGCTGAGGTCTTCGTTGGCCATGTACAGGTTGTTGAACTTGTTCTGGTCGAGGCGAAAGACCCATTGCACCTGGCCGATGGAGCCGGTGGCGTCGGTGGTAGCGTGGTCGGCGACGAAGTAGACGTGAACGCCGGGGTCATAGGGAGTCACGATCCAGTGTTCGCTGTAGGTGTAGCTGTTGCCCGTGCCCGAGGGATAGGTGACCCACCAGTCAAGGTAAAAGTCAGTGAGGTCATAGCCGGGGACGCCGGGAGGGTTGCCGAAGCCGGCGTTATCCATGTAAAAGCCCTTGGGAACGCCGCCGCCGGTCTGGGTCTGGTCGACGAGATTGTCAGAGGTGCCATTGGGAGTCATGTCGATGATGCTGGCGTGCGCAGGGTAGAAGCAGATATCGAGAGCGCCGTTGTTGATCTCCCAGACCGTTCCGGCTGTTCGGCCGCCGCAGGTTGAGGTGGTGGTGTTGATGGTGAGAGGGGTAGCTGCAAAGGCCGGAACCGCCGCAAGTGCCAGCGCGAGCACGACCGCAAGGGGGAGGAATTGTTTGTTCAAGGGGGAGCTCCTGATAAGTGATTTCGCGAGCAAAAGATACCGGGCGAACGGATGAATAGAGAACTTTTCGAGCCAGGTTCTTGCAAAGGAGAGACAGTGCTGCGAATGGGAAATAATTCTAGCGGCGGAATTATGCGCCAGTGCGACAACGGCCGTCAAGGGCTTTGTTTATGAATTCTCGCGATGGCAGGAGTGTGTGTTCGGGACGGGCTTTAGGCGTTATTTGCGGTGCGTGGCGACTTCAACCGGCCCGCCGGCGCCCAAGAAAGCATGGCGGGCTGATTTGCCGGAGGCCTGCCAGCATCGCACTACTTCGTAGACGATGACGGTCATGTAGGTGACCGCAATCCAGACAAAGACAGCTTCGACGGGAAGATTATCCCAGGCGCGGATATAGATGCCGACCATGGCGGTGCGCTGATAGTTCCACCAGCCATAGGGGACGGCCAGCGTGGCTTCCCATTGCAGGCTGGCGAGCACCACGATGAAAAGAGTGAGGCTGAGGGCGCGCCAGTTGATGACGTTTTTGGCTTTGGGAAAGAGGGCGACGGAGGGAAGCAGTGAGCCGAGGACGAGGAAGGTGAGGTAGCCGGGAAAGCCCGGCGTGCGCGTGGGCGCGAAGTCCTTGTAGACAATTGCTGTGCCGAGGAAAATGATCGCGAGAATCAGCGAATCGAGATGAAAACCGAGAAGGCGGCGGAAAGTTGTGCGGCGGAGGTCCTGCTCCGGGACGCTGTAGGCGTGCAGCCAGTAGCCGTCGAGCCAGATGTAGAAGAGGAGCACAGCGAGGAACCCGGTGAGGTAGAAGAGATATTCCTCAACGGGCACAGGTTTGCCCGAAGCCGGCGCGAGGATTCCCAGCACTGCGTTGCGATTGGGGAAGCAAAAGAAGTATCGGGCAAAGAAGAAGTCGAGGAGGACACCGAGGGGAAACAGAATTCCGATCGTCCACCAGAACGCTCGGCGAGAGATGCGGACGCGGTCATTGGGGAGAAACCAGAAAGCGATGAGAACGATGGGAACGACGAAGATGAGGAGGCTGGTCGTGTAGCCGTGAGGAGAAGGATTTTGGGCGATGATTTCCGCCAGTGGGCGGAAGGCGACGAGCTTCACGGTGCAGAGGGTGATTGCGACCGGCGCGGCAACCATGGCGATCATCGCCAGGAGATACCAGAAGGCGAGGCGGCTGGATGGGAGGATCTTTGGCAGCTTCATCACCAATCCCTTGGAGCGCTTGAAGAAATTGAGATCTGCTGAAGGCAATATAGTCCGGGCCCACCGGGCGATCAACGCCGGCGCCGGAGGCGCCGCAGAGGAGTCACTCCGAGCGGAGTGCTTTCGTCTTCGATTGCCTAAGGAGTACTACTCTCGGCCCATCCATTTGCCACTTTGGTAACACAAGAACGATTATCGGAGACTTAAGAATCGCCCTATACTTGATCCGAGGTAACCATGCCGACCCGCCTGATCAAACTCACCGCCGAACAGGACCGCTTCGTGGCTTCATGCGTGAACAGCGGCCACTATGCCAGCGCCAGCGAGGTAATGTCCGCGGCCCTACGGCTGCAGGAGCAACACGAGCACGAGTACGCCGAACGGATGGACCTGCTGCGCACGGCGATCGAGGAAGGGCTTGCCAAGGGATCGGAGGACGCGGGATTGTTCGAGCGCCTGCGGGATGCGATCGGCAGGCCGGCGGCCCAGTCGGCTGAGCAACGCCAGGCCAGCGCCGGGTAATTCAACCAGCGCGGCCTTTCCAATCAAAATTTGACAGGAACGAGACTGGACCTGAATTCTCGCGCCCGCGCACGCGGGCTGCGCGCAAAAACGCCCAAAAACGCGTCAAAATGAGGCTCAAAACCGCGTTTTAGAGCCCAAGAAATTGCATTCAAGGCCTCTTTTGGGTAATTACATGGTGCGCTTTGCTTTAATTCGCAACCTGCGAGGGTGTCATTTGCATTTATTCGACACCTGAGAGGGTCATTGCGTCGTAAATTCGCAACCTCGCAGGGTTACATTTTGGCCCAAAATGTAACCACTTAAGCGAACATTTGGCGGGGTCAACGCACCACTTTCACGAACATTCTCCCTGATTCCAGGCACGTTACAGCCCCAGCACTCAAAAGCTGCACTGAACGAAGTGCATTCCTGCCCAACCCGGGCCGAGCTTTGATGGTGCACCCTCCACGCAGACCGAGCCCCATTTGTCCACATCTGCACAGCCGTACACAGCAAATTGCACCGATCCTGCGCCTTGTTTCGCCTCCGCCATAGGGCTAGCCTTTGTGTTGCGGGCGACGATTGCCCTGCTTTCACGCCATTTGAAGCGCGCAACTCCGCATCGCACAAGGCTGCGCGAAGCTTTCCACAGGCAAAGCGCAGTGTTTAGAGGGCAGATGCGCCAAATGTGAACAAAATACAAGATGTTGTGGTTTTGTGTTGACACGTACCATGGACAGCGGTATTTTTTCATCTGCGGCTGTAAACGGACTGTAACGAAGAAGCGGCGTACATCGAGCGATTTCAGAGTCCAATTGCTCTTGCCCGCGTCTCAGGGGTGGGTGTTTTTAAGAGGGCAAGATCCCGGGCGCAGGCAGCATTAGAGTAGAGAGACGAGGAGCGCGCAGAGCACGCTAAAAGCTGTTGAGGGTACTGAAACTCGCAGCGAACATTATTCCCGTTCTCCGTTCGTTTTAGCGATGTTGTGATGGTTTTCCCATTCCGGCGCCATCGCCGGTTGGAGGGAGCTTTTCACCAATTTTTCCCGATGGAGAGGATTCCGATGAACGAGTCTCAGGTTCAGACCTCGAGTGCAGCCTTCCAATCCAGCCCACGCGCCAAGCAGGGACTGACATTCGCGCGCCGGTTCTCAAGGGACGGCGTTTCACCTTACGAAGAGGTCCAGTGGGAACGCCGGACCGCGTCGATCACCGACACCAAGGGCAATACGATCTTCGAGCAGAAGGATGTGGAGGTGCCTGCGGACTGGTCAATGACGGCCACGAATATCGTGGCTTCGAAGTATCTCCACGGGCAGTTGGACACACCGGAACGCGAGACGGGAGTGCGGCAACTGGTGGGACGCGTGGCGGAGACGGTGCGCGACTGGGGCATGGTGGGCGGCTATTTCGCCACCCCCATCGATGCCGCGATCTTCCACGACGAGCTTGTGCACATGTTGCTCACGCAAAAGGCGGCGTTCAACTCGCCGGTTTGGTTCAACGTGGGCTGTGACCGGCTGGAGCCGGATGCGGACGGCCAAAACTGGCACTGGGATCCGGTGACAGGCGGGGTGCAGTATGCGGCGACGGGATACAGGAATCCGCAGTGCTCAGCGTGTTTCATCAACGCGGTCGACGACTCGCTGGACTCGATTCTGACGCTCGCCAAGACCGAGGGCATGCTCTTCAAGTGGGGTTCCGGAACTGGCACGAATCTCTCATCTCTTCGCGGGTCGATGGAGCTGCTTTCGGGCGGCGGGCAGGCGAGCGGGCCGCTGAGCTTCATGCGCGGTTTCGATGCATTCGCGGGAGTGATCAAGAGCGGCGGCAAGACGCGCCGGGCAGCGAAGATGGTGATCCTGAATGTGGATCACCCGGACATCGTGGAGTTTATCGAGTGCAAGTCCAAGGAAGAAGCCAAGGCGTTCACGCTGATCAAGGCGGGGTACGACGGATCGGGGCCGGATTCGGAGGCGTTTTCGTCGATCTTCTTTCAGAACGCTAACAATTCAGTACGGGTCAGTGACGAATTCATGCGCGCGTACGAGGCGGACGGCGACTTCACCACGTATACGGTGAAGGGTCACGAGCCGGTGAAGACCCGCAAAGCGCGCGAGATCATGTATAAGATCGCCGAGTCAACATGGCAGTGCGGCGATCCGGGAATGCAGTTCGACACTACGATCAACAAGTGGCACACAAGCAAGAACACAGCGCGGATCAATGCGTCGAATCCGTGCTCAGAGTACATGTTCCTTGACAACTCGGCGTGCAACCTGGCGAGCCTGAACCTGCTGCGGTTCATGACGCCGGCAGGAACGTTTGATATTCCGGCATACCGGCATGCGATCAGCGTGTTGATAACGGCGATGGAGATTCTCGTCGACAATTCGGGATATCCGACCGAGGCCATCGCGCGAAACTCGCACGACTACCGGCCCCTGGGACTGGGATACGCAAACCTGGGCGCCCTGCTGATGGCCCTCGGTCTGCCGTACGATTCCGAGGCCGGGCGCGACCTGGCAGCGGCGATGACGGCGATCATGACCGGGCAGGCGTATCTGCAGTCGGCGATTATCGCTGCGCAGTGCGAGCCGCTGAGCTCGGCGACGCCACTGACCGCGTCGGTTGAGCACCAGGGCGGAGCGTGCCCGGGGTTCTACGTGAACCGCGAGCCGTTTCTCGACGTGATCCGCATGCACCGGGCAGAAGTGAACAACATCGGCAAATCGCGGGGCGCGGGCGAGCCGTTTATTGTGCCACAACTGCAGGCGCTGATCGACGCCAGCCGCGAGAGCTGGGATATGGCCTTGCTTTACGGCGAGCGCTACGGTTATCGCAACTCGCAGACCACGGTGCTGGCACCCACGGGAACGATCGGCTTCATGATGGATTGCGACACGACGGGAATCGAGCCCGACCTGGCGCTGGTGAAATACAAGAAGCTGGTGGGCGGCGGGATGATCAAGATTGTGAACAACACGGTACCCGCAGCGCTGTTCAAGCTTGGCTACTCCAGCGATGAAGTGAATGCGATTGTGAGCTACATTGATGCGACGGGCACGATTGAAGGAGCGCCCGGCGTGAAGCCGGAGCATTTGGCGGTGTTCGATTGCAGCTTCAAGCCGGCCAAGGGAACGCGGTCGATCCACTACATGGGGCACATCAAGATGATGTCGGCGGCGCAGCCATTCCTTTCGGGCGCGATTTCGAAGACGGTGAACCTGCCGCAAGAGGCAACCGTGGACGATGTGGCCGAGGCGTACGCGGCGAGCTGGGGGCTGGGCATCAAGGCCGTGGCCATTTATCGCGACGGTTCGAAAGGCACGCAGCCGCTGAATACGAGCATTGACGCCAGGAAGGAGCCGTCGGCGCTGGACACGGTGGGCGGCCGGTTGCTGGGCCATCTTGCAGCATCGCAGCCTGCAGCGGAAGCCGATCTGAAGGCGCTGGAAACGCATGCAAGCGACAAGGTTGAGGTGAGCGCGAAGCAACTGCACTCCGTCGCGCAGGCGTTCCAGAAGGCGCTGGATGAAATTGCCACGGCGGCTGCAGTGCCGGTGCTGACGACGGCGCCGTCGCTCGACGCGATGGATCTTGCCAAGGGCGACGAGCAGGATCTGAATGCTCCGCCGCGCGCGATACGCCACCGTCTGCAGGAGGAGCGCGCGTCGATTACGCACAAGTTCTCGATCGCTGGGCACGAAGGCTACATCACGGTGGGCCTCTATCCCAACGGGCAGCCGGGCGAGATCTTCATCCGCATGGCCAAGGAGGGATCGACGGTTTCGGGGTTGATGGATGCATTCGCAACCTCGGTCTCGCTGGCGTTGCAGCATGGTGTACCGCTTAAGGTGCTGTGCGAGAAGTTTGCGCACACGCGGTTTGAGCCTTCGGGCTGGACGGGCAACGAGCAGATCGGCTACGCGAAGAGCCTCATGGATTACATGTTCCGCTGGCTCAGTCTGCGGTTCCTTTCGGGCCAGCAGTTGACGCTCTTTGCGGGACTGGCTCTGCAGACGCCGCAACTTCCACCCTCCCCCAGCCTGCTTGAAGAGAACGAACCGGAACGGGACGCAGGCGCTGCCGCGACTCAGCAGCATATCGCGCGCCTGGCAGAAGAAGTGGCCAAGCGGTTGAGCCAGGTGACTTCGAGCGGCGGGCACACGGGCGGAGTGGTTGCAGGCGGTGGCATCGCGCCCGAGGTGAAGCCGAGGCAAGCACCGCAAGCGCCACCGACGCACGCGCCGACAATGCAGGATCGCGGGCTGTACCATGCGGCCGACGCCATGCGCTACATGTACGACATGGGCGACGCGCCGAGCTGCAATGTGTGCGGCGCGATCATGGTGCGAAATGGAAGCTGCTACCGCTGCATGAGCTGCGGATCGACAAGCGGATGCAGTTGAAAAATTGAGGGACAATTAAGCTGGGAGCGCCAGAAGCAGTGAAGGCCAGGAGAACTTCTCCTGGCCTTTTTTAATGTGTCGGCGCCACCCGACCCTAGCGAGCCAGGACGGACACCCCGGTTGAGTGACAACAATACGAAGCGAAATCGATCGTGTCGAGAAGAAGCCCGCCAGGGCCTCATTCGTTACGATGGGCGTTCTCACATACGGGTTCATATTGGTATTGCGGGTCCCCGTCATCCTCGATTGCTTGATTCTCCGCTCCGTGTTCATCGGTACCGTAATCGCGAAGATCGAGTCGCAGCAGAAACAAATTGTCACGGTCCTCCGGGTCAAAAAGCAGACAGTGCTGGCGAACTAATTCACGGTGGCGCAGCTCGATCAGCCAATGCGCCGCCATCAGACCGGCGAGAATTGCCAGGTAGCGCCAGTCACGGGCCTCGATCCCCGGTGTGGACACCACCGCAACCCCGATCACAATCGGGGAAAAAGTGAGATACCTTGCAATCGACATTGCCGCATTCGCCGATTGGCCGGTTTGTTCGCCCGTAAAGGCAACCGTGGTGACATGCAGAAAGAAGAGGTCAGTCAAAATCAGGCAAAAGCCGATCGCGACAAGCAGCTCCGCAACGACATTGCGCGAAGTGCGAAGTTCCGGGGGCGCGATTGCAAAGGCGAGGATCGCGACAGTGCCGGTGATTGCGGCCACAAAAAGGAGAGCCCAGGTTTTTACGGCACGCAGCTGCTCGAGTGCCATAGGTAATTCCGGCGGCCTGCCGTGGATGAAATGGAAGATCCAGCTTCCCTGCTGGTTGCCCGGTGAGAGAAAAGCGATGCGAAGTCCGGCAACGGCCCAAAAGGCTGCAATGCCGATGGAGGCGCGCAGGCCGTCGACTGAGACCGCCATGCGAACCTGATTGTGAGTGACGGAAAAGCGCAGGACGCTGGCAATGACGATCGATAGGCCCACCCCTCCATAAAGAACAAGATAGACGCGGTAGCGTGGAACACGAAGAAGAGTTTGCGTGACGTAATGAAAGATGGCGCGACGTTCTGGCGGACGAACCAATATTGCAGTGATGAGGCCGGAGATGACTGCGGTCAGCCAGTTGCGATGCGGACGGGCAGCGCCACCTTCAACGAGCTGGCGCGTGCGACGGAGATAGGCAAGGGGGTAGGTGAAGATTACGATTGAGGTCACCAGGAGCGTAGCCAAAAAGGCGGTTCGGGCAAGCTGGCCGTAGATGGGGAGCGCGGCCGGCCCCTCCATGAGCCGCTGATAGACGCCGAGAAACCAAAACGGAGGAATGCAGCGAACGGACCAATGGCCGGATTGCAGCAGGTTGGGCACCACGCCCGAGAACACCGGAAACAATAGCAAGATCATGAGCAGCACGGAAATCAGGAAGCCCTGCATGAACAGAGAGACACGACGAAACCACCGCTCGCCCAGAACCGAGAGCACCAAGCATTCGAAGGCCAACACCGAAGCGGCGGCGAACAGTCCACTACCGGCAGCGGCCAGAAGATGACCGGCAAGAAAGCGCGGCAAATTGGGCGGGTCGGTGGCCGGGACGAGAACAATCGTTGCAAAGACATTCACATCGAACAGAAATCCGGCGACAAAGATGGCGATCGCCGACACACGCGCTAGAAACTGCCGCAAGCCTGGAACCGGCAGGGTTTTGAGCACAAACAGGTCGAGGAGATCGGGAAAGAAAAGGTCCCACTCGAAAACCGTCGCGATGCCGACGGCGACGAATGAGTAGATCACGAAAAAGAAGTGGTGATTCACCTGCAGCCAATACGGGGGAGGGCCGGGCAGCGCACGGCGCCGCATCGTGGATTCGATGAACGGGTGATACACAGGCCACAGGTAGATTGCGATCACGAACGGCGGCAGCCCGGCGGCGAAGGCAACCTGAACAAGGCGCGTTTTGGCGTCACCATCCGGGGAGGCGGTTTCGTGGTTGAAGAAACGCTCCAGAAAATGGCGCAGCAGATGGGCGAACTGGCTCCGCTCCGGCTCGCGGACCGCTCCACGGGCTGCCTGCGCGCGCAGAGGCAGAATGTCGGGTTCCGACATCAGCAGGATGCGTTCAAAGTATTCACGCATGGCCGATGCGCATGACCTCAACAATCTGCCGCGCAACGGCTGATGTGTCCTGCTGTTGAACCAACTGCGCAAAGACACTTTCGAGATTGGGCAGCTTCATCAATTGCGTCAACTGGGACGGCGGCGCGTCGGCCAGGATCTTCCCCTTGGCGATAACGACAACACGGCTGCATACCTGCTCCACCACCTCCAGCACGTGCGAAATGTACAGAACGGCTTTGCCTTCTGCCGCAAGCATCTCAAGCAGGTCCTTGAGGAGGCGCGCGGAGATGACATCGAGTCCCGAAAGGGGTTCATCAAGGATGAGCAGGCGTGGATCATGCAGCACGGCGGCGGCAATGAGCACACGCTGGCGCATTCCTTTCGAGTAGGTGGAGATGGGCGAGTATTGAGACGATTCGAGATGAAGAAGCTTGAGCAGCCTGGCAGCCTTGATCTCGATGAGGGCTTCGGAAAACCCGCGCAGCCGTCCAATCAGTTGAAGATATTCGAACCCCGACATGTAGCCGTAGAGATGCGCCTCTTCAGGGACGTAGCCGATGGCGCGGCGGAAGGCAACCAGATCCTTACGAATATCGCGACCTTCAAAGAGCACGCGCCCAGCGTTCGGCCGCAGCATGCCGGTCATGATTTTGACGGTTGTCGATTTTCCAGCACCGTTCGGTCCTAAAAATCCGACAATCTCACCGCTCGCGATGCTGAATGAAACGTCTTCGACAGCGGGGATGCCACGGAAGGATTTGTAAAGGCCTTTGAGCTCAAGCATCATGGAACCACTACCGACCCCTATGTAGTATTCTTCATCAATTGGGTTTCGTTGTCAAGTAGCCTTCTACATAGCTATAATGCGTCATGGCTTCCGTGGCGAAACTCTCGCACACAGCGGCGATGATCTTGCAGGCGATCGACGCCGGCTTGATCTATGGGTTCAGCATCATGGAGATGACGGGGCTGCCGAGCGGAACCGTCTATCCAGCAATGCGGCGCCTGGAACGCGACAAACTCATCTGCTCGCGCTGGGAACGGCAATCCATCGCCGACGCCGATCAGAGACCGCCGCGCAAGTACTACAAACTGACTACGACCGGCGCGGAGGCGCTCAAGGCATCCCGGAATCGCTATCCTCTGCTGGAACGCATGATCCCAACTGTAGAGGAGAAGTCGTTATGACACCCCACTCCGAACCGTTGTTTCATGCGATCGATCGCGGGCTTTTGTGTTGCGCGTCTTACCTGGTGCCGGAAAGGCAACGGGCGGAGTGGCGCCTGGAGTGGGAGTCGGAACTATGGCATGCGCGGCGATCCAATGGCGCCTCCTGCGCAGCTTCGTGGCAAACTGAACGAGAAATTGCCGGCTTTTGTTTCGGAGCGTTTCAGGACGCGGCATGTCTTCGACGTTTTTGGTGGCAGAATCGACCGCGATTTGGAGCACTTCAAGGTTCGCCCGCGATCTGCATTTTCTGGCTCGGGTGCCTCCTGCTGCTGGGCTATGCTGGCTCGCTTCTGTTGCCCGGCGTTCGCGTAGAGCAGAATTTCTCGAGCGCCCAGGTACGGCCGGGGACGATATTGATCCAGGATGAAGGGGCCAAGAATAGCTCAGTCCCAAGCATGGTGATTGATCAGGTCAGAATCTGGGAGCGAAGCAGGCAGCGTTACGCTGACGGGTTTGCGTTCTATCGTGTCGCAAGAGAGACCGTAGAGCTTGGCCCTCATGCCGGTGGCACGTGGCAGATCGCTCGGGCCAGCTCGAATCTCTTCACCCTCGCGGGTTGGCCTCTGCACTACATGGTTCCGAAGGAGCAAGCCCGAAGCGATGTGCCGCGCCTGGTTCTCAGCGAACGAGTGTGGAGACAGCAGCTCGGAGCGAATCCAGAGGTCGTCGGCACCGTGCTGCTCGTTGGGTCGCGGCCGGCGCGAGTTGTCGGAATCGCGCCAGGCGATGCCTGGAGGCTGCCAGGAAACTCTGACGCATGGTTACTGGAATCCGACTCCGAAATCAATTCCGGCGGCCGAGGATATGTTGTGGCCCATTTGACACGAATCGGAAGGTCAGAAGTGTGGGGCGGGCTGGTCCGTATCACTTCCTTTGATTCACGAAGGACGGAGCACGATTTTTTGGGCAAGTCCCTTGACGAACAAATGCCGGGACCGGCGAACATCTATTGGTTTGGAATTTTTCTCGCCTTCCTTGCGTTGCCCGCTATTGTCTCGGTATCGCTTGCAGAGTACAGCTTCAGCTCGCACAAGCCTTCCTGGATGCGGAGAGCAGTTCGGCTTGGCTTCCTTGGCTTGAAGATTATTTTGATCATGCTGATCGCCTACTTTTCGTCAGTTGACCTGGCGTACTGGCATTTTCCGGTGTTCTCGCCCGATGGAGTTTATATACAGCTGGTTATCTCCTTGACTATTTGTCTGTTTGGAATGCGATGGGCGCTATTGGATCAACGCCAGCGTTGCCCTGTCTGCCTCAGGCGCGTGACGCATCCCGCACAAGTCGGACTGGTTTCGAGAATGTTCCTGGCCTGGAGCGGAACCGAACTCATTTGCGCGGGCGGTCATACGTTACTTCATGTGCCGGGACTGCCGACAAGCTGGTTCAGCACACAGCGCTGGATGTTCCTGGACTCGTCGTGGGATTTTCTGTTTGCGGGCTAGAGTCCGGCTATTCTGAATGATCTCCGATCCGGTTTGCTCAGAATCTTAAGGACGCGGCCGATTCCAAAAGACTACTCGATCGGGCAGCGCCTGCTGCGTCGCCGCGTTGTCGTGCACCGCATTCGCACTAAAGGCTGTATAGCACTAACCTCAGCATCAACCCAACCAACCCGTAGCTGATTGATGTGGCCACGAACACAACTGCCAGGGGAAGGCGTGGACTACGATATGTTGATGATCCGAGGCGCGGTGATAGGCCGATGATTGTGAAACGGACGTAGCAGTCAGCCTATACGAGAGCTTCGGCTGCGCAGCAGTGGCGCGAAAGATTTCCAGGGAGCAATGCCGGAACTCCTCCTGATTACCGCATCGTCAGCGGAAATTCGAAGAGCGCGTAGATCACGCTTCCTAAATTTCCAGCAGATCACCATGCCGTATCTGGCCGCGAGGGTTCCTGCGGATTGGCAGGTTGCTCACGTCGATGAAGAGGCCGAAGAGATCGACTGGAGCGTCGACCCGGACGTTGTGGGCATCACGTTTCACACGCCAAGCGCCTATCACGCCTTCAATCTTGCCTCCCGATTCAGATCGCGCGGAACTTGCGTCGCCATGGGCGGTCCTCACGTCACTTTGCTCCCCGAAGAAGCCGGCATGCATGCCGACGTGATCTTCGTTGGAGAAGCAGAAGGCCTGTGGGAGGAGTTCCTGCATGATTTTGCCACGGGAGTTTATCGCCGCGTGTACCGGCGCGACGGCCCGGCCTCTCTGACGGACATCCCCAAGGCGCGCAAGTCGCTCTATCATCGGAGAGACTTCACAAACGGCGTTCTGTTTGCCACCAGGGGATGCCCCAACCGCTGCGATTTCTGCACGATTCCACTCATGTACCGGCATGGCTTTCGGAAGCGGCCCATTGCGGAGGTTGCGTCAGAATACGGCTCCTTTTCAGGCAAGCGAATCATCTTCTGGGATGAGAACATCGCCGCCGACAAGGAGTATGCGAAGGAATTGTTTCGCGCAATTGCGCCGTATCGCAAATGGTGGAGCAGCCAGGCGACCATTCAAGTGTCCTGCGACGACGAACTTCTGGCGGCGGCAGCTGGCAGCGGCTGCAAACAGCTGTTCCTGGGGCTGGAATCCGTTTCGCAATCGAGCATGGACGAGGTACACAAGGGATTTAACCGTGTTGGAGATTACGCTCAAGCGATCAGACGGGTCCACGCTCGCGGAATTGCCGTCCAAGCCGGGATTGTTTTTGGCTTTGACCATGACACACCAGCGGTTTTCAGAGAAACCGTCGATTTCCTCGAAGACGCGGGGATTCAAAACGCGACATTCAACATCCTGACGCCCTATCCGGGCACGCCGCTCTTTCAGCGACTCGAGGCCCAGGGGCGCATATTGACTCGCGACTGGCGAAAATACAACGGACGCACCGATGTGGTATTTCAACCGCAACAGATGCGCCCGGAAGAGTTGCTGGCGGGATTTCGATATGCGAATCAGCGCTTTTATTCTCTTTCGAGTGTGGTGAAGCGGCTAGGGGCTTCACCCACGCAGCTATGGTGGACACTTCCATTGAACCTGGCGTACAGGGCCTCATGGGCCGAATCGGAATGGAGATCCTCTCCCGCTGCGGCCAGCATCTGAGGCCGATGATCGGCGGACAACACCGCGGCGGGACTCAGGGGCAAAGCGGTCAACAACTTTCATCGCGTGTGATGAATCACGGGCCATTTTTACGTTTCCCAGGCAATTCGAGCGTAAGTCTACCTGAGGATAGAGTTTGCATGAGTTCGCGTTCTCGAAGTGGGCTCCCCTCTGCCGGACCTCGCGAAGCGTACGCATACAAATCGTTGTTTTGATAAAACGAGAAAAGAGCGAGCAACCCGCTACGGAATCTGTGCTTCTGATGGAGGAAGTATCTTCGACCACCCTTGACTTTCATTGAGAGGGCGATCGCCTTATAGTTGCACGTAAATCGACAATAGAATAGAGGAGCAGATAATGAAAAGGAGCAATCACCCTGGAGAGGCGCTCGCGCTGATTTTGGCGGCGGCCCTCTTCGCTTTCACCCCCGGCTTGGCTGCGCAAAGCGGCGACAACGCTCAGCAGCAGGGGCAGCAGCAACAAACCCAGCAGGAAAGCAAGTCATTCACGGGCAAGATTGTGAAGCTCCAGAGCGGGCAATATGCCCTGGTGACAGGCCAATCGCCAGAAGGCAAATTAGCCGGACACTTCCTCGACGATCAGGACAATGCGAAGAAGTACGAGGGCAAACAAGTGACGGTTACCGGGACGCTTGACGAAGCAAGCAACACGATTCACGTAACCAATATTCAAGCCGCGTAGTCAGCGGCGCGTTGCAGGCGGAACGAGAGGGCTGCCGTTTATGGCAGTCCCCTTGTTTCTGAGGGTCAAAAGATTGGCCAGGATGACCTGGCAGAAGAGTACTGTGTTGCGTTCGCTGCACCCAAGTGTGGCCGAAGTGCGCACGTTCATTCGGCACGCGTGAATCGAAACCACGTGATATTGAACAGGCGCCGCTGCGCCGGGCTCGAGTCGCCGCGCGCGACAAAGCAAAGATCGTGAACACCGTGGACCTTTGCCAGTAAAGGAACTGTCAAAAGCCTGTAGTTTGTTGGTCCGCCGGTGTACGCCACTTTCGCGACCGCGATCAATTCGCCGGCAGGATGATCCAACCGGACTTCGAGCGTGCCGTTCGACAGAGACGGATTCTCCGAGCTCACTTCCACCTGGAACTCAGCGGCGCCGGCGGCAAAGTCGACGTTGTGAAAGCGCAGATAGCCTCCGTCTCCCATCTTGAGCTGGTACTCACCCCGCAGGCCCTTTTCGGCTTCGGCATTCATCCGCGCATGAAACTCGGCAGATTCGCGGCGCGGCGCGAATGCGTCCAGAGTGAGTTCGCTAACGCCGGGAGTGCCTGCACCCGGATCGCGACCGGGAATGATCGGTTGCAGAGTACCGTCGGCGAGAAACTGCAATCGGGTGACGGCGACCTGGCGGTGGTGGTCGTGTTCGCCGACTATGTTTTCGTATGGCACGTGATAGGCGAGATACATTTGCCCACGATAGGAGCAGAAACCCTGCTGGATGGATTCCTCGCTGTCTCCGGCCGGAAAGACCAAATGATGGACGGGACCGGTGAATGGGCCGAACATATTGTCGCCTTCAATGTAGTTCACATACGACCCCTTGGCATCACATCCCGGGCCCTTGTCGTTCTTGTATGCGACGTAGGTGAAGTACCATTTCGACCCATGATGCAGCAGCATGGGGCTTTCAAAGTACTCGAAGTTGCCGCAGGCATCCTGCTTTGGGACTTCGATGGTTCGCGGCGCCTCAGCCAGTTGCGTCATATCGGGTTTCAGCCGTGCAATCTGGACTTCGTGCAGGCGAGTGTCTCCCGATCCCCAGATCAAGTAGGGCGAACCGTCCGGCGCCCAGGTAATCGTGGGGCTCAATCCGACAAGCGGCGATCCATCCGGCAATTTCATTGGGCCGCCGAACACATCCTTGTAAGGTCCGAGTGGATTCTTCGCGGTGAAGACACCAATTTCGTAGGTGCCGTAGTCCTGGTCCAGGGCAGAACTAGTTCGGAAGGGTGCGTAGGCGTAGTACTGGCCATTCGCGGCAATCGCGGTATCACCATCCCATAGCGCAAAACCGGTATTCCACGTGACATCGCGACCGCGAAGGATGGATCCGTGATCCACCCAGTGATCAAAATCTTCGGTGGTCAGCGCCCGGTACGCATACATCCCTTTGTAGAAATCATTCGGGACTTCGAGATGAGTGGTGAAGGGATCCTGCGTGGTGATCAGGTAGAATTTGCCATTGATTTCGTGACAGGTTGGATCGGAATTGAAAAGATACCCTGGCGTTACGAGCTTTTGTGAAGAAGCTGCAGCCAACAGGATGAAACAAGCTCCGAAACCGAGCGATCGAGAGAGAGCTGCAATCCGAAACTCTCGTGGTAGCCGCATGCATCCACCTTACGCCAAGTGATAGAAAGCGTTGTGCGGATTCGGTAGTTCCGCTTCGAACGGTTACATCACATTCAGCCATTACCGAAGACGGGAATCGCTGCGCCATGGATGACGCGGGCTTCGTCACTTGCGAGGAAGAGGATGACGTTGGCGATGTCATCGGGCTTGGGCCACTTGGAAAAGTCGGCCTTAGGCATATCGCGGCGGTTGGCTTCAGTATCAATGATGCTGGGAAGGATGGAGTTGACGCGGACGCCGGTACCCGAGAGGTCGGCGGCGAGCGAGTCGATGAGGGCCAGAGCTGCGGCCTTGGATGCGGCGTAGGCGGAGGCTCCGGCGGCATGATCCCAGGCGGCTTTGGCTGCGACGTTGACGATGGAGCCGGATTTGCGGGCGACCATGAGGGGCGCGACAGCTTTGGCCAACGCAAAGGACGCGCGCAGATTCAGGTCGATCATGCGCTCGAAGACGTCCGGTTCGAGTTGCCACAGGGGAATGCCGCCCGCGTAGCCACCTACAGTGTTGACCAGCACGTCGAGGTGATTGAAGCGGGAGAGAATCTGGCTGACGAGGTCGGCGGATGCTTTTGGATCGGTGACGTCGGCGTTGAATCCCGTAAGCCGGCTCGCGCCATTACCGGCCGCGTTGCGCAGGGTGTCGAATTCTTGCTCATGGCGCCAGGTGACGGCGACGGTTGCGCCATGCTGAAGAAATGCGCTGCTGACAGACCGGCCGAGCCCACCAGTGCCGCCGGCCACGAGAACAACCTTCCCGGAGAAATCTGTGCTCATTGGATATGCTCCTTGAACTGTTCGCAATGGAGGCATTGGCATGAACCTCGACGGGGACGGCGCGTAGCGAGTTACCGTCACTCCGCCAACCAAGTTTCCTTCAAGCTCGGAAAACTGTCCATCCGCACCTCATGTTATACCGCTGGTCTTCAGTTTCCGATTCGTATCGTCCTCAGTTTGATCCATCCAGGCGCAGTCCATTCGCAATGACTGCAGCCGATGCCGCTAACAGCTACGACAGGCCGAGGCCAGCGGGCCGCTACTGCTCGACCAGCTTTGCAACTGGCGGCAAGAGCGGGTCCGCTTAATGCGGCCCCGCGGGGATTTAGCTTCGGATGAATGCCAGGAGGTCCGCATTGATCACGTCGGCATGGGTGGTCATCAAGCCGTGAGGGTAGCCAGGGTAAATCTTGAGCTTGCCATGCTTGAGCAACTTAGCCTGCAGCAGCGAAGCGTCTTTGTAGGGGACAACTTGATCATCGTCGCCCTGCATCACGAGGGTCGGCACCGTGATCGCCTTCAAATCGTCGGTTTGGTCTACCTCGGAGAAAGCCTTGATGCCCTGGTAGTGAGCGAGCGCGCTGCCCATCATCCCCTGGCGCCACCAGTTCTGGATCACTCCCTGCAAGGCCTTCGCGCCGGGCCTGTTGAAACCGTAAAACGGCCCCGAAGCGAAATCGAGAAAAAACTGCGCCCGGTTCTCGGCCACTACCTTGCGGAATCCGTCGAACACTTCGATCGGAGTGCCGCCCGGGTTCTTTTCGGTCTTGAGCATGAGCGGTGGAACGGAGGCGAGCAGCACGGCCTTGGCAACGCGGCCTTGAGGCTCGCCGTATTTGGCGACATAGCGCGCCACCTCGCCACCGCCCGTGGAATGGCCGATATGGACCGCATTCCTCAGGTCGAGATGCTCGGCTACCGCCGAGGCGTCTGATGCGTAATGGTCCATGTCGTGGCCAGTGTCCACCTGCGAGGAGCGGCCGTGACCTCGCCTGTCATGCGCAACGACGCGATAGCCGTTGGCAAGGAAGAACAGCATCTGATTGTCCCAGTCATCCGACGAAAGAGGCCAGCCGTGGTGGAACACGATGGGCTGTGCGCTTTTCGGGCCCCAGTCCTTGTAGAAAATCTGCGTACCGTCTTTGGTCGTAATCTTTGGCATACCGTTCCCTCCTGTGTTTGTGAGTGAAGTAGTTGAAGCCGTCATGCCATGCAAATATGAAGCCGGTTCCGCGATCGCTGTTGCAGCATCCAGTGCACCAAATGTTATCAAGACAAAGCGCCGGTCAAGGTTAAAGCATTGTGCGAATTTTTTGCTCGCGCTGGCAGGCTCTTCTGCGGGTGTGCGCCTATACTTCGCCAAAGATCGCCAGGTTTGCTGTAGAATCCGGGACAGCAAGTTTCCCCCTTCTTCAATTCAGGTGCAATTCAGCGTGTGGCGGCAAGACGATGCCGCATTGGGATAGCAGTATTCGCGCCCGTAGTTGAGACGACGGCCTGTTGCATGGGAGCGCTTATGCGAAACCGATGGAAGTGGATTGCAGGGCTGGCGTTTGCCGCGCTCATCAGCGGCGGAGCGAGGCCGTGGCTGGGATGGGCGCAGACGACTCTGAAGGGCGGCGTCTCGCAGACCGAGTACACCGACGAGTATGCGAAGAACTGCGAGAAGGAAAACGCGAACAATCCGTACACCGGGATGGATCCGCTGACCTGCTACGGCGTGATGGCGCCGACAGATTCGCGCGGGCAATGCAGCCTGGCCGGTATGCAGGTGTGGAAGAAGCAGGGAAACACCTGCTACTGCCAGGCGATCAACCCGCCGATTCAGGGCTTCATTGTGCCGCTGGACGATATTGCCGCGGCGGAGCGGGAGGGCTTCCGTTGCGGCGTGGATCAGGCCGATGCATGCATGGCAGTGTGCATGGGGGGCGGAGCATTCACGCCACCGCCGGGAACGGTGGAAGTCGGCGGCGGCGGTACACCGCAGCCGCAGCCGAATCCGCCAACCTATTCGGCGCCGCAGCCGGGCCCGCCGTTGTCAGGACAGGTGGGAACGGGGAGCAATCCGTGCCTGCCGTTCGGGCCGGGCGGGTACGACTACTGCGCGAATCCGACGCAGCCGCCGGGATGCGTGTGCAAGAAGCCGCAGCCGCGGCCTCCACTGCAAGGGGACACTTTAAACAACTCACCACCTTCGAATCCCGTGGCCGATGCGGGCCAGTACCTGCAGGGAGTGGTTGGGGGGTTCGGCAATTGCTTCAAGGGTTTCGGCGACCTGGCTGCGGGCGCGGGCTTCTTTGCCAAGGGCGATTTTGTCGATGCTGCGAAGGCATGGGGGCTCTCACCGGGGCAGTCGGTGACGTTGAAGACGATGTACGCCGAGCTGACCACGCCTTCAGTCGGCCAGGGCGTAACGCCGTACCAGGCCGGGATGACCGCGGGGCGCCGGCTGTGCGCATACGCCGTTGTGCCGGGAGCGGCAAAGGCCGCGGGAACGGTGCTGAAGGGCGCGATCTCTCCCGGATCGACATTCACCAATCCCATCAAGGGCAGCGCACTGCAGGACGCGATCAACGGCGACCCCAAAGTCCCCACGTCGCCCAACCCCACCAATCTGGCGAACAAATGGGTGCAGACCGGGAACGGACCAGTGCAGCTTGGCGGCTACGCGGGACAGGGAAGTTTTGCGAGCGTATTTCGATATGGGACCAGCAAGGCAATCAAGCTGAGCAGAAGCAATCCGCAAACGCTCGGGTACGGACCGCAGTCGATTGAAGGCCAGTACACAGGCGCGGGGCGCGTGCAGGCGGCAGGAGAGTGGAGACTCCCGGTGTATCGAATCTGGAGCCGGGCGGAGCGGGCGAGCCAGCGTCGCTGGTGGCGGATGATGTGGCGCAGAAATATCCAGGATCGTTTCAGCTATCGAATACGAAGTACCACGGCCTGAGTCCAGCTGAGCAGGGTCCGGCCCTGAATGCGGTCACGAACGCGGCCAACCAGATCGCTAAAGGAGGCTGGGTGCTGCTCGATGTGAACCCCGGGAATTTTTCGCTGCAGGGGCTTGGGAACGCGTTCAAGGCAATCCTACACGACCCGGACATGGTGTTGAGCCCGAGTGAGATTGAGAACCTTGCGCCCAATTCGGTGCCGCGGGGCGTGCTGAACTATGCACTGGACGTTGCCGGTCAGCCGAACTTCCTGAACCAGCCCTTTACGGCGGAATCGCTGACCAATGTTCTGAATATTGCACGCGAACGGTTAATTACGGGGATCACCAATGTGCCGGGATCTACCGTTGCGCCGCCGGCGCAGTGATTCCGGCCGGCGCGACGGGATTGGGGGCGCCCTTGCGTGATAGGATGGCTGCGCCGTTCGGATCGCCGCTAGAAAATGCAAACGGGCGGCGCGAGCGGCGGAAGAAATTCCGCGAGGTGAAGTGTTTATGCGTCATATAACTGCGCTGGTTGGAGCGGCGGCGCTGTGGATGGCGGCGGGGTCGCTTTTCGCAGCGACGACGGAGGTTTTGAAGAACGAGAAGATCGCGGTGAGCGAGGTGACGCTCAAGCCCGGCGAGCAGGCGCCGCTTCCGGCGGATCACGCGAGCGTGGTGGTGTACCTGGCAGGCGATGACGCACAGGTGAAGCTGGCCGATGGCACAGAACAGAACTTGACAGTTGAGCGCGGCGAGACAGTGGACGAGATGGCGCGTGCCGGTGTGCTGATCAACACGGGACACCAGCCTTTGCGGCTGGTGCGCGTGGAGTTTCTGACCGCCGGCGCGCACGAGATGTGGGGCATGACGGGGCTGCCGCGGAATTACCAGATGCTCTTTGAGGACGCCCACAGCCGCACGTACAACATCAGGATTGCAGCACACGAGTGGGAGCCGCAGCACACCCATCGCGATCGCGTCGTGGTTTGCCTGAGCGGCGCGCAGCTGGAGCATGTTCTGCCGGATGGCAGAATACAACCCTCCACGTTGAAGACCGATGAAGTGGACTGGCGGCTGGCGCAGACGCATAGGGGACACAACCTGGGCGACACCGACTTGTGGGTTGTGGCCATCGAGCCGAAATGAGCGGTCCGGATGAAGCGCGTCGAACCCGAATGAAAGCAAAACTGCGGCAAGCGATGATGGCCGCCCTGGCGGTGGCTGCGATGCCGGTGTGTGGCATGGCGCAGGAGAACACAGGCCGGCCGGTTTTCAATGTGGTGGATTACGGCGCGAAGAACGATGGGTCGGCGAATGCGGCCGATGCATTTAAGGCAGCGATTGCGGCGGCTAAGGCGGCAGGCGGAGGAACGGTGTTTGTGCCGGCGGGGCATTATGTGAGCGGGCCAATTGAGATGGTGAGCAACCTGACGTTGTATCTTGATGCAGGCGCCACCGTTGAATTTCCGGCCACGACCCTGCCGTTTACGCCGGGACGCCATCAGGGCGTGGAGACGCTGACGCCAGTTCCGTTGATTGGCGGGCACGACCTGGAGAATGTCGCGGTGATGGGCCGAGGCGTGCTGATGAGCAGCAACGCGGATTGGATGAAGCTGCACAGCAGGGAACAGCGGGAGGGCAACAATCCCGGAAGCGCCAACGGGCCGCAGTGGGAGCAATTCCTGAACGACCTGAATGCGGACAAGACGATTCCGGAAGAGGAATACAAAGAAGCGGCGGCGGAGCTGAGGCCGTCGTTTGTGCGCTTCATGAACAGCAAGAACATTCTTGTGTCGGGGCTGCGATTTGTCGGTTCGCCGATGTGGACGGTGCATCTTCTCTACAGCGAAAACGCGACGGTGGAGAACCTGGTGATCGAGACGTATCCCGGCGTGCACACGGATGGGATCGTTGTGGACTCGAGCCGGTTCGTGCGGATTGCCAACGACTATATCGATACGGGCGACGATGGGATTGTGATCAAGTGGGCAAGGATGCGGACGGCCTGCGTGTGAACTGGCCGACAGAGGATGTGACGATTACAAACTGCACAGTGCACCACGCGCACGGCGCGGTAACGATCGGGAGCGAAACGTCAGGAAGCGTTCGCAACATTGTTGCGAGCAACATGACTGCGGTTGGCACGGAGAACGGCGCGCGAATCAAAAGCGCGCGCGGGCGCGGCGGCGTGGTAGAGGACGTGCGCTTTGACAACTGGACGATGGAGAACGTGGGCGAAGCGATCGTGGTGACGAACTACTACCTGATGGAAGGCGAGACGCGCAGGGGTGAGGAGACGGTATCGAAGACGACTCCAGTGTTTCGCAACATTGCCATGAGCCACATGACGATTGATGGAGCGAAGACGCTGATCGATGTTGAGGGACTGCCGGAGATGCCGATTCAGGGCCTGCACATCAGCGATGTGATGGGAACGGGCGCGACGGGAATGAAGGCGACCTACACTGACGATCTGGAACTGCACAATGTGGAGTTGAATCCGGAGGCGGGACCGGCGTTCCGCGTGGAGCACGCGAGCAATCTGGAGCTGGACGATGTGACGGAGAGCCAACCGTTGGCCCAGACGCCAGTGATCCGGCTGGATGATGCGGCAGGCGCGATCGTGCGCGACTCAAGAGCGTTCAAGGGGACCGGAGTTTTTCTTTCCACCGGGAAAGACGAGTTGAAAAAGATTGTGCTCGAGGGGAATGCGCTGGGTGAGGCGGCGGTGGCGACGGAGGAGTCGGAGAGCAGCGGCGGTAAGGAATGAATGGCGCGCGTGATAGGATTTGCGGAGATTGCCGAGGGTGAAGATTCAATACAGCGATGCCTGACGCTTCTTCGATCCCTGTGAAAATGACACGCCGCGAATGGATCGTTGTGGCGCTGCTCGTGGCTTCGGTAGTGATCAATTACGTGGACCGCAGCAACCTCTCACTGGCGGTGCCGACCCTGGAGAAGCAATTTGGAATCTCGTCGCTGCAGGCGGGGGAGCTGCTTTCGGCATTTTTCTGGACCTATGCGCTGGTGCAGGTGTTCGGGCTGGCAGGCTGGCTGGCCGATCGCTTTCATGCAGGATGGGTGCTGTTTGGCGGGTACCTGCTCTGGTCGCTGGCTACGGCATTCACGGGACTGACGGCAGGTTTTGTCACCTTCTTCGCGCTGCGCCTCGCTTTGGGAGTTGGCGAGTCGGTTGCATATCCGTGCTATTCGCGCATCTTCGCGGCGATGCCCCAGGAGCATCGCGGGCGCGCGAACGCCCTGATTGACGCGGGCACCAAGCTTGGACCGGCCGCGGGTGCATTTGTGGGCGGCCTGGTGCTGGTGCATTTTGGCTGGAGGATGCTGTTCGTCTTTTTCGGACTGGGCGCGCTGATCTGGCTGCCGTTCTGGTACAAGGTAATGCCGCCGGGAGAAGGGAACGGGGACAAGCGGCAAGAGGTGGAAAAGCCCGCGGACGAACAGCGCAGCGAACCGGGCAATGCCGAGAGCCCGTCCATTGCGAAGATGTTGCGACTCCAATGTGCGTGGGGATCGTTTCTGGGGCACTTCTGCGGGAATTATTTCTATTATTTTTTGCTGACCTGGCTGCCTACGTACCTGGTGCAGGAGGAGCATCTCTCGATTGGGGCGATGTCGAGACTCACGTCCGCGGTGTTCTTCCTGATCGCCTGCTCCACGCTGGTGGCGGGATTCCTCTCTGACCGGCTGATTGCGGGTGGAGCTTCGCCGACCATCGTGCGGCGGTCCGTGACATCAGGCGGGTTGGTGCTCGCGTCATGCCTCATCCCGTTCTCGCTGGTTCACGGGAACCCGGCGCTGGCGCTGGGGCTGCTGGCGATCGCCTGCACCGGCCAGGGCGCGTACGCGTCGAATCACTGGGCGATTACCCAGACGCTTGCCGGCCCGGTGATGGCGGGGCGATGGTCGAGTCTGCAGAATGGAATTGCCAATTTTTCCGGGATCGTAGCGCCGTGGCTGACGGGATTGATTGTGCAAACGCAAGGGAGCGCCCGACTGGCATTTACCGTAACGGGGGTGGTGGCGCTCATTGGCGGATTGTCGTGGGGATTGCTCGTGCGGCGGGTGGAGCCGGTGAGGTGGGAAGAGATCGGGCCGAAGCCGCTGGTTGCTTAGCGGTCCGATTTAGCGCGCGGTGGCGCGGGTTTCGAGCTTGTGGATGGAGTGGAGCATTTCGGCGAGCGTGGTTTTGCCGATTTCGCTTTCAAAGTCCTTTTGCAAGCGGTCGAGCGCGGCAATAACGCGCAGGGCGCAGCGGCGGCCTTGGGGCTTGAGCGTGAGAAGATATGCGCGCGCGTCGCCAGGGTCAATTTTTCTTTGAAGAAAACCTTTAGCTTCGAGTGAAGAGATACAGTGGCTGAGGTTGCCGCGGGTGGTGGAGAAGGTTTCGGCTAGTTGCGAGGGCTTGACCTGGCGTGGCGCTTCAAAGAAGAGCGCGGCCAGCACCAGAGCTTCAATGAAGCCGAGGCCGTCGGCGGCAAGCACCCGCGCGGTAAGCGACTCAAAGCGGCGGGCCGCGCGGTTGACGACGAACATGGGGCTTTCGCGAAGAAAGGCGTCGATGCGCATGAGAAAGCGGAGTTAGCTGCGCTAGCGGGGCTAACAGAAGTAGTTTAACAGCTCAATTATTCAAAACAATACAAAATTGTGATTGGGAAGCCTGGCTCCGGCGGAGATGATGGTGCTGGCCTTTATGTTTCGAGCGCAACTCATCATCGGGACTGGATGTTTGTTGCTAGCAGGCGCGCAAGACGCGGTGCTGGCGCAGGATGCCGCGCAGAAGGCGCCTGCAAAGGTGACGGGGAAAGCGGAGACGATGGTGGTGCTGGGCTCGGCAACGCCCGTCCCGTTGGCTGAGTCGCCACGATCGGTCGAGATTCTGTCGGTGAAAGGAGAATCGCTGGCAGCTGAGTCGCCGCAGGATTTTCTGCGAGAGGACTCGTCGGTTTTTCTCGAGGGGCGCGAAGCTGGTGGCGGGCAGGCGGACCTGGTGCTGCATGGCGGCAGCTTTGAGCAGACGCTGGTGCTGCTGGACGGATTCCGGATCAACGACGCACAGACTTCGCATCACAATCTCGATTTGCCGGTTCCGATGGAAGCGATGGATTCGATCCAGGTGCTGGAGGGCGCGGGATCCACTTTGCACGGAGTAGACGCGCTCAGCGGGGTGGTGGATTTTTTGACCGCGGCGCCCGATCACGACTCGCTGTTTGTGCGCGCGGGCGAGGGTGGCTTCGAGTCGAACGAGGAGACGCTGATGGGCGGCGCGACGCGTGGGCGATGGAGCGGACGCGTGACGGCGGAGCGGAACTTCTCAACAGGATTCATGGCCGACCGCGACTACCGCAATGAGGACGCGTCGGCGGAGAACTGGATCGGATCGCGGCTTGGGGTCAGCGATCTGCTGTTTGCCACGAGCGACCGCTCGTTTGGCGCGAACCAGTTTTACGGCAACTTCCCATCGTGGGAGCGGACGAAGGGATGGTTCGCCGGCGTGCGGCAGGAGTTGGGCAGCCGGACCGAGGCGGCGTTTGCGTACCGGCGGCACACAGACGATTTCGTGCTGTTCCGCGACGATCCGGCAATTTATGAGAACAACCATATCGATGGATCGTGGCAGGGTTCGTTGCGGCGTACGGAGAATCTGCCTGCGGGAGCAGTGTTGCTGATGGGGCTGGAGGCGGACGGCGACAGCATCAACAGCTACAATTTCTCGGGCGGCGCGCGCTCGTTCGCGCTGGGGATTCACGCGCGCAATCGCGGAGCGGGTTACGTGGACGTGGATCTGCATCCGGCGAAGCGGCGCTGGAGCTTGTCGGCCGGGGCGCGGGAGGAGATTTTTTCGGGCGGCGCGCAAGCGGTGTTTTCGCCGGAACTGGCGGGCAGCTTCCGCCTCGCGAACAGCCTGAAACTGCGCGCCAGCGCAGGGTACGGGTTCAGGATCCCGACTTACACCGATTTGTACTATTCCGACCCGGCGACACTGGGCAACGCGAAACTGAAGCCGGAGTCGGCGTGGTCAGCCGATGCGGGCGCGGACTGGGCGCCTTCGAGCAAGGTAACACTGTCGGTGACGGGATTTTATTCGCGGCAGCACGACACGATTGATTATGTGAAGAGCGCGACGGTCCCGAACATGTATCTTCCGCCGGGGTGCCCGGCGAACATCTGGTGCGCCGACAACCTGAACGGTCTGCAGTTTACGGGCGTTGAAGCAACACTTACGTGGATCCCGAAGAATTCGCAGACGGTGCGCATCGGGTGGACGGGGCTGCATGGGGCGCAAAACGCGCTGCATGGGCTTGAGTCGGAGTATGTGTTCAATTACCCGGTCGAGAACATTCACGCGGAGTGGCGCTGGGCGCTTGGGCACGATTTTGCGATCGACAACGCGGTGCAGATCGCACAGCGGTACCAGCAGACGGTGTACCCGGTGTGGAACGTTGAGGCGACGCACGCAGCCGGACGCATCCAGCCTTATCTGCGGTTCACCAACTTGAGCAACACGGGATACCAGGAGATCACTGGCGTGAATATGCCATCGCGGACGATTGTGGGGGGGGTGGCAGTGGTGCTCGGAAAGAGTGACTAGGGAACAGGGAATTGAAAGAGACGGACCGCTCTTCGAAATCGGAGCGAATGTGCGCTCAAGCCAGCTGCTTTTTGAAAAAGGCTACGGTGCGCTCCCGGGCGAGGTGCGCGGCGGCGGCGTTGTAGCTTGCGCGGGCATCGCAGTTGAAGGCGTGACCGCCGTCGAACCAATGGATTTCGACGTCGGGGTGCGCCGCGTGAACCGCTTCGGCAACCGTGGGAGGAATGTGGGCATCCTGGCGGCCGAAGTGCAGCATGACCGGGCAATTGGGTGTTTCGGCAGCGTATTTGCCGATTTGGCCGCCGTAGTAACCGACGGCGGCGGCGGGATGAAGGCGTGTCGCGGCAAGCCAGGCGACGCTGCCTCCGAAGCAGTAACCGACGACGCCAACTTTCTTGCCCGTCGCTTTGGCTGCGTAGTCGATAGCGGCCGCCACGTCGATGACGGCTTTCTCGACGTCGATTTTGGGGATCAGGCTCATGGCGGTCTGCACGTCGGCGCCTTCGTAGCCGAGCTCAATGCCGGGCTTGATGCGATCAAAGAGCGCGGGTGCGACGCCCAGGAAGCCGTCGTTCGCGAAGCCGTCGGCAACGGAGCGAATGTGAGCATTGACGCCGAAGATTTCCTGAATGATCACGAGCCCGGCGATGGGTTGGCTCGCAGGGCGCGCGACGTAGGCGCTCAGAGAGTGGCCGTCAGACGCGTGCAGAATGATGGATGCGCTCATTGGGTGGCCTCCGGTGGCGAATCTAGTATCTGCGGTGCGCCGAATGCTCATCAAGTGGATCCGGCGACGCCGACACCCAGTTCGAAGCGGACGTCATCCCATCCTTTCGCAAAATGCGCGAAAAGGGTGGAGTAACCCATGACGAGTGGTCAGTTCACCCTTGGCGGCGGAGTGGGCAATTTGCGTGCGGCGAACTCTTCGCGGACGAGGGTGAGGCCGAGGATGCAGCGCTCGAAGCCGTCAGAGAGGCGCGCGAACAGCGCCGCTTCCTGCGCGTACTCGAAGAGATCGAACTGGCTGACGATGTAATAGCTTTCCTTGCCGGCACGGATGAGCTCTTCGAGCGTGGGCTGGTGATGGCGGCGCCCGCGGCCAGGAGCCGAGGCCTCCGGGTACATGCCGCCGACGAACAGCGAATAGTCGCCGATGTATTTGCGCAGCGCGCGCTCGGCATCGAATGAAGACGCGGAGCCGTTTACCGGATCGGAGGCGCGCAGCATTTCTTCCAGCTCTTCGATGGGCCGGCCGGTTTCGTCGCACACCTTGTAGAGATTGCGCGCGTCAGAGAATTCGCAAAGAAGACGTGCTACGTAACCGGTCACTTCGGGATCGTGCAATCCCAGCTTGCCCTCGTAACTATTGCGGACCACTTGCTGAAAGAAAGGTTCGAGCGGATGAGCTTGAGCTGACATACACACCTCCCGTGAACGGAGCCCGAGCAAGTGTGCCTGTGCAGGAATCCTCCAAAAGAGCGTCCCGCGAAGGCGACTACTTACTCAGATGCCGTAATGGCTGCGCGCGAACAGTCGCTGACTTCTGGGCTCCGGCTGTTCCTTGTCGTGCTGCGCGGGAAAGTGCCAGCCGCGGCCCGATTTAAGTAGCTTTAACACTGAGATTACCGGAATTGTTGCGTTTGGCAAGAGGGAGGGGAAACATTGTTGGCAGTGTAAGAACCTGATTGCAAAAGGGGCTCACACGAAAGTAGCAGGCAGGTTGCCGTCGAGGTGCACGGTAATGCAATTGAGGCATCCCACCCTTTCGTTCGCCGCCGGCGAACGAAAGGGTGGGATGCCTCTATTGACGGGCAACCTTTTCAGATTGGACGTGGCTCGCGATGGCACGCCAGAAGGGCTCGACTGCGAGGCCTACGAGGGCGTAAGTAGCAGCGTTCATCAGAATCGACTCGTAATACGACACAGGAATGCTGCGCACGCGGCCGATCGATGAAAGTGGAACGGTTATAGCGACGAGAATGGAGTGGTTGAAGTCGTAGCGAGGCCCGACAGTCGCCGCAATGAACGCCCAGCAGACGCCCACACTGAATCCAGCAAACGCCCAAAGACCAATTCGTTTCATCATAGCGTCTGAAATCTCCTTTGGGCCGGCGCGCAAACGTCCTGGCTTTGCACCTGCGGCGCACTACGTTTGTGATCAGACCGCAGCGGGCGCGCGCGATTCGAGCTCAGCGAGGCGCTTGGCGAGCAGCTTTTCGAGATTGACCAGAGCGGACGTGAAGCCCTCGATGCCTTCCTTCAATTTGTCGGTGGCCATGCGGTCGGCGGCGTGCATGCGATCGAATGTCGCCTTGTCGACGTTGAGCTTTTCGATCTTCATGGCCCGGGCGGCTTCCGGCGAAAGCTTGCGCGGCAGATCGCCCTCGGTTTTTTCGAGCTCGCCCAAAAACTGCGGCGAGATGGTGAGCAGGTCGCAGCCGGCCAGTTCACGAATTTCGCCGATATTGCGGAAGCTGGCACCCATGACGACGGTTTTGTAACCGAATTTTTTGAAGTAGTTGTAGATGCGCGTGACGGACTGAACGCCGGGGTCGTCGGCGCCCTGGTAGTCCTTGCCCGTGTCCTTCTTGTACCAGTCGAGAATGCGGCCGACGAAAGGAGAGATGAGAGTTGCACGCGCATCGGCTGCGGCGATGGCCTGGTGCAGGCCGAAGAGCAGCGTCATGTTAATGTGGATGCCTTCCTTTTCGAGAACTTCGGCGGCGCGAATCCCTTCCCAGGTGGAGGCAATCTTAATGAGGATGCGATCGGGATTGACGTTTTCCTTTTTGTAACGGCCAATGATCTCTCGCGCCTGGGCAATGGTTTTCTCGGTGTCGTAGGAGAGACGGGCATCGACCTCGGTGGAGACGCGGCCGGGAATGATCTCGAGAATCTTCTTGCCGAAGGCAATGGCAAGGCGTTTAAAGGCCAGGTTGGCCACGTCCTTGTCGCTGGCGCGGTCTCCCAGTTCTTTGTGCGCATCGGTCAGCACGCCGTCCACAATCGGCTGATATTGCGGCATCTGCGCCACAGTGGTGATCAGCGACGGGTTGGTGGTGGCATCCTGGGGATGAAACTTCTCCATCGCTTCCATGTCGCCGGTGTCGGCAACGACCACGGTGTATTTGCGCAACTGTTCCAAAAGATTCTGCGACATGATTCCTCCTCGGGCAGGGGTACCCGGCTGGCGTGCTCCGCACCAGTGTACCCCTTCTTTAGGATGCGGCGTGTGAAAGCCGGTTGCATTTTGGATGGGCTACGGCGTCTCTGCCTCGACGGTATTTTTCAGCACGCCAAGGCCGGCAATGGAGACTTCAACGCGGTCGCCGGCGGAAAGCGGAGCGACGCCGGAGGGAGTTCCGGTGAGGATGAGGTCGCCGGGCTCGAGCGTAAACGCGGCAGTGATGAAACTGAGAAGGTCTGAAACGGGAAAGATGAAATCGAGCGTGGACGCGTGCTGGCGAACCTCGCCATTGAGGCGTGTCTCGATGGTGAGGCCGGCGTCGAGGTCGAGTTCATCGCTGACAAGCGGGCCGACGGGGCAAAATGTGTCGAAGCCCTTGGCGCGGGTCCACTGCGTGTCCTTTTTCTGCAAATCACGAGCGGAGATGTCGTTGGCGAGGGTGAATCCGCGAATGACATCGCGCCAGTGAGCGCCGGGGTTGATGTGGTGCACACGGCGGCCGATGACCAGAGCGAGCTCGCCTTCAAAGTCGACGCGCTCAGAGACGGTTGGAAGACGTACGGCGCCGCTGGGAGCGAGAAGCGAGGAGGGCGGCTTGAAGAAGAGCAGTGGTTCAGCGGGCATTTCGTTGCCCAGCTCTCGCACGTGTTCGCGGTAATTGCGGCCGACGCAGATGATCTTGGAAGGCGTGACGGGCGGAAGCAGCGCAGCGGAATTGAGCGGCATGGGGGCAAAGTCGAAGCCTCCGGGAGTGGCTTCGTCGAGAGCGATCCGGTAGGCGAGGTCCTCGGCGGGCGCGGGAGATGGCCCGGTGATCCACAGTTCATCGTTGCGGTCTTCAACGAAGCCGTAACGGATGTGGCCGTGGAGAAGAAAGCGGCAGTATTTCATGAGGGAGTTCCTCCTTCCGGCGCGCTACTGCGCGGGGACGGTTTCTTCGGCTTCGGCGGAGCGGGCGCTCTCACGTCCATTCTGACCGATGGCGCTGACAGCGTACTGGTAGTTGTGGCCAGGCTGAACATCGGCATCGTGATATGCAGGGCCGATAACAGGCTGAGTGGGGGAGATGTGACGCCAGGTTTCAGCACCTTCGGCCTGCGTAACGTCGCGGCGGTAAACGATGTAGCCGGCAAGGTTGACGCCGGAATCGGGCAGCCAGTTGAGGTCGATGAAAGGACCTGCGCCGTTTGCCGCAGGCGTGGCCACTGCAGCGAGGCCTGTTGGCACGGACGGCGGAAAGATGTCTTCGGCGGCGATGCGGACGGGGGAAGAAAACGGCGAGTCGAGCTCGAGCGTTTTTCCGTCGACGGTGAGGCGGGCGACACGCTGCACGCGATACTCGTAGGTTTCGCCAAAGCGGATGTCTTTTTCGAGTGCGCGATCGGCTTGCGCGCCGGGCTCAACCAGAAAGTTTTGCTCGAGCGGTTCGTCGGGCTCGGCGAGCGAGCCCGACGAAGGCTTTTTTGTGGGAAGTGTAAGCAATTTGCGTTCGAGGCGAATGGCCACGGGCGACGAGCCGGGCGGTGCTGGAGTCCAGCTCAGCAGTACACCGCCAGGGCGCATGGCGGCGGTGAGACCAGAGATCGCGGGGGGAGCTTCGCCGGCCAGCACGCTGGCGCCGTTGGAGAGTCCGGCTGAGCGGCCCTTGCGGTTGTCGAGTTCGACAAAGTAAGTGAGCAGGTGCGGCGGACCTGCGGCCAGCGGCGGCGGAAGCACGTCAGTGAATGTGCCATCGGAGTCAGGGGCGAGCTGCAGAGTGGCGACGGCAGCGCAAGGCGCGACCACGACCTGGTTGCGGCAGATGCGCGCCGTGATGTTGGCAGTGAGAAGCATCTTGTCGGTGTTTCGTTTGGGCATCGACCAGGTGAGGGCGACCTGGTCACCGGTGCGGACAGCGGAGAGGTCGGTAACGCGATTGGGGAGATTCAGCGAAGGTGGTTGAGGCGCTCCGGGCATACCGCAGCCGGCGAGTGCGGAGAAGCCAAATGTGGCAAACAGGATCGCCGCTGTGATATCTCGTAATCCGGGCTTCCCCACCCTAGCCGCAAAAACAAAGACGCGGCGGGGATGGGGCACCCGGCCGTTAGCAGATTGCATCGCGCTTTCAGTCTAAAGGAGCGGCAACGGGTCGAACGTGTAAGGCGTGTTTCACGGCGCGGCGGGAAACGGTAGCGACGGCGGTTTTGGGCTCGCCGAGTCCTAAAGTGAGCGCGTCAAAGCTTGCGCAGATTGGCGAATTTCTCCATCAGCTTCTTCATGCCGTGGCGGGCGAAAAGGACAGTCAGCTTGGCATCTTCGCCGTCGCCTTCGCGCATGAGCACGGTGCCCTCACCATACTTGGCATGGAATACGCGCTGGCCTTTTTTGAGGCCGGAAGCGCCGTTGGTTTCGGGAATGTTCATTGTGGGGCGGCCAAAGGGGCCTGGACGAGCGGCGCCGGATTTCGATCCGAAGAAGCGGGCGATGTTGTCGAGGCTGCGCTCCGGCGGTTGCGCGCCTTTCCCTTTTCCGCGAGAGCCTTGACTCGACGAGAAATCCCTGACATTCGCGCGGGGAGCTTCCTGGCTTTCGTCTTCGTAGTTGAAGTGATGGCTTTCAGAGCCGGTGTGATGGCGGCGGCCCGCACCGTAAGCGGGAGTGGACCAGGCCCGGCTGTCACTCCGTGGACTGAGACCTGCTCGCAAGGATCCTGCGCTGCTGACGCCCAAGTTTTCGATGAGCTGCGCGGGAACTTCTTCAAGGAAGCGCGAGGGGACGCTGGCTTCGGGCACGTCTGCGCCATAACGACGGCGGTAGTGCGCGCGAGTCAGGATGAGCGTGTTCATGGCGCGAGTCATGCCGACATAGCAGAGGCGGCGCTCCTCTTCGAGCTCTTCGGGGCTGGATAGCGTGCGCGAGTGCGGGAAAAGGCCCTCTTCAAGGCCGGCGAGAAAGACAAGCGGGAATTCGAGTCCCTTGGCAGCGTGGAGGGTCATGAGCGTGACGCGCGCGTTGGGATCGAACTGATCGGTATCGGAGGCGAGGGCGGCGTGGTCGAGAAAGTCGGCGAGGGTTTCGCCGCGCTCCTCAGCGTCGTGCGCGGCGTTGGCGAGCTCCTTCAGGTTCTCAATGCGAGTGAAGGCCTCAGGAGTGCCTTCGGCTTCAAGGGCCTTGATGTAGCCGGTGCGATCGATGAGGAAGCGGATCAGCTCGGGAAGCGTGGCGGAGTCGCCAGGAGAGCGGAACCCTTCGGGTCGTTCTGGTTCCCCTTCGGGCCGCTCTGGTTTTGGATCGGCTTTGCTGTCGGTCTGCGGCGGTACGACCAGGAACGGCCTGTTCGGTGCTTCGGCGGCATCAGGGAAGTGCGATGCGTCGAGGAGCGGAATCTGATTTTCGTCGCCGCCGAAGTGCGCTTCGGCACTTTCGAGCTCAGGGGATTCGGGTTCGATTCCTGCTGCACCAAAGCCGAAGCCGGTGTCGGCTTCGCTTGCTGAGGATTCGGCAACATCGGCAGTGAGCTTGCCGGCGAAGTCGGGATCCATCATGGCTTGCGCGTCGAGAATGAGCTGGCGGAAGGATTCGAGCGCCATGAGCGCGCGGGCGGGAATGAGGCGGCCGGCAATAGCGGCAGCGACCGCATCCCAGGTGGAGCGGCCGGTTTCGAGAGCCAGGCGCTCGACGGTTTCGAGCGTAGTTTTGCCGATGCCGCGAGCCGGCGTGTTGATGACGCGCTGCAGCGCCATGGAATCGTGCGGGTTCTTCACCAGGCGCAGGTAGGCGAGCATGTCTTTGATTTCCGCGCGCTCGTAGAAGCTGAAGCCGCCAACCATGGTGTAGCTGATGTTGTAGCGGCGCATGGCTTCTTCAACGAGCCGCGACTGGGAGTTGGTGCGATAGAGGACGGCCGCCGCGCGGTTTTGGGTTTCGGACGCGTTTGGCGCATTCAGGAACGCCTGGATCTTGTCGGCGATGAAGAGCGCTTCGTTTTCGCCGTCGGGGGCTTCGTAGTAGCCAATGAGTGAGCCACCCTGGCGGTCGGTCCAGAGCCTCTTGCCCTTGCGGCGAATGTTGTTGGCGACGACGGCGCCGGCGGCTTCGAGAATGATCTGCGTCGACCGGTAGTTCTGCTCGAGGCGAATGATCTGGGCGTTGGGAAAGTCCTGCTCGAATTCCAGGATGTTGCGAATGTCAGCGCCGCGCCAGGAGTAAATGCTCTGGTCCTCGTCGCCGACCGCGCAGACGTTCTTGTGCTCGCCGGCCAGGAGCTTCATAAGCTCGTACTGCGGGCGGTTGGTGTCCTGGTACTCGTCGACCAATACATATTGATAGCGACGCTGGTATCGCTCGCGGGCTTCGCCGGAAGCCTTAAGCAGATGTACGGCCTCAAGCAGCAGGTCGTCGAAGTCCACGGCATTGTTTTTGCGCAACTCGGATTGATAAGCCTGAAAGATGTGGGCGATGCGCTCGCTGGTGGGATCTTTGGAGCTGAGAAAGTAGTCCTGGGGGTCGACCATATGATTTTTGGCCCAGGAGATGCGGCCCTGCACGGTGCGCGGCGTGAGCTGCTTGGTGTCGAGGCCCATGCGCTTCATGATCTGCTTGAGCAGCCCCAACTGATCGTTCTCGTCGAAGATAGTGAAGGCGCGGGTGAGGCCGCCGCCTGCAGTCTTCAAAGCTTCAATGTCGCGGCGCAGGATGCGCACGCAAAGTGAGTGAAAGGTGGAGATGAGGGGCTTCGAGAGCGACGAGTGGCCGAGGAGGTGATTGACGCGCTCGGCCATTTCGCCGGCGGCCTTGTTGGTGAAGGTGACGGCGAGAACGGCGTCGGGCGCGACGTTCTTTTCCTGGATGAGCCAGGCGATGCGATGGGTGATGACGCGGGTTTTGCCCGATCCGGCGCCGGCCAGGATGAGCAACGGCCCCTCAGCAGCTTCAACCGCGGCACGTTGTTCGGGATTGAGATGGGCGAGGAGCGGGTGCAATGCGTGAGTCCTGGGACAGGGTCCTGACTCTAGTTTATCGTTTGTCAGGCTCTGCTGCAGGAGACGCTACGCGCTGCGTTTTTGCGCGTCGAAGTATGTTCTGAGGACTGCGCGGCATGCCGCGCGCCGTAGGCGCAACGGTTGTTAGCCCCGCGCCTCGGCGTGGGGGATAGCTGTGCTTGCGGTGGTGCTGCTCCTGGTCCTGGATGTACGCCTTTACCACGGCAACCTGCGACGGACTCACACTGAATGCGCCGTAGCCTTCCTGCCAGGAGAAGCCCTTTCCCATCCAATGAGAAGAACTGCCTTTAAGCTTCTGCACGGTCGTGGCGAGGGATTGCGTCGGCGGCAGGATAAATAAAAGGTGAACGTGGTCGACCGTTCCGCCGGCAGCGACGAGGGAGAAGCCTTCGTTCCGCGCGATGCCGCCGATATATGCATACAGGTCCGTTTTGCGGTTCGCCGCAATCAGAGGCTTGCGTTCTTTGGTGCTGAAGATGCAGTGAATGAAATTGCTCGCGTACGTGTGAGCCATGGTTACGCCGTCCCTACGGGACTCCAATTCTAGATTGGTCTGGCCTTCCCCACGCCGGAGGCGCAAGCAATCGTAGTTACTGAGCACAGGGGAAGCGCCGTAGGCGCAAGGGTTGTTAGCCCCTTGCTTGAGCATGGGGACGCATGGCCGTAGTTTGTGTTTTAGTCCCGTAGGGACGGCGGAAATCCGCATCGGCCGATGACAAAATGCGCATTCCATTCGATATTTTTTCTGTCGTCCCTACCGGACTCGCGATCGCTAAGGCATTCAGCACCCCACGCCGAGGCGCGGGGCTAACGACCGTTGCGGCTACGGCGCGAGCCTCGGCATCAACACGGCGCTTTCGGCGCGGGGCCGGGCATCTTCGAGGGGCTTGCCAGAAACGGTCTCTCGGTTTGCAATCCGGGGACCAATTCGCTATCATCAATCAATGTGCGCAGGGGTATCCCTGTGCCTGTCAATTGCACCACGGCTTTTGGTCCTTGCCGGACGGGCAACGTTTTGGACGAGTGCCCCGCCCGGTGAATGGATTCCGCGAGAGCGGGCTGGCAAAAGCGGTGGGAGACGAGGGAAGCATGGCCCACGCGGGTAAGAATATTGCGAAGGCGCGCGCCGCTGTCAACAAGCCGGCGTATCCGCTGCCTGAAGCAGTGAGTCTCCTGAAGCAAGTAAAGTACGCAAAGTTCGACGAGACCGTCGACCTGACGATGCGTTTGGGTGTGGATACACGCCACGCCGACCAGATGGTGCGCGGAACAGTGGTGCTGCCGCACGGGCTGGGCAAGACCAAGACGGTGGCCGTGATTGCGACCGGCGACCGGCAGAAGGAAGCTCAGGCGGCGGGCGCGGATTTTGTGGGCGGCGAGGAGATGGTGGAGAAGATCCAGAAAGAAAACTGGACCGCCTTCGATGCGTTGATCGCCACTCCGGACATGATGAAGGTGGTGGGACGGCTGGGCAAGGTGCTCGGCCCGAAAGGTCTGATGCCCAATCCCAAGACCGGGACCGTGACCATGGACGTGGCCGCGGCGGTGAAAGAGATCAAGGCCGGCAAGGTGGAGTTCCGCGCCGATAAGACGAGCCTGGTGCACGTGCCGGTGGGCAAGCTGAGTTTTGACCCGCAAAAGCTGATCGACAATGCGACGACGGTGATTACGTCGATCGTGCGCGCCAAGCCCGCAGCGGCGAAGGGCAAGTACATCAGGAGCACCACGCTGAGCTCGACAATGGGCCCGGGCGTGCCGCTGGATTCGCAGGTTGCGGATGCTGCGGGAAAGAAGTAAGGGCAGGGAATAGGGACTAGGGAACAGGGACTGGAAGGCACGGCGCGGATCATTGTGCACTGATCCCTGGCGAAGCGGAGCGAAGGCAATGGCAATTTCGAAGGCGAAGAAGACAGAGAAGGTGAAGGGGCTGGCAGCTGAGCTGGCTTCGTCGACCACCGCGATTGTGGGTACCTTCAGCAAGCTGACCGTGGCGAAGGACTATGAGCTGCGCAAGGTGATTCGCGAGGCGGGCGGCAAGTACCGCGTGGTCAAGAACAAGCTGGCTGCGATCTCGGGCTCAGGAACGCAGGTTGAAGCGGCGCTGAAGGGCCTCAAGGGCGTAAATTCGGTCGCGTTCACGGCGGGCGATCCCGTGGCGCTGGCCAAGGTCTTCGCCAAGTGGGCCGGAGAGAACGCGGCGGAGTTCCATTTCAAGCTGGGCATCGTGGATGGCAAGCTGCTTTCCGTCGACGACGTGAAGTCGCTGGCGACGATGCCGGGCAAGGATGAGATCTTCTCGAAGCTGCTCTTCCTCATCAATGCTCCGGCGCAGCGGCTGGCTACGGTAATCAATGCCACGGGCCGTGACTTGGCGGTCGTGTTGAACCAGGGTGTGGAGAAGGATAAGTTTGCAGCGGCCTGATGGCCGCGAGCTTTCAGCCATCAGCTCTCAGCCTTCAGCAAAGGCTTGGAAGCTGAGAACTGAAAGCTGCTTTTAAAGGTTTTGGCTGCAGGTTAGAGGAAAGGGCGCGGGTCTGGCGCATCGGAAACTTTCCACTGCGTAGGGCAGCCTCCTGGACGGGCATTGTGGCTCGGCCACCAAATTCAAACGATTTTGATTGGAGAAAAACATGGCGGACATAGCGCAGTTGGAAGAACAGATTGTGAGCCTGAGCCTGCTGGAAGCTGCGGCCCTGGTCAAGAAGCTGGAAGAGAGGTTGGGTGTTTCGGCGGCAGCCGCGGCGCCCGTAGCGGTGGCAGGCGGCGCAGCCGGCGCGGCGGCTCCGGTGGTGGAAGAGAAGACCGAGTTCCAGGTCATTCTGAAGGATGCTGGAGCCAATAAGATCAATACCATCAAGGCGGTACGGGAAGTGACGTCGCTGGGTCTTAAGGAAGCCAAGGACCTGGTGGATGGGGCTCCCAAGCCGATCAAGGAAAACGCCACCAAGGATGAGGCCGAGGCCATTCGGAAGAAGTTCGAAGGGGTCGCGACCGTCGAGATCAAGTAAATGGCACGAGACTTGCATGGGACGCCGGGACGCGCTACGATATAAAGTGCGCGTTCCAGCGGCTCCGATCGGCGATCATGCTGAGCGGAAACGCAGGACGGCGCGAAAGGCAAAGCGTGGCGTTCACGCGAACGTCTGAGTCCAAAGGCAGCTTGAAGTTCTTTGGAGAGAGCGTCGAGAGTTGTTAAAGTTCTTTGGGTCAACGGTTTGTCCCTGGGGTCAGGCAAGGCAACCGTTGATGAAGGTCGGGTAACTGGCATTTCGCGGCAGAAGCGGGATTTGCGATCGGCGAGGGCAATGGGAAGAAAATTCGGAAGGGAGCACAGGCGATAAGCCGCGCTCGTGAGGCATTGCGTCCTTACGAGCTTTTCGTGTCTTCCGGGTGCGTCAAACAAGGCATTTGTTCATCTAATTGAATGAGCGCACACCACCTGCTTTTGCGGATTCGCCCTCGATATCAAGGTCTTTCCGATGGACCTGCTTCGCTCAGTTGTGCGCAGTCTAGCGCAGGTGCCCGATCAACGGCAATATCCACCACGCGTTTTTGACGCGGCTCTCACAGAACCCGCCTGACCTGGGTTCTTTCCGGCACTGCGGGATGAATGTTCCGGACTGCCGGCAGTAACAGGAGCGGGACCGAATCTCGGTTTCGCTTGTCCGTATCTTCGATTTCTTTCGGTTCATTGCCGACGCCAATGAGACTCAGGCGCCGGCCCGGCGCGGCCCGATGGAAAGGGCGAAGCGCCGGAGCTACGAGACTCAGGAGTGATCATGCCCAACGAGAAGCGCGCGATTCGCAGCCGGCTCGATTTTTCAAAGATTCCCACAGCAACCCAGATTCCCAACTTGATCGAAGTGCAGCGCCGCAGCTACGAGCGGTTCCTGCAGATGGACAAACTGCCCAACGAGCGCGACGACTCGGGCCTGCAGTCTGTGTTTGTTTCAGTATTTCCGATCACCGACTTCCGCGGCATCTCGCAGCTCGATTTTGTGGACTTCTCGATCGGCAACTGGGAGTGCAAGTGCGGACACCTGAAGGGACTGCACCACCTGCGCACGGCCTGCGTGCATTGCGGGGCCATGGTGATCACAGATCCCTTCCTGCCCAGCGACGTGCTTTGCCAGAAGTGCGGAACCTACAACAAGAACACGCCGGACTTCTGCAATAAGTGCGGCGACCCGGTGAGCCTGCAGTTGAAGTACGACCAGCAGGAGTGCGAAGAGCGGGGCATGACGTTCAGCGCGCCGTTGAAGGTGACAGTACGCCTGACCATCTATGACAAGGATGCCGAGACGGGCAACAAGACCATCCGGGACATTAAAGAGCAGGAGGTGTTTTTCGGCGACATTCCGCTGATGACGCCGAACGGGACGTTCATTGTGAACGGCACCGAGCGCGTGATCGTGTCGCAGCTGCACCGTTCGCCTGGTGTGTTTTTCGAGACGGCCAACAACCGCACGTACTTCCTGGGCAAGATCATTCCTTACCGCGGATCGTGGGTGGAGTTCGAATACGACCAGAAGAACACGCTGTATGTGCGCATCGACCGCAAGCGCAAGTTCCTGGGAACGATCTTCCTGCGCGCGCTGGGACTGCGGTCGGACGAAGAGATTCTGAAAACTTTTTATACGGTCGACCGGGTGCAAATCGACGACGGCAAGATCTTCTGGGAGGTGCTGCAGGACACCGCAAAGGGCACGCACCTCGTGGGCATAAAGCCGGCGCATGCCATCAAGCACGGCGGCGAAGAAATCGCTCACTCCGGACGCAAGATCACTCCGCACGCTCTCAAAGCGATGCGGGGAGCGGGCATCAGCAAGGTGGAAGTGGAAGCCGCCGAGCTGGACGGCGCGCTGACGGCGTCGGACGTGGTGGACACGAAGACCGGCGAGGTGATTGTCGAGGCCAACGTGGAGCTGACGGCCGACCGGCTGCATAAGGTGCTGGCCGCGGGCGTCGCCACCTTCGAAGTATTCTTCCCGGACCGCGATGACGTGGGCAACATCATTTCGAATACGCTGAAGCGGGATTCGGTACACAAGCCGGAAGAAGCGTTGATTGAGATTTACCGCAAGCTGCGGCCGGGCGATCCACCCACTCTGGATACGGCGACGGCGCTGTTCTAGGGCATGTTTTTCGATGCGCGCAAGTACGACTTCTCGCGCGTGGGCCGGCTCAAGTTCAACATCAAGCTTTACGAGAACCAGGATGCCACGCCGCTGGATCACAGGACGCTGACGCCCGAGGATTTCTACGCGACCATCCGCTACCTGTTGAAGCTGCGCAAAAACATCGGAGTGGTGGATGACATCGATCACCTGGGCAACCGCCGCGTGCGTGCGGTCGGTGAACTGATGGAGAACCAGTTCCGCATCGGGCTGGTCCGCATGGAACGCGCTATCAAGGAAAAGATGAGCGTGTACCAGGAAATGTCGACGGCGATGCCGCATGACCTGGTGAATGCCAAACCGGTGATGGCAGCGATCCGCGAATTTTTCGGATCGTCGCAGCTTTCGCAGTTCATGGACCAGACCAACCCGCTCTCCGAGATCACGCACAAGCGGCG
>Ga0116217_10000254_pt1 | contig 60726 bp, 55 predicted proteins | sample Sb_taG_6_FD_89697 | JGI IMG/M metagenome (GOLD analysis project Ga0116217, IMG submission 89697) | Peat soil microbial communities from Weissenstadt, Germany - Sb_50d_4_PS metaG | ecosystem: Environmental > Terrestrial > Soil > Wetlands > Peat | place: Germany: Weissenstadt | collected 2010-09-21
GCAGTGATGTGATCTGGGCAATGGTCCTCGCGGATCGAGATAGGCGAAGTCGGCCGGCCTGCGGGAGCGATTCATCGACCGTCCTAGGTTGCCGCCGGCCTAGATCGCCGACTTGCCGCCTATTGCCACCCGCCTATACCGAGTTACGGGTCTCTGCTGACCGCCGGGCCCAAGGCTCACGGTACCCAGATCAGGGCCGACTGGTCTCAGCGTGTCGGGTGGAGCTGGGGGTGATGTCGCCCAGGATCCGCCGGGGCGACATTCCTGGTCAAGGAAGAGCGGGCGTTGAGTGAGGTCGATCCAGCGGATCGAGGACGTCGTAGAACGCCCGTGACACTTTGATTCGGTATGGCCGCACTGAGCCGATCTTCAGTTCAAGAACCTTCCCCGCCAGCGGATCGACGACACCGACCGCGAAGCGACAAACGAACCCGCCTCCGGTGCCGGCCGCGTCGATGAAACCACCATAGGGAAGGGAGAAGTGCCTGTTCGAGTCCCGACCGGTCGCTGTATAGATTTCGACTCGCACCGACCGTTTCATCTCCCGAAACGCCCCCGACCCCACGCAGCCGGTGAACTGAGCTGGGTTGGGACTCGTCGCGTGCCAACTTCCTTTGATGATGAACGACCCCTCGATGAGGCGGGGTGGTTTCACCGGGATCGGTGGTCGGGGAGTCGTGTCCTGGCAAGGAAGGCTCTGTGGAAGGAAGGACACTCCCTCGGTCAACGCACCGGCCTGGTACTCGAACCGTGCGATCCCGCGGCTCGAGACGCTCCATTGCAGAGAGTTCCCGGTCTCGGCCGTCCAAGCGCTGTCTGGCGACAGAGCGCACACCGTCTGGGTTGCCGACGTGCCGTTCGACAGACGGAGCTCAGAGCCCATGCTTCCCTGGGTCCCGGTGAAGAAGGTCGCCGCGGTGCCACCGCCTTCCCCGACCAGGACTGCCTCCGGCGCCGCGAAGTAGAGAGAATCATCGGGATTCCACACGATGTTGAACCGTTTGAAGGGGTAGAAGTTCGGGGGTCCCAGCTTGTTCGCCCCCGGACACCCGTTCCCACTGAGGATGCACTTGGGGTAGTGGGGCTTCCCGAGCTTCGTGGTCGTGGTCACCTTCGGAGTCTTCGACGGTCGAGGGGGGGGCCTTTCGGTCCAGGTGAAGAACGGAGACGGTCCGAGCAGCGAGTCGTAGAACCGGATCTTGTCGGTCGAGACCACCGATCTGACGGTGATGGTGGTCGGAAACGTCAACACCACCGATCCGACCGGTCCTTGGCAGCCGGCGTAACCCGTGGACCCCGCGCACAGCCAGGTTGCCCCTGGCTTGAGGACCCCTAAACCCCGGAGCACCGCTACTCGAGGATGCGCGACCCATCGACCGACCGCGTTTTTTTCGAACATCACCATGTTCTGCACCCAGAACGGCGCCAAGACGCCAAGTGAAGGGCCAGTTTGAAAGAGCGATCGATCTTCTGTCGGAGTGCTTTGCACCACGAAGAAGTTCTGCTGGAGGCTGAAGCACCCCGATGCGCCCATCAGAGCCAGGGTGCAGACGGACCCCGACACCTCTGGAGCCGATTCCCAGGTGAGCGTGTTGGTGACCTGGGAGATCGGGGAAGGGGTCACCGGGCGAGACGGCAAGGAATCTGGCCCGATCAGATTCGATGAGTTTCTCGCGGCGACCCGGAACCGATAGGTGGCGTTGTCGTCCAGGTAGTTCACGGTGGTATGAGTGGTCGAGGAAGGCACCGAAAAGTGCCCCTCTGCGTTGTTCCGTAAGACCCAGACGATGTAGCTCTTCAGGGGCGCACTACCCGTGGTCTTCGGCGCGATCCAGCTCACCGTGGCCTGGCCGTCCGTTGCTCTCGCGATCACATGGGACGGCGCACTTGGCGCTCTCAGACGCGATGCGGCTGTGGCGGTCGAACCACTGACAGTGAGCGAGCAGGTCACGACAAAGGCGGGAATCAGAAGGACCGTTGCTCGCCTCCTTGATCCCCATGTTGCCCGCGAAATCGCATTTCCGTAGACGCCATTGGAAACCAAAGCTGCCCTCGGTGCCCGAAACGAATGAGGCAGCAAGTTCACTCGGTCCCAACCTACAAACACACCTTCGGGACCCTTGGTAGAGCGCGTTTGTCGGGTTCCAAACGACGTTGAATTGCTCATGTTGACAGGTGACCGGGCACCCATTTCCGGCCCAGGGTACAGGTGGGGACAGCTGCTCTTCGGATCACAGTGTTCGGGGTCGTCGCCGCAGAGCCCGTCTTTGAGCGAGAACGTGGTTCCGACGGCACGAGGATCGGGGAGACCCCGGGAGGGAGTTCTCAGAAGCGAACCCCTGTCCTGGCCACGACCGATCCGACCGCAACGGTCTTGCGATCACCCCCTGACTATGCCAGCGGTCAGCCGTCCTTCAAAGATCACGTCTTGAAGGACTCGATACCGGAGATCTCGAGCTCACGACTAGCCTCTGAAAGCGGCCGGGTCCGTTGCAGCACCCGTCACCACCAGGTGCACGGGCCCGTCGAGCGGCGGACCCGGGGTGGAGATCAATGACGCGGCTCACGAACGCCGCAGCCACCTCCACCTGGGCGTCCAAGCAGGTCTTTATACCCTGGCCCCAAGGGGGCAATTCCGGCAAGCTCGATTGAAAACGGCCCGGGACGCGTGCCTGGTCAGGAGCTCATTCGATGTTGAACGTCCAACCCATCCCCACTGCATCCGAGCGCATCAACGAGATCCGGGGGCTCACCGCCGAGATCGTTAACAAGGAGATCCTGCCGAACGAGAACCTGCTCTGGGCGGTTCGGAACAACGCGAGCGCCACGGAGAGCGACATTGCGGCGAGCCGGGCGGCGCGTGAGCACATCGAGACCAAGGTCCGCCAGGCCGGACTGTGGGCTCCCCATCTGCCAGAGGAATACGGCGGCGCCGGCCTCGATTTCCTCGAGCTCGCCTACATGAACGAGGTGCTCGCCTACGCGGTTGGCGGGGCGGCCCTCTTCGGCGTGGTGGCCCCGAACTCGGGAAACCAAACCCTGCTCGTGCGGTATGGGACCGACGAACAGAAGCAAAAGTGGCTCATTCCCCTCATCGAAGGGAAGCTCCAGTCGGGCTTCTCGATGACCGAGCCCGACGCAGCGGGTTCCGATCCGCGCTCCCTCCGCACGACCGCACGCCGAGACGGGGAGGAGTGGGTGATCAACGGGCACAAGTGGTTCACCTCAAACGGCAAGCGGGCCGACTTCTTCATTGTCATGTGCCGCACCGAGGATCCCGATGGTGACGGAAGGGGCAACGGGGCGATGACTCAGATCATCGTGCCGCGCGACACGCCTGGGGTCGATGTGCTCCGCGGCATCAACGTCTGGGGTGTGGAGAGCGACCACTGCGAGATCGTCTACGAGGACGTTCGGGTCCCCCTCGAGAACCAGCTTGGCGCAAGGGGCAGTGGACACCAGGCGGCCCAGGACCGCCTCGGGGCCGGTCGCGTCTACCACTGCATGAACTCGGTCGGCCAGATGTGGCGCGCGTTCGACCTCATGGTCCAGCGGGCCCGCGAGCGCGAGGTTCACGGCGGATTGCTCAGGACCAAGCAGTTCATCCAGGGCTTCATCGCTGACTCTTACATGGACATCCAAGCTTCTCGGCTTATGACCATCCACTGTGCGGAGCGGTTAGCCAACGATGAAGACGCCCGCACCGACATCTCGGCCATCAAGGTCTTTGTGCCGAACGCGTATATGCGGGTCGTCGACCGAGCAATCCAGGTCTGGGGCGCGGCCGGCGTGTCCGGAGACCTGCCGTTGTTCGCGATGTTCCAGGGAGCACGGACCCTGCGACTGGCCGACGGACCTGACGAGGTCCACCGGATCCTGATCGCGAAGAACGTCCTGACCCAGTTCGACCACGGGGTCGGCTGGGACTTCGGAAACTGAGTCGCCAGGGGATCGTGCAAGTACAGCGTGACGACCGCGGGTGCGGTGGTCATCGGCCACTTTGGGGTGCCGACGAGGTATCGGTGCCGGGCCCCCTGCGTCACCGTGCAAGGGTCCGACCGTGTCGCCAGCACGAGTCGCTACAGAGGCATGCCGACCAGTCGGCGCGGGGCGCCGGCGGCGGCCGCGTCGGCCGCCAGCCACGTGCGATAGCCGCCGTCGAGGTTTCGTGCCTCAAAGCCGAGCTCATGGGCGAGCGCCGTCGCGGTGTGGCCCCGGTGGCCCACCTCGCAGTAGATGACTAGGCGTCCGGGTCCCGTCCGAATCTTCTCCCGCAGTACATCGACCGGGACGTTGCGCGCCCCCGGGATCGCGCCGTTGGCGTACTCCTTTTCCGTCCTCACATCGAGCAGCGTCCACCCTGCGGAGATCAGTGGGTCCAGCTCGTCGTAGGAGACAAGTTCACAGGCCCCTGACCGGACGTTTTCGGCCATGTAGCCGAGCATGTTGACCGGGTCCTTGGCCGACGAGAAGGGCGGTGCGTAGGCGAGTTCAAGATCAGCCAGCCGCTCGGCCGACACGCCACCCTCGATGGCGGTGGCGAGCACGTCGATCCGCTTGTCGACACCGGCCCGCCCAACCGCCTGCGCGCCGAGGATGGCCCCGTCGTCGGGGTCGAAGAGGAGCTTCAAGGCCATCGGCTCGGCCCCCGGGTAGTAGCCGGCGTGGTGCAGCGGGTGCGAGTGCAGCGCCCGGTACGGTCGTCCCGCCTCCCGGAGCCGTTTCTCGTTCCACCCTGTCGCCGCCGCCGTCAGGCCGAAGACCTTGACGATCGCGGTGCCGAGTGAGCGGGTTGGGCGCGGCATCAGCCCGCCGATGTCGTCGGCGACCCGGCGGCCTTGCCGGTTGGCCACGTTCGCCAGCGCGATCAGCGTCGGCGCCCCGCCCACCCAGTCCTGCTTCTCCACGGCGTCGCCCACGGCGTAGATGTCTGGGTCGCTTGTCCGGTTTCGCTCGTCGACCGAAATGCCGCCATGCGGTCCGATCGCGAGACCGGCCAGCTCGGCCAGCCTGGCGTCGGGGCGGATGCCCACCGATCCGACCACGAGCTCACCGTCGAGTTCGCGCCCGTCGGCCAGGCGTACTCCGGCGTCGGTCACCTCCGCGACCGCCGCACCGGTCACCACCTCGACGCCGTTGGCCTCGAGCTCGGCCGCCACCAGGACCGCCATTTCTGGGTCGAGAGGGGCGAGCACCTGGTCCATGGCCTCGACGACCGTCACGACGATGTCCTGGCGCGAGAGGTTCTCGGCGGTCTCGAGGCCGATGAAGCCCGCTCCGATGACGACGGCCGTCCTCGGTGTCCCGCGCACATCGGAGGCGAGGGCCTCGGCATCCTCGACCGTACGCAGGACCCTGACCCTTCCGAAACCGGGGATCGGAGGCCGCACCGGCACCGCGCCCGGACTCAGGATGAGCTTGTCGTATCGAAGGGTTCCGGTCGCCCGGCCGGTCGTCGACACGAACGACACCTCGTGGTGACCGGTGTCGATACCGACGACCTCGGTGCCGACACGGACGTCCAAACGGAACCGCGCATGAAGGCTCGCCGGGGTCTGGAGGAGCAGATCGTCCTCTTCCTCGATCACCCCGCCGACGAAGTACGGCAGGCCGCAATTCGCGTACGAAACGTGGCCGGAGCGCTCCAGAACGGTGATGACCGCACGCTCGTCGAGGCGTCGCAGCCGCGTCGCTGCGGACATCCCGCCGGCGACCCCGCCGACGACGACCACGCGTATCGGTTCGCTGGCTCGATCGACGCCCTCGCTGTGCTCGGCGCGTTCAGGTGAAGATGATCTCACCACCGGCGGCCTTCTCGTAGAACTCACCCACGGTGATGATGTCCTTCACCTGGTCGATGAAGTCGTCTTTGGTGAAACCGAACAGGTCGACTGACGCCTTGCAGGCGTAGATCCCGCAACCGGTGTCGGCGATCATCTCCATGAACTCGGGGATCCCGGGGATGTCGTTGGCATCCATCTTCTTCTGGATCATGTGCGTGGCGATCGCCGACATCCCCGGGAGCACCCCGAGCAGGCTGGCCATGTGCATGCCCGGGTTCCCGACCGCCGCCACCTTGATGTGGTCCAGCCGTCGGCGATGGATGGCGTCGAGACCGAAGAAGGTGAAGAACAGGTTGGCCTCGATCCCCTCGGCTCTCGCGCCATTTGCCATGATCAAGCCCGGATACACACCCTCCAGGGAGCCCTTGGACACGATGATCGACACCTTCTCGATTCGTTCACCCATATGGTCGACCTCCGTTTCGATCTGCGGTCAGATGCAGCCGCGCGGTTTGGGGATCCCGGCGATCTTGGCGGCGATCTTGGCTGGACCCTTGGGGAAGAGCTCATAGAGCTCCTTGATGGGCACACCCGAGGTGCGGGCGAGCGCCCGCACCGGCGGTCCGGTCCCTTTGGCTCTGTACTCGTCCCGCATGAACCGAATCACTTGCCAGTGGCGGTCCGTCAACGACGCGATGCCCTCCCGGTGGGCCAGTTCGATGGCGATGTCCTCGGTCCACTGTCCCGGGTCAACGAGGAACCCCTCCTCGTCGAGGTCGACGTCGACGCCGGCGATGGTGTCGGTGGTCATGATGCGAGCACCTCCTCCGTCCTGGCCGACAAGGTCTTGCCGGCGATCGGCATGACGCTATGCACACCGGGGATCTCCCGGCCCGGGAGCAGGGTGTGCCAGTAGAACCACTCGAAGAGGAGCTTGCCCAGGTGGTTCAGGTGGGTCTCCTTCATGAGCGGAACCCCGATCCGGCCGGGGAAGTGTCCGGGCAGCGGCTCGACGTCGTAGTTGAAGTCGATGAGCATGGCCTTCGAGAACCCCGTCTCGATGAAGCAATTGGCGTGGCCGTCGTAAGAGGCGTCGAGGGGCTCGCCCGCAAGGAATCGAGTGATGTTCTCGGCCAGAACCTCCCCCTCGAAGTGGGTGACAGAGCCGGCCTTGGAGACGGGCAGCGCCGCCGCGTCGCCGATGACAAAGACGTCCGGGGACACCGACGACTGGAGGGTGTGCGGGTCGGTCGGGACAAAACCGAGCGCATCGCCAAGTCCTTCCGAGCGGGTGACGTACGCCGCGCCGTTGTGCACCGGAACCACTACCGCGAGGTCGAAGGGCACCTCGCGTCCGTCGTAGGAGACGAGCCGCCCCCCGGCCCCGTCGACCTCGCCAGTGTTGAACTCGGTCACCAGCGCGATATCCCGCTCGGTCAGCATCCCGCCAAGGCGACGGGAGGCCACCGGCATGGTGAACGCGCTGTCGAGCGGGGTCACGTATGTGATCTCGACCTGATCACGCATCGAGCTTTGACGGAAGAACCAGTCGGCGAGGAAGCAGAACTCGAGCGGCGCGACCGGACACTTGATCGGCAGGTCGATCACGTTGACGACAAACCGGCCTCCGACGAAACGATCCAGTGCTGCGGCCAGGGCGTCGGCCCCGGTCGGGTCATAGAACGTGAAGGTCTTCTCGCCCCAGCCGACACCGGTCAGGCCGTCCGTCTCCTCCGGCGCAAGGACGGCACCAGACGCGATGACAAGCACGTCGTAGGGGAGGACGTGCCCGCTCTCCAGCGACACCCGGCGCGATGCGAGGTCGACTCGGTCGACCGGATCCACCAGGTAGTCGATTCCCGGGTGGAGCTGCTCACCGCGTGGCCTCGTCAGCTCCCCGGAGCGTGCCAGTCCGAACGGCACAAACAAGAGCCCCGGCTGGTAGACGTGGCCGTCGTTCCGATCGACGACCGTAATGGCCACCTCGTCAGGTGGGAGGGTGTGACGTAGGCGGTTCGCCGCCAGGGTTCCTCCGGTCCCACCGCCCAGGATGACGATCCGACGCATGCGCGACCCTTTCGCTCACCTCCATCGTGACCGCCAGGCGGTGGAGGCTGGAAGGGCACAAAGTCCCCGGTCAGTCGAGTTGGATGAATTGCTCCGGGGCGGTTATTTCCAGGATCGTCATTGCCTCGGCCGCAGCCATCTCGCTCCGGTCCACCTCATGTTCTGGTCGGCGCGATCGAATCAGAACCGCTGCGATGATCAAGGAGACCAACGGCAATCCGGCCGCGATGAGGAATCCCAGATGAAAGCCACCAGCCAATGCGTCCCGTCTGTCTATCCCTTGGGCCAGGAGATGAGCGGCTCGGGACGCTGAAATCGACGCGAGGAAGGCCACGCCGATCGACGTCCCTATCTGAACCGAGACGTTGGTGAGCCCAGAGGCAAGACCGGCCTCAGTCGGCGCCACGTCTGACAGAGCGACACCGACAGTGGTGGTGAATACCAGTCCAATGCCCATGCCGAGAAGAAGTGTGATCGGCAGGATGTTCGCCACATAGTGGGCATCGACCGGCGTCTGTGCAAAGAGCACCAAGCTGCCGGAAATCAGCAGCAGGCCCGCGAGGATCAACGGTTTTGGGCCGGTGCGCCACATGAGAGTGGGCACCAGGACCAGGGAGACGACCGCGATCGCGAGGCTGTTGGGAAGGAACGCCAGCCCGGTCCGTATTGGACTGTAACCGACGACATGCTGGAGGAACTGTGAACCGAGGAAGTTGAGCGAGAACGCTCCCATGGGGAAGACGAAGCGAACCACGTTGGCGGTCATGAGGTTTCGGTGACGGAAGATGTGGAGCGGGATCAGTGGCGTTCGTACTCGAGACTCGACGACCATGAACACCACGACGAGACCCAACGCTCCGAAGAAGAGCAAAAGGGTGTGGGGCGAGCCCCAACCATCTGTGTTTGTTCCGATCAGGGCGTAGACCACCAACATCGGGGCGATGGTGACAAGGAGAGCTCCAACGATGTCAGCGCCCGCTCGGATCCCTAAGCCGGCGTGTGAGTCGATGAGGCGGGCGCTCAGGAAAAGCGCGGTCAGACCAATCGGGACATTGATGAAGAAGATCCAGTGCCAACTGAGCAGCTCTGTCAACACGCCGCCAAGGGGGAGCCCGAGGGCAACGCCCCCCATGGTGACCGCTGCGAAAATGCTGAGCGCTTTCGTGCGTTGACGTGGGTCGGGGAACATCGGAGAGAGCGTTCCGAGCACCATCGAAGACATCAATGCAGCGCTCGCTCCTTGGAGGAAGCGGGCCGCCACCAGCAACCCGGCGTTTGGGGAGATGCCGCAAAGCATCGAAGTCATCGAGAACGCGGCAAGACCGACCAAAAACAGTCGCTTGCGTCCGACCAGATCACCGAGCCGACCACCAAACAGCAACAGTCCGCCGAACGTAATGAGGTAGCTGTTCACAACCCATGCCAGCGAAGCCTGAGAGAAGTGGAGGTCTCGCTGGATCGTAGGAAGAGCGACATTCACGACGGTGCTGTCGAGCACCACCATGAGTTGGCCAACGGAAAGGACGACGAGTGCCTGCCAGCGTCGACGCTCGCTTGCACGGTGCGATTCGAGTCCTTCGTTACCCACTACTGTCCAACGTTTCGGTCCCCCCAACGGACAGCCTGGGTAGCTGCGAACCACACCGAGGGTAACTCAGCGAGAGACAACTGAGATCGAGCGGCTCGGGTCCACCGCTCGCGTTCCTTGCATGCGAGGCCGTGTTCTGGGAACGACAAGTGGGAGCACCGAAAAGCGTTGGAGAAGGCTCGTCCGGGCCGTGGCCTCGGGAACCGGGCGCCCATGTGGGCGTGCCGATCATCGAGTCGTAGGACGGGGCCGACTCTCTCGGCCGGGTTCGGGCAGCCTGGGGAGCCGTCCTCCTGACGCAGCGAGGTCATCGCAGCGCGGTCCACGTCGGTCCAGCACGAACCGACACCGGCCGGCCAGGTCGTCCTGGCCGCCTCGGAGCAGGCGTCACGCCGCGAGCCCCGGGCATTGGCGGCCCTGGACAAGGAAAACTGAGGCGGACTAATAATTAGGCCACGAGAGGACGCGGCACATTGTGCCGTCGTCCGGGAGAGCAGTCCGCGACCGGAGGGGGTCGAACGACGCGCATGGCAGCACTCGAGCAATCCCCCCACTCGTTCCCCTCCGCGTGACCATCTGATTCGCCCCGAATCCCAATCAGCCACCGACGAGGAGGCAGCCATGGCAGTGCAGCCGGCGACACTGAGTAGTCCGCCCGAGGGAGCGGGTTCACCGTTCGTCCCGACAGGGGCGTTCCAGGGGAGCCTCGAGGAGTTCGACTACATCGAAGAGGAGTGGTTCGCCGACGGCGAGGTCGACGGGCACCCGTACCGGACGTCCGTCTTCGTCCGCCGTCCCCGGGACGCCGCGCGTTTCAGCGGCACCGTCATCGTCGAGCCGCTCCATGCGGCGAGCGCCGCGCCGGTGTGGATCTACACGAACACCTACAACCTGCGTTCCGGGCACGGGTGGGCGTGCATCTGCAGCCAGAAGAGCCCCCTCGACGCCCATGTGAAGCCGTCGAACCCTGAGCGCTACGCCACCCTCGACATCTGGTCCGACGCCCCGCAGGAGCCCGGCGGGATGGGGATGGCCGTCCCCCGAGACCCCGCGGCCTGGCAGGCGCGGATGGAGCTCATGCGCCGGATCAACGCCCTGTCGGCGCCGATCCTCGCCCAGGTGGGGGCGGCCCTCACCGACGACCCGGGGCCGTTCGCCGGCTACGACGTTCGTCACCTGATCCTGGTGGGGCACTCCCAGACCGGCGGCGTGGTCACCGAGTACATCCTGAACGGGCACGACGCCCACCGCTACGCCGACGGCTCGCCGGTGTACCACGGGTTCTTCCCGACCGGGGCCCCGTCGGTGCAGTTCGGCCCCCGCGACGTGCCGCTCGTGCAGCTGCTGAGCGACGGCGACATCTCGAACCCGAACCGACCTGGCCGGGAAGGCCGCGGCTATCGCCGTGACGACAGCGACGAGGTCCAGGACCGGTATCGGCTCTACGAGCTCGCGGGCGTGGGCCACATGGGGACGCGCTACCCGCCCTACAGCGAGAACGCGATGTGGCAGAACGACCCCCTCGGCACCGCCGGGTCGGTCCCGAAGGACGCGGCGATGAACAGCCTTCCCCACAACGAGCTGTTCAACATGGGCCTGCACCACCTGGTCGAGTGGGTGGCGAACGGGGTGACCCCACCGCGGGCGGACCGCATCGAGGTCGGCCCGGACGGTCTCTTCGCCAAGGACGAGTGCGGGAACTCCAAGGGCGGGATCCGCTGCGTCCAGATGGATGTCCCGAGGCTCACGTACTTCTCCAATCCCGGGGTAGACGAGCACGGCGTCCCGCAGTTCGGGGTGGTCGGGATCGAAAAGCCCCTGCCCAAGAAGACGTTGGGGAAGCTGTACAAGGACCACGACGACTATGTCGAGCGGTTCAACACCCGGCTCAACGAGCTCATCGGGGAGGGCTGGTACCTCGCCGAGGACGCCGAGCAGCTACGCAAGGAGGCCGAGGCCGCGGCCGTTCCGTGATCGACCGGCGGCGTCCTCAGGTCCGGCGCGCGACGGCCGGCTCGGCAGGCGCGGCGTGAGAAAGGGAGGCGAGATGGATCGCACCATTGAGGCGCGCGTGACCGGTCCTGTCTCCGGCGGCCGCGGGTGGGCCTTCGGCACTCCCGTGGCTGACTTTGCCGGCCACGGCTACCGCGAGGACGAGTTCTTCTTCGAGGGTGTCGCCGAGCGCTACCTCTCGGCTCCGGGCACCGAGTTCGGTTTCGACGGGCTCTGGCAGGCCGAGCCGGCCGGCACCGCCCGATACAAGACCCGCATGGTCGTGCTCCGGCCTGAGGACCCCGACGCGTTCAATGGCACCGTCCTGTTGACCTGGAACAACGTCACGGCCGGCTACGACAACTTCGGCGGCGGCGACAGCCCCGAGCTCTTGGAGGGCGGCTATGCGCTCGTCGCGGTCAGCGCGCAGCGTGCCGGGGTGCACGGGGTGGGCGACCACCCCATCGGCCTCACCAGCTGGGATCCCGATCGCTACGGGGCCCTCTCGATCCCGAGCGACGACTACTCCTACGACGTCTTCACCCAGGCGGCCCGGGCGGTCGGGCGCGGGCGGTCCCGACACGACGTCGACCCCCTCGGTGGTCTCGAGGTCCGCCGGGTCATCGCCCAGGGGGCGAGCCAGTCGGCGGCGAGGCTCTCCACCTATGTGAATGCCATCCAGCCCCGCGAGCACGCGATCGACGGGTTCTCGCTCACGCTGTACTTCGGCAGCGGATCGCCGATCGAGGTGGGCGACGCCGTCGTCACGCTCCCGCCACCGGGCTCGGAGGATTCGCGACCCCTTCCGGTCGGCTCGCACCGCCTCCGGACCGATCTCGACGTGCCGGTCATGGTGGTGAACACGGAGTGCGAGGCGAGTTCGCACTACGAGGTCCGCCAACCCGACACCGACCGTTACCGCTATTGGGAGTCGGCCGGCACCAGCCACATCTACTTCCAGGCGATGGCCTCGGTCGGCCCGCGGTACCAGCGCGACTTCGGCTTCGTCCCGCCGACCGAGCGCGGGATCAACGAGGTCCCGATGGCGCCGGTCGTCGACGCCGCCTTGCATCACCTGCAGGCGTGGGTCGAGCACGGGACCCCGCCGCCCGTCCAGCCGCGCATCGAGTTCGAGGGCGACCCGCCGCAGATCAGCCGGGACGCCGACGGCATCGCCCGGGGCGGGATCCGGCTGCCCCAGGTGGAGGTGCCGATCGCCCACAACAGCGCGATCGCGGGTTCACCGGGGGTGTTGAGTCGGCTCGGCGGGTCCTGCGTTCCGTTCCCGCCCGAACAAGGGCGCGACCTCTACGGGACCAAGGAGGAGTACCTCCGTCGGTTCGAGGAGGCGACCCGGGCCGCCGAGAAGGCCGGCGTGATCCTGCCGAGGGACGTGGACGGGATCCTCGCCGAGGCCGCCGAGGAAGTCCCGATCGACTGACCAGCGCGGCTCGGCGCGCCCTCAGATCTCGACGTCGTCGGCGTCGGGTTGCGGGGCGGCCCCCTGGCGGGGCAGCCGATCGAGCCCGGTCGGCGGCTCCCGCCACTGGGGCAAGGGCGCACCCGAACGGGCCGCGTCGATCGCGCGCCACACCCGGACCGGGGTGCACGGCATGTCGATGTGCCGGACGCCCAGATGGCTGACGGCGTCGACCACGGCGTTGTGGACCGCCGGCGTCGAGCCGATCGTCCCGGACTCGCCGATGCCCTTGGCCCCGAGGGGGTTGAGCGGGCTGGGCGTCTCGGTGTTCGACGCCTCGAACGCGCAGAACTCCGCCGCCGACGGCATCGCGTAGTCGGCAAGGTTGCTCGTGACCGGGTTCCCCGCGTCGTCGAACACGACCTGCTCCCACAGTGCCTGGGCCATGCCCTGGGCGATGCCGCCGTGCTGCTGCCCGGTGACGATCATCGGGTTGAGGATCCGTCCGCAGTCGTCCACGGCGACGTGGCGGAGCGGGCGGACCGCGCCGGTCTCGAGGTCGACCTCCACGACCGAGACGTGCGCGCCGAACGGGAAGGTCGCCCCTTCCTGGGTGAAGTCCACCGCGACGCTGAGGGGGTCGCCCCGGGCCGTGGCCAGCTCGGCGATCCGGCCCCAGGTGAGCGCTTTGGCGGGGACGCCGGCCACTCCGACACGGCCGTCGCCCGTCACCACGATGTCGTCGACGCTCGCCTCGAGCTCGTCGGCCGCCAGCTCGCGGGCCCGCGTGAGCACCCCGTCGGCTGCCTTCCCGACCGCGTTGCCGCCGAGTTGCAGGCTCCGGGACCCGCCGGTCCCGCCGCCCCGCGGCACCTCGGCGGTGTCGGACTGGAGGAACTTCACCGACTCGACGGGGATCCCGAGCCGGTCGGCCACGATCATTGCGAAGGAGGTGGCGTGCCCCTGTCCGTGCGACGAGGTGCCCACCCGGATGGTGGCGGTCCCGTCCTCGTGCACGTCGACCCGGCCGTACTCCTCGGAACCCCGGCCCGCCGTGACCTCCACGTACACCGAGACCCCGATCCCGAGCGCGAGGCGGTCGCCCCGTTCCCGGCGGGCCGCCTGCTCGCGGCGGAGCTCCTCGTAGCCCGCCACCCGGAGCGCCTCGTCGAGCGCCCGCTCGTAGTCCCCGCTGTCGTAGTCGGCACCCATGAGCGAGGTCATCGGGAAACTGTCGCGGGGGAGGAGGTTGCGCCGTCGGAGCTCGACCGGGTCGATGCCGAGCTCGTCGGCGGCGACGTCCATTGTCCGCTCGAGGAACTCGGCCGCCTCGGGCCGACCGGCTCCCCGGAACGCGCCCATCGGGGTGGTGTTGGTCATCACCGCGGCGACGTCGTAGCGGATGGTGGGGATCTTGTAGACGCCCTGGGCCATCATGCGGGTCGGGCCCATCGCGAGCACCCCCCCGAAGCCGGCGTAGGCGCCGGCGTCGGAGACCACCCGCACCCGCATCCCCGTGATGCGGCCGTGGTCGTCGAAGCCGAGCTCGACGTAGTCGACTTGCCCGCGCCCGTGGGGCATCGCGACGAGGTTCTCGGACCGGCTCTCGACCCAGGTCACCGGGCGGCCGAGGCGCAGCGCGGCCGTGGCCACGACCAGGTGCTCGGCCGTGATGCCCGCCTTGGCCCCGAACCCGCCGCCGACGTGTGGGGTGATCACCCGGACCCGGTCGGGGTCGAGGGCGAGGAGCCGGCACAAGGTGCCGTGGAACATGTGGGGCATCTGGGTGGACACCGATACGGTCAGGTCGTGGCCGTTGCCGTCGTCACCGGGGACCACCGCGATGGCGTTGCCCTCCATGGGCACCACCGCGACCCGCTGGTTGTCGACACGGACTCGGACCACATGGCTCGCCCCCTCGAGCGGGTCTGAGGCGTCGCCGTCGCGGAACCCCGCCGCGACGTTGGTGCCCATGGTTTCCATCTGCAGCGGCGCGTCCTCTTCGAGAGCGGCCTCGGCGCTCGTCACCGCCGGGAGTGGGGAGTAGTCGACCATCACGAGTTCGGCGGCGTCGGCGGCGGCCGACGCCGACTCGGCGACCACCACTGCGACCGGTTCGCCGACGAAGCGGACCTTGTCGGTCGCGAGCGGCGGCCGGGCGCACGCCTCGTTCAGCACGAAGAAGGCGTGATAAGGGGCGATGCCGAGGTCGGCGGCGGCGAACGCCCCCACGACCCCGGGGAAGTCGGCCGCGGCGGCGAGATCGACCGAGTCGATGCGGGCGTGGGCCATGGGCGACCGGACGAAGGCCGCGTAGGTCATGCCGGGGACCCGGAGGTTGCCGACGTAGGTCCCCTCGCCCCTCAGGAGCTCAGGGTCCTCGACGCGGAGGACCCGTGTTCCGAGGATCGAGCCGGGCATTCGCCCGACCATACCGGAACGCCCGATTGGTGCCCGGAGGCGCCCACCGGTGGGACCTCCGCCTCTGGTGGGCGACCAGGGCCGGCGCCCATACTCGGATGAGCGGCCGGTCCGTCCCGGAGGGAGGTCGACATGTCCGAGATGACGAAGGAGAGGGTCGACATCGAACCGACGGATGCGGGCCCGGCCGACCGGGTGCGACGGAGCGCGATCGCGCAGATAGAGCGCCGACGCCACTTCCGGCTCGAGGTGGTGGCGTCGGCGATGGGCATAGCGATCGTGGTCGCGATCTGGGCGATCACCGAGTACCACAACGCCGGAGGCTGGCCGGTCCACGGCTTCAGCCAGAGCTCGGGGATCCACGACGTGTGGAACATGTGGATTCTGTATCCCGTGCTCGGCTGGGTGCTGATCGTGGCGGCCCGGGCGTGGTCCATCTACGGCGCCCACCCGATCTCCGAAGACGAGATCCAAAGGGAGATCGAGCGCCAGTCGGGGGGGTCGCATCCCCGACCCGCCTGAGGGCGCCGGGCAAACTCGTGCCACCTGGCGGGCTGGCCGTCGGGACGTTTCGACTCGAAGGGGGCGGCACCGTGGGGAACTTCATGAGGCTGGTGTCGGCGGGGCCGATGTTCTTCGTCAGCGCATGGCTCTTGATGCTGTTCGCTGGCGTCGTCGACACCGACGTGGGCATCCGGCCATTCGGTTACGGGACCGCCATGGTCGTGACCATCGCGCTGTGGCTCGCGGTGGCCCCCGCGATCGGTGCGGTGGCCCGGTCGGTCAAGCAGAAGAAGTGACCTGACGGGCGCCCCGCCGGCGTTATCCGGTGGGGGCGTCCGGCGGGTGGGGGACCGCCACACCGAGGGAGCGCAGGAGGCTCCGCACGGTCTCCGCGCTCACCTGCCAGCGGTCCTCCCGGTGCACGACCAACCCGTGGCTCGAGGGGCGAAGGACGCCGATGATCGTGCGGAATTCGACGGCCGCGTGGAACGCGTCGATGAAGCGGACACGGTCGAGGACCGTATCGGTCACCGCCCCCGGGAACCTGGTCGCGGCAAGGACCCAGAACGGCTCGAGCTCGTCGAACTCCTCGATCGCCGCGGCCCGCTCGGCCAGGGACGACGACGCGCAGAAGGCGTGGTCGAGCGTCCGAGCGATCTCGTCGACCGCGTCAGCCTGCGGTGACTCGCCGAACACCCGCGGGCGGAGGAACACCTCGTGGCGGGAAGGCTCCGCCTCGGCGAGAGCGTCGTGGGCGGCGGCGACGCAGTCCGAGCAGATGGCGGTGTCCCCGATCGACACGAAATGCGCGGCCTCGAACGTGTCGCGCCCACAGAACGAGCATCGTCCGATCGGCGGCGGCATGCCGAGCACACGACTGACCGGCTGGGCCGGACGGGCGAGCCCGGTGATCTGGTCAACCACCCCGGCTCCCGCGCGTCCGGACATGGACCGGATGACCTCCTGGCGGACGCGCCCGAGGTCGCCGGCCAGGCGGGTGAGGACCTGGGCGGCCACTCCCTCTCCCTCGCGGACCAGCCCCAGGAGCAGGTGCTCGGTGCCGATGGAGCGGTGCCCGAGCTGGACCGCCTCGCGGAGCGAGAGCTCGAGCACCTTCTTCGCGCGCGGGGTGAACGGAGGGGCCATCGGCGGACCGGGCGGCCCCTCGCCGACGATTGCGAGCACCTCGTCGCGCACCCGGTCGACGGTGATCCCCAGCGCGCCCAGGGCCTTGGCGGCGACACCCTCCCCCTCCCGGGCCAGCCCCAAGAGGAGGTGCTCGGTGCCGATGAACCCGTGGTTGAGCTGACGACCCTCCTCTTGTGCCAGCACCAGCACATGACGGGCCCGGTCGGTGAAGCGCTCGAACGTCCCTCCATCATCGCACCCGGCGGTGATGACGAGGGCGGCCACGTCGGGAGCTGCCCGGGGGGTCCCGGTAGCCTCGTGGCTCGTGACCGACCCCGCGGAGTCGGAGCTGGCTCCGCCCCCGGCGCAGCTGGCGCGGCGGCGGTTGCTCGCCCGTCACGCGGTCGGGTCGGGGATCGAGGTCGGGCCGGGCCACCAGCCGTTCGAGCTGCCGTTCCCCGGGGCCCGGGCGAGGTTCGTGGATCGCTGGCAGCCCGAGGAGAACCGCCGGCTCTTCCCCGAACTCGGCGCCGACGCGCCGTTCCCGGTGCCCGACATCGTGGCCGACTTCGACACCGACCGTCTGGGTCCGGTCCCCGATGCGAGCCAGGACTTCGTGATCTGCAGTCACGTGCTCGAGCACCTCGCCGAACCGATCGGCTTCCTCGTCGAGATCCATCGGGTGCTCCGTCCCGGCGGAGTGGCCGTCGTCCTGCTCCCGAACCGGCACCGGACCTTTGACCGCGACCGGGCGCCGACCCCCCTCAAGCACCTCGTGGCCGAGCATGAGGCCGGGATCACCGAGGTCGACGACGCCCACCTCGTCGAGTGCCTGGCCCACACCATCGGCCTCCCCGACGACCAGGCGGAGCTGCCCGAGCTCCTCGAGCTCCATCGGCACCGGTCGCTCCATGTCCACTGCTGGGACGAGGACGAGTTCTTCCCGGTGCTCCGGTACGGCGTCGAAGACTTGTCGATGCGATGGGAGTTCGTCGACGGGCTCCTCACCGACGAGGCGGGCCCGGGCGGGTTCGAGTTCGGATTCGTCCTCCGGCGGTCCGAGACCGATCTCGGGGCCTCCGTCCTGGCCGAGCGCCTGGAGCGTTCCTGGGTCGCGTGGCGCGAGGCGAGGCTGGCCGAGATCGAGGAGCGGACCCGACTTGCCTCGCTCGCCTCCGAGATCGAGGGGCTGCGGCGCCGGGTGGCCGACCAGGAGGTCTCGCTCTCCCGGCTCCACCGCACGGTCGAGTACCGCGCCTACCGGTTGCTCAGGCGGATCACGGGCCGGTCAGCCCGATGAGCCGGCCGATTGGATGAGGTCGTCGAAGCTCGCGACCTGGTCGGCCGGTGGGGCCGAGATGGACACGGACTCGCCGTAGTCGGAGTAGTCGGCCTCGCCCTGCACCGTGAAGGTATGGGACTCCACCGTCTCGGTGATCGAGTTGGTCGTGCGGCGCAGGAGTCCCGACCCGTCGATGTAGACGGCGTTCGTGAGGTTGCCGAGCGACACGCCCTGGGAGACGGCCTGGCGCATCCAGGCCGGGAGGTTCGGGTCCTGTAGCTCGCTCTCGACTGCGGCCGGGTTGATGTCGATCTCATAACCCTGCACCGCCACTCCGTCGATCGTGGAGGATCCGAGGGGGAGCACCGTGTTCCCCTGCTGGGCGAGCAGGTGGAGCATCGACACCGGGTTGTTGCCTGGCCCACCCGGGAGGGCGTTGGTGCCCGCCGCCTTCGCCAGCTCGGTCAGGTCGAGCGAGACCCACGACTTCCCGGGCAGGACGTCGGAGATCTGCGGGATCTGCACATAGATCGTGTCGCCCACGTAGACGTAGCTGATGGTCTCGCTCTGGCCGCCGGCGTTGATGGTCGCCTGGAGTTGCATCGCGTTGTTGGCGAAGTCGATGTCGCCCGAGCCGGTCATCGTGAACGAAGCGGCCCCCGAGCCGGTCTCGGTCATGGACACGTGCGCCGTGCTGGCCGCGAACGAGGTGTCGACGGCGTCGATCACCGCCGCCTGGGCGCCGTTGTTCGACCCCGATCCCCCCGGACCGACGGCGTCGAGGACGCCGCCGGCGATCAGGAGCACGACGACCAGGGCGGCGAGCAGGGGGATCGGCTGGCGAAACCGGTGGGGACCCCGCTTTGCGTGCACCGACCAGCTTGGAATCGGCTCGGCCGGCGCGGGAGGGGCACCGAAGCCCCAGCTCGCGCCGGGCGCGCCCGGGCCGGTCCAGGGGCCGGGTGGGGGCTCCGGGGGACGGCGCACCGGACCAAACTAACGCCCGGCGGCGACCGGAAGTGACCATTCACCACCGATTGGTCACTCTCCGCGTTCGGACGACGGGTCGAGGTTGCGGTTCGATCAGGACGGGCGGGTTGGTTCCTCCGTCACGATTCGGGTCACCGCAGCGCACCTCGCCCCACACGGGCAGACCGTTGGAACCGGTGTCCTCGGCGGCCCGGGCGAGGGCGACGCCCCCGCGCCGGGTTGGCAAGTCGAAACGGCGGGAGGGAGGGCCCGAATCGAGTCTCGAGTCTCGCCGGTGGCCGCGCCCGGGCCCAGCTGACAGCGTGGGCCATTCAACCGAGGAGGGAGCCGCGTGCCCAAGACCCACGAGATTCGCCTCGACCGGCGCAAGGTGCTGCGCGACGAGCCGGCGACGGGGCACAACCGCTGGCATCCCGACATCGCGCCGGTGCTGCGATGTGCCCCCGGCGATCGCGTCGTCTTCGAGATGCGCGACGCGTTGGACGCGCAGTTCGGGCCGGAGGCCGGTCCCGACGCGGTCTCCTCCGTCGACCTCAACCTCGTGCACCCGCTCACGGGACCGGTCTTCGTCGAGGGCGCCGAGCCGGGTGACCTGCTCGAGGTGCGCATCCTCGAGCTCGAGCCCGACCCCTACGGGTTCAGCGCCCAGATCCCCGGCTTTGGCTTCCTGCGAGACGAGTTCCCCGACCCGTTCCTCGTCCAGTGGACCATCGCGGACGGTGTGGCCACCTCGGAGCAGATCCCCCGGGCCACCATCCCCGGCGCGCCGTTCCCCGGCATCGTCGGCCTCGCGCCGAGCCGCGAGCTGCTCGAGCGCATCGTCCGGCGAGAGCAGGCCGACCTCGAGCGGGGCGGTGCGGTGACCCCCCCGGACGCCGCCGGGGCGGTGCCGACCGACCCCGAGATCGCCTCCGAAGCCCTGCGCACCATCGCGCCACACGAGGTCGGCGGCAACATCGACATCAAGCACCTGACGGCGGGGTCCTCGCTGTTCCTGCCGGTCTCGGCGCCGGGGGCGCTCCTCTCCGCGGGCGATGCCCACTTCGCCCAGGGCGACGGCGAGGCGTGCGGGACTGCGATCGAGATGGGCGGCACGCTGCACGTCGAGGTGCACCTGCACAAGGGGAGGGCCCGGGACCGTTCGGTCGTGGCCCCGCAGTTCGCCGGAGAGCGCCTCGCCGCCCTCCCCGGGCGCTACGCCGCGACCACGGGCCTGTCGGTGACGGGGGCGGGGGAGAGCCGGGCCGAGGACCTCGGGCTGGCCGCCCGGAACGCGCTGCTCGCCATGATCGACCATCTCGGCTCGGAGTACGGCTACTCGCGCCAGCAGGCCTATGCATTGTGCAGCGTCGCGGTCGATCTCCAGGTCAGCCAGGTCGTCGACGTGCCGAACTTCATCGTCTCAGCGGTGCTCCCGCTGGCGATCTTCGACGACGCCTGAGGTGGCCGACCTGGACCCCTCCGAGGCGCTCACCGGACGGGGCCAGCGCGACAACTACGCGACCCCCGCCAACCTTCTCCGGCGACAGGCCCTGTTCGCGTTCAGGGACCCCGAGCAGTCGAGCGGCGGCTCCCCGCTGGCCCGGATCGAGTGGACCGGCACCGAGAGGGTCCTCGACGCCGGCTGTGGCGACGGGTTGTGGACGCGGGCGCTCCAGGATACCCACGGGGTGGCGTCGGTCGTCGGGCTGGATCTCTCCTCCGGGATGCTCGCCGGGACACGGCGCTCGCTCGGGGAGTCGGCCGGGCTCGTGGCCGGCGATGTGCGGCGGCTGCCGTTCCGCGACGCCTGCTTCGACGCGGTGCTCTGCTTCTGGATGCTCTACCACGTCGATGATCCCGTCGTCGCGCTAGGTGAGTTCCACCGCGTGCTCCGTCCGGGCGGTCATCTGATCGTGACGACCAACAGCACCGCGCCGAGAGCCCTCGACGAGCTCATCGGCGAGGCGCTCGAAGAGGTGACCGGACAACGGCGCGACCACTGGCTCCCGCCCTTCGGCTTCGCTGCCGAGAACGGAGCCGCGATCATCGCGGCCGTCTTCGGGGAGACGGCCGCCGAAGAAATCGCGCACGCCTTCTCGGTCCCCGAGGTGGGCCCGTTGCTCGGGGTCATGGAAAGCCTGCGCGGCCCTATCGAGCTCTTTGTCGGCGAGACGCCCGACTGGACGGCGGTCGAGGAGGCCGCGACCCGGCGCCTCGAGGAATCGATCGCCGCGAACGGTCCGTTCCGCACCGAGATCCGCTCGGTGTCGTTCCTCGCGACCCGCTGAGGGTCGCCTCCCGCTACGGCAGGAGCTCCGCGCTGTCGAGGTCGAGGGCGGCCGAGAAGCAGCGCTGGCCCATGAGCTCCACCAGCTCCCGGCCGCGCTCGTTCGCCGGGTCCATCGACCCGCCGGCGGTGACCGGGTAGACGGTCGTCGAGAGCACGGTTTGGCGGTAGTGGGTCCACGCCCGGTCGAACGGGTAGCCCTCGATGCCGCCGCCCGGGCCGGCCCCGAGACCGGTGGCGACGGCGTCGTACCAGCTGCGGAGGAGGTCGGCCTCGTGGGCCCGCCGGGTCTCGACGTCGAGGGACTGGCACAGGAAGTAGCCGACGTCGGAGACGGCCGGGCCCCGGTAGCTGATCTGCCAGTCGAGAAGCGCGACCCGGTCGCGTTGCTCGGCGCGGTCGTCGAAGAGGAGGTTGTCGAGCCGGAAGTCCCCGTGGCAGACCGTGGGGGGAGCCTCGTTGGTCGCCTGGCGCACCAGTGTCTCGAACACCGCCTGGACCTGCTCGCCCACCTCGACCGCCCCCTCGGGCAGCGCGTGGCCGAAGAGCTCGAGGAACCTCGGCCACGACTGGCGGTACTGCTCCCCGGCGGCCAGGTTGATGGGATCGTCGAGCCGGGGCATCCAGTCGAGGCTGTCCAGCTCGGGGGTGTCCCACCAGGCGGCGTGGAGGCCGGCCAGCGCGAGGAGGCTCTGCTCGGCCCGTTCGGGCCCGGCCCCGGCCACCTGGCTCATGCTGGTCCGCTGGCCCATGTCCTCGAGGAGCAGGCCGAAGCGGTCGGCCTCCACGTCGACGTGGCTCCAGTAACAGACCGGCACGCGGACCGGGAGCTTGCCAGCGATCTGCTGGTAGAAGCGGCCCTCCCGCTCGTAGAACTTGAAGTGGTTGCCGATGGCGCGGTTCTCCGGGTACTGGGAGGGCAGCTTCACGACGACGCTGCCGGGGGCGCCCGCCGCGTTCCCCCGGTATCGGAGGGCCAGGCGGGCCAGCTGGCCGACGATGCCGACGCCGACGCCGATCTCCTCGTGCTCGACCTCCTCGACCGAGGTGTCGGTGCCGATGACTCCCGCGTCGCGGAGGACCTCGGTCACGAACTCCGGCCCGGCGGCCGCGGTGGTCTCTGGGCGCTGCATGGCTCCCCCCAATGTTGTCGCCGCTGCTCAGCCCTTCTCGGCGACGTCCTCGTAGCGGGCCACGGTGAAGGCGACGACCACCGGGACGTCGCATGCGAACACCACCAGCGTGAGGAGGAGCACCGCGAGGGTCGCCCCTCTCGTGTGGTCATAGATGAAGACGAACGCCAGCACCCCGGCGATCACCAGATAGGCCACGAGCGCCCATCGGGCCACGAGGAAGAAGGTGTGCCACGCGAACGGCCGGATCCGGACCAGCAGCGCCAACGAGACGAGCGAGAGCGCCCCACCGGCGATCAGCAGTCCGACCGCCGGCCCGAGCGGCGGGTGCCGCGGCAGGTGGGCCGCGAGGTAGATCCCGCCCGAGAGCATGAGGGCCACCGACGCCACGGTGAGCTCGGCGACCGGCGGGAACCGTCGTTCGAGCACGGGCGGGACGTCTCCTCCGGGAAGCGTGCTCACGCCGTGGCCAGCCTGGTCATGATCACGAGGGTCGCCACCTGCATGGCCCCCGTGATGCCGGCCGTGAAGATGAACCGGCGCATCAGCCGGGCGATGACCTCGCCGTTCGGGACCGGCTTGCGCAGCTCGAAGAGCACCGCCACGTTGGCCGGCTCGAGCACCCCGAGCGCGATGACCGCCATCACGGCGACGACGATGAACGACGCGACGACCCAGCCGTGGTGGGAGTAGCTCGCGTTCAGGTCGCCGAGATGGCGGGCGAGCTGCCACCCGGCGGCGAGCGTGCAGGTCACGAGCGTCGGCATAATGAGGAGCATCTTCGGCATGAATCGGGTCGTGAACTCGACCCGGGCCGGGATCGACAGCCGGCCGAGGATCGGGCCGATCACGAACCCGAGGAAGAGGTCGAGCGCCGTCCAGACGCCCCCTCCGACGATGTGGAAGAAGTCGACGGCCCAGAGCTGATTCGCGCCGATGGCCGCGACGAGGCCGGCTAGGACCACGCCGACGATCGGCAGTCCGCGCATCGGGACGATCTGGAACGGTCGGGCCGGCGCGCCCGGCTCCGACTCCACCACCGGTGGTGCGACCAGGACGTCATGGGTGATATCGGTCATGGGGTCCCCCGTTACCGCTGACCGTTCGTGCCGACGGCAGCGTAGTGGCGATGGAGGCGCACGATCGGGGTTCTCGGCGCCTTCACCCTCATGGCTCCGGCGACATGAAGGCGAGGGGAACGGTCGACCCGGCCGAGCGGTCCAGGGTGGCGATCCGCCGGCCCGGCTGGACGGCGTCCTTGGCCGGCCGGAGCCGGTCGCCCAGGAAGGCCGCCGTGGCGTCGAGATCGGCACACGTGAAAGCGAGCCCGTAGAACCGGGCGGGCCCCGGACGGCCCGGTCCCGGCGACCCCACCACCTCGGCGATGGTCTCGCCGAGCAGGAAGAAGGCCTGCTGGCTCGGTCGGTCGTCGGTGCCCGCCTCGCGCACCCGGCGGAGCCGGATGCCGGCCGCCTCGAAGGCCTGCACCGTCCGCTCGAGGTCGGGGGTCCCGATCACGATGTGGTCGAGGGCGATGACCCCGTTCGGGTGGGACGGGGTCGGCTGGGGGCTCGTCGGAGAACCGGTCCCGAGAGGGAGCTCGGTGAGCCCGTCGGCCCCGCGCAGCGTCCAGGCGCTGACGCCGTCGTCGGGCCCGCCGAGGTCGTGCCGGATCGAGCTGATCCAGCTCGATCCTTCCTCGACCGTGAAGCCGAGCCGTTCCCAGAGCTCGGCGGGGTCACCGATCGAGAGCGAGGCGATCTCGGCCACGGCCTCACGGTACCGAACCGCGTGTCCGCCTTCCCACCCCGTGACCGGGCGCGCCATGCTGACCGGGTGCTGATCCGGGACGCCGAGCCGGGCGACTGGCCGGGGATCTGGTCGTTCTTCGCGCCGATCGTCGCAGCGGCTGAGACCTACTGCTACGACCCGCAGATGTCGAGCGACGCGGCCCGCACGCTGTGGTTGGCGCCGCCCCCGTCGCAGACCGTCGTGGCGCTGGAGGCCGGCGAGGTGGTGGGGACCGCCCGGATGTACCCGAACCAGCAGGGTCCCGGCCGCCATGTCGCCAGTGCCAGCTTTATGGTCGACCCCGCACGGTCGCGCCGGGGGGTCGGGCGCGCCCTCGGCGAATACGTCATCGATCGGGCCGGTCGCGAGGGCTTCCGGGCCGTGCAGTTCAACGCCGTGGTCGAGTCGAACACGGGGGCGGTCGCGCTGTGGCGGTCGCTCGGCTTCGAGGTACTCGCGACCGTGCCCGAGGCCTTCGCCCACCCGGTGCTCGGCGAGGTGGGCTTGCACATCATGTACCGCCGCCTCTGAGGCGGCGGCGCCCTCAGCGCTCCGCGCCGACCGACAGCGCCGATTGACCGGGATCGGATCTCGCCGCCGCCGACGGCTTCGCGCCGCGGGTCCCGAGGAAGGATCCGACGAGGACGAGCGGGACCCCGATCGCGAGCCCGGTCGAGAAGTGCTCGTGGAGGATGAGGATCCCGAGGACCAACGCGACCGCCGGGTTGATGTAGGTGATCACGGTGGCCCGAGCCGGCCCCACCTCCCCGATGAGGGCGAAGTAGATCAAGAACGCGATCCCGGTGCACACCACGATCAGGAGCACGACCGAGGTGATCTCCTCGGGCGAGACGTGGTGCGGCAGGTGGGTCAGACCGACCGGCGCGTAGCCGACTCCGGCGAGGACGAGTGACGCGCCCACCGTCACCATCGCGGGCACCTCGCTCAGCCGGGTGACGACGACGAAGGGGCCGAGCGCGTAGCAGACCGCTACCGCCAAGACCTCCACCACCGCCAGCACGTCCGGCCCGTGGACGTCGACTCCGACGATCACCGCGACGCCGCCGAACCCGATCGCCAGACCCCCCAGGCGGCGCCACCCCGGCGGGCCCTCGTGGCGGGTCGCCCACGCGAAGACGAGCGCGATGAGCGGGACGGTGGCGATGAGGAGACCCGAGAGCGAGCTCGTGAGCCGCTGCTCGGCCCGGGACAAGAGGAGCCAGGGAACGGCCACCTCGATCACGGTGTACGCGACCAGCGGGAACCAGTACTTGCGGAGCGCGAGCAGGTGCTCTCGGCGCACGAGGACCGGCAGGAAGGCGACCCCCGCCACCGCGGTGCGGAAGAAGACGAGCGTGGGTGGCGAGATATCCCGGACCGCGATGCGGATGAGCAGGTAGGGGACGCCCCAGATGACGCTGAGCGCGGCAAACAACACCAAGCCGCGCCTCGACATTTGCCCAAGAATAGGGGAGCCCCGACCGGTGCCGGCGGGGTCCCGGGGGCGGGCGGGAGTGCATCGCGCAAGGCCCGCAATGATCGGTGCGCGCGGGATCGTCCACGGATATATTTCGCCCGTCCGAGGCCGTTGACCCAACGGGAGAGGGGGAGCGCGCTGGTCCGCCGGAGCGGACCGCTCGATCGGGACGTCGCGGCGATCGGACGGACTTGCGTGGCCCGGGCCCGGCAGGGTCCGGCGCTCAGCACCAAACCTTGGGGGGTACAACATGGCAGTCACCGAAGCGCCTGCGCCCGCACCGCGGAGCCAGGCGTACGACGAGGGGCTGAAGCGAGACGTCGGTCTCCTCGGTCTGATGTGGGCCTCCGAAGGGTCCATCATCGGGTCGGGCTGGCTGTTCGGCGCGCTGGCCGCGCTGATCGCGGCGGGTCCCTCGGCCCTGCTCGGCTGGGTCCTGGCCTCGGGGATCGTCATCGTCCTCGCGCTCGTGCACGCGGAGCTCGGCGGGCTGTTCCCGGTGTCGGGAGGCACCAGCCGGTACCCGCACTACGCGTTCGGAAGCCTGGCCGGGGCGACGTTCGGCTGGTTCGCCTACATCCAGGCGGCCACGGTCGCCCCGATCGAGGTGTTGGCGACCATCCAGTACTTCTCGATCGTCTCGTGGGCCCACAGCTGGTACAAGCCACCGGCCCCCGGGGCGCTCCTCGGCACCCTGAGCGGCTGGGGCATCTTCGCGGCCGTCGTCCTGATGATCTTCTTCGTGATCGTCAACCTGATCGGCATCCGGTGGCTCGCCAACCTCAACACCGGAATCACCTCCTGGAAGGTGGCGGTCCCGGCGCTCGTGGTCATCGTGCTGCTCTTCACCCACTTCCACTCGGGCAACTTCACCGCGGGAGGCGGGTTCTGGCACCCGGGCGGCACCAACAGCGCGGCCCAGGCCATCTTCAGGGCGTTGCCGGGAGCGGGCATCGTGTTCGCGTTGCTCGGGTTCGAGCAGGCGGTCCAACTCGGAGGGGAGAGCGCCAACCCCCAGCGCGACCTCCCGCGAGCGGTCATCGGCTCGATCCTCATCGGGGCCGTCCTGTACATCCTGCTCCAGCTGGTCTTCATCGCCGGCCTCAACCCGGCGACCATCGCCCACTACCACACCTGGTCACAGCTCGGGTCCGACACCGCCCTCGGCGCCGGGCCCTTCTACACCCTCCTCAAGGTGGCGGGGCTGGCCTGGCTGGCCTGGATCATCCGGATCGACGCGGTGGTCTCACCCGGTGGCACCGGTCTCATCTACCTGACCTCGTCCTCCCGGCTGAGCTTCGGGATGAGCAGGAACGGCCTCGTGCCGAAGGTGATGGAGAAGACCCAGCCGCGGACGAAGGTCCCGGCCATCGGTGTGGTCGTCTCGGCGGTCGTCGGGCTGCTCTTCCTCCTGCCGTTCCCGAGCTGGGCGTCGCTGGTCAACATCGTCACCGGGGCGTCGGTGCTCATGTACGCCGCGGCACCGCTCGCCCTGGGCGCCCTGCGCAAGAGCAAGCCGAACCTGCCGCGGTCCTACCGCCTGCCAGGCGGCAAGATCACCGCGGCGATCGCGTTCTTCCTAGCCAACGCCATCGTCTACTGGTCGGGCTGGAACACGGTGTCGCTGCTCATGGGGGTGCTGCTCATCGGCTACCTCGTCATGTGGTTGTCCTCGGCCCTGCACCTGAACGACAAGATGCCGAAGATCGACTGGACCGCTTCGATCTGGATCTTCCCGTACATGGCCGGCATGACGCTGATCTCGTACTTCGGGAACTTCGGGCTGCCCGCACCCAACAGCGGCCTCTTCGGTCTCAGCCGGTTGCACAACGTGATCATCGGCGGGTCCGGCGACCTTCCCTTCTGGTACGACATGCTCGTCCTTGCCTTCCTCAGCTTCGGCATCTACCTCCTGGCGATGTGGAAGGCGGCGCCCGAGGCGAAGGTCGACGAGAACATCGCCGGCGTCTTCGTCGAGGACAGCTTCATCGAGACCGTCCACGGCGTCTGAATCGAACACCGGCCGGCCCTCGGGCCGAGCCCGGGCAAAGGGGATTCCACAGCGAGGGGGCCGCGAGGCCCCCTCGCTGTCGTCCGGAACGCCGCTGACCCGAACCCCTCAGGGGTGGGCGCGGCCGGCTGGCGTGAGGGCGCGGTGGGGCTCGTTCGGGAGACTGCGGGGACTCAGGTGGTCGGCGTGCTCAGGCCGCAGCGGGTCCCGAAGTAGCCGTCAAGCGTCGCGGAGGCCGCCTCGACCTTCGGGTTTGTCCCGAGCGCGGTGAACGCCGACTCCAGCTGGCTCAGGCTGTTCGCATGCTGGACCGACGTCTTCAGCCCGCTGAAGGCGTGGGAGAGGGTGTTGAAGGCGGCGCGCACGTTGCTCGGCAGGCCGCCGAGGAAACTACCGAAGCGGGAGATCGCCGAGCTGAGCGTGTTCAGGTCGGCGAGGACGGCCACCTTGATCTTGCCGAGGTTCCCCGACGCGAAGGCGGACTCGAGCGACGTCGAGAGCTTGGTCGCCTGCGACTGTTCCTTGGTGAGGGCCCCGCAGGTGCCGGCCTTGAGCCCGGTCGAGTGTTTGGCCGCCCCGGCCTCGACCGTGGCGATCGGGGCCACCCCGAGTGACAACCCGATTGTGAGGGCACCGACCCCCAGACCAACACGACGCAGGAACATGTGCTCCACCTCCACCCAGGCCGGCGAGCCTATCTGCGCAGCCCGGGTGGAAGCGGAACCCCTGGTGGGGCTGGGTGTCGTCGTTCAGAGCTGCCCGAGGTAGAAGCGGGTGCCCTGGGCGTCGGCGCACTCGGCGGTGACGCCGTAGGGCTGGGCGGCGGGATCGGTCGAGGTCCCGCCCTTCGAGCGTACGGCCGCCACCGCGGCGTCGATGTCGTCGACCCGGTACATCGGCACGGTGGTTGTCGCGTCGTGCTCGCCCGAGATCCCGACCGCCGGTGCCACGCCGGCCGCCACCCATCCGTCCTCGACGCGGCCGGGGGCGAAGTCCCACCCGAGGACCTCGGCGTAAAAGGCGCGGGTGCGAGCGGAGTCGGGCACCTCCATGGTGATGTAGGCGAGGTCCCCGTGACGCCCGCCGTGTTCGGCCGGGGCCGCGCCGACCGACACGCCGCCCGGCGGCGTGAAGAGGGCGAACTGCACGCCCTGGTCGTCGACGCACTCAGCGATCAGCCCGGAGGGCTCCTCGGTGGGCTCGGCGGCGGTCCCGCCGGCCCGGCGCACCCGTTCGATCCCGTCGTCCACCGAGTCCACCGCGAAGCAGAGGAAGAGCGTGTGGGTGCCGGGCACGCTCCACAGGCCGTGGTGGAGGCTCTGGCCCTCCACCTGGCGGCCCCCCGGACCGCTGGCCGGCCCGTAGTGCCAGCCGAGCACCTCGGCGAAGAACTCCGATGCGGCGATCGCGTCGGGCACCCATAGCGAGACGTAGCCCACGTCGCCGTGACGGGGGCCGCCGTGGTCGTCGACGGGCAGCTGGGTCATGGTTGCTCCCTTCGGTTGGGCGAGGGCCCGCTCGACGCGGGTGCGAAGGCGGGCCCCGAAGATCGGGTCCGGGTCGAGGGGGGTGTCGGGGAGTCGCATCTGCTCGAAGGGGTCAGGCATCGGACTCCTCCTGGAGATAGCTCCGGCGGAACGCATTGCGGGCCCGCACGAGCAGGGCCTCGGTGGCGTGCACGGTCCGGGAGAGGTGGGCGGCGACCGCCGGGACCGGGAGGTCGTCGAGATAGCGCAGGGTGAGTGCGGCCCGATGGGGAGCGCTGAGCCGCTCGAGAACCTCGCGCACCTGCGCGGCGTCGAGCTCGGCGTCCCAGGGGTCCTCCGGCTCCGGCCGGTCGTCGGCGAGGACCCGAAGGCGTCGCTCGTCTCGCCCCTGGCGTCGCCAGTGGTCGACCAGCTTGTGGCGGGCCACCCCGATGATCCACGGCATCGAGACGACGGTGGCCCGGTCGCTCCGGGCCGCCGCCACGGCCGCCATGAACGTCTCGGAGGTGAGGTCCTCGACGAGGCTCCTCGGTCCGCACCGCATCGCCAGGTAGCCGTAGACCTGGGGGAGCGCGTCGTCGTAGAAGTCGAGGAACGAGCCGGCCGGGTCCCCGTCGAGCACCGAGGGCGTTCCCATACCCCTATCGTCGCTCGCGGCCCCGGCGCTCCGACGGGCCAGCGGAGAAATTTTCGCTCCGAGAGCCGGCCGGCGATCGGCCTAGCGTGGCGCCGTGACCGCGTGTGCCGAGTGCGGCTTCGACTACGAGGAGCTCCCGGTGCCCGAGGTCGGAGCCGCGCTCCGGGGGTGCGGCCAGGCCTTCCGCGACGCGCTGGGGGAGACCGACGGCGAGGCCGCCGCGACCCGGCCGGAACCCACGGTCTGGTCGGCCCTCGAGTACGCCTGTCATCTCCGCGACGTCCTCCTCGTCCAGCGGGACCGGCTGGTGCTCGCCCAGGTCCGCGAGCGCCCCGAGCTCGCCCCGATGTCGCGCGAGGAGCGGGTGGCCATCTGCCGCTACGACGCCCAGCCGCTCACCGAGGTCCTCGAGCAGCTCTCGATGGCGGCCGAGCTGTGGCGCGCTGGCGTTCGAAGGGCTGGACGAGGCCGGCCTCGCCCGCGAGCTCGTCTACAACTTCCCCGAGCCGGTGCTCCGGACCGTCGGCTGGATGGGCGTGCACACGGTGCACGAAGGGGTGCACCACCTGGCCGACGCCGACCGCGTGCTCGCCCGGGTCCGAGACCTGGCCGGGGCGGCGCCCGGCCCCGGGACGGCCGCGGGGTGAGCAATGCCTGAGGGCGACCTGAACGAGGCCGGGAAGGGCGGGTCGGATCCGCAGGTCCCCGGGAACGAGGCCGAGCTCGAGGCCGAGTGGGGTGAGCGGGCCCGCACCGAGCCGCGCTGGCCGGCCTCGCTGGCGGTAGCGGTGGCGATCGGGCTGCAGGTGGTGCTGCCCGATCGGTTGATCCTCGGGCCCCGCTGGGTCATCCCCACCCTGGAGGGCGCGTTCGGCCTCGCCCTCTTCCTGGCCAGCCCGCAACGGCACGGGCGCGAGACGGCGCGGGTGCGCGGGCTCTCGATCGGGCTGATCGCGCTCATCAACGCGGCCAACCTGGTGTCGCTCGGCTATCTCGTCAACGCGCTGGTGGCGACGCACCCGGTCGGGGGCAAGACGCTGATCTTCTCGGCGGTGCCGGTGTGGATCACCAACATCATCGTGTTCGGGCTGTGGTTCTGGGAACTCGATCGGGGCGGCCCCGCCGCCCGGGTGCAGCGACACCACCGGGAGCCCGACTTCCTGTTCCCCCAGATGACCGCCCGCGGGGCGAGCGACCGCCGCTGGTCACCGACCTTCCTCGACTACCTCTACACGTCCTTCACGAACGTCACCGCGTTCAGTCCCACCGACACGATGCCGCTGACCGCCTGGGCGAAGCTCCTCATGATGGTCCAGTCGCTGGCGTCGCTGCTCACTCTCGGCCTCGTGATCTCCCGGGCGGTCAACATCCTCTGAGGGGCACCGACGCGCTCAGAGGGGCGCGGGGGAGCGCAGGCCGATCGACTCCTGCAGCGTGATGGCCGCGCCGAGCAGCTCGAGGTCGCAGCCGCCGGGGCCGATCAGGGAGACCCCGACCGGCAGCTCGCTGCGGCCGCCCACCCCGGCGGGGAACGAGACCACCGGGAACCCGGTCCAGTTCCAGTAGTGGGTCAGCCACCCGAGGCGCAGCTCGGTGCCGAACCGGCGGTAGCCGCCGCCCCGGATCGGCGCGACGACCGCCACCGTCGGCTCGATCAGGGCGAGGACGTCGTGGGTGCCGAACCACTCCATCCAGCCGTGGACGACCTCGTCTCTCCTCCGGGCGGCCGCGGCCAGCACGTCGCGTGGGACCGGCCGTCCGGCGTTCTCGGCGAGCATCCCCCGCAGCGCGGGGCGGTACAGATCGGCGTAGGTCTCGTAGGGACGGTGCGCCTCGACGATCTCGGCCCCGAACACCGTCAGGTAGTCCTCCAGGATGTCGAGCGGCGCCGGAGGCTCGACCGTGACCACCGTCGCGCCGAGCTCCTCGCAGCGCCCGCAGGCCGACTCGTAGGCGTCGGCGACGTCGGCGTCGAAGCTGAACAGCGCGGTGCGGGGGGAGCGCCCGATCGTCCGCCCGGCGAGCGGCAGGGCCCGAAGGGGGCGGGGCGCCGCCATCCCGGTCAGGACCTGGTGGAGCAGCGCGCAGTCGGCCACCGTCCTCGCCATCGGTCCGGCGTCCTCGACCGGTGGGATGACCGGGAGGACGCCGTCCAATGGGACCGCCCCCCGGGTCGGCTTGATCGCCGAGACGCCGCACAGGGCGGCCGGGATCCGCAGCGATCCATAGGTGTCGGGGCCGGCCGCTGCCGCCACCATCGACGCCGCCAGGGCCGCCGCCGCCCCTCCGGCCGACCCGCCGGCGCTGCGGGCCAGGTCCCAGGGGTTCCCGACCTGGTCGGTGGTGGCCCCGACCCCGAACTCGTGGGTGTGCAGGTGGCCGAGCAGGACGGCCCCCGCGGACCGGAGCCGCCGCCAGATTGTCGAGTCGGTCTCCGGGACGGGGATTGGCACCCGGCTCGAGGCGGTGAGCGGGAAGCCCGCCGCCCCCACCAGGTCCTGGAGCCCGACCGGGAGGCCGCACAGCGGGGGCGGCGGGCCGTCTCCTTCGACCGCCGCCGGGCTCCGGCGTTCGTCGGCCGCCCGTGCGGCGGCCCGGGCCTGCTCGGGGTACACCCGCGCCCACGCGTTGACCGAGGCCGGGTCGCCGTCGTGGCTCGGGGCACCGTTGCGTGCTCCGATGCGGGCGAGGCACGACTCGACGAGCTCGACGGAGGAGCACTCGCGGCGGTCGAGTGCGGACAGCGCACCGAGGACGTCGAGATCGGCCGGTTCGGGCGTCCCGCCGACGGTCACGGACGCGGTGACCACGTCGTCGGCAGGAGACGGCGCCGCGCGATCCGCCCGCACCGCGCCACTGTACGGTCCGACGCGCGGCGGGAGCGGTCATCCCCGGGAAGCCGGGTGGACGCCCGGACCCGTGCCGGCCGGGCCGCGGTAGGGTCGCCGCCTGATGAACGGACGGGGGAATCGTCGATGAGCATCCTCGGCAACCGCGTGCTGCGCAAGGAGGACCCGAAGTTCCTTACCATCGGCGGCACCTATGTCGACGACCTGCCGCTCGAGGGCGCGGTCCACATCGTGTACGTGCGCTCGCCGATGGCCCACGCCCGCATCCGCTCGATCGACGCGTCGGAGGCCCGCGCCGCAGCGGGGGTGGTCGCCGTGTACACCGCGGACGACATCGACCTCCAGCCCATGCCGCCCGGCGCCCCGTTCGCCAACCCGGCGATGGCGCGTCCGTGGCTCGCGAAGGACGTGGTGAGGTTCGTCGGTGACATGGTCGCGGCGGTCGTCGCCGAGACCCGCGAGGAGGCCGTCGACGCGGCCGAGCTCGTGCTCGTCGACTACGAGCCCCTGACCCCGGTGATCGACCCGGCGACGGCCGAGGGTGCCGAGACGCTCGTCCACGAGGCCGCCCAGACCAACGTGGCCCTGCGGATCCCCGAGGACCTGGCGAACGTCGGGATGCTGCCCCCCGAGTCGGTCGGCGAGCCCGCCGGCCTCTTCGACGGCTGCGACGTCGTGGTCGAGCAGAAGATGATGAACCAGCGGGTCGCGCCCTGCCCGCTCGAGGTCCGGGCGGCCGCCGCGATCTGGGAGGGCGGCCGGCTCACCCAGTGGGCCACGAGCCAGGTCCCGCACTCGGTGAAGGCCGCGCTCGTGCAGCTGTTCGGGTTGGAGGAGGACGCGGTCCACGCCATCTCGCCCGACGTGGGCGGGGGCTTCGGGGCGAAGACCGGTGGCTACCCCGAGGAGCTGTTCGTCGCCTGGGTGGCGCGCGACCTCGGTCGACCGGCCCGCTGGGTGGAGACCCGCAGCGAGTCGATGCTCGCCCTCGGACATGGGCGCGCCCAGATCCAAGAGGCGCGGCTCGGCGGCACGAAGGACGGCCGGCTCGTCGCCTACGCGCTGAAGGTGATCCAGGACTCGGGCGCGTACCCGGCCTTCGGCGCCTTCCTCCCGTTCATGACCCGGACGATGCTGACCGGCGTCTACGACATCGAGAAGACCGCCTTCTCCAACGTGTCGGTCGTGACCAACACCAACCCAACGGTGGCCTACCGGGGAGCGGGGCGGCCCGAGGCGGCCGCGGTGCTCGAGCGGATGGTGGACATGTTCGCCGCCGAGATCGGCATGGACCCGGCCGAGGTGCGTCGGCGGAACATGGTCGGCCGGGACCGGTTCCCGTTCACCACGCCGACCGGCACCACCTACGACGTCGGCGACTACCAGGGCTCCCTCGAGCGGGCCCTCGAGGCCGCCGGCTACGAGGCCCTGCGCGACGAGCAGCGGCGCCGACGCGACGAGGGGGGGCCGGTCCAGCTCGGCATCGGGCTGGCGAGCTACGTCGAGATCACGAACGGCCTGCCGGGCAGCGAGTTCGGCTCGGTCGAGGTGCTCGACGACGGCCGGGCCCGGGTCCGTACCGGCACCTCGCCGCACGGCCAGGGACACGTGACCGCGTGGTCCCAGCTGGTAGCCGACCAGCTGGGCATCCCGATCGAGGACGTCGAGGTCATCCACGGGGACACCGACCTCGTGCCCCGGGGGATGGGCACCTTCGGGTCGAAGTCCCTCCAGTCCGGCGGGGTCGCCGTCTACCAGGCCGCCGAGCAGGTGGTGGAGAAGGCGAAGCGGCTGGCCGCCGACCTACTGGAGGCGAACCCGAACGACATCGAGCTCGACAAGGCGGCCGGGCGCTTCCACGTGGCCGGGACCCCGAGCGTGGCGAGGTCCTGGGCCGAGCTCGCCCTGGCCTCCGGGGACGAGGGGCTGTCGGCCGAGGTGGACTTCACCGCCCCCGGCGCCACCTTCCCCTTCGGCACCCATGTCGTCGTCGCCGAGGTGGACACCGAGACCGGCCGGGTGGTGCTCCGCCGCATCGTGGCGGTCGACGACGCGGGGACGATGCTGAACCCGCTGCTCGTCGAGGGCCAGGTGCACGGGGGACTCGCCCAGGGGGTGGCCCAGGCCCTCATGGAAGAGATGTGCTACGACGAGCAGGGCAACCCGGTCACCGCCAACCTGGCCGACTACGCGTTCGTCTCGGCGGTCGAGCTGCCCAGCTTCGAGACCCACCCCATGGAGACGCCGACCCCCCTCAACCCGCTCGGGGCCAAGGGCATCGGGGAGTCCGGGACGATCGGTTCCACCCCGGCGGTCCAGAACGCGGTGTGCGACGCGCTCGCGCACCTCGGGGTGCGCCATGTCGACATGCCGACGACGCCGATCCGGGTATGGCACGCGATCGAACAGGCGAGGAGGGTCCGATGAAGGTGAAGATGGCGGTGAACGGCACCGAGCACGAGCGCGACGTCGAGCCGCGCACGCTGCTCGTGTTCTTCCTGCGCGAACAGCTCGGCCTGACCGGCACCAACGTCGGTTGCGACACCACCAGCTGCGGCGCCTGCACGGTCCTGCTCGACGGCGAGTCCGTGAAGTCCTGCACGCTGCTCGCCGCCCAGGCCGACGGCCGAGCCGTGACCACGATCGAGGGCCTCGCCACCGGTGAGGAGATGCACCCGATGCAGCGGGCCTTCCGCGAGCACCATGGCCTCCAGTGCGGGTACTGCACCCCCGGGATGGTGATGGCCGCCGTCTCGCTCGTGAACGAGAGCCCCGATCTCGACGAGCGCCAGGTGCGCGAGGGGCTCGAGGGCAACCTGTGCCGCTGTACCGGCTACCACAACATCGTCGCGGCGGTGCTCGACGCCGCCCGCTCGGCCCGTGAGGGGGCCTGGTGATCCCGGCCGCGTTCGACTACCTGCGGGTGGGCTCGGTCGACGAGGCGGTCGCCGCCCTCGGGGAGCACGGCGACGAGGCCAAGCTCCTGGCCGGCGGCCACTCGCTGCTCCCGCTCATGAAGCTGCGCCTGGCCACGCCCGCGGTGCTGGTCGACATCGGCCCCATCGGCGAGCTGTCCTACGTGCGCGACGGGGGCGACCACGTGGCGATCGGGGCGATGACCCGTCACCACGACGTCCACCAGGACGCGACGATCCTGCGCGACGCCCCGCTGCTCTCGACTGTGGCGGGCAAGATCGGCGACCCCCAGGTCCGGCACCGGGGGACGATCGGCGGCTCGATCGCCCACGGCGATCCGGCCTCCGACCTGCCCGGCGCGGTGCTCGCCCTCGGCGGGACGATGGTCGTCCGGGGCCCGGGCGGGGAGCGGGAGATCGCGGCGTCCGACTTCTTCGTCGGGTTCCTCGAGACCGCCCTCGCGCCGAACGAGGTGCTGACCGAGATCCGGGTGCCGAAGGCGACCGGCGGCCACTCCTACCAGAAGTTCGTGCGGCGCTCCCAGGACTGGGCGATCGTCGGGGTGGCGGTGGCCCGGGCCGGCGGCCGGGTCGGTGTCTCGCTGGTCAACGTCGCCGCGACGCCGGTCCGCGCGGCCGCGGTCGAAGCGGCGCTCTCGGACGGGGCCGGCGCGGCCGAGGCGGCCGAGCGGGCGGCCGACGGTCTCGAGCCCTCCGGCGACAACAACGCCACCCCGGAGTACCGGCGGCACCTGGCCCGGGTGCTCACCCGACGGGGCCTCGAGGAAGCCGGGCTCTGACCTACCCCTCGACGTAGAGCTCGCCGTTGGACCCCTCGGCGATCTTCAGCCGGCGCAGGCCGCTATTGGCCGGGCCCTGGATCACCGCCCCCGTGTCGGGGTTGAACTCCGAGCCGTGGCAGGGGCAGGCGATGATCGACTGCGACGGCACGTAGCCGACCGTGCAGCCCTGGTGCGGGCAGATCGCGTCGTAGGCCACGAAGCGCCCGGCGTCGAGCTGGATGACGAGCGAGGGGAAGTGGGTGGTCGGGTCGGTGAACGCCGCCGATCCGCCGACCGGGACGTCCTTGGCCGGGCCGATCGCCCTGCCCGGTGGGACGGTGGCCGGAGCGGTGGTGGGCGCCGAGGTGGTCGACCCCCGCGTGCCGGCCGGTCTGGTGGTCGACGGCGTCGTCGGAGGCGCGGTGCCGGCGGGGAGCGAAACGGCGGTGGCCGGTGGCTTGGTCCCTCCGGCCGCCCGGCCGATGCCGGCGGCGGCCCCGGCGGCGGCCAGTCCGGCCAGGCCCGCCGCCGCCGCCGCGGCGCCCCCGAGCACGAGCTCGCGCCGGGTCAGGTCGCCCCGCTGTCGGGCCGGCAACGGGTCGGCCCCCTTGCGCAGGAACGGGCACGGGCCCGGCTCGCAGGGTTCCCCGCCCCGGGCGCCGCACCGGCCGTCGTCGTACTGCCCGCAGATCCGCTGGATGAGCGCGAACGGGACGGCCACTGGTGTGGCGGGACCCATGGCGCGCTCGGTCCTCGCCCGTCGCGCGATCGCGGCGTCGACCGAGAGCACTCCGCCGGAGCCGGCGAGCAAGAGCGCCAGCCACGCGAAGACAAAGACGATGTCGGCCCCCGTGTAGTAGGGCGAGGTGTGGAAGCTGACGGTGAGGAACAGGCTGAGCGAGATCGCGAGGCCGCCGAGCGCGGCGACCCGGGTCCACAGCCCGAGGAGCACGCCGAGCCCGACCGCGAGCTCCCCGATCGCGATGACGACGCCGATCGGCGTCGAGAACCGCAGCAGGTGGCCGAGCAGGAAGTGCATCGGGCTCGTGCGGTTGGCCGCCACCATCTGCGCGTAGATCCCCGCCGGGTCGGCTTGGTTGAAGAAGTTCGGGTTGGCCAGCTTCTGCAACCCGGCGAAGCAGAACGTGACGCCGAGAAAGGCCCGCAGCGGGAGGAGCGCCCACCCGCTCAGCCAGAGTGCCCGCGCGGGCGGCGCGGCCTGCTGTCGGAGCCGGGCCACGAAGCCCGACGCTACCGACCGTTGCCCCCTTGGAGGCCGACGGTGCGCTCCGCGGGCGCCGCTATCCACGGACGAAGAGCCGCCCGCCGGACTCGGTGATCGTGAGGCGGGTCAACCCGAGCGGCGCCGGACCGGCGACCCGGGCGCCGGTCGCCGGGTTGAACTCCGATCCGTGACAGGGGCAGGCGTTGAGGCGGTGGGACGGCACATAGCCGACGGTGCGACCCTCGTGCGGGCACACCGCGTCGTAGGCGACGAAGCGTCCGAGACGCAGTTGGATCACGAGCGAGGGGAAGTGGGTGTTCGGGTCGGTGAACGCGGCCGAGCCGCCCACCGGCACGGCCTTGGCGGGGCCGATCGGCCGCCCCCTGCTCGTCGCTCCCGCCGTTCCTCCGACCACCAGGCTGCCCAGGCCCGCGGCGGCGGCCGCCCCCGCGGCGCGAACGAGCCGCCGCCGGGACAGCCGCTCGCGCGGGGGCGCGACGGGTGGTCGGCTGATGTCGTCCACGAGATCTCGTTCTCGGCGTCGGGGGCGTCGTGCGCCCGGTGAACGTTCGACCCTACCGAACGGGCCGGTGCCGGTGGTCGCGCCCTGGTGAGCTTCGGGACCGCTGCGGCCGACGAAGACGGGTCGAGGCGGTCCGGACGGGATCGCTGCCAATGCGCGCAGATGGGTCATTGGGCTCTACCGGTCGGGCGGTCGGGTTTTCAAGCTGAGTCAAGGTGCAACGCACGGAGGACAGCGCCATGGCCCACGTCCGTCAGCTCGATCCCCTCGATCGCCGGTCGCGCGCCCGGACCCGACCGGTCTTCCTCGTCGTGACGTGCCTCGTCACCGGGGTTCTTCCGCTCGCGTTCGGCGCTCCGACGGCGACGACGTTGCCCGCGGCGGCGGCCGCGGCGGACCCCAGTGCGGTGCCGTTGCAGGAGTTCATCTCGGACCACGACCTCGGCCGGATCTGGAACTCCTACAACCAGTCTCAGAACGGTCACGGACCCGAGCTCCTCGGTGCACCGAGCGCAGTGGTCGTCGGGGCGACGATCCATGTCTACGGGGAGACCGCCGCCGGGGACCTGACCGAGTTCGCGAATGACGGGTTGAACGGGCGGGTGTGGAACGCCTACGACCTGACCAGCGCGACCGGGACGGGCCCGCTGAGCGGGCCGCCGCATGCCATCACGGTGGCCAACCGGGTCGACGTGTTCGCCCGTTCGTCCTCGGGGGACCTGGTCGAGTACACGAACGACGGGATGAACGGGAGGACCTGGAACTCCTACGACCTGAGCACCGTCGCCGGGGGGACCCTCGCGCCGGGCGTCCCCGACCCGATCGAGTCGCCGAGCAACGGGCAGGTCCACGTCTACGTCGAGGGTGCGAACGGCGACCTGGTCGAGTACACGAACGACGGGGCGAACGGTCGGGCGTGGAACGCCTATGACCTGAGCACCGGGGCGGGCGGCGGCTCGCCGATCAACGGCCAACCGAGCGCTCTCTACAACGTGACGCAGAACCGCCTCTACGTCCTCGTGCGCTCGGCCGGCGGCGACCTCGTCGAGTACGTCGCGGACTTCCTGGCCGGGCGCTCCTGGAACGCCTACGACCTGAGCGTGGCGGCCGGCGGCGGCCCGCTCGGCGGCGTCCCCGACGCCCTCTACCACCCGACACAAGGGTTGATGCACATCTATGTCCAGAACGCGAACGGCGACATGATCGAGTACGTCAACGACGGATTGAACGGTCGCTCGTGGAACGCGTACGACCTGAGCGTGTATGCGACCAACGGCAGCTTCATCGCTGGCCAGCCCGACGCCCTCTTCCTGCCCGACCAGGGCCTTGTGCACCTGTACGTCCGGGGCGCCAACAACGACCTGTACGAGTACGTGAACGACGGGATCTACGGCCGGGTGTGGAGTTCATACGACCTCAGCACCGTCACCTACGGTGGGCCGTCCATCGGCACGGACCCGACGTCGGTCGAGTGGGCCGGTCTCGCCCATGTGTACGTGGGGGGGCCGACCTCGATGGGCGGGACCGTGATCTCCAACGTGTCGGCGGTCCCGAACTCGCCGTATCCACCCGGGAGCCGCGTGGTCGCGCTCAGCTTCGACGACGGGCCCTCGCCCGCCTACACGCCGCAGATCCTCGGGGTCCTGGAGGCCTACCGGGCTCCCGCCACCTTCGAGGTCGTCGGTTCGGTCGCCGCCGGGTACCTCGGGATCCTCCGCCAGGAGGAAATCGACGGCTTCGGCCTGGCCAACCACACCTGGGACCACGTCGACCTCACGCGCCAGTCGGCCGCGGGCTGGGTGGCCGAGGTGGACCGGACGAGCGCGCTCATCTCCTCGGTGAGCAACCGGGCGGTGAGCTGTCTGCGCCCGCCCTATGGCTATACCAATGGCGCGGTCCTGGCGCAGCTGTCGGCTCGGGGGCTGGGCGAGTTCATGTGGGACATCGACCCGTCCGACTACACGCTGCCCGGCGCGGGGGCGATCGCCCAACGGGTCCTCGGGGCGTTGCACCCCGGGGCGGTCATCATCCTCCACGACGGGGGCGGGAACCGGTCCGAGACGGTCGCGGCCCTCCCCGCCATCATCAACGGGATCCGCGCGGCGGGATACTCGATCGTCTCGGTGTGCGGGTGAGGGGCCCAGCGCGGACGCCCGGTGCGGTGCCTCAGCCGCCGGGGGACCGCAGTCGCTCCTTCACCACTTTGCCCAGGAGATTGCGCGGAAGCTCGGCGATCAGGTGGACCTGGCGCGGGCGCTTGTAGGGGGTGAGCTGTTCGGACGCGTAGGCGCGGAGGGCGTCGAGGTCGAGCGAGGTGTCCGCCTCGACGTAGGCGGTGACCGTCTCGCCCCACTCCGCCGACGCCGCGCCGATCACCGCCGCGTCGCGGACGCCGGGAAAGGCCCGGAGCACGTCCTCGACCTCGCGCGGGTAGACGTTGTACCCCCCGGTGATGATCAGATCCTTGGACCTTCCGACGATCCGGAGGTAGCCGGCGTCCAGCTCGCCGATGTCTCCGGTGCGGAACCAGCCGTCGACGAAGGCGACCGCGTTCTCCGCGGGGAGCCCGCGGTAGCCGGCGAACACGCTCGGGCCGCGGACCAGGATCTCGCCGGTCGCCTCGTCGAGGCGAAGATCCACGCCGGGAAGCGGGAAGCCCACGGTCCCGGCCCGCCGCTCGCCGTGGAGCGGATTCGACACGGTCAACAGCGTCTCGGTCATGCCGTAGCGCTCCAGCACCGACTGGTGGCACCGCACGCCGATCCGCCGGTGGAGCGCGGGGTCAAGGGGCGCCGACCCCGAGACGCACAGGCGGAGGGCACCGAGCCGGTCCGGGCGCTCCGCTGCGACCAGCCGGTCGTACATGGTGGGCACGCCGAAGAACATGGTCGCCCCGTGCCCCGCCGCGTCGAGCACGGCCTCGGGGTCGAACCGGTCGAAGAGTTGGGCGCAGGCGCCGGCGAGCAGGGTCCCGTGGAGGCCGATCCCGAGGCCGTGGACGTGGCAGAGGGGGAGGGCGAGGATCAGCTGGTCCTGCTCGGTCCAGCCCCAGGCCAGCCGGACCGACTCGGCGCCGGCCAGGAGGTTGGCGTGCGTGAGCGGGACCCCCTTGGGCGTGCCCGTAGTGCCCGAGGTGTACATGACCAGCCCGGGGTCCGACCCGCCGGCCGCGTCCAGCTCCGGGATGGCGCCATCCGCGAGCGGGACGTCGGGCGAGGTGATCACGAGCGACGGATCGGCTTCGGCGGCCCATCCCGCCAGCGCCTCGGACCCGAGGACCGCCACGGCGGGGTGGGCGTCGGCCAGGATCGTGAGGAGCTCCCGGCGGGCGGCCGCCGGGTTCACCGGTACGACGACCGCGCCCGCCCGCAGCGCCGCGCAGTGAGCCACGACGAGGTCGACGGACGGGGCGCCCGCGATCACCACGGTCTGGCCGGCTGCTGCGCCGGCGCCGGCGAGACGCCCGGCCACCGCGGCGGTCCGCTCGAGCAGCTCGCCGCCGTCCACCCACCGACCCTCGGGCCCCCGCAGCGCCGGTGCGGCGGGCGAGTCGCGCCAGCGAGCGGCCCACGCGGCCGGGAGGCTGACGGCACCGGTGAGATCGACGTCGTCGACGGTGGTCCCGGCCGGCAGGTGGGCCGACCACGGCGGGCCCGGGGGGCGGTTCACCGGGTCCGGTCGCTCAGGACCGGTCGGGCTCGCCGTTCGCCGCGTTCTGTCGGCCGAGCCTCCAGTAGGGCTTGAAGCTCACCGATTCCTCCGTCATGCCCCGGGCGAAAAGCGCGTCGCGGAGCGTGGTGACCATCGCGTGCTCCCCGCCGATGTACGCATGGCCCGGTCCGTCCGGCAGGGCCACGTCTTCCAGCGCGCCGAGCAGCCCGGCCGGGTCGCCCGGTGGCCGACCGTCCCGCAGGACCCATCGGGGACCGAGGACCGGGGCCTCGATCTCGTTGGGCTGCTCGTGGCCGACGCCGTCGATCTCGATCGCGAGCAGCACGGTCTTTTCCGGACCCACGGCTTCGGCCATGGCGAGCGCCGCCGGCGCGTAGGAGTCGTCTCCGACGAAGAGGTGCCACTCGGCGTCGGCGTCGAGGAAGATCTTCCCCCGGGGGCCGATGGCCTCGACCATCTTCCCGGGCTCGAGACCCTCCGCCCATCGCCGGCCCGGCCCGTCCCCGTGGAGCGCGATGTCGAGGTCCACGCGGCGCCCGTCCCGGTCGAACTGCCGGATCGTGTAGCGGCGCCGTCGTACCCGCTCGCCTTCGCCGTCGAGCGAGATCATGAGGTCCTGGCCCGGTTTCGGGTCCAGGTGCGCGAGGTCGTCACCGGCGAGCTCGACGCGCCGGCAGGACGGCGTGAGGTTCTTGCAGCGGCTCACCTCGAGGGTGAGGGCGAGCACGCCGAGGCGTTCGGCCACCGCCTCGTTGGCCACCCGTCCGGGACCGGGCGGGCGCGACGGATCGGAAAGGGTCTGCTCACTCATGGCGACACTGTTCTACCCGCCGCGCCCGGTCCCGGCGGACCGGGACAGAACCGGTCAGGCGGGCCCGCCCGAGTTCCGGGCCAACAGGTCGCGGATCTCGGTGAGCAGAGCGACGTCCTCGGGGGTCTCCTCGGCCGCCTCGGTGCCGCGGGCGCGCCGGGCTTTCAACGCGTTCACCGGAGCCACGACCAGGAAGTAGATGGCGGCCGCGACCGACAGGAACGTGATCAGGTAGTTGATGAGATCGCCGTACAAAAAGACGCTGTGATGCACGGTGAAGTGCAGCGTGGCGAAGTTCGGCTTGCCGGCGATGGCGGCGATCAGCGGCGTGACGATGTCGCGGACGAGCGCCTGGATGACCGCGTTGAAGGCGAGCCCGATCACGACCGCGATGGCCAGGTCGATCACGTTGCCCCGCAGGATGAACTGCTTGAAGCCCTTGAGCACAGCTGTCCCCCTTCCTCGTGACCCCGGGCCCGGGTGTCACCGGGCCGGAGCTTGGCACAGCCTCCAGCGCCGGGCCGCGACCGGACCTTGGGGGCCTGACCCTGGGCCGTGGACGGGCCGCTGCCCAATTACGCTGGCCGAGTGACTGTCGACGGCTCCGGGGGCCTCGGGGATGAGGGCGCGACCGTCGAGCTCGCCGTGACCGGGATGCATTGCCAGTCCTGCGCGTCGCTGATCGAGGAGACCCTGCTCGAGGAGCCAGGCGTGCGGTCGGCGTCGGTGGAGCTCGAGGGGGCGCTCGCCTCGGTGACGTACGACCCTGCGGTGCGCTCGGTCGGGGACCTCTGCGCGGCGGTCGCCGGCCTCGGGTATTCGGCCGCCCCGGCCGGGGCGGGCGACCCGGTCCCGTAGTGCTCACCGCCCCCTCGGAGAGCGCGCTGGCGACCGAGGAGGCGGCCGGCGTTGCCACCTCCGAGCTCGCCCTCGAAGGGATGCACTGCAGCGCGTGCGCCACCCGCATCGAGCGGGCCCTGGCCGGCCAGCGAGCGGTGCTGAGCGCCTCGGTCAACCTGGCCACCAACCGGGCCTTCGTCACCTTCGACCCGTCGGGTACCGACCCGAGCGCGCTGTGCGCGGCGGTCGAGGGGGTCGGCTACGGGGCCACCCCGGCGAGCCCGACCGCCGAGCCCGACCCCGGGGCCGACCGGGACCACTGGAACCGGCGGGCGGCCGTCTCGTGGCCGGCCGCGGTGGCGGCGTTGCTGGTCGCGCTGATCGGTCCGGAGAACGAGGTCGCCGGGTGGGTCGTTCTTGGGCTCGGAATCTTCGTGGAGTTGGCCGGGGGATGGCCGTTCCTGCGCACCAGCGTCCGGCTCCTGCGTCACCTCGGGACGAGCATGGACACGCTCATCGCGGTGGGCACCCTCGCGGCGTTGACGGTCAGCGCGGTGGAGGCCATCGCCCTCGGCGGCCGGCACGTCCACCTCGGCGGCAACGGGGCCTTCGCGGCCCGGCTCCACGGGGTGATGGCCCCGCTCATCGTCTCGATCCTCGTCACCGGGCGGGCGGTGGAGGCGGCGGCGCGCCGCCGCGCCGCCGGCGCGATGCACTCGCTGATCGCGCTCCGACCGCCGACCGCCCGCGTGGTGATGGACCCCGAGGACGAGGAGGGCCGACTGGTTTCCCCCGACAGCGTGCCGGTCGGTGCGCTGGTCCGGGTGCGGCCGCACGAAGTGATCCCGCTCGACGGGGAGATCGTGGTCGGCTTCTCGGCCGTCGACGAGTCGCTCCTCACCGGTGAACCGCTGCCGGTCGACCGGATCCCCGGCGACCGGGTGATCGGCGGGACCCGGGCCGGCGGCGGCGCACTGGTCGTCCGGACCGAGACGGTCGCGGCCGAGTCGGTCCTGGCCGAGATGCAGCGCCTCGTCGATTCCGCCCAGCGCGACAAGCCGCCGATCCAGCGGCTGGCCGACCGGATCAGCGGCGTGTTCGTGCCGGCGGTGCTCGCGCTCGCGGTGCTCACGTTCCTCGGCTGGTGGTTGGTCGACGGCAACTTCGGCATCGCCGTCCTGAGCGCGGTGGCGGTGCTCCTCGTCGCCTGCCCGTGTGCGATGGGCCTGGCCACGCCGGTCGCGATGATGGTGGGAACCGGTCGGGCGTCCTCGCTCGGAATCCTCATCCGCTCGGGCGAGATCCTCGAACGCCTGGCGCGGGCCGACACGGTCGTGTTCGACAAGACCGGGACGCTCACCGAGGGCTTCGCGTCGGTCTGCGAGGTCGCTTCTGTCCCCGGATGGACCGACCTCGAGGTGCTGTCGATGGCGGCCGCGGTCGAGGCGGAGAGCGACCATCCGATCGCCTCGGCCATCCGGGCGGCCGCGTCCCCGGCCGGACCGGCGACCGAGCGGGTCGTGCTCCCGGGGTCGGGGGTCGAGGGCCGCGTCGGGGACGCCCTGGTCCGGGTCGGCCGGCTGGACGGTCCGGCACCCGCGGCGCTCACCGCCGCCCTCGAGACTGCCGAGCGGCGGGGGGAGACCGTCGTGGCCGTCAGCGTCGACGGCGAGATCGCGGGGGTGATCTCGGTGACCACGCCGTTGAGGGCCGACGCCGCGCCCGCCATCGCCCGGCTGCGGGCGATGGGCCTGCGGACCGCCATCTTGAGCGGGGACGCCGCGGCGGCCGTCGACACCATCGCGGAGACGGTCGGAATCACCGAGGCCAGGAGCCGACTGTCGCCGGGCGACAAGCTGACGGTACTGCGCGGCTGGCAGGACGAGGGCCACCGGGTGGTCATGGTCGGCGACGGAGTGAACGACGCGCCGGCGCTCGTCGCTGCGGACGTCGGCTGTGCGGTCGGGAGCGGTGCCGACATCGCAGTGTCCAACAGCGACGTCGCGCTCCTCGGGAGCGACCTGCACGGCGTGCCCGGCGCGGTCGGGATCGCGCGGGCGACCTCGTCGGTCATCCTCCAGAACTTCGGCTGGGCGATGGGCTACAACATCTCCGCCATCCCGCTCGCCGCCGCCGGGCTGCTGGACCCTTTGGTCGCGGCGATCACGATGGGCGTCTCCAGCCTCATCGTGGTGCTGAACAGCCTCCGCCTCCGCAGGGTGGGGCGCGACGGGGTGGCCGCGATCCGGCCGCCGGCGATGCTGCGCGGGATCCGTGGCTTCGTGGTCTCGGTGCTCGTGCCCGTCGTGCTGTTCGCCGGCGCCACGGTCGTCACCCAGATCTACTCACCGAGCCGCGGCCAGTCGCTGCTCCCGTCCCTCTACGACATCACGACCGTGCAGTTGCCCGAGGGGCAGAGCGCCGAGGTCTACCTCAACACCGCGACCGCGGGGCCCCTGGTCTTCCACCTGGTCTTCAGCGAGTCGAATCGACCGGCTGCGGTGTTCGGCCGGCCCCGAGCCGTGGCCGTCCGGACCGGCGGGACGACGACGCCGCTCCGGCTGGTCCTGCTGAGCCCCGACCACTACGTCGCCTACCCGCAGCTCGGGGCGGCCACCTGGCACTTCGACGTGAGCGTGCGTGAGGGCGCGCACCGGCGTGCCTTCAGCGTCGAGCGCACCCTCGCCTGAGGCGGAGCGCCGGCGCTCTACAGCAGCAGTACCAGCATGAACGCCATGGCCACGCACATGGCGATGTGGCAGCCCATCTCGAGCCGAGGGGCCAGCCACGGCGGGTTCGTGTCGACCGCTCCGATGCCGGGGTCCGCGCCCCTGGCTCCGACACCCACCGGCACCGCCCGCATGGCGGGGCGCGAGAAGCGGCTGAGCGAGTCGATGTGCCAGATCGCCGACCCGCAGAGGACCACCACGAAGGCGAGCGGGATGCCGAGGTAGGCGGCCGTGCCGGGGGCCGGACCCATCGCCATTCCCGAGGTGGAGGCGACGGCCGGCACCGGCGAAGTGGCGAAGTACATATAGAGCATCGAGCACGCCATGACGAGGTGCGTGAGGTAGTGCGAGATCCGGTGCACGTGGTCGCTCGAGATTCCCCCGAACCCGTGCTTGCGGACGAAGCGGCCCGATCGTCCCGCGAACCACACGGCCAGCCCGGCGAAGAGCGCCTCCCAGAGCGGGTTGGGCAGCGAGTGCAGGCCCGGCGACAGCATGCCGGCCATCGCGACCCCCATGGCCACGTGCGCGAAGTTGACGTCGTAGTGCAGGCTCCGGTGCAGCGGGCGCACGATCAGGAGGCGTACCGCGCAGTAGGCCGAGACCGTCACCATCGCGACGGCGAAGAGTCCGAGGACCCAGCCCGGCTCGGTCACGCCGCCACCGCCGGCTCGTGCGTGGGCGGGACGTTCGGGGCCGGCGCGCGCCGAGACGGCCAGTAGGCGAGGGCGAGAAGGATCAGGAGCGGCCCGGTGTTCGGGTCGGTGCCGAACCCGGTGAAGAGCTGTCCGAAGTTCTCGCCGGTCACCCAGACGAACACGGAGAACGCGACGGCGAGCGCGATGGCGGGCCGGCGGGCGGCGTCGAGGAGCACCGAGACGGCGACGACGAGGAGGACCACACCGACCCCCGCCGCGAGCGCGGCGCCGTGGCCGGCGGTGGCCGAGACGACGTGGCGGTCGAGCGTCACGAGCCACCCCGGCTCCCCGTCCTCCATACCCCCGAACAGGCGGCCCGGGTGGCGGGTGGCCGAGCCGACGAGGGCGATGAGCCCGAGGGCGCCGAAGACCCCGATCCAGATCACCGTGGCCGCGACGGCGCCCACGTGCTCGGCGGCGGCGGCGTCGGCCCGCCGCTCGGTCGGCCACAGGAGCACCGCCACCAGCGCGTAGAGGAGGACCGCCCCCGGGGCTCCGGTGAGCGGGCTCGCCGTGCCGGCCAGGACCATCCCGAGCCCCTCGCCCAGCCACCAGACGAGGACCGCCCAGACGACCGAGCCGGCCAGGCCGATCTTCACCGTCCTCCGGTTGGCGATGCCGAGGGCGATCAGAAGCTGGACGAGCACGAAGACGGCGTCGAAGCCCACCGGGTGATGTCCGATCGAGCGCGCCACGTCGACAATCGGGTGCGCGACGGGGCCGGGGTTCCCGTCCGCGTTGGGCCCCAGCATGAACAGCCCGAAGGACCGCGAGAACATGTAGGGCTGGAGCTGGAGCAGCGTCGAGGAGCCAGAGCGTGGCCAGCACCAGCTGCAGGGTCCGTCGGCGGTCCGGCCGGCGCCACGACCCGGCCGCCGACCCGTTCAGCCCTGTGCCCGCGGCCTGGCTCATCGCTGGACCCCCCGCCGCGCCCCGTCGGCGGCGCCTGTCGAAGCTAATGGGTGGGTCGGCGGGCGGGGAGGCGCCACCCGGCTCCGGGGACCTGCCCGGTGGGTCCGGCCACCAGTGGCTACCCTTGGGCCCGTGCTGCTGCGTCGCGTCCTGAGAACGATTGCTCCGCTGGCGGTCCTGGCCTCGATGCTCGTCGCGCTCGGGCCGTCGGGGGCCTCGGCCTCGATCGTCGTGAGCACCATCACGGTGCAACAGACCAAGGCGTACTCGCCGCACGCGCCCGCCGGGGCCACCGACGACTACCACTGCACGCTGATGAACCCGCATGTGACGCACAACTCCTACATCATCGGGAGCCAGTTCTTCCCGGGATCGAAGGAGGACCACCACGCGATCTTGTTCCTGGTCCCGCCGAACCTGGCCGCCGCGGCCAACGCCGCCAACCCCGGCAACAACGGCTGGTCGTGCTTCGGTGAGAGCCCGATCCCCGGCACCGGGCTGGGACAGATCTCGAACACCCCATGGCTCGCCGCCTGGGCCCCCGGTGCCGGCTTCTCCAACCTCCCGAAGGGCACCGGCATCTACCTGCCGGCCGGCAGCCTCGTCGTCATGCAGGTCCACTACAACCTGCTGGTCGGGGACAAGCCGGTGAAGAACACCCTCGAGCTCAAGACCGTGCCCGCCTCGGTGCCGCTCCAGCCGCTCAACCTCGACCTGATGCCGGCGCCGCCGGACATCCCGTGCCCGGCCAACGCCACCGGGCCGCTGTGCAGCCGGGCCGCCTCGCTGGCCAACCTCGGCCAGCGATTCGGCCAATCGGCGGTCAACTTCGTGAACACGATCGAGTTCGTCTGCGGCCGCAACCCGCAGAGCCCGCCCGCCGGGACCTCGACGTCGTGCACGTGGCCGGTCGGCCGGTCGGGCTACATCGTTCGGGTCGGGGCCCACATGCACCTGCTCGGCGTGAGCTTCACGATGGTGCTCAATCCCGGGACGCCGACCCAACAGACGATCCTCAACGTCCCCAGCTACAACTTCGACTACCAGAAGGGCTACAACCTGGCCCATCCGATCCAGGTGACCGCGGGGGACAAGGTGCAGGTGAACTGCAACTACAACCCGCAGCTGGGCCAGGAGCTGCCGCTCCTGCGCAAGGTCCCCCCGCACTTCGTCACCTGGGGGGACGGCTCGTCCGACGAGATGTGCCTCGGGCTGATGTTCACCTCGGCCCAGATGCCGAACCTGTCCTACCCGGTCTGACTGGGCGTTCTCAGTCCCCGGCCCAACAGCCGAGGATGACGTCGGCCACCGTGACGGCGATGTCGCCGGCCGCGGTCGCGGGCACCCCGAAGCGGGCGGGCAGCCCGGAAATGTTGACGAGGAGCACCTTCCAGTCCTTGCGCACGACCACGTCGCCGTTTCTCGTCTGGTAGGCGCCCTGGCCGAGGTTGGCGAGGCTGCGGGCGTCACCAAGCTGCTTCTTGAGCGAGTCGTAATAGGTGAAGGTCTGGCCCCAGCTCGACTCTTCCTGCACCGACAGGGTGTAGGTGCCGTTCTTGTACTGGTAGGCGCACGTGTAGCGGTGGTGCACCCACGTCGGCCGGCGTACCTTGGCGTCCTCGCCCAGCGCGTCGGCGAGCTCCCGCTGGGCCTCACTCGCGCAGACCATCTTCGCGATGGCCGAAGGGGTGGGCCCGGCCGGCAGCGGCCGGCGGGCCGCCTGAGCGGCCGGCGCACCGAAGAACCCCACCGAAAGCACCGATGCCGAGAGGGCGAGGGCGCACGAGGTGGCTCGAACGAGGCTCCGGCGTCCCACGGAGAGATCGTAGAAGCCGTCATCGCAGGCTCAGGGGTCACCCGACCACCCGGCCTCCGGCCAGGGCCACAGATACAGTCGGCCAGTCGAGAGGAGGACCCAATGCGCTGGACACTGCCGAGCGACCGAGTCCCCGAGGCGTGGTTCAACGTGGCGCCGCACCTGCCGGCACCGCTCGACCCGCCGTTGCACCCGGCCACCCGCCAACCCGTCGGCCCCGACGACCTCGCGCCCCTGTTCCCGATGGCACTGATCGGCCAGGAGGTCTCGGCCGAGCCGTGGATCGACGTGCCCGGTCCGGTCCTCGACATCCTGCGGCTGTGGCGGCCGACCCCGCTCGTCCGCGCTCGCCGGCTCGAGGAGTCGCTCGGCACGCCGGCGCGCATCTACTACAAGGACGAATCGGTCTCGCCGGCCGGCTCGCACAAGCCGAACACCGCGGTGCCCCAGGCGTACTTCAACAAGGCCGAGGGGATCAACCGGCTGACGACCGAGACCGGGGCCGGCCAGTGGGGGAGCGCGCTGTGTTTCGCCACCGCGCTCTTCGGCCAGGAGTGCAAGGTCTACATGGTCCGCGCGTCGTACAACCAGAAGCCCTACCGGCGGGTGATGATGGAGACCTGGGGCGGCTCGGTCGTCCCCTCACCGGTCGCCGACCCCGAGCACCCCGGCTCGCTCGGGACTGCGATCTCCGACGCGGTCGCCGACGCGGCGTCCCGGGAGGACTCCCACTACTCGCTCGGCTCGGTGCTCAACCACGTGCTCCTGCATCAGACCGTGATCGGCCTCGAGGCGAAGGAACAGCTGGCGCTGGCGGGCGAGTCGCTCCCCGACATCGTGATCGGCTGCTGCGGCGGGGGCTCCAACCTCGGCGGGATCTCGCTCCCGTTCGTCCCCGACCAATCGGTCGAGCTGCTCGCCGTCGAGCCCTCCTCGTGTCCGACCCTCACCGAGGGGCGCTTCGAATACGACTTCGGGGACACCGCCGGGATGACCCCGCTCCTCTCCATGTACACGCTCGGGCACGAGTTCGTCCCTCCGCCGATCCACGCCGGCGGCCTCCGGTACCACGGCGACGCCCCGATCATCTGCAACCTGGTCAAGCACGGCCGGATGCGGGCGACCGCGTATCCCCAGGGCAAGGTGTTCGAGGCGGCGGTGCAGTTCGCCCGGACCGAGGGCCCCATCCCCGCCCCCGAGACGAGCCACGCGGTGCGCGCGGTGATCGACGAGGCACTCGCCGCCAAGGAGGAGGGGAAGGAGAAGGTCATCCTGTTCAACTACTCGGGGCACGGCCTGCTCGACCTCTCGGCCTACGACGACTTCCTCCACGGTCGGCTGACCGACGCCTGACCGCCCCACGGTCAGGGCGGCGCCCTCCGGCCTCGGTACAGTCGGCGCTCCGGGGTGAGGGGAGGCGCGGTGCCGGTCACCGACAGGTTCACACTGGACGGGAAGGTGGCCATCGTCACCGGGGCGTCGGCCGGGCTCGGCGTCGCATTCGCGGTGGCGCTCGCCGAGGCCGGCGCCGACGTGGTCCTCGGGGCCCGCCGCACCGAGGGCCTCGAAGAGACGCGGGCCGCGGTCGAGCGGGCCGGGGGGCGGGCGCTCGCAGTGGCGACCGACGTGACCTCACCCGAGCAGTGCGAGGCACTGGTGGCCGCGGCGCTCGAGGCGTTCGGGCGGGTCGACGTGCTCGTCAACAACGCCGGGATCGGCTCGGCCGTGCCGGCCACCCGGGAACCGCCCGAGGAGTTCCGCCGGGTGGTCGAGGTGAACCTCTACGGCTCGTACTGGATGGCTCAGGCCTGTGCGCGGGTGATGGTTCCGGGGTCCTCGATCGTCAACATCGGCAGCGTGCTCGGCTCGACCACGGCCGACCTGCCCCAGGCCGCCTATTCGGCGTCCAAGGCTGCGATCATCGGGCTCACCCGCGACCTCGCCCAACAGTGGACCGGCAGAAAGGGCATCCGGGTGAACGCGGTGGCGCCGGGGTTCTTCCCGACCGAGATGACGGACCAGTACCTGCCCGGCTACCTCGAGCACATGCTGGAGCGGGTGCCGATCGGCCGGACCGGCGAGCTCGAGGAGTGCGCCGCGGCCGTGGTCTTTCTCGCCAGTGACGCCGCCTCCTACATCACCGGCGTCCTCCTGCCCGTCGACGGCGGCCTGCTGGTCACCTGAGCCCCGGCCGGGGGGGCCGTCGCCGCCACCTGCCAAGATGGGGCGTGCTCTTCTCCATCGAGAACAAGACGGCCCTCGTCACCGGCGGATCGCGCGGGATCGGCAAGATGATCGCCACGGGCTTCGTCGAAGCGGGAGCGAAGGTCTACATCGCCGCCCGGAAGCACGCCCAGAGCGAGGAGACCGCCGCCGAGCTGTCCAAGATCGGGGAGTGCATCGCCTTGGCGGCCGACCTCTCGAGCGAGGAGGGCTGCCGCGCCCTGGCCGAACAGGTCGCGGCCGAGGAGGACAAGCTCGACATCCTGGTCAACAACGCCGGGGCGACCTGGGCCATGCCCTTGGAGGAGTTCAACGAGGCGGCCTGGGAGCGGGCGCTCTCGGTGAACGTGAAGGGTGTCTTCTACATGACCCGCTTCCTGCTCCCGCTGCTCCGGGCGGCGGCGACAACGGAGGACCCCGCCCGGGTGATCAACGTCGGCTCGATCGACGGCCTCCGGCCGCCCCGGCTGGAGACGTACTCGTACTCCGCCTCCAAGGCGGCGGTGCACATGCTGACGCGGCACCTGGCCGGCAAGCTCTCCCCGACGATCACGGTGAACGCGATCGCGCCCGGCCCGTTCGAGTCCAAGATGATGGCCGAGACCCTGCGGACCTTCGGCGAGCAGATCGCGGCCTCCGCGCCGATGCGCCGGATCGGCCGCCCCGACGACATGGCGGGCACCGCCATCTTCCTCGCCTCGAGGGCTGCGTCCTACATCACCGGCGTCATCCTGCCGGTCGATGGGGGCATCTCGACCCTCTGATGCGGGCGGCGCCGACAACCAACATGACGCGCGCACGGCGCCCGTCGCGACCCCTCTGCGAGGTGCGCGGGGCCGGATCGCCATGATGTCCAAGGGGGTCACCCGCTTCGAGCAGAAGCTGCGCGAGGAGGACCTCGGGGCGGCCCGTCCGGCCCGGGTGGCCATCCGGCGGGTGCGGGCCCAGCTCGCCCTGGCCTCCGGCCAGTTCGACCCGGACTGGGTGTGGCTGCTGCGCCGCGAGCTGCGCTCCGTCGAGCAGTCGATCGGCGACGTTGCCGATGTCGACGCGCTCGCGTGCTGGGTGGGACGCCAGGCGGTGGACGACCGAGACGAGAAGGCCCGCGCCGAGCTCGTGGCCGAGCTGGCCCGGGAGCGTTCCCGGGCCCACCGCCGGCTCGTCGCCCTCTACGACTCGGCCCGCTACGAGCGCATGGTGCGGGACCTGTCCCGGCACTGCGCGGCGCCCGACGACCTCGCCAAGGTGCTGAAGAAGGAGTGGCGGTCGTTGAAGGCGGTCGTCGCGGCCGTCGGTGACGAGCCCGGGGACCAGGACCTCCACCGGCTGGCCACCCGGGTCGACCGGGTCCGCCACGGGGCCGAGCTGGCCAAGGAGGGGGTGGCGTGGGCCGACGCGCTGGGCGAGGTGCGCGAGGCCCTCGACGCCTTGCAGGAGGCCTCGCTCGCCCAGGGGTGGCTCCGGCACGCGGCCGGGACCCCGACGGTGAGCTGGGATCTCGTGTCCGGCCAGCTGCTCGAGCGCGCCCGGGCCGCCGAGGTCGCGTGGTGGCAGGTCTGGGCCGAGCGCTACGAGCGGGCCCGGGCCAAGGACCTGCGGGCCTGGCTGCGCTCTTGACCCCCTGACCTACGCTCGACCGGTGCGCGTGGTCGACGTGGTGGTGGTCGGGCTCGGCCCGGGCGGCGAGGACGCGGCGGGCCGGCTGGCCGAGGCCGGCCTCGAGGTGGTCGGGATCGACGCCGAGTTGGTGGGCGGCGAGTGCCCCTACTGGGGCTGCGTCCCGTCCAAGATGATGATCCGGGCCGCCAACCTCCTCACCGAGGCGAGGCGGGTCGACGGCATGGCCGGCCACGCCGAGGTGACCCCGGACTTCGCCCCGGTGGCCCGCCGGATCCGGGAGGAGGCCACCGACACCTGGGACGACACCGTCGCGGTGGAGCGGCTCACCAAGAAGGGCGTCACCTTCGTGCGCGGGTGGGGTCGGCTCACCGGGCCGCATCGGGTCGAGGTCGGCGGCGAGACCTTCGAGGCCGGCCGGGCGATCCTGCTCAACCCCGGCACCCGCGCCTGGGCCCCGCCGATCGAGGGGCTCGCCGGCACCCCCTACTGGTCCAACCGCGAGGCGATCGAGACCGAGACGGTGCCGGCGAGCCTGGTGGTGATCGGCGGCGGGGCGATCGGCCTCGAGCTCGGCCAGGTGTTCCTGCGCTTCGGCTCAGCGGTGACCACGCTCGAGACCGCGCCCCGCCTGTTGGCCCTCGAGGAGCCGGAGGCCTCCGAGCTCGTCACGACCGCGCTCAGCGACGAGGGGATGACCGTGCACACCGGAGCCACGATCACCTCGGTCCGCCACGACGGCGAGGGCTTCGCGGTCGCCGTGGACGGCGTCGGGTCGGTGACCACCGATCGGCTCCTCGTCGCGACGGGCCGACGCCCCGACCTCGCCGGTCTTGGGGTCGGGGCGATCGGCCTCGACGACTCGGGTCGGTCCATCCCGGTCGACTCGAGGATGCGGGCCGCCGAGGGGGTGTGGGCGATCGGGGACGTCACCGGGGTGGGCGCGTTCACCCACGTCTCGATGTACCAGGCCGCCATCGCGGTCGACGACATCCTCGGCCGCCCGGGCCCGGCGGCCGACTACCGGGCCCTGCCCCGGGTGACCTTCACCGATCCCGAGGTCGGATCGGTCGGGCTGACCGAGGCGAAGGCCCGCCAGGAGCACGGCGCGGTGGCCGTCGGGGTGGCCGACCTGTCGAAGTCGTCGCGGGGCTGGATCCACAAGGCCGGCAACGCCGGGCTCATCAAGCTGGTGGCCGACGCGGAGGCAGGGGTGCTGCTCGGCGCGACGTCCGCCGGCCCGGCGGGGGGCGAGGTGCTCTCGATGCTGGCGCTCGCCGTCCACGCCCGGGTGCCGGTCGAGTCGCTCCGGAGCATGATCTACGCCTACCCCACCTTCCACCGCGGGGTGCTCGACGCCCTACGGGCGCTGGCAGAACAGATGCCAGCCGGCCCCGCCCCAGGCGCATAGCGCGAGGGCCCGGCCGAGCCAGGACCGGGCGAACCAGCGGAGCGCCGCGATCGGCCCGGGCAGCTCGCGGCCCACCGACGACACCGTGCCCCAGAGCAGGGCCGCGGCGCCGAGCACGACCCAGACCACCGCGCCGGCGCTCACGCGCGCCCCCGCGACCGCCGCCAGCCGAGCGCCAGGGTGGCGCCCAGCGCGAGCCACAGCGCGAAGAGGCCGGCCCGCCCGGCCCGGCTCGAGGTGACGTGCCCGAAGATCGAGCTGAGGGTGGGCAGGTCGTGGGCCTGGTGGACGAAGCTGTTCAGGTCCCAGCCGACGACGGCTGCCACGACGAGCACCCAGAGCGCGGCCCCGAGGGTGCCGGCCCGGTCCTCGGCGAGGTGGCGGCGCAGCGGGAACGGGCCGCGCGCCCAGCGGCCGACCGGCTCGGGCTGGCGGCCCGCACCGGCGAGGACGGTCGCGAGCAGCGTCGCGCCGATGACCGCGAGCACGCTCCAATGGGCCGCGGTCTGGTCCTGGTGGAGCCCGCCCTCCCACCAACAGAAGGCGACCGCGCCGGCGAGCAGCCCCACGCCCAATGCCCTGCTCATGGGGCCGAGAGTAGGGTGTGGGGAGCAAGAAAAGAGGTTGGCGTGACGATCGTGCAAACCGACACGGACCGGGTCGACGGCCTGGTCGACCAGCTGCTGGCCGACCTCCCGCCGAAGGAGACGGATCCCGTCGCCTTCCTCGGGGAGCAGTTCGACCGGGGGCTCGCCTGGGTGCACTTCCCCGAGGGCGAGGGCGGCCTCGGCCTGTCGCCCGCCGCGCAGACCCGGGCGGGCGCCCGGCTGCAGGAGGCCGGGGCGCCGGCGGCGGCCATGCGCAACGTCATCGGCTACGGCATGGTGGCCCCGACCATCGTCACCCACGGCACCCCCGAGCAGAAGGCCCGCTACCTGCGCCCGCTCTTCACCGGTGAGGAGGTCTGGTGCCAGCTGTTCAGCGAGCCCGGCTCGGGCTCCGACGTGGCCGGCCTCTCCACCCGGGCGGTGCGCGACGGCGACGAGTGGGTGGTGAACGGCCAGAAGGTCTGGACGACCGTGGCCCATCTGGCCTCCAAGGGCCTGCTGCTCGCCCGCACCAACCCCGAGGTGCCCAAGCACCAGGGGATCACCTGCTTCCTCGTCGACATGCACGGCCCCGGGGTCGACGTCCGGCCGCTGCACCAGATCACCGGCGAGGCCGAGTTCAACGAGGTGTTCTTCGAGGACGCCCGGGTGCCCGACGGCGACCGGCTCGGGGGCGAGGGGGAGGGCTGGCGCACCGCCATCACCACGCTGATGAACGAGCGGGTCTCGATCGGCGGCGGGGTGTCGCGCCGGGGCACCGGCCCGATCGACATCGCCGTCCGCCTCTACAAGGAGCGCTGGGGTGACAACCCCTCGCCGCACGCCCGCGCCCTGCGGGACCGCCTCATGCAGCTGTGGGTGGCGAGCGAGGCGACCCGCCTCACCAACATGCGGGCGGCCGACCTGCGCCGCAAGGGCACGCCCGGCCCCGAGGGCTCGGTGGCCAAGCTGGCCTTCGCCGAGCAGAACAAGTTGATCTCCAGCTTCTCGGTCGACCTGCTCGGGCCCGAGGGCATGCTGCACTCGAACGACTATCCGAAGATCCGCCCCTCGGGCGTCGGGATGGGCGGCCTCGACGTGCACAAGCAGTTCCTGCGCACCCGGGCGAACTCGATCGAGGGCGGGACCTCCGAGGTCATGAAGAACATCCTGGGCGAGCGCGTCCTCGGGCTCCCGGGCGACGTCCGGGCCGACAAGGACATCGCCTGGAAGGACGTGCCCCGGAGCTAGGGGGAGCGAACCGCGCCGGCCAGCTGCCCGCAGGCCGCCGCGATCTCTTGTCCCCGGGTGACTCGCACCGTCGCGCGGACGCCGCGGGCGGTGAGCAGCGCCCGGAAGGCGGCGGCCCGGGGCTTGCCCGGGGCCCGGTAGCCGGGCGTCTCGTTGAGCGGGATGAGGTTCACGTGCGCGCCGAGCGGCCGCGCGAACGCGGCGAGCTCGTCGGCGTCGCCGGTCGCGTCGTTCACCCCGCCGATCACCGCCCACTCGAGCGAGAGGCGCCGCCCGGTCGCCGCGACGTAGTCGGCGCACGCCTCGGCCAGCGCGCCGAGCGGATAGCGCTTGTTGATGGGCACGAGCTCGTCGCGCCGCGCGTCGTTGGCGGCGTGCAGCGAGACGGCCAGGTTGACCGGGAGGCCCTCGGCGGCGAGCCGCCGGATCCCCGGCACGATGCCGACCGTCGAGACGGTGAGCCGGCGCGCCGACAGTCCGATCTCGTCATGGAGCCGGTGCAGGGCCGCCAGGGTGTGGTCGTAGTTGGCCAGCGGCTCGCCCATCCCCATGAAGACCACGTGGGTGACCGGGCGCTCCCGCATCGCCCAGACCACCTGCTCGACGATCTCACCGCTCGACAGGTGCCGGGTGAACCCGCCCTGGCCGGTCGCGCAGAACGGGCAGGCCATCGCACAGCCGGCCTGGGTGGAGACGCACACCGTGACCCGGCCGGGATAGGCCATGAGCACCGTCTCGATCCGCGCCCCTTTGGCCGCCTCGAAGGCCCACTTGACCGTCTCGCCCCGGTCGGCGAGGCGGACCTCGACCGGGGTGAGCCCCGGGCCGAGCGGGTCGGCCAGGCGGGCCCGCAGCGCCTTCGGCAGCTCGGTCATCTCGGCCGGCCACGCCGCCCGGCGGTGGAGCGCCGTCCAGACCTGCTCGACCCGGTAGGGGGGCTGATCGGCGAGCAGCGCGGCGACCTCGGCGCGGTCGAGGTCGAAGGGCGAGCTCACCGCGGCGGCTCGCGGCGCGCCCGCAGGTGCAGGAACAGCGGCACGCGGTGCCACTTGTCGTCGGGGTCCGGCTCGCCGACCTCGCGGATCCGCTCGATGACGAACCCGGAGTCGGCCAGGGCGTCGACGTAGTCCTGGAGCGGGCGGTGCTCGTAGCTGAAGGTCATGGTGAGCCCGTCGCGCTCGACGAAGTCGTCGAAGCGCTGTCGTTCGTACCAGGAGCCCTCGATGACGAAGGGCCGGGCGGCGTCGACCTCGGCCGGGAGGAAGCGGCCGGCGGTGTTGAGCGGCTGGGTCATCGCCACGACGAGGGTGCCGCCCGGCCGGAGCACCCGGGCCGCCTCGGCGACCGCCTCTTCCCACGCGTCCACGTCCTGGAGGCTCATGAACGACACCGCGCAGTCGGCCGACCGGGAGCACAGCGGCATCGCCGCCGCGTCCGCCACCACCGCCGGACCACCCCGCTGCGGATGGGCCAGGGCGGCCGCCACCATCGTGGGCGAGCCGTCGAGCCCGACGACCCGGTGCCCGAGGGCGGTGAGGTCCCGGGCGACGCGACCCTCACCGCAGCCGAGGTCGAGGGTCAACCGGCCGGGCGGAGGCACGAGCGGCAGGAACAGGTCGCGGTGCCAGCGGTCGTAGCTGTCATGGCCGGGCGTGCGGGCCCACGCGATCCACTCGGGCGCGTGGGGGTCCCAGGCCGCTCGGAGCATCCGATCATTGTGGCCGACCGATTGTGGCCGACCGACCCGGCCCCTTCGGCGGCTCAGGCGCGGACGGTCGCCTCGATCGCCCGGGGCCTGGCGTTGTCGAAGAAGAGCTCGATCTGCTCGGGATCGAGCGGCCGGGCGAGCAGGAACCCCTGGCCGTGCCGGCAGTGCTCGATCTCGAGGGCGCGCAGCTCGGAGCGGTCCTCGATCCCCTCGGCCACGGTGTCGAGGCCGAGGGCGCGGGCGAGCTCGAGCATCGTCCGCACGAGGGCCATCCCGCCGGCCGAGGTCGTCATGGCGGCGACGAACGACTGGTCGATCTTCAAGATGTCGACCGGGAACTGGCGCAGATAGGCGAGGGACGAGTAGCCGGTCCCGAAGTCGTCGATGGCGAGGCTGATGCCGAGGGCCTTCAGGTTGCCCAGCCGCCGAACGGTGCCGTGGGCGTCGCGCATGAGGGCGCTCTCGGTGATCTCGATGGTGAGCCGGTCCGGCTCGAGGCCGCTCGCCCGCAGGGCCTCGTCCACGTCGCGGGAGAACTGCTCGGACTCGAGCTGGATGGCCGAGGCGTTCACCGAGATCCCGATGGGGAGGCCCCGCAGCTCCCACTGCTTGGCCTGCTGGCAGGCGAGTCGCAGGACCTCGCGGCCGACCTCCGCGATCATCCCGGTCTCCTCGAGGACGGGGATGAACTCGAGTGGCGGGACGACCCCGCGCACCGGGTGGCGCCACCGAAGGAGCGCCTCGACCGAGGTGGGGCAGGTGTCGGCCAGGCGGAACACCGGCTGGTAGGCGAGGAAGAACTGGTCCTCCTCGATGGCCGTCCGCAGCTCCCCGGTCATCGCCAGCCGGGAGCGGGCGGCCGTGTGCATGGCCGGCTCGAACACGGTGAACCGGCGCCTCCCGGCCCCCTTGGCCTCGTTGAGGGCGGTGTCGGCGTCGCGCAGCAGGTCCTCGGCGGAACGGCCGTGGCCGATGGCGACCCCGATGCAGCCGGTGATGCGCACGTACGCGCCCTCGCCGACGCCCGAACCGAGCTCGAAGGGGGCGGACAGCTCTGTGAGCAGGCGCTCGGCCAGCACCTCGACGCCGCGCCCGAGGGACGGGCCGACCGCCACGATCACGAACTCGTCACCGGCCAGCCGGCCGAGCGAGTCGGCCGGGCCGATCGCGCCGAGGAGGCGCTCGGCCACCGCCTCGAGGACCGCGTCACCGACCCGGTGCCCGTAGGTGTCGTTGACCGCGTTGAACCCGTCGAGGTCGATCAAGAACGCGGCGACCGGGGCGTCGTCGTGCTCGGCCCGCTCGAGCATGCTGGTCGCGATGTCGAGGACGAGCTCACGGTTGGGCAGCCCGGTGAGCGTGTCGTGCAGCGCCCGGTGGTGCAGCTCGGCGTTCTTGTGCTCGATCGATTCGAAGGCCTTCCGGCGCGACCGGAACAACGAGACGATGAGGCACACCAGGAGCACGATGACCAGCAGGTCGGCCAGCACCCCGATGCCCTGCACGGTCGCCGAGGCATTGGTCGGCACCACCGAGATGACCCCGGTCCAGCGGCGGTCGGCGCTCAGCGAGACCACCCGGCGGGCGGCACCGGTCAGTCGTGGCCCGGCGGTGGCCACCCGGAACGACCCGCCCTGGTCGCGGTAGTAGAGCGAGATGGAGAGCCCGCTCGTCCGAGCGACCACCGGGCCCAAGACCGGCAGGGGCGAGAACAGCCCGTCGGCCCATCCGAGGAGCGCCGCGTTGCGCTCGGAGGCGGTGCGGGTCGGTGCGCCGGGGGCGTAGATCGGCACGATCAGATCGAACAGGTGGTTCTGAAGCGACGAGTCGCTGCTCATCAGGGCCTCGGGGAGGAGGGAGACGGCGGCCTGCCCGCGCGAGGCCGCGAAGCCGAGGGCGGCCGCGTTCTGGCTGGTGCAGTAGTCCGACTGCCCGGTGAGCTCCTGGGACAGCTCGAGGATGCCCGCCTTCGACAGGTTGTCGATCCCGTTGGCGCTGCCGACCGCATCTCGGATCAGGCAGTAGTAGGGGCGCGGTCCCGCGGTGGCGACGACGTCGGCGGTGGTAGAGGCGCCGAGCGGCGGATCCGCGGCCACGGCGGCTCGGAAGGCCGGCAGGGCGGCGGCCGACACCTTCTCGACGTAAGCGAGCCCGACCATGCCCGAGTCGTTGGTGGC
>Ga0116217_10000255_pt1 | contig 60703 bp, 56 predicted proteins | sample Sb_taG_6_FD_89697 | JGI IMG/M metagenome (GOLD analysis project Ga0116217, IMG submission 89697) | Peat soil microbial communities from Weissenstadt, Germany - Sb_50d_4_PS metaG | ecosystem: Environmental > Terrestrial > Soil > Wetlands > Peat | place: Germany: Weissenstadt | collected 2010-09-21
CCACGCTCGACACGGTGGCCCGACCAAGATGGTTGTCGGGGATCAAGAACGCGTCGGCAACCGGGGCGAGGACACCCACCTGGTGGCGCACCCGGGTCAGGTCAGGTTTGGTCGCGGGCTCGATCTCCGCGACAACCTGAAACGGCCCAGTTGCCATGACCAACCGTATCTGCGCCCCTGTGCACACTCGTGTCCGACCGATCGCGTGCGAGCCTCACCGGCGGTCGATCGCCGAGCTCGCGAGACGGGCGGGCTGCCCCAGTCGCCGGGGCCTCTCTACACTGAGAGCGTTCGCTCACGTGTGGATCTCCGACGACGGGTCGCCCTCGCGCCACGAGCACGCGCCGTCGGGCGGGTGCCCGTGAGCCCGCACGGTCCCCGCCGACCCGCCGGGACGCCGAGGAAGGCCCGGCGATGAGCGCCAGGACCTCGGGACGGTTCGAGGACGATGTCGTCATCTCGGGACTGGGGCAATCGGCGGTGGGCCGACGCCTCGGCCGGTCGCCACTGAGCCTGACCCTGGACGCGATCGTCGAGGCGATCGCCGACGCCGGGCTGTCGTTCGGCGACATCGACGGCGTGGTGGCCTACCCGGGCGGCGGAACCTCGCTCGGCCCCGGCTTCGCCGGACCGCCGATTGCCGAGGTCTACGACGCCCTCGGCATCGAGCCGGCGTTCCTCCTCGGTGCCTTCGAGGGCCCCGCGCAGCTCGGGCCGATCGTGAACGGCGGCCTGGCCATCAGCGGAGGCCTCGCCCGCCACATCGTCGTCTACCGCACCGTGACCGAGGGCTCCGCCCGGCGGGCGATCCGCGACGGCGCGTCGACCGATCCGGTGCCGCCGCCGGAGTGGTTCACCGCCCACGGCGGGGGTCCGGCGGCCATCGGTTTCGCCCTCCTCGCTCGTCGCCACTTCCACGAGTTCGGCACGACGCGCGAACAGCTCGCCCAGATCGCCCTGACGGCACGCGCGCACGCCCGGCTCAACCCCAAGGCGGTGCTGCGTGACCCCATGAGCCTCGAGGACTACCTCGGGAGCCGCATGATCTCGGACCCGTTGTGCCTCTTCGACTGCGACGTGCACTGTGACGGTTCGACGGCGATCGTGCTCTCCCACGCGCGCTTCGCGCCGGACGCCCGTGACCGGGTGGTCCACCTCGACGCTGTGGGAACCGCGCCCCCGGTCCGATCACCGCTCACCCAGCACCTCGGTCTTGCGCCTGGGCAGCGGGCGGCCGACAGCCTGTGGCGACGAACGGACTTCACCCCGAAGGACGTCGACGTCGCGGGCGTCTACGACGGGTTCAGCATTCTGACCCTGCTGTGGCTCGAAGCTCTCGGGTTCTGCGGCGCCGGCGAGAGCGGCGACTTCGTCGCCGGGGGCACCCGCATCACGCTGGGCGGCGAGCTCCCGATCAACACCAACGGCGGCCAGCTCTCGGGCGGTCGACTGCACGGCCTGGGTTTCGTGCACGAGATGTGCCTGCAGTTGCGGGATCGGGCCGCTGACCGTCAGGTTCCCGGCGCCCGCGTCGCGGTGGTGGCCGTCGGGGCCTCGCCGTATGTCGGCTGCCTGCTCCTGCGGGCGGGGGAGGGGTGAGCCCCGGCCTCAGCGCCCCCCACGTCATGGCGTTCGCCTACCGGCGCGGGGTCGGAGGCGCCGAGTCGCGTTTCCTCTCCGGCTTGCGGGCGGGCGTGATCCGGGGAACCCGGGCCGCCGACGGACGTGTGCTCGTCCCTCCGCTCGATCACGATCCGGCGACGGGCGCACCGCTGGGTGACTGGGTCACGGTGGCCGACCTCGGCGTGGTCCGCTCGTGGACCTGGGTCACCGAGCCGGGTCGCGGGCAGCCGCTCGATCGTCCGTTCGCGTTCGCGCTGGTGCGGCTCGATGGGGCCGACACCGCCCTGCTGCACGTCGTCGACGTGCCCGACGAGGGATCGATGGCGACCGGCATGCGGGTGCGAGCGGACTGGCGGCTGGAGCGAGTCGGAAGCATCACGGACATCCGGGCGTTCGTGCCGGCCGGCAGCGGGGACGCCGCGACGATCCCTCCCGCGCACCACGACGACGCCGGTGCGCTCGAGGTCCACTCCGCGCACGAGGTGGCGTATCGCTACGAGCCGGGCGTCGTCGCCTCCCGGTTCTTCGAGTCGCTCCGGCGACGCCGGATCCTGGGCGGCCGCTGCGAGCCGTGCGGTCACACCTATGTGCCGCCGCGGCCTCGGTGCCCGGTGTGCGCGACCGGGCCGATGACCGAGGTGCCGGTGCCCGACCGCGGTCAGGTGAGCACGTACACCGTGGTGCACGTGCCCAGTCCCGAGGGACCGGTGGACCTCCCGTACGTCGCGGCCTGGATCCGCCTCGACGGTGTCGACGTCGCCTTCCCCCACCTGCTCGGCGAGGTGGCGCCCGAGGCGGCCGCCGTCGGCCAGCACGTCGAGGCGGTCTGGGTGCCCGACGACGAGCTGGCCCCGAGCTGGGAGAGCATCCGCTATTTCCGACCGAGCGACCGCCCCGATCCGGGGACGACCCGACAGCCATGAGCCGGGTGGCCGTCGTCGGCTGGGCGAGCACGGCCGCCCTCGAACCCGACGGGCGCAACGAGGCCGAGCTGCTCGGCCCGGTCGTCGACCAGGCCCTCGGGATGGCCGGTCTCTCGGGCGCCGAGGTGGACGTGGTGTGCTCGGCCGGCTCCGAGTTCCTGAACGGGGTGGTGGGGACGGTCATGGGCGCGTTCGACGCGCTGCCCGGTTGGCCGCCCCGGACCCACTCCCACCTCGAGGCCGACGGCGCGTTCGCCCTCTACGAGGCCTGGATCCGCCTCATGGCCGGCGAGGGCGGCGTGGCGCTCGCCTGTGCCTTCGGGCGGCCGTCGGCGGCCGACCCGGCCGGCGTCCTCGCCCTCCAGCAGGACCCCTACCTGGTCGGGCCGCTCGGCACCGGCCCCCGGCACCTCGCGGCGCTGCAGGCCCGGGCCATGATCGACACCGGTCGGTGCACCGAGCGCGACCTCGCGGAGATCGCCGCGGCCCGGCGAGGACTCGACGTCGCGGCGCTGTTGGCGATGCCCCACGTGGCCTCGCCGCTGCGCGAGTCGGACTGCTCTGCGGTGTGCGCGGGGGCGGCCGCAGTGGTGCTGGCCACGGAGGATCGGGTGCCCATCTCGTGCGAGCGACCGGCCTGGATCGTCGGCATCGACCAGCGGATGGAGAGCGCCCGGATCGGCCAGCGTGACCTCACCGTTTCGACCTCGACCCGCCTGGCCGCCGACCGGCTCGGGCTGCCGGGCTCGTCGATCGACGTGCTCGAGGTCCACGCGCCGTTCAGCCACCAGGAGCTGCTGGTCATCGACGCGCTCGGTGCGGGACGGGTGGGATCGCTCAACCCGTCGGGCGGGGTGCTGCCCGCCGACCCGCTCATGGCCTCGGGGCTGGTCCGCATCGGGGCGGCGGCGGACGCGCTCCTGCGTGGCGGCGCGCACCGTGCCGTCGGCCACGCGACCAACGGTGCCTGCCTCCAGCACAACCTCCTGTGTCTCCTGGAGGGCGCGTGACGCCGGAGCGGTGCGCCGTCGTCGGCATCGGCCAGACCCATCACGCCTCGGCCGGGCGCGACGTGACGCTCGGCGGCCTGGTCCGGGAGGCGGCCGAGCGGGCGCTGCTCGACGCGGAGCTGGGGTGGCACGAGATCGACGCGCTGGTGCTCGGCAAGGGCCCCGACTTCATGGAGGGCGTGATGTCGCCCGAGCTGCTCCTCGCCGAGGCGCTCGGCGCCGTCGGCAAGCCGGTCCTCCGCGCCTACACCTCCGGGAACGCGGGCGGGGTGGCGGCGAGCACGGGGGTGGCGCTGATCGCGGCCGGCCAGTTCTCCCGGGTGCTCGTCGTCGCGTTCGAGAAGCAGTCCGAGGCGAGCGGGCCGGGGTCGACCCTCCAGCGCCTGCCGTTCGAGGCGGGCTGGCAGGGCGGCACCGGCAGCCTGTTCGGCGCGGTGTGCCGGGAGTACATCCACCGGTCCGGGGCGCCGCCCGAGGTCGGGGATCTCGCCGCCCTGAAGGACCGCCGAAACGCCCTCCTGAACCCGTATGCGCAGGTGAGAAGGCCGGACATCACACTCGAGGAGATCGCGGCGTCGCGCCCGCTGTGGGACCCGATCAGGCTGCTCCACTCGTCCCCGTCCTCGGACGGGGCGTGCGCGGTCGTGCTCGCCGACGAACCGAGCGCGGCCCGATCGGCAAGGCCGGTGTGGGTGCAGGGCAGCGCGGTCCGCACCGAGCCGTACCTCTCGGCCGAGCACGACAACGTGGACCCGAGGGCGGGGGCCGAGTGCGCCGCCAGCGTCTACCGCCAGGCCGGGATCACCGACCCGCGGCACGAGCTCGACGTGGCCGAGCTGTTCGTCCCCTACAGCTGGTTCGAACCGATGGTGCTCGAGAACGTGGGACTCGCCGACCGGGACGGCGGGGGGTGGCGCAGCGTCGTGGCGGGGGCGACGGCGATCGACGGAGCCCTGCCGGTGAACCCGTCGGGGGGTCTTCTCGGCGCCAACCCGATCGGGGCGGCCGGGCTCATCCGGTTCGCCGAGGCGGCGCTGCAGGTGCGTGGGGACGCCGGCGACCACCAGGTCGACGGGGTGCGCCGCGCCCTCGGCCATGCGGCCGGCGGCTACTCGAACTGCTTCGCCATGTGGGTGGTCGGCGCGGCGCGGCCGTAGCGGGTCAGCGGGGGCGGGCCCCGGCGCCTGACCGGGCGTCCCAGGTCCGGGCGTTCAGCGGGTCGACCCGGAGCGCGGGCTTCCGGATGCGTTTCATCGCCTCGGTGCGCTCCGGGTCGGCGACGAACTCGATGTAGCGGGGCACCATGAAGGCGGGCATGCGCTCGACCAGGAACCGGTGGAGGTCGTCCGGGGCGAGCTCGTGGCCGTCCAGGAGCACCACGCAGACCTTCACCTCGTCCTCGCCCTCGGGGGAGGGCACTGCGATCGCGGCGGTCTCCGAGACGGCCGGATGCTCGTTGACGTAGGCCTCGACCTCGACAGAGGAGATGTTCTCGCCGCGACGCCGCATCGAGTCGGTGATCCGGTCGACGAACTCGTACCGGCCGCGCTCGTCCCGGACCACGCCGTCGCCGGTGTGGAACCAGCCGTTGCGCCACGCGTCGGCGGTCCGCTCGGGCATCCCGAAGTACCCGACCATCATCCGCCAGGGCTCGGTCGTGCGCACGACGAGCTCGCCGACCACGCCGGCCGGCACCTCGTAGTCGTGCTCGTCCACCGCCCGCACCTCGTAGCCGGGGGTGACCCACTTCGCGCTGGAGCGCGGGTCGGCCGACACGTCGGGGCCGGCGTAGAGGGCCGTGCCCGTCTCGGTGTTCCCGTACTGGGTGCGCATCGCGATCCCAAAACGCGCCTTGAACTCGTCGATCCGGGGCACCACCGGCGCGCCGGCGACCCAGCGGAGCGGGTTGTCGAGGTCGTCGGGACGGGGCGGCTGGTCGAGCAGCCAGTTCATCATCGCGGGGATCATCGCGGTGACCGTGCAGCCGTAGGCGCGGACGTCGTCCCAGAAGTCCTGGGTCCGGAAGGCGTCGCGCAGCACCACCTGGCCGCCCGGGAAGCCGAACCAGGCGAGCGGCAGGAGCCCCGACATGTGGAACACCGGGAACGGGCAGTAGTGGACGTCGTCGGGCCCCATGTCGATCCAGGTCTCGTTGGGCCAGAACCGGCCCCAGGGCACGAGGACCCCCTTCGACGCCCCGGTCGTGCCGGAGGTGTAGCTGATGCAGGCCAGCTCGTGACGCTCCGGGACGGCGAGGCCGTCGTCCGGCTCGGCCGCCTCGAGGAGCTCGGCCCCGGTGACGAGCGGCAGCGGGAACGAGCCGGGGAGCTCCGAGTCGGTCGCGTCGGGGACGATCACCCGCTCGAGCCGGGGCACCTCGGCGGCCACCTCGGCCACCCGGTCCAGGAACTCGAGCGCGCACACCATCGATCTCGCCTCGCAGTTGGCGAGCACATAGGCGAGGGACCGGCCCCGGAAGTCCGTGTTGACCCCGGTGTGGACCGCCCGGAGCCAGCTGAGACCGAGCCAGTGCTCCTCGGCAGCGATCGAGGTCCGGGCCATGGCCGGGACGTTGTCGCCGGGGTCAATCCCGGCCCGTCGGAACGCGTCCGCCCAGCGGAGGGCCGCCTGATGGAACTCCCCGTAGGTGCGGGAACCCCCGCCGACCTCGCGGAGGAAGGGCCGGTCCGGCTCCCGTTCCGCCCATGCCCGCAGCACCCCGGGCAGGGTCTCCCGGGCGTCGAACGTCGGTTCCAGGCGCTCGGCCGGCACCCGTCCACGGTAGTTCCCCACCCGCAAGCGAGCGGGTGCTCACTACCATGGGATCGGGCCCGCGACGGCGCGGAAGGGGACGACGATGACCGGCACGACCGAGCTGCGGGTGATCGACGCCGACACCCACCTCACCGAGCCGGTCGACCTCTGGACGGCCCGGATCCCGGCCCGGTTCCGGGACGCCGCGCCGATGGTCCGCTTCGACGAAGCCAGCGGATCGTGGCGGTGGGTCATCGGGGACCGCTGGTGCAGCATGGTCGGCAACTACTCCATGGCCGGCTGGAAGGAGTTCCCCCCTTCGTGCCCCCCGACCCTGGCCGACGCCGATCCGGCCTGCTACGACGCTCGGGCCCGGGTGGCGCACATGGATGCGCAGGGGATCTACGCCCAGGTGCTCTACCCCAACGTCATCGCGTTCGAGGGCCATGCCTTCATGGCGATGGGGGACAGCGAGCTGAAGCTCGCCTGCGTGCGCACCTACAACGACTACGTGTCGGAGTTCGCCTCGTTCGCCCCCGAACGATTCGTCGTGCTCACGACCATGCCCTTCTGGGATCTCGACGCCTCGGTCGCAGAGCTCCGCCGTTGCCACGCCATGGGCCACCGCGGCGTGCTCTGGGCGGCCACCTTCGACAAGCACGGGCTCCCCGACTTCCCCGACCGGCACTGGGACCCGGTCTACGCGGTGGCCGAGGACCTCGGCATGTCGATCAGCTTCCACGTCGGGGTGGGAAACACCGCCGAGGAGATCGAGCAGGCGATGAACCGGGAGGACTACGACCCGGCGTTCAACACCGCCCGCTCTTCGATGTCCTTCGTTGGCAACGCGAGGACGCTCGGGACCCTGCTCACGAGCGGGGTCTGTGACCGCTTCCCCCGCCTCAACTTCGTGTCGGTCGAGAGCGGGTTCGGCTACGTGCCGTTCCTCCTCGATGCCCTCGACTGGCAGTGGTTCGGCACCGGCGCCCGGGACCGCTACCCGGAACGGCTGCTGCCGAGCGAGTACTTCCGCCGGCAGGTGTACGCGATGTTCTGGTTCGAGCGCGACTCGCTGGAGCTGCTCCACAAGTACGAGGACAACGTGATGTTCGAGACCGACTTCCCGCACCCGACGAGCCTGCACCCCGGACCGGCGAGCTACTCGCCCTCCCCGGCCGAGGTCATCGCGCGCGACACCGAGATCGTGGGGGAAGCGGTGATGCGCAAGGTCCTGCAGACCAACGCGAGCCGGGTGTACCAGATCGGCTGACGACGGCCCGGGGCCGGCTCAGCCGATTGAAGACCCCGCCGCGTTCGCTCGGAGCAAGGGTCCGACCGTGATCTGCTCCCAGGCCGCGGCGTTCTCCTCGATGGCGGCCTTCGCCTCCTCGAGCCGGCTGGGCGGGTTGCTCGCGAACGTGACGGTGAACCCGTCGACGTTGTGCCGGATCTCCAGGACCTCGACCCCTTCGGACCCCGCGGTGTAGGAGTACGGGGCGAAGGCGGGGACGAAGAAGGAGTCGCCGGCCCGAAGCGTCTGGCTCCCCATGAGCACCTCGCCGGACAGCACCACGTAGAGGCAGTCGCTCTCGTGGCGGTGCCGGAACAGCGGGAAGTTGGGCTTGAAGAAGAGGTAGACGAGGGAGAACCCCCCCTCCTCGGGGGTCTGGCGGACGAGGAGGCGGCTGGCGGTCTTGGCCGCCGCGCCGAGGGTCTTCACGACCTCCCGGAGCTCGGTGTGCTCGCCGAAGTCGTTTCTCGCCCCGAAGTCGGTCTCGGTGAGGTCGGGGGCGTCGGCGGCCCGGTAGATGCGGATCCCCGAGCGCTTCGACTGCTCAACCGCCATTGGGTCCTCCAGTCGACGGGCGTCGCGCCGAGCGCACCTGGTGGTCGTGGCCTGCCCGGATCGTCGTCCTCACGGCGGCCCCTCCCGCCGGCCGGGGGCGAAGGCGAGGGGCACGGTGCGGGGCGCCCGGGTGAAGGTGGTGTGGTACTCGACCGGGAAGCGGTCGTCGAGCGCGACGTCGGGCAGCCGTCGCAGCAGCTCAGTGAGGGCGACCCGGAGGTTCATGCGCGCCAGGTTGGACCCGGCGCAGCGATGCGGGCCGGCGCCGAAGCTCAGGTGGCGGTTGCTGGCCCGACCCGGGTCGAAGGTGTCGGCGTGCGGGAACTCCGACTCGTCCCGGTTGGCGGCCGCCCAGTAGATGATGACCTTGTCGCCCCCGGCGATCCGTCGACCGCCGAGCTCGGTGTCGCGGGTGGCCGTGCGGCCGATCGCGATGAACGGCGCGTCGAGCCGGAGGAGCTCCTCGATCGCCTCTGGAGCCACCTCCTTCGAGCCGGCGAGCTGCTCCCTCGTCGAGGGCTCGGTGGACAACCGGACCATCATCATGCCGAGCGCGCCGGCGGTCGTCTCGAGGCCGCCCAGGATGAGCAGCTGGACGATGCCGACGGCCTCGTCGTGGGTGATCGGGCGGCCGTCGATGCGGGCGTCGAGCACCGCGTCGACGACGTCACCGCCTCGCCCGTCCGCCCGCCGTCCGTCCAGGAACCCGGTGATCCACTCCGACAGGCCCTTCCAGCACGCCGCGGCCTCGGGGTCGTTCGGGGTCGAGGACTTGGAGGCCAGATAGGCGACCTTCTCCACGTCGTCCTGCGGCGCCCCGAGAGCGAACTCGAAGAAGGTCCGTGCCGGCAGGGGGCGCGCGAACGACCCCATGAACTCGCAGTGGCCTTCCTCGATGAAGTCATCAATGAGGCGGGTGATGAGGGCCCGCGTGCCGTCCTCCCATTCCGCGACGGCGGCCGGGGTGAAGTACCGGTTGATCAACCGCTTGTACACGCGGTGCTCCGGCGGGTCGACCTCGACCGGGATGTTGCGGGTGGCGATCGGAGCGGGGGGCACGGTCAGGCCGTGCGCCGAGCTGAAGGTGTCCCAGTCTTGGGCGACCTTCAAGACGTCCTCGTAGTCGGTGACCACCCAGAACCCGCCGTGCTCGTCGCTTCGCGCGACCGGGCAGGTCGACCGCATGTGAGCGAGCGTGGGATAGAGGACCCCGGACAGCTCGGGCGAGAGGTGGTCGAACCGCTCCGGGACCGACGAGCCCGGGGTGGGTCCGCTAGTCGGCGACTCGACGTCCATGCGCCCCCTCCGCTCCGGCTCGGCGCGCCCAGCGCGCCCGATCGAACCAGTGTACCGGGGTGAGCGGTCGCTCACTCTGTCGGGAGACCGTGTGCGGTGCCCGGCCCTCGGCGCGATTGGGCTCGCGGGCTGATCACCACCGTGTGAGCAGCGCGGCCCCGGCCTCGATCCCGCCCACGTTGGTCACCGCGGCCACCTCCGCCCCGGCCACCTGACGGGCTCCGGCCTCGCCGCGGAGCTGGCGGACCGCCTCGGCGGTGTGTCCGAACCCGACATGGAGGCGGCCGCCCGAGAGTTGGCCGCCCCAGGTGTTGACCGGGAGCTCGCCGCCGAGGGCGATCCGTTCCCCGCCCTCCACGAAGGCGCCGGCCTCGCCGATGCCGCAGAAGCCCATCGCCTCCAGCCACCACACCGCCTCAATGGTGAAGCCGTCGTAGAGCTGGGCCACATCGACGTCGCGCGGGCCGAGATCGGTCCGGCCCCACATCGCGGCGGCCGTCGCGTGGCCGACCTTGCCCATGTCCTGCCACTGCTCCCACGACGGGCGCCCGTCGATGACCCCGGCCATCGCCTCGACCCGGACGGGCGCCCGGAGGTCGGTCGCCGTCTCGACGGCCGAGACGACGAGGGCGGTCGAACCGTCCACCGGGACGTCGCAGTCGAAAAGGCAGATCGGCGACGAGATCATGCGCGAGGCGAGGTAGTCCTCGACGCTGAGCGGGTCCCGGTAGACGGCGTCGGGGTTGAGGGCCGCATGGGCCCGCTGGGTCACCGGGATCCAGGCCAGCTGCTCGCGGGTCACGCCGAACTCGTGCATGTAGCGGGTCGCGTAGGGGGCGACCTGACAGACCGGCGACAGCGCGCCGATGGGGAGGAGCCAGGCGAGCGGTCCCTCGGCCTCGGGGTGGACCGAGCCGTAGGCGGGCCGGCCGCCGGCCCGCCGGGCCGCGCTTCCCTCCTTCACCGTGCGCCAGATCACGGCGTGGCGGGCCTGCCCGGCGGCCACGGCCAGGGCGGGGCCGTAGAAGGGGAGGCTCATCCCCTCCACCTGCCCCTGCCGCCAGGTGGTCGTGACGCCGAGCGCGTCCTGCACCTCGTAAAGGTTCCCGTTGGCGTAGCCGGGCAGGTTGGTCTTCCCGCCCCCCGGGAACATGGCCAGGCCGTCGATGTCTGCGAGGGTGAGCCCCGCATCGGCCACGGCGGCGAGGACCGCGTCGAGGGTCAGCTGGAACCCCGAGCGGGGAACCTCGCGCCCGATCGCCGACTGGCCGACCCCCGAGATGACCACTCGATCCTCGAGGCGGTCGGTGGCGGTCACGTCCCCTCGCCGGCCGCGACGAAGCTCGGGATGGCGAAGCCGCCCGGCCCCGGCTCGAACCCGATCTCGACCTCCATGTCGATGGCGACGTCCTCGGGAGCCCCCCGCAGCCGGCCCATCACCCGCACGCCGGGATGGTCGGGGAACTCGACCAGCACGATGACGTAGGGCACCTCGAGCTCGGGCAGCCAGCGCTGGTAGTTGACGGTGTAGCTGTAGACCCGGCCCCGGCCGGTGACCTCGACCGGCCGCATGGCCCGGCCGTGGCAGGACCGGCACATGCCGCGCGGGGGGAAGGACTCGGCGCCGCAGCTCTCGCAGCCCTCGACCACCAGCCGGCCCTCGGCGGCCGCCGACCAGAAGGCCTCGGTCTCCTCGGTCACCGCCGGGGGGATCCCTACCGCTCCGTCCACCCGTTCCCCCTCCTCGTCCCGCCGGGGCGGTTCCGGCCCGACTCCGGGCCCGCGGCCCTCACAGGATCGCGCCGCTGGTCTTGAGGGCGGTGATGTCGTCCCAGGACAACCCGAGCTCGAGCAGCACGGCCTCGGTGTGCTCGCCGTGCTCGGGCGCCCGGACCGGCCGCCCGGGCCGGCCATCGAACTGCACCGGCGTGGTGACGAGGGGGAGCGTCGACCCGCCGCCGATGTCCACCGGGGCGATGTACCCGTTGGCGAGCACCTGGGGGTCGTCGTGGAGCTCCCTCGGCGTCTGGACGGGCGCCCACTCGCCGGCCAGCCCGGCGAGGACACCCCGCCACTCCCCGAGCGTCCGCGTCGCGAACACACCCTCGAGCCATTCGGCGCACTCGCGGGCGTTGGCGCGGCGGGCGCCCATGTCGACGAAGCGCTCGTCGTGCGCCATCTCCTCGTGGCCGAGGACCCGGCACAGTTCCGGCCAGTGGCGGTCCGGGGTGAGCATCGACAGCGCGACGAAGCGGTCGTCGGCCGTCCGGTAGGGGAGCATGAGCGGGTTCCACACGCCGTAGCGGTCCTGCGGGCTCGTCGCCGAGGGCTCCGCGTCGAGCCCGGCGTTCACGATGTCGGGTTGGACCTGCCACATCCCCGATGCGAGGAGGGAGGCGTGGATGACGCTCGGCTCGCCGGTCCTCGCCCGCCGGTACAGGGCGGCGCTCACCGCGCCGGCGATGGTCAGGCCGCCGACCACGTCGCCGAAGGCCGGCCGGGCACCGGTCGGCCACGGGGCGCCGGGTGGGGTCAGCAGGTGCTGCATGCCGCTGCGGGCCCAGTAGGCCCCCACGTCATAGGCGCCGCTCCCACCGTCGGGGCCCTTGGCCCCGAAGGCGGTCCCGAGGACGTAGACGACGTCGGGGTTGTCCGCCCTGACGTCTTCGACCTCGATCCGGAGGTGCCGGCGGGCGGAGGGGCGGAGGTTGGTGAGAAAGACGTCGGCGGTGGCGACGATGCGGGCGAGCAGGTCCCGCCCGTCGGCCCGGGTGAGATCGATCCCAACCGAACGCTTGCCGCGGTTGGCCGACTGGAAGAAGACGTCGACACCCCGGTAGACGTTGTGGAGCCCGACCGTGACCAGGCCCCGGTAGGGGTCGCCCTCCACGGGGTGCTCGATCTTGATGACCTCGGCCCCCCACTCGGTCAGGACCGAGCCGGCCATCGGCACGAACACGTGCGACGCGACCTCCACGGCGCGGACGTCGGCGAGCGGCCCCTCCACTCGGATCCTCAGGATGCGACGAACGACGGGGGGAGGCCGATACTGCGCGGCTCGAGGAAGTTCGACAGGCCCTCGGGACCGAGCTCCCTGCCCATGCCCGACTCCTTGAAGCCGCCGAAGGGGACGATCGGGAAGGGCGGGTAGTGCCCGTTGACCGCGGCGCTGCCGGTGCGGAGCCGCCGGGCCACCCCGAGCGCGCGGCCGGGGTCCGCCGACCACACACCCCCGGCGAGTCCGTAGCTCGAGTCGTTGGCGAGTCGCAGCGCGTCGTCGTCACCGTCGTGGGGGATGAAGCACAGCACCGGGCCGAAGATCTCCTCCCGGGCGACGCGCATGTGGTTCGAGACGTCGGCGAGGATGGTCGGGGACACGTACCAGCCCTTCGGGAGATGGGCCGGGCGAGTGCCGCCGCCGGCGACCCGCGCGCCCTCCTCGACGGCCAGTGCGATGTAGCCCTCCACCCGGGCGCGCTGGCGCTCGGCCACCAGTGGCCCCACCACGGTCGCCGGATCGTGGGGATCGCCGACCGCGATCGCACCGGCCGCGACCACGGCGATCTCGACCGCCTCGTCGTAGCGAGACCGGGGGACCAGCACCCGGGTGTGGGCGCCGCACACTTGTCCGGAGAGGTGCATGCCGCCCCCGACGACCCTCGGGATGACCGAGGAGAGGTCGGCGTCGTCCAGCACGACGGCCGCCGACTTCCCGCCGAGCTCGAGCGAGACGCGCTTCATCTGGTCCCCGCAGAGGCTCATGATGCGCTTCCCGGCGGCGGTCGAGCCGGTGAAGGCGACCTTGTCGGTGCCCGGGTGGGTCACCAGGTGCTCTCCCACCTCCCGGCCGGCGGGCACGACGTTCACCACCCCGGGCGGGACGCCCGCGTCGGCGAGCGCCTCGGCCAGGATGAAGTTGCTGAGCGGGGCCTCGGGGGCCGGCTTCAGGACCACCGTGCACCCGGCGGCCAGCGCGGGGGCGGCCTTCCAGGAGGCGAGGGTGACCGGGGCATTCCAGGGGATGATCGCCGCCACGACCCCCACCGGCAGCGAGGTGACCACACTCGCCCGGTCGGCGGTGGTGACCGTCCGCTCGAACTCGAAGGTCTCGAGCAGCTGGGCGTAGTAGTCGAAGACCGGCCCGACCAACCCGGTCTGGGCGGCCGGCGCCTGGCTGATCGCGCAGCCCATCTCGTCGGTCGTGACCTCGACGATGTCGTGGGTCCGGTCGCGGAGGCGCTCGGCGGCCCGCGCGAGCACCCGGGCGCGATCGTGCGGATCCATCCGTGGCCACTCCCCGGCCTCGAACGCCGCCCGCGCCGCGTCGACCGCCCGGTCGATGTCCTCGGGGCTCGCGAGCGGGACCTCGCCCACGACCTCCTCGGTCGACGGTGAGATCACCGCGACGGTTTCATCCTTGGCGGCGGGCACCCAGTCGCCGCCGATGAAGAAGCGGCGCCGCCGCATGAGGTCGTCGCTCAACCCCGGTGCGCCCCTCGTGAGCTCGGAGTGATCCCGGCGGGCGGGGTGCTCAGCTCCGCACCGGCGGATCGAGGTGGTACAGCCGGGTCGCCGTGTGCTGGAGGACCTTTCCGACGATCTCGTCGGGGATCCCCGCGAGCGAGACCTCCATCACGTCCCTCGGGCTCGGGGACTCCGACGCCGGGCCGGGGGAGAGGCTCGTGGCGTGCGGGAAGTCGGTCTCGAACATCAGGTTGTCGGCGAGCTGGTCGATCACCGCGCGCATCGCGGCGCGCTCGAACCAGTACATGCCGTAGATCTGGCGGCGGAGGTACTCGCTCGGGAGCAGCCGTTCCGGGTAGTCCTTGTGCGCGCCGACGTTCAGCCACTGCCAGTCCATGCTCTCGCCGAGGAACGGCAGCCAGCCGGCACCGTTCTCGACCGAGACGAAGTTGAGGTCGGGGTAGCGGTGGCAGACCCCGCTCAGGATCACCTCGGCGATCCCGGCGGCATTGCCCAGCAGCACGAGCGAGCTCTCACGGGTGAAGTCCATCTTCTTCGACTGGTCCACCGCGCCCTTCAGGTCCTCCTCGGCGGCCAGGAACCCGACGTGGAAGTTCATGCTGAGGCCCATCTCCTCCGCCTGGGAGAGCAGCGGCTCCCAGTGATCGTCGACGAGCCGCGGCAGGTTGACCTTTTCGTAGCGGGCGGCGAAGAGCACCCCTTTGTGGCCCATCTCGTACGCCCTCCGCATCTCGACCACCGAGGCCTCGACGTCCCAGAACGGGAGCATCATCATCGGGATCAGACGGCGGGGATCGGCCGAGCAGAACTCGATCAGCCAGTCGTTGTAGGCGCGCACGCACTCTGCGGCGAGCGCGTGGTCCATCTGGTTCAGGAACACGTGGCTGTGGAACCCCAAGATGTTGGGATAGAGCAGCTGGTAGTAGACGCCCACCTTGTCCATGTAGGCGAGCCGCTCCTTGGCGTCGATCGCGGCGGGGATGGCCTCGTCCAGGTGCCGGGGATGCGACGGCGGGAACTCCTTCCACCCCGCCTGAGCGAAGGCCCCCACCCCGAACAACCGCTTCGAGCCCACGTACCAGCGGTCCTCGCCCGAGCGCTCGTCGAACTTCACGTGGGGGACGACGTCGCCCCACTTGGAGGCCACCCGGGAGGTCCACAGGTCGGGCGGCTCGATGATGTGCGAGTCGACGTCGGCGACGGCGTACCGCTCGCAAAGAGCCATTTCGGCCACTTCAGTCATGGAGATCGCTCCCGTCGAGGACCGACGGGTCCGCCGGCGTGAAGTTGTAGACGCGCGACGCGTTGCCCACGGCGATCTTGTGCTGAACCTCGTCGGAGAGATGGGAGAGCCACTTGCGCGCCAAGTTGATCGAGTCGGGCCAGGTCGAGTCCGAGTGCGGGTAATCGCACTCGAGCATGACGTTGTCCTCCCCGATGATGTCGAGGAGCCGGATCCCCGCCTGGTCCTCGATGAACGTCCCGAACACGTGGTCGCGGAAGCGCTGCCGGACGTCGGTCTCGAGCGAGAAGCTGGCCGCCCCCTTCGCCTCGCCGCGGTCGTGGGCCGCGTTCATGTTGATGTCGAAGCGGGAGGCCCAGAAGCGTTGCTTGTCGACGACCTGCTCGGCCCGCTCGAGGAAGTAGGGGATCCAGCCGATGGAGCCCTCGGACAGGGCGATCTTGAGCCCGGGGAACTTCTCGAAGTTGGGGCTGAAGAGCCAGTCGAGCAAAGTGCCGGCCTGGTTGGCGGCGGCCGAGTAGGCCATGAACGCGAGCGTCGGCATGTCGTCGGAGGTCCTGATCAGGTTCGACGAGGAGCCGACGTGCATCGACAGGACGAGCTTCGCCTCGTCGGCGGCCCGCAAGACCGGGTCCCAGTAGTCGGTGTGGATCGAGGGGAGCCCCAGCTTCGTCGGGTTCTCCGAGAACGCGATCGACTTGGCGCCGCGGCCGGCGGTCCGCTCGATCTCGATGGCGGCCGCCCGCGGGTCCCACAGCGGGATGATCATCATCGGGATGAAACGGCCGGGGAAGGCGTCCGACAGCTCCTCCAGGATGAAGTCGTTCCACGCCTGGACGCACAGGAGGGCCAGCTCCTTGTCCTTGGCCTCGTGGAAGACCTGCCCGCAGTACCGGGGGAACGACGGGAAGAGGAGCGAGGAGAGCACGGAGCCCTGGTTCATGTCCGCAACCCGGGCGGCCGGCTCGTAGCACCCGGGTCGCATGTCCTCGTAGGTGATCGGTTCGGGCGAGAACTCCTCGCGCCGCTTGCCCGCGACCGCGTTGAGCCCGGTGGTGACGATCTGACGGTCCTCGTAGACCCAGAACTCGGCGTCACCGTCTCGGACAATGTGCGGCGCCGTCTCCCTCCACCGTTCGGGCAGGCGTTCGTTCCAGAGCCGGGCCGGCTCGATGAGGTGGTCATCGACCGAGATGAACCAATTGAGTGGCATGTGACCTCCTGGCCTCAGGTCGGCGCTGCCGCGCGGCGGCCGGCCCGTTCGGCAGTCTCTCCGGAGGGGATGAGGAGCGCCCTCGGCGCAGCGGGTGTCCGCGGCCGACCCGGACACGGTGGCTGCCTCACGCGGGGGAGTCCCTCCTCGAAGAAAGTAAGTACCCAGTTACTACTGTTCATCAGGGCGGGCGGGCTGTCAAGTGCGCGCCGAGAGCGAAGGTCCAGCTCAGTCACGGGAACTCGAGGATCCCGCGGAGGTTCCTGCCCGCATGCATGTCCTCGTATCCGACGTTGATCTCATCCAACGTATACGTGCGCGAGACCAGCTCGTCCAGCTTCAGCTGACCGCGCTCGTACAGCGTGAGCAGGCGCGGGACGTCGGCAGACGGCGCCATCATCCCGTAGAGGCACCCCTGCAGCCGCTTCTGGAACATCGCCAGCATGAACGGGCTGATCGGGATCCCGACCGTGGCCATCGGGGCGACCGCTGTGACGACGACCGTCCCGGCCTTGCGCACCGAGGCGAACGCCTGCGCGATGTGCTCCCCGGTGAGGACACCCACGGTGACAATCGTCGCGTCGGCCCCCTGCCCGTCGGTCACCGACCGTGCGAAGTCGGCGGCCTCTTCGATCGAGGGCACCGAGTGGGTGGCGCCCAGGCGAAGGGCGGCGTCCCGCTTCAGCTGGACCGGATCGGCCGCGATGACATAGGCCGCTCCGGCGTGCGCAGCGCCCTGCACCGCGTTGATCCCGACGCCGCCCACCCCCATCACGATGACGACATCGCCCGGCTTGGTCTCCGCCGCGTTCACCGCCGATCCCCAACCCGTCGGGACCCCGCATCCCAGCAGCGACGCCACGCTCAGCGGGATGTGATCGGGGATCTTCACGCACGACCACTCCGACATCACGCTCCACTCGCTGAACGCGCCGATGAGGGAGGAACGGGCGACCCCCTGTCCGTCGAGGTGCATTCGGAAACCGTCGGGACCCGCTCCGCCCGAGAGCAGCGCGCCGCTTGTGCAGAGGTTCTGACGCCCGCTTGCGCACCAACGACACCGGCCGCAGGCCGGGATGAAGGAGGTCACGATGTGGTCGCCGGGTCGGAGATCGTGGACCCCCGAGCCGACCTGTTCGACGACCCCGGCCCCTTCGTGCCCGCCGCAGTAGGGGAAGTGCCCGACCTTTCCGTCCGCCTTCGCCACGTGGTCGTCGGAGTGGCAGAGCCCGGACGCCACCATCCGAACGAGCACCTCATGGGGCTTTGGGTCGTCGAGCTCGACCTCGACGACCTCCCACTTCCCTGGCTGCTCCATCAGCAGGGCGGCTCGCGTTCTCACGCGGTGTTCGCCGCCGACTTGGCCCCGTGCTCGGAAGGACCGGAGCGGACCACGACCCCCGATTCGCGGAGCGAGGCGAGCTCGTCTTCCGAAAAACCCCAGCTCGCGAGGACCTCGGCCGCCGATACCACCGGCGGGGTCCGATCGCCGAGATGGGCCGGCGTCCGGCTGAACCGGGGGGCGGGCCCGGGCTGGACGACGCCGTCGACCTCCACGAAGGTGCCGCGGTCGAGGTTGTGCGCGTGCCGAGGGGCCTCGGCCAGCCCGAGGACCGGGGCGAAGCAGGTGTCGGCGCCCTCGAGCAGCTCGCACCACTCTTCGAGCGTTCTGGTCTTGAAGACCGCGGCCAGCTTCTCCTTGCCGGCCGCCCAGGTCGTCGGATCGGCCTGTTGGGCGAGCAGCTCGCGTCCGAGACCCAGGATGTCGAGCAAGCGCGCGTAGAACTGGGGCTCGCCACAAGCAATCGTCACGTAGCGCTCATCGGAAGTCTCATAGACGTTGTAGAACGGCGCGCCGAGGTCGAGGACGTTCGTGCCCGGGACATCCGACCACAAGCCTTCGGCCCGCATCCCGTGGAACAGGGTGGTGAGCAGTGCGACACCGTCCACCATTGCGACGTCGATCACCTGGCCCTGCCCCGAGGACGCCCGCTCGAACAGCGCCCCGAGGACGCCTACCGCCAGCAGCATGCCGCCACCGCCGAAGTCACCGACCAGGTTGAGCGGGGGAGCAGGGGGCTCCCCGGGTCCGCGTCGGAGCGGATCGAGGGCGCCGGCGAGCGCCACGTAGTTGAGGTCGTGGCCGGGCGTCGCCGCGTACGGCCCGCTCTGACCCCATCCGGTGATGCGGGCGAAGATGAGCCGGGGGTTGCGGCGGAGACAGACGTCCGGACCGATGCCGAGCCGTTCGGCGACGCCGGGCCGGAAAGGGTCGATCAGGACGTCGGCCCGATCGACGAGACCGAGCAGCGCGTCGGTGCCGTCCGGGTGCTTGAGGTCGATCCCCACCGTGGAACGACCCCGTGCGAGCAGGTCGATCCGTCGGTGGCCGTGCAACATCCGCTCGGTGTCAGAAGCGTCGTCGTCTGTGGACGCGTCGTCCTTTCGCGTCACTCGAAGGACATCGGCACCGAGGTCGGCGAGCAGCATGGCCCCGAACGGGCCCGGGCCCCGCCCCTGGAGCTCGACGACCCGGAGGCCGGCGAGTGGTCCGCCGGCGGCGGTCGTTGACGATCCGTCTCTGTCGGGCATCAGACGCTTCGATCCCGAGGTGCCCCTCGTGGTGCTCGTGGATGCGGGCGATGTTGTCGCTGAGCACCGATCATGGCAGCTGCGAGGTCCCAGGGAGCCGGCCGACTACCCGGCGGCCGAAGCCCCCTCGAGGGCGGCGCCGTAGGTCACACCGATGTCCCCGCCGACGTCGTGACGCTGGAGCTCGGGCAGCACTTCAGCGGCGAAGAGCTCATAGCTGGCCCGCGCTTCGTGGTGGGGCATTCCTCCGAAGGTCATCGGGATCACGAGGGCCCCTGCGTCGCACCGGCGGGCGTAATCGATCAGCTTCTCGGTCACCTGCTCGGGGGTGCCCCACACCTGGAGGTCGGCGAGGAACCCGTTGAAACGGTCCAGGCCATGCTTGGCGATGTTGTCCGCGAGCGCGGCGTAGTACTCGTAGCCTTCGATATCGGCGAAACCCACGTTGTCGAACTCGTAGTGGTCGACCGTCGAGCGGGCCCAGCGCTGCAGGTAGACGTCTCGCATCCGGTCGATCTGCTTCGGGTCCCGACTCACGCCGCAAACGACGACGAGGATCGGCTTCGGCGCCTCGGTCCCGTTGAACTCGAGGTAGCGCTTCCGGTACGCGGCCAGCTCGGCCTCGGCCGTTTCCCATGGCTTTTGCGCGATCACCATGAGGCCGACCCCGAGCCGGGCCATCAGCTCCATCGACTGGGGGGAGACCGCCGATGCGAAGGTCCGCCCGCGGAAGCTGGCGAGTGGACGAGGTCGGATCGCGGCGCGGGGCTGCTTGTAGAGCTCTCCGTCGTACTCGATGTACCCGGTCTCGAAGGCGGTCAGGATCGCCTCGGTGTACTCGGCGAACCGGGTCCGCGACTCGCCCATCTCCACGCGCAACCGCTCGAACTCGACCCGCCCGAGGCCCCGGCCGATCCCGAGGATGGCCCGTCCTCCCGACAGGTGGTCGAGCACCGAGAAGCTCTCGGCGACCCGCACGGGGTCGTGCCACGGCAGAACCGTGACCATGGTCCCGAACTTGACCCGGGTCGTCTGGCCGGCCAACCAGGCCAGGACCATCGGGGTCTGGGGGGTCATCTGGTAGTCGGCGAAGTGATGCTCGGACATCCAAATCGAATCGAAGCCCAGCCCTTCGGCTCGCACGGCCAGGCCCAGCTCCTGGCGGTAGACCTCAGCGTCGGTGTCCCCGCCGTCCAGGTTCTGCAGTGTGATCCCGAGGCCTATGTGCATGAGCGCTTACTATCATGTGAGGCCGTCGACGGCAAAGAAATGCCCCGTGACTAGGTCCGTTTCGGCTCCTTCGGCGACTTACCGGATCGCTCCGGCCTCCCGGAGACGCGCGATCTCCGAAGCGGCGAACCCCCAGTCGGCCAGCGCCTCGTCCGTGTGCTGTCCCGGCCGGGCGGGTGGCCCGGCCACCTCTGGAACCGTCCGGCTGAACCGCGGCGCCGGGGCGGGTTGGGCCACCCCGTCGATCTCGACGAAGGTCTGCCGGCCGGCGATGTGCGGGTGCTCACGGGCTTCCTCGGGGCTGAGGACGGGTGCGAAGCAGGCGTCGGTGCCCTCCAAGAGGGCGCACCACTCCGCCCTGGTCTTCGTCCGTACGAGTGCCGACATGCGGTGTTTCATCGACGCCCACGAGTCCCTGTCCGACTGGTCTGGTACGGGCCCGCCGCCGTCGACGTTCTCCGACAGCCCGGTGAGACGCAGAAGCTCCTGGCACGAGCGTTCGTCGATCGGGCCCAGCGAGATATAGCCGCCGTCGGCGGTCTCGTAGACCTCGTAGAACCAGGCACCGGTGTCGAGGAGGTTGGTGCCGCGCGGGCCCCAATCGCCGACCGACCGGAGCCCGTGGATCATCCCGGCCAACAACGCGGCACCGTCGACCATCGCGGCGTCGATCACCTGTCCAACTCCCGATCTCTCCGCCTCGAGGATCCCGCACACGATGCCGAACGCGAGCATGAGACCACCGCCGCCGAAGTCACCGACGAGGTTGAGGGGCGGGACCGGCGGCTCACCGACCCTGCCGATCATGGAAAGCGTGCCCGAAAGCGCGACGTAGTTGATGTCTCTTCCGGCAGCGGCCGCGTACGGCCCGGACTGACCCCAGCCCGTCATTCGCCCATAGATCAGCTTGGGCTGACGGGCCAGGCACTCGACCGGACCGATTCCCAGTCGCTCGGTCACACCGGGCCGAAAGCCTTCGATCAGCGCGTTCGCACGTTCGGCCAGACCCAGCACGACACCGGGACCGTCGGAGTGCTTCAGGTCGACGCCGACGGAACGCCGACCTCTGGCATTCACGTCCCACCGCGACTCGGTTTCGGCGTCGTTGACCGAGTCAGGCCGGTCGACACGGAGCACCTCGGCACCCATGTCGGACAACATCATCGCGGCGAACGGCCCGGGCCCGATCCCGGCGAGTTCGATGACCCTGTATCCGGTCAGCGGACCCGGCATCTCAGCTCCTCAGCTGCCGTCGCCTCGGAGGGCCCGCGGCGGACCAAGTGGCTCAGGCGGCCCGCGTCAGGTGCATCACGCGGGTGAGGTTCCGACCATCGATCTCGATGTATCGGATGACGCTCTTGTAACGGTCAGGAAGGAACTTGGTGAAGGCTTCGCGGTCCTCGTAGAGATGGTTGTCTCCGTCGAAGATCGGAACGGCGGGGGTCTCGGTCACAGTGCAATCCAAGCACGTCTGCCGACGAAGTCAATCGTCGTCGAACCGTTCCGTGAGGCGCCGCGTGATCTCGCGGGGCGTCTCGCGATTGACTACCCGAGAAAACCCTCGGAGCCGATCCACTGGTGGAACTGACCGATCCAGCCGTCCGCCGGGACACCCTGCTCGTGAAGGCCGAACCCGTGCCCCCCTCTTCCGTAGAAATGAGCCTCGACGGGCCGACCGGCCTCTTGCCACGCCTCCATCGCTTGGATCGATCCGGGCAGGAGAGGGTCGTCGACCGCGACAGCCAGAAACAGCGGAGGCGCATCTGCGGGCACCGCATGCCCCGGGTACGCGGGGTAGATGGCGCCGACGAAGGCGGGCCGTACCGCCGGGTCTTCGCTCATCGCAAGATCAAGGACGAGCCGTCCACCGGCCGAGAAGCCGACTGCCCCAATTCGGTCCGTCTCGAGGCCCCAATCCTCGGCGCGGTTCTGAACAAGGCGCATAGCTTCCCCGCCGTCCGCAAGGGGGATGGGAGCGAACTCGTTCATCCGTCGAAGGATCTCGCTGAGCATTCCCGGAGCCTGACCGCTACTCGACGATCCGCCCTCTTCACCCGGTGCGGGAGCGCTCGGGGCTAGGTAGGCCATCATCTCTTCGTCGCTTCGTGGCGTCTCCATCACGCGGTACTTCAAGATGAAGGCGGCAACTCCCTTGTCGGCAAGCCAATTGGCGACGTCGAGCCCTTCATGGTCGACGGCCAACATGAAGTAGCCGCCGCCTGGGCAGACCACGATGCCTGCTCCGACAGCGCGATCAGGGTCTGGCAGCACCGGAGTAAGCGTCGGGTGCACAACATTGCGAACCATCGTGGTGGGGACGGGACCGGGGATCTTCCACTCCTGTTCCTCACGGTCGCCACCGACTGGTCCGGGCGGTGCCCCGGCCCAGATCGGGATTGGATCCAGCACCCGCGTCATCGAGCCTCACTTTGGCGGATCGCGGTCGAGAGACCAGCGCTCACGAATGGTTGCTGTCGTTGATGGTAGATGCGGGTTGGGGCACCGCGCCTCGCCCACGGCCTGCCTCCGCTCCCACCGGTCGGGGCCCAACTCTCCGTTGGGCTCTGGTAGGACCTAACGGCGTCGCATCGCAAGGTCGGCGAGCTCCTGCGGGCCCGATGCCGGATACCCCTTCGCCTCGCGTATCCGGGCTCCCCAGCGCGAAAGAATCGAGACGAGCTCCTCGAGGTCGTCACCGAGGGCGTCGACAAGTGGTTCGCATTGCGCGTCCGTGGCGACCTCGATTCGCTCGCGCTCGGCCCAGCCGTCTTCTGTCAGAGAGCCGTCGAGCAACCACCCGCGATGCCCCAGGCTCTCGGTGGCTGAATCGAACTCGGCGTCACTCCAGGCCCGGGTTCGGCTGTAGGTGCGGATCGCCAGCCCCCAGTACGGCTCGGTGAGAAGACACATTTCGCACGCGCCGATGCCAGCTGCGGTCCATGCGTTGATATGGGAATCGCCTCGGTACTCCCGCAACATGTCGGCATGCCGCCACACGGCGGCGACCGGGTGGTCCGGCAGATCGAGCGACGCCAAGCCGGCATAGAGGGGGCGCCCCTCTGGGCGTAGCTCCTCGACGGCCAGGGCCAACAACTCGTTTGCCCGGTCGATCCCTTCGGGATGGTCGCCGAGGATGCGAATCAACTGCCCGAGGGCCCCCTCGTCTCGGGCGGCGCAGATCGTTTCGGCGTTCGTGAGTGTCCATCCGTGATCGACCGCCGGCACGACGACCTCGGGGTTGAACACCCCGAACGCGGCGGCCACGACCTCGCCAGGCACTTGCCCCATCACCGACCCTCGAGAGGTGAAGTAGGCCGCCATGTCTGGTGCCGCCACCCCGGCGAACTCACCCGAGCTGGGTTCGAAACCGAGCTGCTGATATCGGCCGTGGGCCTCGGGTGAAAAGTAGACCTGACCGGCGACAGGCTCGAGAGCGGCGGCCAACAGTCGCGCTCGCTTGGAAATCTCCTCCATGTCACTCCCTCTGCTCGGAGGCACGGTAGTTCCTGGTGTCGGACCGCAGTCGTTTCGCGCAAGGAGGACCGGGGCCCTTGGAGCAGCTCAGAAACGGGGAGTGCTCTTTAGGTCGCGGACTTCGTCGACACCACCACCATGGTGTTGTTCGCCGCGTCGTAGCGCAGGACGTTGACGGGTCCCAGCGCGTATGGCCTCCCTGGTGCGAACGAGATCGGAGTGTTCGACCCAGCGATGACGACGTTGCGTAGCCCGAATCCGGCGTGCACGAAGGTTGAGACCGTCAGGTGCCTTCCAGCTGCCTTCGCGATCGCGGTAAAGAGCGAAAGATCGGTGCAAGCCTGTTCGACCCCGACGTAGGTGGTTTCAGATCCTGGAAGTCCCGGGGCATACGGATGGATCTGATCCGACGGATACGCCTTCTTGACGATATGGAGGCAACGCTGGATCGCGGCGTTCTTCCAGACCGAGGCGGCAGCCGTCGCCGGAGTCGACGTGAGCACGTTGTTGAGGTATTTCGGTTGGTGGTTTCCTTGGATGGCCCCGGTGAGATCACCGGAATTGGTCGCGATGTACGGCGGGTTGAAGCTGCTTTGGATCGAGGTCAGGGCCTCGGGCCAGATCGACGACCCGTAGCCGACGGCGACCACCTCGTTCACCCCGGCGGCTTGGAAGCGCTGGGCGATGACTGCTACCTGGCCGTTCTCCGCGGGAAGGTCGCCTTGGGTTGCCGAATCGACCGCCGTGCTGACGACATCGACGTGGAGCTTGGCCAGATCCGTCAGCACGACCTTCATCTCTGCTTCGTCGGTCGTGACACCGGCGAACACGCCGACTTTCTTGTTCTTGAAGGCTCCCATCTTGTTGAACACCGACAGCTGAAGCGGATCGTATGCCGACGCTGGCGGCACAAGGCTGAAGTTCTGCGCCAGACCCGAAGGAACGCTTCCGGAAAGCACGGCTGCGACAACCGGCACTCCGGCTTGCAAGTAACAGGTGGGCATGAGCGGAGCAATGACCGTAAACACGTGGTCGTCCTGGGTGAGCTGCGTGCAGGTGGTCGCCGCAGGCGCGGCTTCCGTGGGATCGACCGCGACGATGAACGGGACGAGCTTCCGACCGTTTATGCCGCCGGTCGAGTTGATGTTGTTGATGATCGCCTGATAGTCGTGCGTCACATTGCCCCAGTTGAGATTGACGCCGACGGCCTTCACCGCGGCGACCTCTACGTAGGGGACCCCGATTCTGATCGTGGTCGACGTGACTCCCTGCGTGCTCGATGCTGCCGATGCGGTGTCCACGTTCGGAATCCCGTAGGACAACGCGAGGATCAGCATGCCGACTACTGCAGCCCATCGTTTGGACATCTCCCACCCCCTAGGTTTCGATCCCGTGTGGGGAGCTTCCTCCATGGAAGACCTCAGGGTGGCGGTCGATTTCAGGGAGGCACCCCAGCAACGAGCTAACCGTGTCCAATTCTCGCACAAGGTGCAGATTCGGGCACTGGCCAGCGGGCTTGTTCCGGTTTGTCCGCGTGAAGCCCGCTCGAGGCCTGTGCCCGTCGCCGGAGCGAGGCTCGCTCGGGGCATTCGCTTGTTGCCCCGGCCGTGGCCCTCGAACGCCGGGGGCCGACCGCCCCAACTCCATCACTCGGGTTTCGCCCGGGCGTTGCGGCGGCTCCGACCGCCTCCGGCGAGGATTGCCGAGTTCGCTGAAGGATCTCTTGAGCCGGCAGCGGGGGCGAGGGGTTGCGAACGACCTCTGTATCATCGGGCTTACCTCGTGAGGTCAAAGGAACGCACTGTCGGACTGTGTGGTGAGGAGCTGAAATGTCGAGCGAAGAGACCGACGCCTCGAGATTGATCGACCAGAAGATCAAGGAGCTTGGCGACTGGCGCGGCACGGTGCTCAGCAAGGTACGAGGGATCATCAAGGATGCAGACCCCGAGATCGTCGAGGAGTGGAAGTGGGTGAAGCCGACGAATCCTGGAACGCCGGTCTGGTCCCACAGCGGGGGTATCTGTACCGGGGAGACCTACAAGAGCGTGGTCAAGCTCACCTTTTTCAAGGGCGCGGTCCTGAACGATCCCTCCGGGTTGTTCAATTCCAGCCTTGAGGGGAAGGTCAGGCGTGCCATCGACATCGGTGAAGGCGACACCGTCAACGAAGGTGCGTTGAAGAAGCTCATTCGGGAGGCGGTGGCCCTGAACCGAAGGGGCACCTAGAACTCCGACCGGAGCCCGCGAGTCCTCGCTCAACGTGCGCGCTTAAGTCCCGCACTGGAAGAGTGGTCCGGTCGCTTGCGGCGGTGAGGATCGCCGTCCATTTGAGTGAAGGCCGTAGGGACCGGTCAGCCCCCCGCAGGCGATGGCCGGTTGCCTCGTGGGACGGGTGCTTCGCAGGTTCTCCGGGACAGCTTCAGCCTCCAGAGGTGGGACGTTCGGGTTCCATCGCGATGGCTCCGCACGGACACTCGGCGACGCAGATGCCACAGCCCTTGCAGAAGTCGTAGTCGATGCGATAGCGGTCCCCCTCGCCGAGTTTGATCACGGCGTTGTCGGGGCACATGGCGAAGCAGTTGTCACACTCGAAGCAATTCCCGCATGACAGGCAGCGGCGGGCCTCGAAGAGCGCGTCGGCTTCTTTCAGGCCACCCTTCACCTCATCGAATGTGGCGGTACGCCGGGCCAGCTCGAGCCGTGGCCGGACCTCGCGCGGGGCGTCCCCGTAGTACCAGGTATTTAGAGAGTCGAACGGGGCCAGCGGATGACGGTGGTGGTCTTCCATCGGCTCGCCGCGGAGCCAGGCATCGAAAGCCCTGGCTGCTCGCTTGGCCTGTCCAACGGCCGACGTGACGGTTCGATCGTCGCCCACCGCGTCGCCCACCGCGAACACTCCGGGTCGTCCGGTCATGAGGTCGGCACGCACCCCAACGACGCCCCCGCGGACCGCGACGTCACCCATGTCCGAGAAGAGTGCGAGATCGACGTCCTGGCCGAGCGCGAGAATCACGGAGTCGGCTGCGAGCTCTTCGAACTGGCCGGTTGGCCGAGGGAAACCCGTCTCGTCGAGCTCCATCTTCTCGATTACGACCCGACCCTCGTCGACAGAGGAGATGGTGGAGAGCCACTTCATGACCACCCCCTCCTCGGCGGCCTCTTCGATCTCAATCGCGTGAGCAGGCATGCGGTCCCGGGTCCGTCGGTAGACCACGACGGCGTCGGTCGCACCCATGCGCTTCGCCGTGCGGGCCGCGTCCATGGCGGTGTCGCCGCCGCCGTAGACGACGACGCGACGGCCGAGGCTCGGCGGTTCCTCGCCTTCCATCGAATGCAGCAGGCGGACGGCGTCCAGGATCCGGGCCGAATCAGCGGCGGGGATCTCCGTGTGCTTGCCCACCTGGGCCCCGACCGCCACGATGGCACCGTCGAACCCACCTTTGGCCAGTGTCATTGCCAGGTCGGTCACGGGGCGATCCAGCTCCAGGCCGACCCCGAGGTCGAGGATCCGAGCAACCTCGGCGTCGAGCACGTCCCGAGGCAGCCGATAGCGGGGGATCCCGAACCGCATCATTCCCCCGACTCGGCTGGCGGCTTCGTGGATGGTCACCGAGTGGCCGAGGCGCCGGAGATGGTACGCCGCAGCCAGACCGCCCGGCCCCGATCCGACGACGAGCACCCGGGTGCCGCTCGACGGGGCGGGTTCGGGAAGGCTCCATCCCTGAGCAACGGCCAGATCGCCGAGGAACCGCTCGACGGCATTGATGCCGACGGCCTCGTCCAGTTGGGCCCGGTTGCACACGGTCTCACATGGGCGGTAGCAGACCCGGCCCATGATCGCGGGCAGCGGATTGTCCGCGACCAATGTCCGCCACGCCTCCTCGTAAGCGCCGCTCTCGGCGTGGAACAACCATCCCTGGATGTCCTCACCCGCCGGGCAAGCGTCATTGCAGGGCGGCATGCGATTGAGGTACACGGGTCGTTCGACCCGCCATGTTCCCGTCTTGTTGGACAAGCTTGAACCGGCCTCGAGGGTGATTGCGAAGGGTTGGTCGCTCATGGCCGGTCTCCCAGAAGGCCATACGCGGCGATGTTCGCGTCCGCCAAGGCCTGGAGCCGTTCGAGGACCTCTGGCTGGGCGGCCCTCCCGTCGGCATCGAAGAGATGTCCATAGCGCCCCTGGAGGCGCAGGTACTCCTCGACTGGAATCAGATGACGGATCCACGAGACGGAGGTGACCCGACCCCGCTCTGCCTCAAACACGGGGAAGAGCCCGCACTCCTTTGCCCGGCGTGCCACCTCGATTGTCGCCGATGGCTCCGTCGCCCAGCCCAATGGACAAGGCACCAGGACGTGCAGGTAGCGCGCGCCGCGGAACCCCATCGCACGGATCACCTTGTCCTCGAGGTCATGGAGATCGGCAACCGTGGCGGTTGCCACATAACCAAGGCCATGGGCCATGGCCAGGCGGGGCATGTCCTTGCCTTGCCCGAACGGGTTCCCGGGGTGGAGGCCAATCGCCTCGGTCGTGGCAGTTCGAGCTGCCGGAGGAGTCGCCGCCGAACGCTGGACCCCGGTGTTCATATAGGCCTGGTTGTCGTAACAGACAAACAGCACATCGTCGTCACGCTCAAACATGCCCGACAACGCCCCGAATCCGATGTCGACGGTCCCGCCGTCGCCGGCCTGGGCGATCACCCGGATCTGTTCTCGTCCTTGGACCTCGAGCGCAGTAGCGACGCCGCTAGCCACCGACGCGGCGTTGGCGAACAACGAGTGCATCCAAGGGATCCGCCACGAAGACTCCGGGTACGGGGTGCTGAAAACCTCAAGGCAGCCGGTGGCGTTGACGACGATGAGATTTCCATCGGTTGCACGCATCGCCGCGTCGAGGACGCACCTCGCCCCAAGAGCCTCCCCGCAGCCTTGACACGCTCTATGACCCGACGTGATCGAGTTGGTTCGGGATGGGTCGGCCTGCACCGTCCGTTCGGCTAACGAGACGAGACGATTGCCGGCCGCGAAGCTCCCGACCTGGTAGAAGCGGGCCGGTCGACGTTCGGTCACGTTCCGACCCTCCCGACGAGCTTTGTAAGACCGGTCGCGCCTAAGCCGGTGTCCGGTGTCGGCAAAGAGCAACCCTCATTCTCCAGATGGGCCAGCTCCTGCTGGACCTTGGCGTGGTCGAGATCCAGAAAGCGCAAGGGCTCGAGGCGGCCCACGAGTGCATCGCGCAAAACCGACTCGATCGAGTGTTCCGTGATTGCCCGGCCGCCGAGCCCAGCGATCACGGTGGCGATACTGGTCCGACGGTCAAGCGCCATTGCAACATCACTGGAGAGGATTCCGCCGAAACCGGCGCTCAAGGCTCGGTCGATTACCACCACCTGGGAGGCATTGCCGACGGCCCGGTGCAACGCCTCGAGCGGGAATGGCCGGAAGGCGGTGATTCCGACCACCCCGACCTTCGCACCGCCGGAACGCAATTCATCCACCACGTCCTTCACGGCCCCCAGTACTGATCCGAGTGCCACGACGACGAGCTCCGCATCCCCGGAGTGGTAGGGAGAGACGAGTCCGCAGAAGGGGCGATGCATCACCTCTGCGTACTCGACCCCAATTCGCTCGATGGTGTTGAGAGCGTGTAGGTGGCGGGCATGGGCCAGGTAACGGACTTCCTCGAAGGCTTCGGGTCCAACCAGGGCCCCGATCGATGTCGGCAGGTGTGGGTCGAGGACCTGGCGGGGGGTGAACGGAGGCAGGAAGGCGTCGACCTCGTCCTGGCTCGGAACGTCGACGCGCTCAACTGCGTGGGTAAGTACGAAGCCGTCCATGCAGACCATCACCGGCAGCGAGACTTCTTCGGCGAGACGGAACGCCTGGATGTGCAGATCGGTGGCTTGTTGGTTGTTTTCGGCGAAGAGCTGGATCCACCCGGCATCGCGGGCCGCCATGGCGTCGCTGTGATCGTTCCATATGTTGATCGGTGCACCGATCGCTCGGTTCGCGACGGTCATCACGATCGGAAGTCCGAGGCCTCCTGCGTTGTAGACGGCCTCGAGCATGAACAACAGTCCTTGGCTGGCTGTCGCCGTATACGCACGTGTCCCGACAGCGGAGGCGCCCATTGCCACCGAGATGGCTGCGAACTCCGATTCCACGTTCACGAATCGACAACCGGTGAGTTGTCCGGACTTTGTCATTGCTCCGATGGCCTCGACGATGTGGGTCTGGGGAGTGATCGGGTAGGCGCACACCACCCCCGGACGACATGCGGCCACCGCTTCTGCAACGGCACGAGAACCCTCAATCTGCCGCAGCATCACAGTGTTCCTTTGATTGCGCCGTCACAAACCGAAACGCCTCGACGGCGGCTGCGCAGTTCGTCTTTGCCAGCACCGGCGGAAACTTCTCAGCTATGGCGTAGAGCAATGCGTCGAGGGAAACAACAGGCTCCATTGCGGCGAACCCACCCAGGAGAACCGCGTTTGGTACCGGGCGACCGACATGGGCGAGGGCCAGTTCAGTGGCGCCAACTGTGACCACTCGTAGTTCAGAAGCCTCGATGCGCTCCTGCAATCCCAACTCGTCGGGTGAGCGCGGAGTGTTGATGAGCACGCTTCCCCGGTGGACAAGACCAGCAAAGAGATTGAGGTCGTGCAAGAGCGTGACGTCTTGGATGATGAGGACATCAGGCTCGACGATCGGCGAGTGCGTTCGGATGGGGCGAGGAGCGATCCGGCAGAAGGCGGTGACAGGTGCCCCGGCTCGCTCCGAACCAAACGCGGGAAAGGCTTGCGCGTAATGACCTTCTCTGAAGGAGGCCATGGCCAAGAGCTCGGCTCCGGTGACGACCCCTTGGCCACCTCGGCCGTGAAAGCGAACCTGGAGTTGCTGCGGAACGGATAACACCAGAAGGACCTCGCATTATCGATGTCGCTTCTATGGTCACATCGCGTGGTGCTGCCCAACAGAGCCGAAGGTCATGACCGGTTCAGGGCATCGGCTGATCGGTTGGCGATGCGACTGCCCACGCTTCCGATGGCGGCGGACCATCGCGGGCCTATCGGCGATATCGATTCGACCGGTCAGGAAGGCCGCGCGGCCTTTGGTTCACGACCAAAGTGGCCGCTGGAGGCGAAGGGTCACGGATGGTCAGTTGGCGCTATTCAGGTGCGTGGCTGAAGTGCTGGATGCTCGCATCCGGCCCGGGAAAGAAGAGGGTCTCGTGCCCGCTGTCGTCCCATCGGACGACGTATGGAGGCCCTCCATTCTCTCCATGCACTTCGAGGATCAGGCAATCTCGGTCGGGCTCGCCGGTGTGGTGGCCGTGAATCACGATCCGTTCTCCTGGCTTTGCTTCCATGGCAGGCACCTCCGTCGCTTCCAGGATGTCTCCCCGGGGCCCCTGCCGATAGGGCCGAATGTCCTTCCCGTACCGAGCTTGGGATTTGGCCCGACCCTGGCTGTCATCGCCTTCCTGCCGAACCAACCGCGATCCAGCCTTGCTGGGGGCGACAGACGAAAGCGCTCGCCCCGAAAACATCCTCCGGAGCGAGCGCTCTACTTCAACATCTGATGGGAGCGAAGTGTGAAACCCGCTTGGGCCCTTCGGGGCCCTCGCCGTTGCGGAAACTTCGTTCGAAGTGTTGACCGCCTAAATCCGCGCGGACAACCTCACGCTTCGCTCTGCAACTTCACGTTCTGTCTAGCCACTCTTTCCACCTCCTTGGCCCACCCCTTGAAGCCAATTGGTATAACGACCGGCCCATTGGAATTATTCCCTTGAGCTGGAGTAACCCTGGGGCATTGCCGCCCCACCAGTGACGTTCGACCCTATCGACGGTCCCGGTCCCGGCCGACAATTATGTCCAGGTGGGGCGGTCGAACCACTCGAAAGGGAGTCGGGCGTGACACCAAACTTGGACAATCTCAGTGGGGTCTGGTGCAACCAGCTCGGCTCGACGCTTCACCTGTGCGCACACGAGGAAGACGGTTCGATCGTGGGCAGCCTGCAATCAGTGGTCGGAGGTGTGCCCGGGCCGCACCCCGTGGTGGGCTATTTCGTTGACGTGGGCGACGGATTGGGCGTGATCGGGTTTGTGGTCCGATGGAGCTCGAGTCGATCGGTCACTTCATGGACGGGACATTTCAACTTGCATGAAGGAACCTTGACGACCAGCTGGTTGCTGACCGAAGCGTCGCTGGAAGATGGCGAGTGGGCATCGACCCGAGTTGGCCACGATGTGTTTCGGTCTCAAGGGCCACTCGGATCGGACGACATCCGGTCTTCTGCATCGCTCCACGCCTAATCTGCCAGCGTCGTGCCGTACCTGCTCTTCGCGTTTAGGAATGCTGTCTCCAAGAAGGGGAGAGCAATCGGAATTGCGGCGGCGGTCGCATTCGCGGTGATGACGGTTGTCACTCTGGCAGTGACGAGCAGTGGGCTCGAGCAGTCGGCTGCAGCAATCATCTCAATCGGCAAAGCTGATTTCACCGTCGCACAAAAGGGTGTATCGACGCTGCTCTCAAGCACCATCGATGCCGGGGAGCGCTCCCGAATAGCGGCGACTCCAGGGGTGGCGAAGAGCATCGGGGTCCTTGTGGAGACGGAGCACATCAACGCGGCAAATCCGGTATTCATTGAGATCGGAATTGCCCCGACAGATCTTCGTTCCTTCGGCGTAGACATCGTGGCTGGCAGAGCTTATGGAGCAACCGCGCGACACCAGTGCATGCTGGGCTGGAGGGCTGCGTCCAACCTTGGATTGCATGTGGGGTCGACCTTCGTGGCAGACGGAACCACGAACACCGTTACGGGCCTCTACTCCACCGGAAATAGCTTCGGTGACGATGCAGCCATGTTTCCGTTACCGGCGATCCAGGGATACAACCGTGTACCCGGCATCGTCACCCTTGTCTTCGTGAAGGGCTATCCCGGCGTTTCGATTCCCACAGTCGAAAAGGCAATCGACTTCCATTTGCCTGAACTCACCACAATTCGCACTGCAACACAGTTTGGTCGAGCCGATCGAGACATTGTCTACTTGCAGGCTGCCGTGACCGGGAGCACGATTCTTGCCGTCGTTATTGGTGCAGTGATCGTTGGAAACACGATGTTGCTCACTGTGTTCGAGCGAACTCGAGAGCTCGGACTCCTGCGCGCGGTCGGATGGACGAGGCGACGGATCGTCGGCCTAATCCTGAGCGAGGGGATTGCGCTCGCCTTCGTCGGCGCGTGCGTTGGGATCGGACTCTCGTTCGGTGTCACAACAGTCTTGGAACATGTCCCGTCATTGACAGGGATCCTCCGTACGAATTTCACGCCGGGCGCCTTTTGGCGAGCTCTCTACACAGCCCTGGCAATGACGTTTCTCGGATGTCTCTATCCGGCGATCAGGGCGGCTTTGCTGGTGCCGTTGAAGGCTCTGAGCTATGAATGACCGCTCGGTGGGTTCGGGTGCGAGCACCATTGATCTCGTTGCTGCCCCCGAAGCGGTGGGTCTTGATGACGTGGTGAAGCGCTACCCAGGCGGGGTATTGGCACTGAATCGCGTCACTCTTAGCATCGAGAAGAACGAGTTTGTGGCGATCTCGGGGCCATCAGGTTGTGGTAAGTCAACCCTCCTCCACCTCATCGCGGCTCTCGACAAGCCGACGTCTGGCACGGTCCGAGTGATGGGACGCGACCTCGACAAGGTCCGTGACATCAGTCGTTACCGTCGGGAAGAGGTTGGCCTCATCTTCCAACTTCACAATCTCCTGCCACGAATAAGTGTCCTTGCGAATGTCGAGCTCGCCATGTATGGGACACACCGGGGGAGCAAAGCGCGGCGCATTCGTGCTCTGGACCTTCTCGAACAGGTGGACCTCGCCGATCGTGATCAGCGACTCCCCACACAGCTGTCAGGCGGTGAACGCCAGCGCGTCGCGATCGCTCGCGCACTTGCCAACGATCCGTCCCTTCTCTTGGCCGACGAACCCACTGGCAACCTCGACGCGGAGGCGGCGGAGAATGTGATGAACCTGTTCAGCCGGGTCCGGGCCGGCGGGATGACCATTCTGCTGGTCACACACGATGAACGCCTCGCACAGCGAGCCGACCGCATCGTGAAGATGAGAGGAGGTCAGCTGGTTTCCACCGGGGCAGGAGAGTAGGAGCTCTTGGCGAATCCGACCCGCTCAGAAGGAGCCGGGAATGACGATAGCGACTGAATAGGAATCGCAAGTCGTGCCCCGATGCGGACATGCTGTAGACGATGCGGCGTTGGGCACCGGGCCAAGACGACCTCGAGGGCCGGTCAGATGCGACACACCGTACCGATGTGCGGTCCGACCGGCCCGGGGCCCAGGAGGATTGAACCTTCAGCCTCGCTCGACGAGGACCTTCTGCGAACCAGGCTCTGGTTCGGCTGGCCATGGCACGGTCACCTTCAAGATGCCGTCCTTGTACTCGGCGGTCACGGCGCTCTTGTCCACCCCCGCCGGCAAGGCGAGATTGCGGGAGAACTCCCCATAGTGGAACTCCGAGCGATACCCGTTGTTCTTGCTCTTGTCGGCGTCGCGCTTCTCGCGCCGCGCCGAGATCTGGAGCACCCCATCGTTCACCGTGACATCAATATCCTTGTCAGGGTTGACACCGGGAAGCTCAACTCGGATTACGAGGGTGTCGCCATCGTGCATCTCCTCAACGCGAAGCCAACCTTCGCGCTCGACGTCAGCATCAAACCACCGACGCCATCGCTCGGGGATGTCGATCCCAACGCGATCCCAACGCGTCAGCACCATCGCTCTCACCTCCATTCTGCTTCGGGACCCACAACTGGGTTCCCGCGCTCATCCTGGACGCCTAATGGTCGAACGTCCAGGGCCGGAGGTCCCGAGTTTGAGAGGTTCGATCCGTGATCCCGCTAGCGATTGGTCTTGCGCTCTGCTTCGGGGTCGCCAATGGCGTGCACGATGCCGGCAATGCCATCGCGGCGCCCATTGTGACCGGTGCCCTTCGGCCCAGTGCCGCCGTGGCCGTTGCGACCTTCTTCCATGTGGTGGGGGCGCTGGTCGTCGGAACCGCAGTGGCCGCCACGCTGGCCGGAATCGTGTCTGTGCCCGCCGCCCGTCTCCTGCCCGTCCTGGTGGCCGCGATCGTCGGTGCCTTGGCGTGGAATCTCCTCACTCTCTGGCGCGGACTTCCGTGCAGCTCTGGGCATTGCCTGGTCGGAGCGCTGGCCGGGGCCGCACTGGCCGAGGGCGGAGGGCATGCTGTCCGATGGGGGGGACTGCACGGTATTCGCCCCGTGGGGGTGGTCGGGTCGCTTGTGTGGCTGCTGGGCTCCTCGGCAATCGCCGTGCCACTCGGGATGATCGCCCTTCGAGCAGCACGTGGGCTGCTAAAGAGAGCGACGCGGGCCGTTGTCGTCCCAATCCGGCGACTCGAAGTTGTGACGACGGCAGCGTTGGCACTTGCGCATGGCTCCAACGACGCCCAGAAGACCATGGGTCTCATGGCACTCGCGCTTGTGGCCGGCCAACACGCGAGGCGATTCTCGGTGCCCTTATGGGTCGAATTGGCCGCCGCAGGTGCCCTGAGCCTGGGTACTTCATTTGGGGGCTGGCGGGTGGTACGAACGCTCGGGCGTGGGATCTATCGACTCCGGGCTCTCGAGGGGCTCGTGAGTCAGGGTTCCGCTTCATTGATCGTGTTGGTCAGCTCGCTTCTCGGTGCGCCGGTCAGCACCACCGACGTGGTCGCTCCATCGGTCGTCGGCGTGGGGGGTGAACGTCTCGGCCACGTCCGGTGGCGCGTGGTCACGGAGATCGGTCTGGCGTGGGTGGTCACACTGCCAGTGAGCGGGGCGTTGGCCGCCGCCGCTCTCCCGGTGGTAAGAGCCCTCTGGTGATCTGGCGACTGCCGCGACGCTGGTTCCTCCCCGAGGGTCGTGACCTGGTCGGCATGCTCGTTGAGCAAGGTCAGATCACGCTCCGGGCGATGAAGGACCTCGAAGTGTGGGCAACCGGCGACCGTGCTGCCGGCGAGCGGGTGCGTGCCGGCGAGCATGAGGCTGACGTCGCGAAACGTGCACTGCTCGGCGAGCTGCGCAGAGCGTTCGTGACACCGATCGACCCTGAAGATCTCTTTGAGTTGTCCGAACGACTAGATCGGGTTCTCAATGGAGCCAAGGATCTCGTTCGCGAGACGGAAATCTTGGCCATGGTTCCCGACCATCCAATCGCAGAGATGTGCCATCTCATGGCACTCGGGGTCGAGGACCTGTTGGCCGGATTTCCCGAACTGACCCGGACTTCGATCAATGCCACCAACGCGGCCGACGCTGCCATCCGCCGCCAACGCCAGATCGAACATGTGTACCGCGCCGCCATGTCCACGCTGGTCGCGGCCGAGGACCTGCGCGAGGTGACAGGACGTCGCGAGCTCTACCGCCGATGTGCACGGATCGGGGACGCGATAGAGCACGTCGCCGACAGGGTGTGGTACGCAGTGGTCAAACGGGCCTAAACCGCACGAGACAGTGGAGCTCCTCGACCTGTGTGGACCCTTGCAGCGGATCCGAACACTCTCCGAGATCGGCAGGGCTCGTCACGTTGGTTCGCCTTCTCGAGTGCCGACTTCTCGGGCGGTCCCGTGCGCATGGCAGGTCGACGCGGGATGTCGGGGGCCAAGGACTCAAGAGGCTCGGTCAGATGGCCAATTCGAAGGGCATGCGAGTGCGCAAGCAACTCATTGCCGGACGCCTTGGTCGTCAATACGGTCGGGACAACGGCTTCGTCCGAGCCTTTCGGTCGACGCTACGACGCAAGGGTCACCAGTTCACCGTCGGCCTCCTGCCAGTGCGACGGGTGATCCCACCAACACCGGACAAAGTCACGTGCGGTCTGGCAGGCCTCTGCTACAGAGGCGCCATCTTGGTAGGCCCCGACCGCGATAGCGGCTGCCCGGTCGGCCGGATCGGCCCCGGTGCGACGATTCGCTCGCACCCATTCTCGGACGTTCTCGCGAAGCAGTTGTTCGTTGCGCACGTGAACCACCTCCGAGGTCACGATACGACGAGAGGTCGAGGTCCGGAAGGGCCGAAAGACCCCTGTTTCGGTGGGATCCCGCAACGGGTGGGACGAATGACCCTTTTCGAGCCGGGCCCCAGTGACGCAGTCTGGTGGCGTGGACCCGACCTTCTCCACCAGGCCACCGCCGGAAACGTTGGCGTCCAGCGCGCCCGGGGAGTGGGACTCCGAGACCGGTGTTGCTCCGTACGTGGCCGTGAGCGAGACGCACAGCGGCGCAGTGTTCTTTGTTGGCGATCGAGCCTTCAAGCTGAAGAAGCCGGTCCGGTTCGGCTTCCTCGACTTCACCACCGCGGAAGCCCGGGAGCACGCCTGTAGAAGAGAGGTCGAGCTCAACGCGCGCCTCTCGCCCGACGTCTATCTCGGCGTTGCGGCCGTGACCGACCCTGCAGGGTCGGTGTGCGACCACCTCGTGGTGATGCGCCGTCTCCCCGCCGACCGGTCGATTCGTGCCCTGATTGCCTTAGGCCGGGTGCACGAGGTGCCGATACCCGATCTTGGATCGCTTCTTGCCGACTTCCACGCCCGAACCGAGCGCAGCCCAGAGATCGAGTCCGCCGCCACACGTGACGCCATGCTTGCGCGTTGGGAACGCAATGGAGCCGAGATGGAGCCACTGGTCGGTCGAGTTTTCGACCGATCCGCTCACGACAAGGTTCTGGACCTGGCTTTCCGCTATCTGGCAAGACGGGGCCGGGTGTTTGCCGGCCGCATCGCGGCTGGGCGCGTCTGCGACGGCCATGGGGACCTGTTGGCCGATGACGTGTTTTGCCTCGACGATGGGGTGCGGGTTCTCGACTGCCTGGAGTTCGACGACCGGCTTCGGTTTTGCGACGGCTTGTGCGACGTTGCCTCGCTGGCAATGGATCTCGAGCGTCTGGGCTGTCCAGAACGCGCGGAAGCCCTTCTTTCCTCCTACCGGTTGGCCTCCGCCGACGATTGGCCCTCCTCGCTGGCCCACCACTACATCGGCTACCGGGCCCAGGTGCGGGCGTTGGTGTCGGGCCTGCGCGTCACTCAAGGTGATGACGATTCGATACAAGAGGCCAATCGTCTGCTCGCGCTGGCCCTGACACACCTCGACGAAGGCCGCATTCGTCTCGTGGTGATCGGGGGCCCGCCTGGTACGGGCAAGTCGACTTGGGCCGCCGAGGCCGGGCACCTTCTCGATGCCGTCGTGTTTCGATCGGATGTGGAGCGCAAGCGGCTTGCCGAGGTGTCACAGCAAGGTCGTCAAACTGCCTCGGACGCGGATCTCTACAGGCCGCAAGTGACCGAATCCACGTACCGAGCCTTGATGGAAGCAGCTAGCGAGGAGCTAGATGCTGGGCGCAGCGTGATTCTCGACGCGACCTTCGTCGATGCTCGCTGGCGGAACGCTGCGCGCGATCTCGCACGAACCTGCGTCGCTGACCTGACGGAGATCCGTTGCGTGGCCCCATTGGCGTTGGCGCAATCTCGGGTCGCAGAACGCGCATCGAAGGGCGCCGAAGCCTCGGACGCCACCCCAGCGGTGGCGGAGCTCCTTGCTCGGATCGAGACTCCGTGGCCGGAAGCGAAGGTTCTGCCTACGGTGGGCTCGCCGGGTACGACCAAGCATGCGCTCCAGTTGCTGCTCCGGGAACCCTCCGGATAACCATGAGGTCAAGGTTCGTGCGGTGGGTGGCGCGAACTCTCTGAAGGGCCAGTCGCAGCTGAGTTCGGTGGCTTCACGGGTTCAACGTGGACTTTCGACGTTGTGCCAAGCCCACTCGAGCGCGCTGATCTCATCATCATGAATCGGTCGTGGGGCGATGTGAAAGCGCTGCGAAATCAGCTTCGGGTTGGTGGACGGCCGATGTCGCGCAAGAACTCGTTGATGTCTGGCGCACTGTGGTCCACGGGTTCGGAGTAATAGCGACCCCTGGTTATCGTGTCGGTAGCACCGTCCACCTCCCAGATGATGACGGCCGCCATCTCAAGCCCGGTCCCCGTGGCAGAGATCTCAGTCCAGATCTCATTCCCGTGGACCGCTTTGCGGAGAACGGTCATCGACAGGTCGGGACACGCATCGAAGAGATAGGTGAGGTTCGCAATCTCCTGGGCACGACCCTTGAAACCGCGACCTGGCTTTTGGGGAACGATCATTTCGAAGTCGGCGTGCAAAACATCTTTGAGCTCGTCGAAGTCGCGGCTTTGGCACGCTGCGAAGAACCTTTCAGCAACGTCGCCGAGATCCACCGCGACAGGTGTTGGTGCGGGGTTCAGATCGCGGACGAAGTCGTCGAGGAGGACACCGTCCAAAACCGGTCTGTCGGTGTAGACGCGTCCACGGCGGATCCTCCCACCTTCGACCTCGAGGATGTTCATGCTCGGGATCATCGTGCCATCGGCGTGCTCGACGTAAGCCTCAAGATAGATACGGTTGCCGACGACGTCCGCCGACACCACGTCGAAACGGCTCTGAGGATTGCTCTCCCAGATCAGTGCCCACGCCTGACGGTAGGTCTCGGCCCCGTGCCAGCTCCGATCAGGCCGTAGCGGATGGACCACCTCAACATCGGGGTGCCAGCACGACACGAGCGAGTCGAGGTCCTTGTCCTCCTGGGCCTTTAGGTACCTCTGGAGCACACGGGCCGCGTCGTCCGAGTCGCTCCATGTAGCGCGCGTAGTCAACGGGCCAGCTCCCCTGCGTCGACAAAGAGCGTGCTGCCGGTCATGAACATGGAGAGATCGCTGGCACAGAACAGCACCACTCGGGCGACGTCGTCAGGCCGTCCCGCCCGGCCCAATGGACCCGCGAGCGCCGCTTCTAGATTGGTTTCCTTCAACTTCGCTTCAACGCCGGGAGTGATGATTGTGGTTGGGGCCACGGCAAGCACTCGAATTGCCCGCGGGGCAAACTCCAACGCCATCTGTTGGGTCAAGCCAATGATGCCGTGCTTTGAGGCGACGTAGTGGGCAATACCGGGGCCGCGTCCGCGGACACCGGCAATCGAGGACAGGTTGACGATGACACCGCCATGTCCGGCTGCGGTCATGTGGCGCGCCGCTTCGCGACTCCCAATGAACGTGCCTCGAAGGTTCGTGGCGAGTACCCGGTCCCACTCCTCGTCACCCGTCTCGAGTACCGGTGTCGACGGATAGATCCCCGCGTTGTTCACCCAGATGTCGATGCCGCCCATTTGGTGGACAGCAAGATCGGCTGTCGCTGCGATCGACGAGGAGCGGGCGGCGTCAAGCGGTGTGCCCAACGTTGCGACACCGAAACGACCCCCGATCTCCTCAGCTGTGGATTTCGCACCGACTTCGTCGATATCGCCGATCACAACCGATGCGCCAGCTTCGGCCAGGCGGCAGGAGATGGCAGCGCCCAGGCCTCGCGCTCCCCCCGTCACCACCGCTCGTCTGCCTTTCAGGGAAACGAGGTCTCGCAGCGGTCGATCAGTTAGGTCAGGGACAGACAAGTCGCGCTCCCGCCGTCGCTCCTCTGGTGTTGGCGGCCAGACGCGAACGGAATCGACGGACGCGGTTCACGTACCGCCCAGTCGCAGGAGTGCCAACGTTGGTCCCGCCATACCGGGAGACATTCCAGCCGGAACTCTAGGTCGAATGTCCGAGACGTCGCACCGTGTCCAGCAAAGCGATGGTTGGACTAGTGCCTGAGAAGACAGGCCAGTCAGCCGGCCATCGGCAGCCAACCGAAGGTAGCTACGAGTAGAGCGAAGACACTGACCCACACATGGCCGACCATCCCGTCGGCGATGTGCGTTGTTCTGGGGGATCGCAGGCGAGCGAAACACCCCACCGTGAAACTCAGTCTGCAGTTTCGTTCACAGGAAGGATCACCATTCACGAATCACCCGACCTTCCTCCTGCGCGACGACCCGGTAACACGGCCACCTCGAAGCGGCCTATGGATTCTGGGTCCGCAACCATGTCGATCTCGGTAATTCGGCCCAGGCGAGTGACGAAACGGAAGATGACTCTGGGCTTTCCACCGGGAGCCCAGGTGGCTCCGAATGTTCCATCGATCAGGGCGAGCCGGGCGGCCGCCGCTCGACCCGCGAAAGTCTCCGCTACCGCCGGAGCTCCACGAATCAGGCCAGCGAGTACCGGCGCGCCGTGCTCTCGCCTCGACGACGCCATGGCGACGGCGACTGCGTCCGCTCTGAGTGCAACGTGCGGATCCAGAAGTGACAGCAAGGCCTCGAAGTCACCGCCTCGCGAGGCAGCCAGGAAGGCATCCACAATCTTGCGTTGACGAGCGTCTGGTCCCTCTGGGACGTCGGCACCTTGGACGCGTCGACGGGCCCTGCTCGCGAGTTGGCGTGTGGCGGCTGGAGTGCGATCCAGGATGGACGCGATCTCGTCGAACGAGACGGCGAACATGTCATGCAACACGAAGGCAACGCGTTCCGCGGGATCGAGTGTGTCAAGCACCACGAGCATTGCGAGGCCGATGGATTCTGCCAGCAGGGCTTCCTGTTCAGGCCCGACATCTCGTTCCGATTTGAACTCCTGCTCGGAGAGATCCATGTGGGAAGACTGGTCGCGCCGAGTACCTCGTGACCTCAACTGATCGAGAGAGAGGCGCGAGATGACCGTCGTGAGCCAACCACTCAGATTGGCGACCTCGGAAGTGTCGGCTCGGTTCAGCCTCAGCCAGGCTTCTTGCACCACATCTTCTGCGTCGACCCGGGAGCCGAGCATCCGGTAGGCGAGGGCTTGCAGGCGGCTTCGCTCGGCCTCGAAGCGTTCGGCGAGCCAATCGTCTTTCACCATGAGTCGCATTCCTCGGTAGTGGTGGGTCCCAGCAATTTGACGTATGAAGACAACCCGATGTGACAAGCAGAAGGTCGGCGCATCTAGATGCCTCCAATCGGTCACATTTGCCTGACGAGATTCGTCATGCCAGTGACTGGAGAGCCTTCCATCGTCACCGGCATGGCTCCCGGCGAATCTGACCCATCGACACCCGGAGGGCCGCGATGCAAGAACGGATGAAGAACCCAGCCTCGATCATCCCTGAAGCCATGCAAGCTATCCAGGTGTTGGTGCGGGCCACCCACAAAGGAGGCGTGGCCCCGGAGACGCTTGCACTGGTCCACCTACGGGCCAGCCAGATCAACGGCTGCAGCGCGTGCGTGCAGTCCGGCACTGCGCAAGCCAGAAAAGCGGGCGAGAGTGAGGACCGGTTGGCGACGGTCGTCGTGTGGCGGGACGCTCCGTATTTCACCGAAGCCGAGCGTGCTGCGTTGGCCTTGACTGAGGCCGTCACCCGGCTCGCGGACCATCGAGACTCCGTACCAGATGAGATCTGGGACGAGGCAGCCGGGCACTTTGACGAGAAAGGACTTGCCACACTCCTGTTGTCCGTTACCACGACCAACGTCTTCAATCGGCTCAACGTCCCCACCAGGCAGGTAGCCGGCGCCTGGGCGAGGTGAGGACGAATTGCAAGCCGTCACGTTTGGTGGCCGCTGCTCGTCAAAGGGAAAGGGACCGGTGATCGGGACCCGGCAAACCAGCAATCAGAGCTCGGCCTTGGTCATGAAGCGGTCTGAACTAGCAATGCACTGAGAATCGGCTCTCGTGGTGGTGAGCCGATCTTTGGAGCTCGATACGTTGAAAGGAAGCGAGTCCGATGAAGACGATGACATGTAGACAGTTGGGCGGACCCTGCGATCTTGCTCACCGCGGTGATACCGCCGATGAGGTCATCAAGGCCCAAGACCGACACCTCAAGGAAGTGGTCGCGGCGGGTGACAAGACACACGAAGGGGCCTTGAAAGAGATGAAGGGGAGATGGAGAAAGCCCATCTCAGGAATGGGGTGGTACAGGAACGCCAAGCGCGATTTTGCCGCCCTTCCTGAAGATTGATCGGTAGTCGCCGCGGCCCTATCCGGCGTGGTTGGTAGCCTGCTGTCGCCTGGTGGCACGCCACCTTGACCAAGGTGCCGATCGAAAGAGGCCCCAGTGACGCCGAGGGTACGAGATACGTCCCGACGACTCGCATCCTGGAATCGGCTCACGCCAATCACCCGTCGAATGGGGCGAATGGCTGGTCGTCTACGCGTGATCGCCCGACGACCGGCCCCTCATCTCGAGGCCGAGACGCCTGCCATCATCGTCTCACCGCGCCGCTCGTCAGCAACGAGACCGAAGCCCCTCGAGATCCAACCCTCGATCCCGGGTCGGCCCCCCCTCACGATTTGGCCTGCTGACCCTCCGGCCGGGTACCTCGGCCAGTTGGACCCGCGATTTCAGACGCAGCTGGAGGAGAGGTGGTCCGACGTCCGACTGGAGGACTGCCACTTCTACCATTCGGTACGCCTGCCCGACGGGAGCTTCATCGAAGGACCCTGGGATCTCCTGGACAACGAGCACGAGTACCTCGGCGGGATCGACCTCGCAGGACGCCGAGTCCTCGAGTTCGGGCCTGCGAGCGGATGGCTCACCCTGTGGATGGCCCAGGAGGGAGCGGACGTCGTCGCGCTCGATGTTGGTTGGGACCTGAGTTACGACGTCATGCCGTTATCGACGATCGACGTCGAGAAGGCACGGGCCGACTCCATCGCGTTGGCGACAAGGGTCGAGAACGCGTGGTGGTACTTGCGACGCGAGTACGGACACTCGGCGAGGGCGGTCTACGCCCCGATTTACGATCTCCCGCAAGACCTTGGCCGCTACGACGTGTCAGTCTTTGGATCAGTCCTCCTACACCTTCGCGACCCGTTCCGAGCCTTGGAGCAGGCCGCCGCCCGCACCGATGGGACCATCGTGGTCACCGAGCCTCTCAACGTCGCCCCCGGCGACATTGAGAGGCCCATCCTGCTCTGGAACCCCACCGCCAGTACGAACTGGGCAGGGTGGTGGTCGCTATCACCCGGGGTGGTTACCGACATGCTCGGGGTGCTGGGGTTCCCGTTCGCCACCGTGACCTACCACAGCCAGCTCTATCGTCCCCCCGGGGTGCCCGACTCCGTGCCGACTGAAGCGACCGTGTACACGGTGGTGGCACGGCGACAGTGACTGTCGATCGGCTGCATTCACTCCTTCTCGGCTCATTCCAAGGACCGATCGAGAGCTGAAGAGATGGAAGGGTACGCGGAGCGGGGTTAGACGGCCGAGACGGTTGAGCGACGGAGCTGCAGGGAGTTGACCACCAACTCGGACCGGGAGGCCACGGTGAACTGCGTCGCAATGAATCCCGCTTCACGACACTTGATGGATGTGAAGGTGGTCCGCGAACCCGGCGTTAGTGGGACGGTCAGGCGTTGCTCCGAGGTCGGTGCTACACAGCTGAGGATCATGGACCCGGAGGCCGCCGCACCCTGCAGGCGGTAAGTGAGGCGCAAGAAGTACTCGTCCGGGACGACCTCTTGCAGGTCGACGACCGGCGAGGCAGCGCTGTGTCCGGTCCCGACGACCGGTGTTCCGACCTCCATTGCATCGAAAGAAAGCGTGCTTACCGGCGCAAGGGGCTTGACCACCGCCAACGCCACCACAACGAAGATCGCGATCGCACCGACGAACCCAAACCACCCGGGGGTAGAGCGCCAACCACGCGTGTATTGGACGGCGACAATGACGAGCGAGCCCGCAAGTACCAGTGCCACCACCAGAGCGACCGCCGGCGCTCCCGCCGTTCGGCCCGGCAGGTTGAACTGCGGGAGAAGCCGGTTGAACCCCGGCCACCAGCCGGGCCACGACGCAGGGTCCCACGAGGGTGTGGGACTGAAGGCGTTGTAGTAGGTGTGGGCACCGTCGAGAATGGCGACTCCCTGGTAGGTCCACAGGGCGACGATCGAGATCATCGGCCACCGCAGCTTGCGATCCACTTCCTGCCATCGTGCGAGGAGAATTCCGGTGGATCCAGCCAGGATCGGGATAGCTGTCCACATGAACCGTCCGGCGAGCGAGAAACCGCCATACGGATTCGAGGTGTAGGCGCCGTTCAGGACCAAGATCGATCCGGCGCTGAGCACGGTTGCGATCACCGAGATCGGAAGTTGTTTCCGTCCCATCCAGAGCCCGAGCACTCCGAGGATGGCTATCGGCACTTGGACGAAGAGGCCTTGATCTCGGTCAAACAGCAGGCCGAGGGCGTTCTCGAATCCGCTTCGCCCCAGGCTTGGGGCCTGCTCCGGTAGACCGAGCAGATGGCCGAAATATCGCAGGTTGTAGGCCAGGAGAAGACCCCAGGTGAGAAGGCACAGCGCCGAGATCACGACGGCGCTCTTCCATCCATGTCGTGCTCGAAGCCAGACCAAGACGAACAAGAAGAGAAGGATGATCGCGGGAACAAAGTTCTTGATCTGCAACCACGGCAGATAGGCCATCGAGACAGCGATGACCGCCAACCCGAGCCGGGTCGTGGTACCCGTCAATTCGATGGAGGCGAGTTCGACGACGGCGCAGCCGATCAGAACGCCGGACGGGAAGTCAGGATAGATCTGAGTGGCCGCTAGGAGCACTGCTGGCGCCACGAACATGAGGCCAAGAACCATCTGGGCGGGGCCGGTCAACCTCGCCAAACGGCTGATCCGGCGATGGAGGTAGATCAGACCGGCCGAGTTGAACAGCAGCACTCCAAGGGTGGCGCCGAGAGCGAGTCGGCCGATTGCGACAAATGGAATCAAGAGCATGCCGAGGCCCGGTTCAAATGGGCTGATGATCCCGTGCGGTCCGATGAATGAGGCAACGGCACTGATCGGCGCACCGGCCGGGTAAGCGGCGAAAGAGTGCGCTGCCAGATCGGCCTTCACTGTCGAGAGGATGTACGGGCTCAGATGGCGGTAGGCCTGCGCTTGGATGATGTACGAGGGCTCGTCCCCAGTGATGTTCACCCCTCTGCGGTGGGTGAACCACGCGATGACCAACTCGATCCCAACCGCGGCCAGCAGAGCTACCCCCGACCAGAGCAGTTCGGGGCGCCCCGAAGAGAGCCACCAAGGGCTTCGGTGCGATGGCTCGATCAGGGGAGATGGGCGGCCGGTCTCTGGTTGCAGGAGGGCATATTGCCCAGCCAGGGGCGTTCAGAGCAACGAAGACGAGAAGTTCGCCTGAGTTTGGCCTGGTCGATCGATAGGTTGATTGTGTCGTGCGCGCGAGCTACCGAGCGTCGTTCTTCGGAGCCCGACAATGACAAAGGCTCGCCGAAACACGCCCCGCCCCAACCTCAGCTGGCCGAGGAGCTGGACAGGAATGTGGCTGCGAGAACCTGCGGGGACCACCCGCATCTCCAAGGGGCCTCGTTAGAACCCGGCGACCAGCTTCTCGAGATTCTTCAGGCTGGCCTCCATAACCGCCCGCCAACTCTCGCCCCCTCTGGTCGCCTCCTGCAGCCAATCGGGTGAACGGCTGCAGTCGAAGTACTCGGTGACCCGAGTGCGGTCGGTGTCCAACGGTTCGAGCTGCCATCCCCACTGGTGGGACGCCGGGTCACCCACGCGGGACTGGAACTCGGGTGTATCGACCGAGCGCAGGACTGGCTCCCACGCGATGCGCCGATCCGGCTCGAACTCGACCACTCGGTTCTCCACGACGTATTCACCCATATCGTCGTTGAACATGTTCATAACGAAGACGTCGCCGACCTCTGAGATGACCGCGTCCTCGAACGCAGTCCGCACCATCCCGGATCCATCCATCTCGGGATGGGCGGCGGGTCGGGCCAGGACGGAGAAGATCCGCCCTGCTGGCGCTGGGATGTCACGCGATACGGAGATCGACGGCTCAGTCATGATTCGCCCACATCGTGAGGTGGGAGCAGCTGCCGTGGCCGTCAGATGTCCAGAGGTCGACCCAACACGGCGCTCCGCTCGGAGACGAGATCCTGCTCGTCATTCCGACTCCTTTCGTGGTCATGTCGTGAGATGAGACGGCATCACCGGTCGAGAGTCATCGCCGGCAGGCGACGTTCTTCAAGAGCTCCTGAACGACTGTCCTCCCGGAGTCCCCGAGCGCCGTGAGCCTCACTCGTCCAAGTCCAGGTCCTCCGAAGCGGCATAAGCACCGAGCAGATCGCGGGCCGAGACGATGCCGACGAAGCGGCCATTCTTCTCGACCAGGATGTGCCGGACGTAGTGCTCAAGCATCTCTTCGGCAACCTCGGCGACCGTTGAAGTGACGTCGCACCATATGAGCGAGGTGTGGGCGATGTCGATCGCCGTGGTGCGGCCAAGATCCTTGCGCTGGGCGATCGCGTGAACGATGTCGCGCTCGGTGATGATGCCGACGACGCTGTCCTCGCCGACCACCAACGCGCCAATCTCACCAGCCGCCAGGAGGTCGGCGACACCCTCGACGCTTGAATCCGGTGACACCCGGACCACGGACTCTTCGATCAACTCGGAAATCGGGAGCGACCCTCCCGTGACGAGATTTGGCATATCCAAAGAATGTCGCACGCGATCGCGCGGTGACCAGGGCCGAAGGTCCTGCGGCGTTCGTCGTCGCGACTTAGCGGAGCGAATTTAATGTCCTTGGCCTGCGAAAAGGCGCCCCACCGTATGAGCTCTCCGGTTCGGTGCCCCGCGCCAGAGGTTCAGCCTGGCTGCACCTCCGAAGGCGTTGGTGGCTGACGCTAAAAAAAACGGGTATCACCCTGGTGTGCGGACATTGGCTCAGCCTGGCGGTGGCTCAGCGGGCGATTGCGTCGAACTGGGTTGCCGCGTATCAGCGGTACGTCGGGGTGCTCCCCTCGGCAGCTGTTCCCACCACCCCGGCGTCGGTTCCGCTGACCGCGGCCCCGGTGCCCACGACGTCCCCCGTTAACTCGTCCCCTCCGGCTCCAACTCCGACCACGCCGTCAGCCCCGACGACGCCACCGTCCTCGTCGTGCTCGGCGTCCATGGACGACACTTCACCGGGTGACGGTGGGGACGTCACGGTCAACATCACGTCCAATGTCCCGAGCGCTTCTGGCACCATCAACGTCGAGTACAAGACGACCACGCACCCCTACTCATTCCAGACTGATGGGAGCGGGTCAGCGTCGGTGACATTTGACATCGGTCACCCCACGGTGGGCTACACCGTGGTGGTCCAGGTCACGATCGGTTCGGCCAGTTGTTCGACGTCGTTCACACCCCAGTAGTCGCACGCACTACTGGATCCGCCTTGGGTCCTCGAATCGGGCTCGCCGTCGGGACTTCCGACTAGAGTCGACCGCCCCGTAGCCGCTCTCGGCCGAGACATCCTCGGAGCGATACTCACTCCCGACCAACTGAGCGTGAAGGCCCTCGACTCCGAGTCCGACGAGGTCGGCGGTCTTCCGTTCGGGTGCCGAATCACGTGCACATGCTTGCAAGACCGCCAGGGTGGCCACGCCCAACGTCACAGCTGCCCGCTCTGCCAAGCCTCGGTAGGCGATCGGGCTCTTCACGAAGGCAATGATCGCAATGGCTTGGGCAAAGGCAAGGGCCTGTAGGGATCTCGCCAAGGAGAGCCGTAGGGTTGAGCGCGCGAAGTCAGTGCCGAGGATCAAAGCAGCGGCCGGCAACGTGAGACAGACAATGAAGATGCCGTCGCCGTGCACCGCGCCGTCAAGGGTCTCAACGACTCGAGGAGGATCCGTGTTGTACAGGGCGTCGAGAATCATTCCGACGGCGGTGCCGACGAGCAGAAGAAGTCCGACGTTGCGCCGAGGCGTCGGATCGAACCGGTTGTGAAGGATCGCGGCTGTGGCCATCGCACTGATCCCGAGGGAAGCGAATGCCGCTCGCATAAGCCAGCCGTACTTGCCCAGGGAATATTCGCTGATGGTGTGCTGGGCCGGACTCAGGTCCCCACGGAAACCGTGAAGGGCGACGACCGCCAGCACGAATGCCACAGTCCCGACGAGACTCACGGTTCGAAGGGTCCGGACGGCCCCGGGAACGACAGAACGCGCCAACCGGGTCGCCCTGCCGGCCATGCCGGAACGATGACGCCGTTCCGCCTTGCTCCCACTCACATCCACGTACCAGCTCCGAGAAGTTCTGGTCTTAGGCCGCCGAAACCATCCTGTTCGCCCTCAATTCCAGCGAATCCGTCGTGTCTTCGCAAGCGCCGGCGGCGCCTCGGCGAACCCGGGCGCTGCCCAGCAGATACGTCCTCAGGCCCGAGTGCCGGCGACTTGATCGTTTCGGGGCGGCGATCGGCTCAAAGACCCGCCGCGGCCGACCAACGAGGGGTGCGGGACCCCTGGATCGGCCCCGTATCGGGGGGCTCCTATCTGCCGAGGGGAAGGCGTTTACCCTCCCTGCCCGCCACCTAGATTCAGGGCCGACACTTCGCAGGTTCGTATCCGTAAGCATCGATGGTGGGTTGGTTCGGGCGATCTAGGCAGGTTTCGGAGGCGAACTGAGATGCGGGTTGGAATTTCGCTTGGCACGGCATATCGGTCCGGAGACGCGGACGGGGCCGCGTCTGTCGTCAGGCAAGCTCGAGCGGCACGCGAGGCGAACTTGGACACGCTGTCGGTGGGTGATCACCACGCGACCGGACCGATGCCCTACCTGCAGAACGTCCCCACGCTTGGACGTCTGTTGGCGGAGTGGGACGACCGTCCGGCCGGCTGTCTATTCCTCGTGCCCTTGTGGCACCCGGTGCTCATGGCCGAACAGATCGGAACGCTTGCCGATATCGCGGCCGGACCGTTCATCATCCAGACCGGTCTGGGGGGCGGTTCTGCCCAGTTCCAGGCCATGGGTGTGCCGAGGGTCGGCCGGGCCAGCCGCTTGGAGGAGGGCATCACCCTCGTTCGGGGGCTGTTGCGGGGCGAGACCGTGAGCAGCGCGCTCTTCGGGTTCGAGGGCGCACAGATCGCGCCCCTCCCAATGAGAGGCACGGAGTGGTGGGTCGGAGGCGGGACTCCCGAAGCGATTGACCGGGCGGCCCGGCTGGGCGACTGCTGGTACGGAAATGCCGATCTGACCGCGACGTCAGCCCGGGTGTTGATCGAAATCTATCGAGAGGCATGTGCTCGTCACGGGTTCGAGCCGTCACGGATCCCAATTCGAAAGGATGTGTTCATCGCCGAGACGGATACCGATGCCGAAAGGTTGGGCGATGCGCTGATGAGTGGCGGATATCGAGGATTTGATCGCGGTGCCGTCGCCTACGGAGGTGTCGAGAAGGTCGCGGAGCAGCTCGCTGTCTTTGGGGAGATCGGTTACACCGACATCATCATCCGAACCATGCCCGCCCCCCTGGACCGAGCGGTGCGGTCGGTGGAACTGAGCGGCGACCTCCGAACACGACTTCAGTCGGTCTGAGGGCTTGGTTGGAAACGCAGCCCTGGACGAGTGCGAGGGCGGCCTGACTTAGAGCGCCTTCGATCCGGGCCACCTTCAGGTCCCGCCCCTGACCTTCCGCCGGTTCAGCGGCCGTCCAGGCAGGCGTGAACCGCCGCGACCAGGGACTGTGCCCGCGGGTCCGGTGTCATGAACGAGGCCAAGGTCCACATCTTGTTCATGGTGTAACCGAAGCCGACTCCCCGGTCTGGGTCGGCGTAGCCGAGCGACCCGCCGGCACCACCGTGGCCGAAGGAACTGGGACCGCGGTGGTCGGGCTGGCCCGGCACCGGGAGCATGAACCCCAGGGACCGACGGGTCTCCATCACCAGCACGGCGTCCGGGCTGCGCACCTGCTCGCGCGCCGCCTCCCGTACGGCTTCCGGGCTGAGCACTCGGACCCCATCCAACTCCCCATCCCTGGCGAGGGCGCCGTACATTCGGGCGAGCGACCGGGCGGTTGCGTGGCCGTTGGCGGCCGGGAGTTCGGCTGACCGCCACTCGGGGCTGTTGTTGTGGGCCGCGAAGGGAATCGAAGCCAAACCGAGGGAACGGAAGGCTAACGAGCCCGGCGTGAACATGGCGGTGACCCGCTCCCGCATCGCCTGGGCCTCCGGCGTCTCGTCCACGGCTGCGGTTGCGGCCGGCTCAGGCGCGCTTGGCGGATCCCGCACCAGGTCCGCCACCCGGTGGTGCTCCGAAGGGGGAGTGCCGACATACATGTCCAGTCCGAGGGGCCGAACCACCGCCGCGGCAAGGAAGTCGCCGAATCGGTCCGTGCCCGCCGCTCGCCGTACCACCTCGCCGACGAGCCAGCCGAAGGTGACCGCGTGGTAGCCCTGCTTGGAGCCGGGCTCCCAGACCGGTGCCTGACGTTCGAGGGCTTCGACCATTCTCTCCCAGTCGAGGGCAGCCCCAGGGGGCAGGTCCTCGTCGACCACCGGAAGGCCGGCCTGGTGCGTGAGGAGGTGCCGAACGGGCATTGCCGACTTGCCCATCGCAGCGAACTCGGGCCAGTACTCGGTCACAGGGGCGTCGAGGTCGAGCCTCCCTTGATCGGCGAGGATGTGGGCACAAAGGGCAGTCATCCCTTTGGTCGTCGAGTACACGTTGACGAGCGTGTCCCGCGTCCAGGTTCGGGTTCGTTCGCGATCGGCCCAGCCCGCCCACAGGTCAGCGACGGTTTCCCCGTCGAGGACGAGGGCAAAGGCGGCCCCCACCTCTCCGTGGTCGCGGAAGTTCCTCTCGAAAGCGTCGCGGATCGGTTCAAAGCCGGTGGCGCAGGTTCCGTGAATCTCAGGGATATCGGTCACGTCACTATCTTCGGTCCGCGGAACAGGGCGCGTCGAGCAGGGTCGCGACCGAGGTTCGAACGCCACATCGCCAGTCTTGGGACCAGTCTCATGACTCACCGCCGGCAGTGATCGGTGGTGGGGCCTGTGTGAGCCGGCGACGCCGAACCAACCCCTAGTGGGTGATCGCTCACTTTGTTATCCTGCGAAGAGATTCAACGCACCCAATAGACGAGGAGCCTCTGCCATGTCGCGGGTACCGATCTTCGACGCCGACAATCACATGTACGAGACGCGTGACGCGTTCACCAAGTTCTTACCTGATCGCTACAAGTCGGCGATCCAGTACGTCGACGTTGAGGGACGTACCAAGATCGCGGTGCGGGGGCAGATCAGCGACTACATACCCAACCCGACGTTCGACGTTGTCGCGCGACCGGGGGCGCAGGAGGAGTACTTCCGGAAGGGGAATCCGGATGGAAAGAGCCGCCGGGAACTCTATGGGGAGCCGATTCGGGCCATCCCTGCGTTTCGCGAGCCCGAGCCGCGCATGGAGATGATGGACGAACTAGGGGTCGACCGATCGATGCTGTATCCGACCCTTGCCAGCCTGCTCGAGGAACGGATGAAGGACGATCCGATCTTGACGCACGCGGCGATTCACGCGCTCAACGAGTGGATGTACGAGACCTGGACATTCAACTTCCACGACCGCATCTTCGCGACCCCGGTTATCACACTGCCGATCGTCGAGCGGGCGATCGAGGAGTTGGAATGGTCGCTCGAACGGGGCGCCCGCGCGGTACTGATTCGTCCCGCCCCGGTTCCCGGCTATCGGGGAACGCGCTCGTTCGCCAAGCCCGAGTTCGACCCGTTCTGGGCCAAGGTGGCCGAGGCCGACGTGCTTGTCGTCATGCACGGGTCGGACAGCGGCTACGCCCGCTGGGCGAACGAATGGACCGGCACGGATGCAGAGATGCAACCATTCAAGTCGGGTGTGCCAGTTGCGTTCCGACTCATGAACGCGACTCGGCCGGCCGAGGACGCGGTCGCTTCGATCCTCTGCGAGAACCTCTGCTCCCGGTTCCCGACCCTCAAGATCGCGATCGTGGAGTTGGGAATGTCGTGGATGTTCCCGCTGATCGACCGTCTGAAGGACATCTACAAGAAGGTGCCGCAGGACTTCGAGGAGAATCCGATCGACGTGGTGAAGCGCAACATTCACGTCTGCGGGTTTTGGGAGGAAGACTTCGGTGCCCTCGCCGGCTTGCTCGGTGACACGCAGGTCATGTTCGGTTCGGACTGGCCCCACCCTGAGGGTCTTGCTCGACCCGCCGATTTCGCGGACGAACTTGCTCACGTGCCAGAACCGAGCCTGCGCAAGATCATGGGCGAGAACATGGCCCGGCTGATGAAGGTTCCTAGCGTCGCTGTGTGAGAGGTCGCGCACCGACCTCCCGCGATGCCGGCCTCCCGCCGGAATGGGGGTCTGGGCCCCCTGGGTCGCGATTGTCACGTCAAGCTGACGCTCGTGGACCGGGACGAGACAGGGAAGCTTCGTCGGCGCGGCCACCGAACGTGAACGGGCTCAACCTTGGGGCGCCCGGCGCCCCTATCGGGTGCAGTCCTCGGTCGCTTCGCCCTGAGGATGCCATCGGGCGGAGCTTCTTCCTGTCGTTGCACCAACGCGAACGAGCCGCGAGGAGCCCTTGACCGAAAGCGAGCGCTCAGTTAGTTTCGCCGCGGTGGCGATCGCGAGGGTGACCGTCAAGATCGACGGAACGCATCTCGAGGAACTCTCCATCGGATACGAGTTGATCGGCGACCGGGGTCGGATCTGGGTCGTCACGCCGGGGGGTCGGTTCGATCGCAACTACCCCGGCGTCCGGGAGTACGCGACCGCACTGGCGGAGTTGGGCAATCGGGTCCTCATCTACGACCGGCCGAACACCGGAGAGTCGGACGTCTGTTTCGTGGGTTCCACTGAATCGGCCATGCAGGCCGACACGTTGGCCGCCCTGCTCCGGGAGCTGGGTTTGACGCCCGCCGTCATCACCGGTGGCTCTGGCGGCTCGCGGGTCTCGCTACTTGCGGCTTCGCGCCATCCCGACGTGACTGCGGGACTAGGGGTCTGGTGGATCAGCGGGGGGGTGTACGGGCTCCTCACCATCGGGACCGGCTATTGCGCCGAGTCGATTCGAGCCGCATGGACCGGCGGCATGGAAGCCGTCGTCGCCATACCCGAGAAGATCCAAGGCAACTGGCAGGAGGTGATGAGCCTCAACCCGGCGAACCGCCAGCGCATCTTGGATCAGGATCCCAAGGAGTTCATCGCCACCATGGAGAGGTGGCTGCTCGCGTACTGTCCATGCGGTGACGATGTCGTGCCCGGCCTACCCGATGCGGCGGCCAAGGCCATGACGATGCCGACCATCGTGTTCCGCAGCGGGGGGAGCGACCCCTTCCACACGCGGGCTACCTCGGAGGCGGTCGCCGGCCTTCTCCCCAATTCCGAGCTCGTGGAGCCCCCGTGGGGCGACCGAGTGTGGCTTGAGACCACGCCCGGCCGTCGCTTTGACGTGTGGCAGCGACTGGCCCCGATCCTCAACGGTTGGGCCGACCGCACGATCGGCTGACCCATGACGATCCGCCTGAGCCCAGACGAGGCGTGGGAGGTCATCGACGGATCGCACACCGGGATCCTCACCACCCTTCGCGCCGACGGATCCCCGGTGACCCTGCCAACGTGGTTTGTTGTTTTGGATCGGACCATCTGCATGTCCACCCCCAGCCAGACCAAGAAGGTGCGACGCATCCGTCGCGACCCCCGAGCGTCGTTTCTTGTCGAATCGGGGTTGCGGTGGGCTGAACTGCGAGCCGTACACGTGAGCGGGCGCATCGAGATCGTCGAGGACGAGGCGACGATGGTTCGTATTCGGGAGGCCCTGGACGACAAGTACGCGTCATTCCGCACCGCCCAGGCGAACATGCCCGAGGCGACAAGGAACCACTACGCCAGCCGGACCTTTCTGCAGCTGGTGCCCGAACCGCGGGTGCTCACGTGGGACAACAGTCGTATCTCCCTGGCCTAGCCCGATGAGCGACTTGGTGGTCGATGACTCCGAAGGGATCCGGACCATCACGTTCAACCGTCCGGAGGCGAAGAACGCCCTGACGGTCGCGATGCGGCGCGAGCTCTGTCAGCTGCTCGACGATGCCGACCGCGATCCGCGAGTGCGGTCGGTCATCCTGACCGGCACAGATCCGGTTTTCACCGCAGGCGTGGACTACAAGGAGGTAGACCCCTCATTCGATCCCCGCCAGCGACGCTTCACAGTGAACCCCGGGCGGGCGCTCCGGGCGATGCACACACCTGTCGTTTGCGCGGTGAACGGGCCCTGTGTCTCGGGTGGCCTGGAGATCGCCCTCAGTGCGTCGTTCATCGTCGGCTCGGACCGGGCCCGTTTCGCCGACACGCACGCCAGGTTGAACGTGGTGCCGGCTTGGGGACTGTCCGCCCTGCTGCCGAGGGCGGTGGGGCTGCGAAAGGCCCGCGAGCTGTCGCTCACGGGCAACTTCGTCGACGCCCAGGAGGCGCTGCGCATCGGGCTCGTGAACCACGTGGTTCCCCACGACGAGCTCATGGTCTTCACCCGGCAGCTGGTCGGCCAGATCTCCGACTCGTCGGCGGTGGCAGAGGTCCTGTCCCTCTATGAGCAGGGAGAGGACCTGTCCTTGAGCGGATCCCTCGCTCTCGAAGCGACGCGGGTGGCCGACGGACCAGAGTGGGACTCGGCCGCCTTCACCGCGGCGGGCCGCGATGCGGCGGCCCGCCAACGCCAAGGCGGTTGATCCGGCCGAGCAGGCTCGAATCGGTTCGGGGTTGACGATCACCGGCGCCCGGGCGAGAGCGCACCGCGGAGCGTCGTGCACCAAAGGACCGCCGGTGTTGGCCGGAAATGGGTGCCGACCAGGACGACGGTCATATCGTCGTTTCGGTCGACAAGGTGCCAGTTCAGATCCGCCGGCTCAGTCTCTCCTCGCGCGGGGCCGCGCGGCGGACGAGAAGGCCGGGCTTACGAGTCGGCGGCGCGCGAAGACAGTGGACGGTTCCCATAAGTAAGTGAGCGCCCACCCACAAACGTGTTAATATTGCCTGGTGCACGTTGGATTCGGGCCCAATTTTCAGAACCTCGATGGTCAGCTGACCGATCTCGAGGTCTATGAGCGTGACCTTCAGTTGGCCGCGCGCGCCGAAGACGCCGGCTTCGACTCGGTGTGGTCGTCCGAGCATCACTTTTCGGATTACCAGCTGACCGCCCAGATGCTCATGTTCCTCGCCTGGGTGGCCGGGCAGACGAAGCGCATCAAGCTCGGCACGATGGTGACGGTCCTGCCCTGGCACGACCCCATCCGGGTCGTGGAGAGCTTCTCTGTGCTGGACCACCTCTCAGGAGGTCGGGCGATCCTCGGCATGGGACGCGGACTCGGCCGGGTCGAGTTCGACGGCTTCCAGACCCCGATGAGCGAATCGCGTGGGCGCTTCACCGAATACACGCCGGCGATCCTCAACGCGCTCGAGACGGGTTGGATCGAGTCGGACGGTGAGATCTACAAGCAGCCTCGCACCGAGATCCGGCCGCGTCCGTTCAAGACCTTCAAGGGGCGCGCATTCGCCTCTGCCGTCTCCCCCCAGTCGATCGAGTTGATGGCACGTCTCGGCGTGGGGATCATGGTCATCGCGCAGAAGCCGTGGGAGACGGCCGAGGCTGAGCTCGCCGACTACCGTGAGCGCTTCCTCGAACTCAACGGCTTCGAGGCGCCGAAGCCGATCCTTGTCGTGGTGGCCGGGGTGACCAAGACCAAGGCGGAGGCGCAACGGGTCCGGGAGGTGCACCTGCAGCGGTGGGCGCGCTCAACCGTCGAGCATTATCAATTCGCGAACCCCGGCTTTGCTGAGATCAAGGGCTACGAGTACTACGGCGCGCTGGCCAAGAACATCGAGCGTCACGGGCTGGACAAGTTCTGCGGCTTCCTGGCCGATCTGCAGGTGTGGGGCACCCCCGACGAGGTGACCGAAAAGCTCCTCGTCTACGCCCGCCGGACCAACGCCGGGGCTCTCGTGGTGCCGCTCTCCTTCGGCAGCCTGCCGCCCGACGAGACCCGGGCCAACTTCGAGCTCTTCGCCGCCGAGGTGCTCCCCGAACTGCACCGGCACGACGTCGGTGGGGACGTCGGTGTTTCTTACGACGCGCCTCTAGGAGCAGCGGCCATCGCTGCCGAGTAGCGCCTGGCTGAAGCTGGCACCACCGGCTCGGATCGCCGGTGGGGGAGGGTCTCGGGCTCATCGATGGCCGATCAGGCCGAGGCGGCCGGTTGAGGTCTTCTTGGGGCTGGGGATCGCAAACGAGCGGCGTCCTCGTCGCACTGCCGCTCGGGCCGGCGGAGCAACTCGGTTCGTACCGGGGGTTCGAGGCCTGTGGTCCCGGGCCGAAAGGGCGCCGGGTGTTGCTCAGGAGCGGAGCAACCGGCCGGGCGCGACACCCGGCAGGGCCTCGCCGTCCCGCCAGATCGCCTGCCCGTTGACCCAGACGTGCTCGATCCCGGTGCTCCGCACGACGAGGCGGTCGGCGCCGCCGGGCTGGTCATGGACCCGCTCGGGGGCGGTGATCCCGACGGTCGTGGGATCGAACGCGACCAGGTCGGCAAAGTACCCCTCGCGCACGCGCCCGCGGTCGACCAGGCGAAACGCCTGGTGAGGGTGACCGGTCAGCCGCCACACCGCGTCCTCGATGGAGAGGGAGCGGCGATCGCGCACCCAGTGGGACAGCAGATGGGTCGAGAAGCACGCGTCGCAGAGTTGGCTGGCGTGGGCCCCGGCATCGGACAGGCCGAGGAGGGTGCGCTTGTCGGCCAGAAGGTCGCCCAGCTCGTCGTAGCCGTCGTTGTCCATGACGATACGAAAGCGTGTCGCCATCTCATCTGTGAGCGCCAGGTCGAGCATCAGGTCGAACGGGTTCGTGTCGCGCTCGGCGGCGACCTGCTCGAGCGGGGTTCCGACCACGTCCCGGTGCACTGCAGTTTCCTGGACGGCCATACGGGCCCACCGGTGGCGCCAGCGCTCGAGGGTCGGCTTACGGGCGCGATCGCGCCACTCGGCGTCGCGGTAGACCTCTGCTCTTGCCTCGCGCGGCCGGGCCAGCACCTCCTTCCACTCGTCGATCTCTGCCAGCGGGGTGGGGTCGGCGAGATTGATCTGCATCACGATCTCCCGGCACGCGAGCTGCGGGTACACCTCGCCCGGGAGGGCCGAGGCGCGGGCGAGGGTCCGCAGGGCCGCGCCGGGACGTTCGGCCCGGGCTAACAGCGCCGTCCACGTCACCGGTCTCTCGTTCGCAACCGCGAGCTCGGACAGCTCCTCGATGAACACTCCCGGACCGACGGCAACCTGCACGACGCCCTTGCCCAGCTCGCCGAGCACGCTGGACAGGGCGAAGACCTCATTGACGTCCGCGAACCGGCTGGGCACCGGCCGGCCGAACGCGCCTTGGTGTTGCGGGGCCCGGGAGGTGGAAAGCCCGATCGCGCCCGCCTCGACCGCCTCCCGGACCAGCTCGCGCATGAACTCGAGTTCGTCGGGTCGGGCGGGTCGCTCCTCGGGGCCCATGACGAACAGGCGCAGGGGCGAGTGGCCGACGAAGCCCCCGACGTTGATCCGCTTGGGACGGTGCTCGATGGCAGACAGGTATCCGGGGAACGACTCGAAGCACCAGTCGATGCCGGCGTTGAGGGCGTCCATGGACATGCCCTCGACGTTCTCCAGGGTCCGGACCACCAGGTCCCGGTGCTCGGGCCGGGTGGGGGCGACCCCGAAGCCGCAGTTCCCCATGATCACGCTTGTGACTCCGTGCCAGCTGGAAGGGGTGAGGTCGGGGTCCCAGAGGATCTGGGCGTCGTAGTGGGTGTGGACGTCGATGAAGCCGGGGGCGAGCACGAGGCCGTCGAGGTGCACCTCGATCCCACCCGCCGGCACTTCCAGCTGGCCCGGGGGGGCCACGGCCCGAATCCGGTCCCCGGCCACGCCGACGTCGGCGGGGCGGCCCGGCGCGCCGCTCCCGTCCACGACGGTCGCGTCACGCAACAGCAGGTCCATCCCGCTCCGATCCTGGGGTCGAGCAGCTACCCAGGGTTAAGTTAACAAGCGCTCCGTACCGACAGGCGCAAGACCTGGCATCGAGCCTCGTATTGTTTGCGGTGTGCAGCGCCCAGTGAGCGGCTCACGTGCGACGGTAAACGGCACCCCGCGCGGTCGCCGCATGAGTGCCGCAGTTCGCCGGAGGTCGATTCTTGAAGCCGCTCGTCGCGCCTTCAGTGAGACCGGCGACATGAGCGGCACGACCATGAAAGTCATCGCACAATACGGTCAGATCAGCCCGGCGATGATTTACGAACTGTTCGAGAACAAGGAACAACTCTTCTTCGAGGCGGTCGTGGAACCGCTTCGAGACGCGGTGGAGGACCTTGTTTCAGCGGCCGAGGTCGTCGACCGCGACCAAGCCCTCACCCCAGAGCGCCGCCTCTCAACCTTGAGCGGTCTCTTTCGGCAACTGGTCTCCACCCTCGAGGAAGTGATTCCGCTGCTCGGGCTTGTGCTTTTCGGCGACCCGCGAGTGGCGGGCCGCTTCTACTGGGAGAATTTCGTGGTGGCGATGGATCGCCTCGGCCAGGCGTGGAAGGCGGTGGAGGAGCGTCAAGGTCGCGCCCTCAACTCCCCAGACATCACCGCCAAGGCGGTGATGGGAACGGCACTAATGCTTGCCCTGGAGCACTATTACACCGAAGATTTCGATCTACGACGAGCCGTATCATCCGCGAGCCGCGGCTTTCTCAATGGCTTCTAGGCCACGCGATGAAACCGTCGGACAGGTCGGAGCTTCAGGTAGACCGTCGATCGAATATCCTCACGAAACATGGCGAAGCTGAACGCAATCGATCCTGAATCGGAGCGCGGTCCGTGGGGCTCCATCGCCGACACGCTCCCTAAGGGCGCGACCGAGCAGGAGTGGATTCTCGAGGGCGAGGCGACTCGGTACCGTCTCATCGGCGAGTACGGCCATGATGGTCGCTGGAGGGTGGAGCCGGCGGAGACTGCGCCGTACATCACCCGGATCCTCGTCGAGCGCCCGCCCGCCTCTGTCTTCAATGGGTTTGTCGTGTTCGTCTGGAACAACGTGTCGGCGGGGTTCGACGGCATGTTCGCTGGCCCGCCCATGGCTGCCATGTTGCAGGACGGTTACGCCGTTGTCGGGGTGAGCGCCCAGCACATCGGAGTTCAAGGCGAGCGCGGGCTGGTCTCGAGCGACCCCAAGCGATACGGCACCTTGAGCCATCCGGGCGACGACTACTCCTACGACATCTTCACCCAGGCGGTGCGGGGCGTTTCCGGTCGTGACGGTTCTGACGACGTACTGGGCGGCCTCGGGGTGCGCCATGTCGTCGCGAGCGGCGCTTCGCAATCAGCGGCTCGGCTCGCAACCGTCCACAATGCGCTGCATCCCGTAGGGGTGATCGACGCATATCACCTCCCGGTCTACTTCGGGACCGGCACCGTCGTGGATTCCACGGCCGGGGAGGCGGCGGTTCCTGGCGGGTCTCCGAACTGGCCGATGCACATGCTCCGCCATGGCACGCACGGCCTCCGCAAGGACCTTGGAGTGCCGGTCTTCATCTTGAACTCCGAGTCCGAGGCTCAGGTCTTCACGTCGAATCAGCAACCCGATTCCGACCACCTCGTCATTTGGGAGAGCGCCGGCGCATCTCACATCGGATCGACCGCTGGCGACAACCGCTTCGGCCTTCCGGAGACCCGCTGCCGGGGCTCCTTCGCCCCTGCGCAGCGCGCCGTCTGGTACCACCTGCGGCGCTGGCTTGAGGAAGGCGTCACCCCACCCTCACAACCCCGGCTCGAACGGGCGCTCGACGCGTGGGTTGCCCGGGACGAGCACGGCAATGCCGTTGGTGGCATCCGCTGGCCGCACGTTGTGGTGCCACTCGGCACCCATCGTGCCGAGCCGCCCTCGGAAGGACGCGCCGATCTCATGGGCACGACCACGGCCTTCGATCCGGAGAAAGTACGGAAGCTCTACGGGACTCTCGAGGAGTATGAGAAGCGCTTTGCCAACGCCGTCGTTGACCTGGTCGCGACCGGCGTCGTGTTGCCAGAGGATGCCGATTCCGTGCGCGACCCGCTGAAATCCGCTGCTTGGGAGTAATGGTGCCGGTCAGGATGTCTTCCAGTCAGTCTCGGCCCAGTGGTCCAACGATCCTCGGCGTGCGTCGGATCCCCGTCGATGACCGGTCGCCGGTGCTTCGTGACCGCCTGA
>Ga0116217_10000260_pt1 | contig 59913 bp, 33 predicted proteins | sample Sb_taG_6_FD_89697 | JGI IMG/M metagenome (GOLD analysis project Ga0116217, IMG submission 89697) | Peat soil microbial communities from Weissenstadt, Germany - Sb_50d_4_PS metaG | ecosystem: Environmental > Terrestrial > Soil > Wetlands > Peat | place: Germany: Weissenstadt | collected 2010-09-21
CACTCTCAACCGTACCCAGTTGTATTCGCAGACCACCGGCAGTGACGGGATGGCGACGTTTTCCCTTAGTGAGGAAGGGAATTTCGACATCACGATCAACCAGCAGTACTATCAGGCGTTTAGCACGTCGCAGCTGATTACATCGGATGCCGCGCCGACAAAGCCGCTTGAGTACTCCCTGACGCTGAAGGACAGTTCACTGCCCTCACCGGACACGATTAACATCACGGTGCTTCATACGGACGACTCTGGAGGCGACCCACAGCCTCTGCCGGGCGCGACCGTGACCGATGGACAAATCAGCGCGACGACAGACGCCTCCGGGCAGGCTGCGCTGACCAGGAATTACGATGTGACACAGGACATTACCGTTTCCGCGTCCGGCTACAAATCGCAGGTCAAGAGCGTTCGCATCAATAAGGGAATGACGCTATCGGCAGGAACTGGTTCTGCGACGTTCACGCTGGTGCCGGACAATTCCGTCGACAGTCCGTTCCACGTGTATATGCAGGTGCAGAACACGCGGGGGGACAGCATCCCGGGCGCGGGTGTGGATTACTATACGGCGGCTGGACAGCGTCTCTACGGCAACCTTGTTTCCGCGAGCAAAGGATTTGCAGACTTCGACAGCAGCGTGCTGAAGGGGATTGCCGCTGCCGCAGATCTGCGCAAATCCGGCCTTCTCGTCAATGTAAGCGCCACGGGCTTTCAGCCGATCGTCAACCAATTTATTTCTCCGGACCTGCTGCAACCTTCTCCGCGCCCGGCCACCTACCTGGTGGTGATGAATAAGGACTGGACCGACTTGACCAACCAGATTGCCGGGCTGGAAGCAAGGGTGAATGCGTGGAACAACGATGTAAAAAGTGTAGCTGCGGATCAGACGCAGACGTATGTTTCCCAGACGGACAGCGCAAAGCAGGCCGCCGACCTGGCGTTCGCTCAAATCCAGGCGGCGCAGGCAGCCATGAAAACCGTTTCTCCACAGGCGCCAAGCACACGTATTTCTCAGCTGCAAGTGGACCTTGGGGCAAAAGCAGAGTTGGTGCTGGGCGATTCGGGTGATCTGGAAAGCCAGCTCAGCGACGCGCAGAAGGCGGTGGCCGCGTGTACGACCGCCGCAGATGCCGATGTCATCCGTGGCAAGTATCAACAGGCCATCAAACTCATCGGAGAAATCGGATCGATAAACCAGTCAGCGGCGCAGGACCACGAAGAACTGTTGCAGATCGCGCAGCAAACCATGGCGAACCAGGACGTGATTACCTCGCTGCAGCCATATTTGACAGAGATCCAAAACCAGCAAAAGACAGCGCAGGAAAACGCGGCAAACCTTACGGCTTACTACAAACAGAAGCAGGCCGCCAGTGACGGTCTCGCAGGCCGTCAAACGTCGCTGCAGGGAGAGTTGCAAGCCATCCTAGACAAGAACTCACCCAGCACGCCGGGGGCCCTACCACTACCCGCCGATTTGATTCAACGGCTGACTGTTATGCAAGGAATATTAGGGAGCTGGAACAGCTCAGCCTCATCCGATCAATCCCTCTCCGTCCCATATGTTATTACAGATGCGCCGGGCTACATCGTGGGAGTCGAAGAGCAGGCCAATCAGTTGATGAAGTTAATGCAGCAGCAGTCATCGACCGTGGACACAATGGGCGCTGCGGCAGACGAAATAAGCACAACGTTCACTAACGAGACATTTGAGATTGGGTTGGCCGCCGATTTGCTGAAGCAGGCGGACGACTGCGCGAAGAAGGCCGTTGCCGCTGCGGCTACGCCTGCGCAGGGAACGCCTACGGCAGTCACGCTGCCTGAGGATGAGCCGACCATTCCGCCCCCTTCCGAGACCAAGGCGACGGCGCCTCCTCCAGGAAACTCACCTCCTCGAGCCGGGTCTGACTGCGAGCCAAAGGCGGTCGAGCAGCAGGTGGAAGCCTTGATGCACCAGGCGACTACCTCCACGTCGTTCGCGGAAGGGGACGGTTACCTGGCGCGGGCAGATGGACTGGCCGCACCCTACCCATGCATTTTTGTCACGTTGAAGAATTTCGAAGGACTCTGGAGCACTTACAAGCGAACGTTCAAGACGCCGCCTGGGCCGGGCACGCCAAGCGGTGTGAAGGTTGAAGGCCTGCCTGAAGATAACCCGACGCTTGCGACAACGCTTGCAACCGCAGTCGTGACAGCACCACCATCCAGACCGCCCACGCTGGAGACAATTCCGGAAGACAATCCGGCGAACGTGCCGCCGGCGAACAACGGATCTATTCCCCAGCGGCAGCCGGCAACGCAGCCCACTCCTGCACAGACCGCGCCCTCGCCCACCACTGCAGCGCCCGGCTCGCGATGGAAGCTCGTATCGGTGTCGGCGAGCCCCCAAACAAATCAAGGATGGACCTACAATGCTAATTCGGCTTCGGCGCACTTGAAGGTTTACAACGGAGACCAAAGTGACTTCAGCTGGGCCCCTCCGCCGGCGCAGGTGACCAGCGATGGATTCACCGTGAATATCACCGTCGTTTCAGAGCCTACTCAAAAGAATACGTTGTCACAGATGATCTGTGTGTCAGGACCGCAAGCGTCAACCTCGAACACTTGCGCACAAGCCGTGGCGCAGAATGGGGCGGCCAAGACTGCAAACCAAGCCGTGAAATTTATGCCTCCGCCGGATTTTGGCAGCTTCGATGTCAAAGTCAGCTTGGCGTGGGGGGCAGTGAACTATACCTACTCGTATCAACCTTACTGAAAGCAAGCGGAAAACGGCATTTCAATATCCCTAACTGGATAAGGGTAATAGGGTAATAATGAGATCCGCATCGAAAGGAGCAAGTCTCATGGCAGCAAGAGTTATATTTTGCTTCCTGATGCTGTTGTCGAGCACCGCATGCGTGGCTCAAACACCCCTTCATGGACTGATTTCCGGGCAGAGCCAGCGCGCGGACGTGGAAAAAGTGGCGGGCAAGCCCGTCAAGTTTGACAGCCAGACGCTGGTGGAGTATCAACCGCAGGAGTTTGATCCCAAGACCTGGGACAAGAATATTGCGAAAATGTATGTGCAGTATCGAGACAATTCGCCAATCGTGGAGCGATTGGAGCTGATGCTGGCCAAGCCCATCAGCCGCGCGGATGCATTGACGGATTTGAACCATTCGACGGCGGCCGCGAGGCAACCAAATCTACCGGCCAAAGCCGCGGCGCAGGGAAACACCGGGCAACACGCGGTGGAGTATTTTGGCGCTCCGCACTACATCGTGATTACCTATGCAGGTGTGAACACCCAAAGCGGCGTTGAGCACTACGGCAGCTACAGTCCAGCCTTGTTTGCGAGCGCTGTGAATTCGCTGGCCGGCCCCGGCGCGCCTGCGGCAATGCCCACGAGCGCCTCCGTCTCGCGGAGCGGCCCGGTGGACTTGAGCGGCACGTGGTACAGCCAGAGCGGCTGTTGCGTTTACAAAATAACGCAGAACGGGAACCAGTTTCATTGGGAGCGTACCCCGCCCGAGAGCGCAGACGGGATGATCGATAGCTCGGGCTCTACATTTAGCGCACAATTTCACGGGCCGCCCGGGAACGGCGGGTCGGCGAACGGGACCGGGACGACAACGGGCATGGCTGTTCTCGATTCCGCCGGGCACGCCGTTGCAATAAAGTTGAGCAATAAGTCCACCTTGAGTCGCACGCCAACATCGCCGGCTGCACCTGCTTCCAGCGCGGCCGCGACCAACGGAACCGTTACCGGTCGCTGGTCGGGAAACTGGACGAACAGTCACGGCGCTTCTGGGCAAAATTTAATAATGAACCTGAATGAGCAGAACGGCACGATCACAGGCGACGATAACGGGACGCCCATCGTGAACGGACGGCGGACCGGCAACGTGCTGACCTGGGAGAACCTCAACGTAGCCAATTGCCGAGACTACACTGTGCGCGCTGAGATCTCCGCCGACGGCAACCTACTCAATGGAACCTATCAGGTCAATGACCGCTGCGGTCACCAGACTTACAATGGCAAATATCTGAATTTCCACAGGTAATCGTCCGATAGACCCAGCTCGCTTACTTGCCAATGGCGCCGTCCCTTTCCCGCACCCCTACCCGGCTTGGAGAATCAATGAGATGGCCTCCACGACCGAACCTTGTCTCAACCCGTATGAACCCCGATCTGTATCACGTGAAGGATTCCGAGTGGAAAGTGCTGCAGGTTTAGCAATTGAAAACTGTCTCAACGAAGGGGTTCACCCCAAGCCGATGTAGTCGAAATCGTAGCGGTCAAAGCACTCTGGAACCATTCAGAACCACAGCTCTCAACAGTATGGCCGCACCATATTCAATCGAAAGCAGTTATTTTCACTCAATTTCAACAAGCTTCAACAAGTCGTTTAATCGGGTTCGGGACCAGGAGGTCGGATGCATATATGGATCGCCGATGCCCTTGAGAATACAAACACATATGGCATAATCAGGGCATATTAGGAGCAGCGGCAAGTTGCAGGAGAGCTGACTCTTTGACAAGGCCATCATTGGAGGTCGTGCAGAAGTACGGCCTGGGTATCTGCGTGCTGACCGAATGCGGTACTCGGGCGCCGGCTGACGTTGACCTGAACCGGGATGACAGTGATTGTTTTGCGTCTATGCTGACCAGCCCTGATGAATCGTTTTCCCGCAAATGGGAGTGCATGCCGTTTTTCCTGATGATCGTCTGGCAGCATTGAAGGCGTTTCACGAGAAGGGCATATTCACCTGGGTTTCGTTGGAGCCCACCCTTGATGTGGAGTCCAGCTTGGCAATCGTAGTGGCCACGCACGGATTCGTAGACCTCTTCAAGGTGGGTAAGGCCAACTATCTCGGCGAGTACAGCAAGGGCCTTGATTGGCAGGATTACACCCTCCGGATGATAGACCTGTGTGCCAGAATTGGAGTGAGGCATTACATTGAGCGAGATTTGCATCACTATCTTCCCAGTGGGCACGACAACCCATCGCAGGTCGCTCAACACTTTTGAGGAAACCCTTCTCCATGTCGAATTCGTTTGCATTTCGGTGGCAAATCAGGCTTGCGTTAAACGGAGTCGCTAACCGGCCACCGAATGTAGCGAGCGTGGTTGTGTCTTATCCATTTGGAACTCGTGCCGAAATCTGAAGATGAACCCATGAAGAACATAAATGGGATTGGGGTGCCTATCAGCACCGTTCCCTCACATGGCAACAAACCTGACCTTCGCAAGGTAGGGAAGGACATCTATGAAGTGCTGACTGGCACGGGCAGTCATGGATACAAACAACTGGCACGCAGGCAGACCGTCAAGATTGAGCCCGAGCGGAACTACTCTCCAAGCGAGGTAGCAGCGATACTGAATATCAGCTACGATGCCGCATTACGAGCGATGCTGAAGATGAAGGGCGTGGTCGATCTGGGAACGCCGACGCGCCGATACAATCGGGGCAAGAAGAAGCTGCGAATCAGCGGCAAGAATCTGCTGACCTTCCTCAGAAGTAAAACGAAAGATTAGGGTGTGCCTTCCTTGATGCCGTAATTCCATTGGCCAAGTCCACAGCCGGAGAGTTTCGTGTGTGCCCGTCCGCCTCTGCCTGGGCATTGGGGCTGACTTCTCACCTATCAGATACCGGGTCGCCATCGTCGCCGACTTCAGGCGGCGTTAGGGCAGCGCCGGGGTTGAATTTCGCTGTCCTAAAAACTGTCCCAAGGAAATATGAAACATGCGAAATCTGCGAAATATGCGAAATCTCTCAGCGTATATTTTCAACAATATATGTGTTTGCAATAGTTTGGAAGATGCTTTCGGAGAACGAGTCCTACCTGAGGAGCCAATCTTTCAGTAACTTACCTTCCTTTGCGCAGGGCTTTCCCACCTCAACTTAGATCGAAATTCGGGTTCAGTTCATCTGACTCCTGCGCTCGCTACGCGCTATACTTCATGGCAAATCCATTACAGGGAGAATGAAGATGCGAAAAGGTTTGACTGTGAGTATCGCGATCAGTGTCTTGCTGGCTGCAGTCGTGGCAACCGTGCCCGCAGCAGTCCGAGCGCAAGGCAATGCGACCGTTCTGAAACCGGCGGAGATGGAAAAGCTGATGCCGGCAACTGTTTTTTATCGTGGGCAAACGGCGACGACGCAACTCAGGAACTCGGGCGGAGTGAAGTTCGCCGACGGGTTCTTCATTCTGGCCAGCGACGTGGACACTTCCGGATATTCGAGCGCAATCGCTACGAAGTATCAGGCCTATTTCATCACCGAGGTTCCAATCCAGGTCGGCGGCAAGAAGCTTGGCACCGGTGTCTATGGCATCGGATTCATCGCGGACAACAAGTTCGTGGTCACCGATGTGGGCGCGCACGAGGTGTTCGCGGTGGATTCAGCAACCGACGCAAACCTTAAACTGCCCAGACCGCTGCAAATTGTCGCTGATCCCAGCGGAGGATTCCGGATCTACGCGGGACGCAGGTATATCGTCTTTAGCCGTTAGCAGCGGTAGTGGAAGAGGGTATCTTCCACCGGCATGCGGGCCCAGTCGCTTGAGTAGCGACCCCATGGATTGGACTCGCTACTTGCCGGCCGGAAATGATGGTGGGCCCTGATCTTTGAGGGTGGGCGCGGTCAACTTCTTCATGAGCGTGTCATCGGCGGCCTGGGTCAGGTTCTTTGCCTTGTTGAACTCCGCCGTTGCCTGCGCTTGATTTCCCATCGCGCGGTAGAGCCGGCCGAGGCGCCAGTGGACATTGACGTCGTTAGGCGTTAATTTCGCGGCAGTCGTCAGTTCGCGCAAGGCATCGTCGCGATGGCCCGAATCAGCTTCGATGGTTCCCAGGTCAATGTGTGCGAGCGCGATGGTGGGCTCAATCTGGATCGCCTTGTTGAGCAGTGGAACTGCGTCGTCGCGTTTTCCCTGCTGCAAATCGCAGTCCGCCAGATAAGTCATCGCCTGGGCGTGTTTGGGATCATTGGCCAGTTCTTTCGCGAATTCCTGGCTGGCATCCTGGTAATTGTGTTGCTCCCATTGCAGATATCCAAGGCCAAAGTGGACGTTTGGCTCTGCCGGCGCAATTTTCTCGGCGGCTTGAAACTCCGTGACGGCCTCTCCCGTGCGCCGGTCTGCATCGAGCGCCTCGCCTGCCAACATGTGCGCCTGCGCGGAGTCCGGGTTTGCTTTGGTGATCTGCTGAAACTGTTCCAGCGCGCATTTGTAGTCCTTCGTGTAGAGGCAGCTTTGCGCCAGCACCCAGCGCAACTCTTGATTTTGCGGGTCTGCCGATACGACCGATCGCAAATAAGGGATTGCCTGCAGATATTGAGACGCGCCGTAATGAGCCATGGCGAGGAGAGTCTTCGCCTGCACACTGGCCGGATCTGCCTTAAGGGCTGCAGTGAGCGGGCCGACGGCCTGCTTGAAGTGCCCCTGCTTGAACTCTGCCAAGCCAAGGTTGAGCTCGATTCCGGGAAGGCCGGGATCGAACGCAAGAGCTCTCCGGTAAGCCGCTGCGGCGTCTTGATACTTTGCTTCTTTTGAAAGGACAACGCCAAGGCTGGCGTAGACTCCGGCTTCGCGGGGGTGAGCAGCAATGATCGCGCGCCAGGCCTGCTCGGCCTCGGGCAGGCGGCCTTCGTTCTCCAGTTGGGCCGCGGCGGCAGGACTGGGCGTTTGCGCAGTTGCGCAAGGCACGAACGGAATTGCCAAGGCCAGAAGAGCGAGAGTCCTATGCTTCATTCGAGCACCACAGATTCGGCCGGAAAAGTTGCTTCAATGTTATCTCCGATTCGCGCCGGCAGTTGTGAGCGCGCACACCTAAAGCAGGTCCCAGGGGCGGTGTACCCATTTTGAGATGGAAAAGCAACCACAGATCCTTCGACTCCCTCCCACTTCATCAGCCGTAGCAGACGAAGTGTCCGGTCGCTCAGGATGACAACGTAGAAGAGACGCAGGCCTGGGTAATACAACCTTGGACTCGCCATGAAAAAGAAGCCCCGCTCCCTTACGGGAGCGGGGCCTCAAGAATGCAGTCTCAAAACCGCGGTTAGAAGGAAATCTTTCCCATGAGTTGGAACTCCCTGGGATCATACGCCGAGGTGATCGCGCCGAAGTTGCCTCCGGCGCAGGTGGTGCCATTCCAACCGCAGTTGGTGTTGGCGCCGCCTACACCCTGGTCGCCTTGGAATTGTGTGTGGTTCCAAAGGTTGAAGGTTTCCGCCCGGAACTCAAAGTTGCTGGTCTCGGTGAACTTGAAGGTCTTGTGCAGAGCCAGGTTCCACTCGTCGCGTCCCGGTCCGCGCAGCGCATCGTGTTTCAGGTTGCCCCACGATCCGATTGCCGGCGCCGAGAAGGCTGACGGGCTGAACCATTGCACACCGGAGGAAATAAGGTTCTTCGGATAAGCGATGCTCCCGGACAGGTTGGGCCGGTTGCTCCCGTTCTGCACGCCGTTTGAGCCCTGGTTGCCACCGAGGCCGATGTCCAAAGGCGCTCCCGTCTGGAAGGTTGTGATTCCCGCGAGTTCCCAGCCTCCCAGCAGCGTCTTCGCGGCGGCGTTGGGAGAATTGCGGAACAGCGGAATGTCATAGATGTAGTTGACGAATGCGACGCTCTTGCGGTCGAAGACCGACGGTCCCACATCGAACTTCCAACCGGCATAGGGGTTCGAAACGGTATCCAGGTCCCACCCGTTCCCGCCGTTCCCCGTGGTCGGATCGGTCGAAGCCGACAGCGTGTAACCGAACTGCGCCTGCAAGTCCTTGTGAATGACAGTGTGGAAGTCCATCTGAAGAGAGTTGTAATGGCCGTTGCCCACGTTCTCAGCCTGCTTGATGGACTTGAACCCCAAGTACGGCACCAATTGGTTGTAAGTGGAGCCGCCGTTGTTAATCAGCGTGGCCAGAGCAGAGGCCGGCGGGAGGTTGTTTTCCCTGAAGTCGCTCTGGTGTCGGCTTTGGCTACCCACGTAGGACACTTCAAGCAGCGTACTGCCATTGATCGATTGCTCGATACCACCGCTGTACTGGTAGACAACCGGTAGCTTGTAGTTGTTGATGTCAAGCCCCGTCATGTTCGCCACAACAACCGGCACCGTCAGCGTGCTTCCGGTGGCCACACTAGTGTGCGGATTGGCCAGCATCACGTTGTTGAAGTTAACCGTGGCATCGAAAGGAACGTTGGTGGCGTCGTCGTACATGTCATTGCCCTGGATGCGCTCGTACATCAAGCCCGTGCCGGCACGAACCACCGTCTTCCCGTGTCCACTGATGTCATAGGAGAGCCCGAGCCGCGGACCCCAAGCGTTCCATTGATTGGGTACCAATCCTCTCGGTACCCCGCCTGTCACACCGCCGATACCGACACCGTTCTGATAGAACTGGACGTTGGCGGCCTTGAGTGTGGCATTGGGGCTGGGTCCTAATCCCGGACTTGCACCCGAGCAGCCAGGATCCGAAGCGCCGCTGCAGAGATTTCCGGCGGTATCGAATGTGGCCTTGTTGGACGAGCTATAAAGATTCGGATAGAAGTCCGAAGCCCGTTCATTGATTTCGTAGGTATGCGGTACACCGTCCCAGCGCAGGCCCAGGTTGAGGGTCAGGCGCGGAGTTGCGTGCCAGTTGTCGGCGAAGTAGGCCGCCCAGGAGATGTTATTCCAGTGGCCACTGTCGTGAACGGCATCCTCAGAGTACGAGTTTGCATAACCCAACAGGAAGTCGGCAAAATCGTTGTTCGTGTAGAAGCCGTTGAAGCCGAAGTTACCCTGCGGCGCGGCGAATGCGTCCTGAATCTTGGAGTAGAGCGCCCAGCTTGCCCCAAACTTGAACTGGTGCGCGCCCTTCACCCAGGAAATATCGTCGCGTAACTGGTAGTCATTGGCATCGTTGTTCCACGGCGTCCAGTTGGCGCTGTATTGCGTGCCGGTGGTCGAGAGGTTGATGGTCGGCATCACGTTTGTCGGGTTCGGGCCATTGAAGATGCGGTTGAAGGTAAAGCCCGACGGAGCCGCCACCGGAGCGCTGAACGCCGACTTGGGCAGAATGTGAATACGGTTGCCGTTGAAGTTAAACGCGGCTTCGTTCAGTAGATTCGGATTGATGGTGTAAGCGGTGTGAACCACGGCACTGTACGACGGGTTGCCGAACGTATTGCCGATGGTGGGCACATTGTCGCCGCTCCACATTGTGGTTCCGTAGGTCTGCGTGATCTGTTCTGAAACCCAGTGACCGAAGACCGTGAACTTGTCGCCAAATTTACGGTCGACGCGGGCGATCTCTTCCGTGACATAGGTAGGCGAGTTGGCGCCGCCCTGGAATTGCTGGCCGCTTGTTGGCGCAGGAAAGATTTTTCCCTGTGTCAGCAGCGCCTGGGCGTTGGCGTCAAGGAGCGCCGACGGGATGGTGTTGTTCGCGAATGCGACATCGTAGTTGCAGGTGCCGGCCGTCACGGTGCTGAACTTCGTAATCCCCGCATTCGTGAACTTAGCCTGCTGAGCTGCGGAGAGAGAACTGGCGCAAGGCACCGCCGCGGTAACGCCGGATCCAGCGAAATTGCCCTGATAGGTGCTGGTCAGCGGCACCTTCTGGTTGATGTTTCCACCCTGGATGATTCTTCTCCATTCCTGGTTATAGAAGAAGAACGTCTTGGGCTCGGACTTGTTGGGATGGAAGCTCACCGGGCCGCCAACGTTGGCCCCGAAGATGTTGGAGCGCAGTTCAGCCACCTTTGCCGGCGGACGATTGAAGTAATTCCGGGCATCCAGCGCGTCGTTGCGATCAACTTCCCAGCCCTCGCCATGGAACGCCTTGGTACCCGACTTGAGAACCGTGGTCATGGTCGCCGCCGAAGAAAGTCCGTATTCGGGGCTGTAGTTTGAGGTGAGAATTGTGAATTCCTGAATCGCCTCGAGCGACGGCATGACGCTGAAGGTGCCCGCGCCGCCGCGGTCCAGGTTTTCACCGCCATCCATCAGGTAGATGTTGTGCGACATGCGCTGGCCGTTGAAGCTGACGTTGGCGTTGCCTCCCACCGGGGTCGGCGCCTGGTAGTCAGGTTGAATGCTTGTTGCGCCAGGAGTGAGATTGACCAGCGTGTAGATGCTTCTGCCGTTGGTCTCCAGTTTTTCCACTTGCTCGGCGCTAATCACATCGCTGACTTCTCCGGTATCGGTTTGCAGGTGGATCGCATCTGCCGCGACGGTGACCGTCTGAGCCTGAGCGCCCACTTGTAGTTCGAAGTCCAGCCGGAGACGATCGGCAACATTCAGAACCACGCCGGTTTTCTCAGAAACCTTGAAACCGGTGGCTGCTGCCTTCACGGTGTAGTGGCCGATGGCCAGCTCTGGAACTGCAAACTGCCCATCCGCGGCTGTCTTGGCTGTGGTGCTCAACCCCGTGTCGAGATTTGTGAGAGTGATTGAAGCGTTTGACACCACCGCGCCGCTTGGATCGGTCACGGTGCCAAGGATTGTTCCTTGCTGCGCGATTGCGCGAGAAGTTAAGAACAGAAAAAGTGCGCAAGCTACGAAAAACCAGCGACAAAATCGATTCTTGCCGCTTCTGCCTGGGCGCTCTTTGAATAGACCCAAATGCGTCATTGTTTTCCTCCTCAGGTTACGTTCGAACTGCGGAGCAAAAACTGTGCGGGATGATTCCCGCCATCATCAGAATCCGAATTGCAGTTTTCACACCTCGAAGTTCGATGGGTTATGTTCATCGGCGGCACGTTTACATCGAGACTCGCTCTTGACGCTCGCGTGCAACCGGACGACGGCCCGACGCCGATCGCGACCGGCGTCCAATCATTGCGGAATAGCGCCTGCCAGGGTAAATTGATTTATTATAGGCGATCCGGTTTGTCTACGATGATTGTGGCCAACAAGTTAACCCCCTCCCAAACGATTGTCAAGACCTTTCTTTGTCCTGATTAAACGATTAAGTTGGGATAAACGGCGCACCCGCGTCCCAGTGAAGCCGGGAAAACGTTCTCATCCTTTAGATTAAGAACAATGCCCACTTATTGGCGCTTGGTTGAACCACGAGTTGTGAGCAGTGTTACGCGAACGAGATGTGATTTGCATCACTTGGGCGGCACCGAATTGGTCAATAGTGCGCGACGAATTTGCGCGGGAATGAATTGCCGAATCGAATCCGATGGCATGACGCGCGACTCTGCGACTGGGCAGAAGCGGCGCGGCAGGTCGCTGCGCGCGCAGCTTCCAGATCAAACAGAAACGGAAGAATTCCTTCTTTGAACTGATCCTGTGCGTTTTGTTGAAAGCTTATCTCATCCTCGAGTATTGGATGAGTTTCGACGCCGTTTCTGCCGTGATTAGTGGCGGCGAGTATACACTGAGGGGTTCCGTGAGATGCACGCAGCGACCATGTTGACAAAGGCATTGCGCACGATCGGTCCCGTAGTGATTTTCGTGCTGGCGGCTGCGTGTGCAGCGCAGGCACTCTACGATGCGGAGGCCGTTCGCCTGAACAATCGCGGCGTGGCACTGATGGGCCAGCAATTTACCGAGCGAGCTGCAGACACCTTTTCCGAGGCATTGAAGCGGGATCCCAGGATGGCCCAGGCGGCCATCAATGAAGGAATTGCGCTGCTCACACTGCAGCGTTTGGATGCGGCGAAGAAGGTACTCCAACAGGCGATTGCGATCGACCCAGCCAGTGCGCAGGCGTGGTACAACCTCGGGCTGGGCCAGCGATCGAACAACGAATTGGAGGCCGCGCTGGCCAGCTTTCAGCGTGCTGCGGCGATTGATCCGAGGGATGTCGATTCTCTCTATTTCGAGGGTGTCTGCTACGAGGAGATGAAGCAGTTCGAAAAGGCCATCGCAGTCCTTGAAAAGGCTCTCAAAATCAATCCTCAGCACGCGTCGGCGCAGTTCGTGCTGGCACGGTCGCTGCAACGCATGGGACAAATTGCTGAGGCGCGAGAGCACTTCAAAATCTTTCAGCACCTGTCGAGCACCAAGATCTCGACGCCGATTGGCCTGAGCTATGGCGAGCAGGGCCACTACTCAACAGCTACTCCCGTCGAGATGCCGCAGGCGGTCCAGCGAGCGATGATCCCGGTCGGGCTTGTGGCCCAATCGATGGTTACTGGTGCTTCTGCGCCCGCGTTCACCACCACTGGCGGCGCATGCATGATGGACGCGACAGGCGATGGGCAAATGGACCTGGTGTTGATGCAGTCGGGGGTGCAAGCCATTCGCATCCTGCGCAATCTCAGCGGCGGAAAATTTGAGGATTGGGACGCAGGCGCCTCCGGATTGAAGGCGAGCGGACAAGCCATGGCGTGCGCAGTTGGCGATTATGACGGGGACGGGCTGAATGACCTGGCTGTGGCCCTGGATGATCGTGTGCTGTTGTTTCGCAACCTGGGTCACGGGCAATTCAAAGATGTCACGGCCGCGTCGGGCATTGTGCCGCGCAACCGGCCCTCGGGTGTCACATTCGTGGATTACGACCACGATGGCGACCTCGATCTTCTGCTGACGGGAGCCCCTCTCAAACCGGGCGATGCACCCAACGTGCTTTGGCGCAACGACGGGAACGGAACTTTCACCGAGCAGACCGAGGCGATCGGGCTGAACGGTAGCGGACAAACTGCGGCGGCTATTCTTACCGACTTCAACAATGACCGAGCTGTCGATCTCGTCGCGACCGGCGATCAGCCTTCACCGCTGATCTACGTGAATCCACGCGAAGGAAAATATCCTACGCAGCCGCTCTATGCCGATGCGAAGCTGCCGCCCACCGTGGGCATCGCTGTGCTCGACTTCAACAAGGATGGCTGGATGGATATTGCCGTGACCCATGCCGGCGCACCGGGCCTTACGCTTTGGCGGAACGTCGAGAGCGCAGATCACGCAGGCCGCCGCTTCGAGCGGGTTGCTTTACCGCTGAAAGGCGCCTTGCGCGGCTGGGGTCTTACGCCCATTGATATCGATAACGATGGCTGGATCGACCTGGCGGCGATCGTAGACACACGTACCGGTCCGCAAGTGCGTGTATTCCGCAATCGCGGCGATGGCAGCTTTGAAGATGTGAGTCACGCGCTCGGCCTGGACAAAATCGCGTTGAGCGAGCCGCGCGGGTTGATCGCGACCGACATCGATGGCGATGGCGCCGCCGACTTGATCGTGATCCAGCAAAACGCCGCCCCCGTGTTGCTGCGTAATGTGGGCGCGAACAAAAATCACTTTTTGCGGCTAGACCTGACCGGGCTCGCGGACAATAAAACTGCACTCGGCGTTAAGGTCGAGGTCTTCGCCAATGGGCTCTGGCAGAAATGGGAACTTCCCGGTGCATCGGGTTACCAGACGCAAGCTCCGCCGCAAATCCTGGTCGGACTGGGCGACGCGCCGGGCATCGACCTCCTGCGCATCCTGTGGCCCACGGGCGTTTTGCAGGACGAGATCGACCTGCCGCACGGGCGCGTGATCGCCATGAAGGAAGCGGACCGTCGCGGCAGCTCCTGCCCGGTGCTGTTTGTGTGGGATGGTCACAAGTACAAATTTGTGACCGATGTGATCGGTGCGGCTGTGGTGGGGCACTGGTTCACGCCTGCGCGTCGCAACATCCCAAATCCGGGCGAGTGGGTCAAGGTCGACGGGGCCGAAGCGGCCCTGGTGAATGGCAAAATCAGCCTTCGCTTTATGGAGCCGATGGAAGAAGTGAACTACATCGACCAACTCAGGATGATCGCCGTCGATCACCCTGAAAACGTTGAAGTGAATCCTGACGAACGTTTCCTCGACAATCCTCCGTTTGCCTCGGGCCGCGTGGTGGCGAGCGCAAAGACGCGCCTTCCCCTCGGCGCGTGGGATGGCAGAGGACGCGATGTACTGGATCAGCTCAGGCGCCGCGATCACGTATTTGCCAGCGGATTCACACCGCTGCCTTATGACGGCTTTGCCAACTTGCACGCGCTCACGCTGGATCTGGGCGCGATCAAGCCCAATGTTCCTCTGCGCCTGATCATGACGGGCTATGTGAACTACTTCAGCGCGACTTCACTCTATGGGGCGTGGCAGGCGGGATTGAAGGAGACTCCACCGTACGTTGAGGCTGAACTGCCGGATGGCAGCTGGCGGCGCGTGACCGACGACGCAGGTTTTCCTGCCGGCCAGGAACGCACGATGGTGATGGACCTGACCGGCAAGCTGCCCGAAGGCACGAGGCGCATTCGCCTGATGACCAATCTGCAAATTTATTGGGACCAGGTGTTGATCGATCAGAGCTCTGACGCGTCGGAGCGCTCCACTGAAGTCCCGCTCGCGACGGCTACGCTGCGCTTTTTCGGTTACCCCAAGCAGATCGATCTTGCCAGCCCCGGCGACCTGGACTACGACTTCAATCTCATCAGCCTTACGGGACCATTCCAGCACGAGCGCGGCGATTACACGCATTTTGGAGATGTGACACCACTGCTCAAAAGCGTTGACGATCGCTTTGTGGTTTTCGGGAGCGGCGAAGGCATTGCGGCGGAGTTCGACGCGAGCAAGCTGCCCACGTCGCCGTCGGGATGGAAGCGCGACTACTTCTTTTATGCCCACGGCTACGTGAAGGATATGGATTGGTGGGACGCATCGCCGTTTACCGTTGCGCAGATGCCATTCCACGGCATGACTGCGTATCCGTATTCGAAGCGGGAACAATACCCCGACGATGCCGCTTCCCTTGCCTACCGGTTGAACTGGAACGACCGCTTCGATTCCGGCGATCCGGTTCGCTCATACCGTTTCGAATTTCAAGAACTTCCCTCCACGCCGCGCGACGATCTGCCAGCGAATTCACCGGCGGGAAGTGGCCGGTGAATGAAATCGTCCTCGCCCCGGCGGTTCGACAGCTTGAACTGCTGCGCACACGCCAGCTCTCTGTAGCGGAGTTGGCCGAGGCGCATATCCGCCAGATCGAACGACTGAATCCGGAACTCAACGCCCTTGTCGACTTTGATCCAGACCGTGTGCGCTCGCAAGCAAAGCGACTCGACGCAGCACGAGAGCCGCATGGTACTTTGCATGGTCTTCCTGTCACCATCAAGTCTTCGATCGCCACTGCTGGCTACCGCTGCGAGATCGGCAGCCGGCTGCATGAAGGCGAGATTCCGACACAAGACGCGGAGGTGGTGGCGCGAATGCGCGAAGCGGGCGCGTTGATCCTCGGCACCACCAATTGTCCTGAGTTTCTGATGGCGTACGAGACGGCGAATCTGCTCCACGGGCGAACGCGCAACCCATGGGATCTCGACCGATCACCCGGCGGGTCGAGCGGCGGCGAGTCAGCGGCCATCGCTGCAGGGATGTCGGCGGCGGGATTGGGCAGCGACAGTGGCGGATCAGTGCGTGTGCCTGCGCACTTCACCGGCATTAGCTCGCTGAAGCCGACACCGGGAAGGATTCCCGGCCGCGGGCACTTGCCCCCGTGCGTGGGACCGTTCTCCATCCTTGGCGCGATCGGCCCCATGGCGCGGACCATGACAGACGTTGCATTGCTCTTCCGCGCACTCGGTGGGCAGGATCGGCTCGATCCCATCAGTCCGCCGGTTGCCCTGCGTTCGCCTACTCTCGACGATCTGCGGCAAAACACGATCGGTTTCTTTGAAGATGACGGCCTCGTTGCTGTCACGCAGGAGACGCGCTCCGCTGTGAACGATGCGGCGCGGGCGTTGCGCGACGCCGGTTTTCGCGTAGAGCCGTTCAGGCCGCAAACGCTGGAGCAACTGCGCAAACTGTGGTGGAAGTTCTTTGTGCAGTGCGGGGCCATGTTCTACGAACCGGAGATTCGCGGCAAGCGCGAGCGGCTCAGCCCCATTTTTCGCGAATTCCTGGGAATTGCCGAAGCAGCGGGGCCGCTGACTGCTACGGAGCTGCTCAATGCCTGGGCTGAGCTAGATTTGCTGCGTTCAAGAGCGCTCGCCGAGATGAACGAGTTCCCTGTTCTTCTCTGCCCTGTCGCCAGCATCCCGGCGTTTCGGCACGGTGAAAGAGCCTGGACGATTGACGGCCAAACCGTGGCTTACCTTGACACCGTGCGCTACACACAGTGGTTTAATTCGCTAGCCGCGCCGGCTGCCGTGGTTCCGGTAGGGCGCTCGCAAGAAGGGCTGCCCATCGGCGTTCAAATCGCCGCGCGACCGTTTGAAGACGAAACGGTGCTGGGCATTGCCGGCATTCTGGATGCTGCATTCGGCTTTAGCCCGCCGCCCCTGGCGCGGGCGTGACCGGAACGCTGTTCACGCTCGTGTTCCTTCCGCAAGAAACGCAGGTTTTTGCTCTTGGTTCGCTGTGCCCGGCGTGGCGCAAGGCCCGTTCATCTCCACCTTTCGGTTGAGGCGCTTGAACCACGATCGTCGTACACTGACCACGCTTCCCTAGAAATGGAGCGCGGGGTGCGCGAAAGCTGGCAAGAACGCTTTGCCGAGACCCCAGATGTCCTGGCCGGGCCGGGCCGCCGGCGGACCATTGTGCCGGTCCTCGACTTCTCCGTAGGAGGGGCCGAGTTCATCACCATGGCGGGACCGTGTTCGGTGGAAACCGAGCACCAGCTCCTCTCAACTGCGCACCACGTTCGCCGCGCCGGTGCGCGCGTCCTTCGCGGAGGCGCCTTCAAGCCGCGCAGTTCTCCCTACTCATTTCAGGGTTTGGGCCTGGAGGGCCTGAAACTGCTCGCCGCGGCAGGCGAAGCAACCGGCCTGGCCATTGTGACGGAGGTCATGTCGGAGTGCGACGTTCCGCTCGTGGCCGACTACGCCGACATTTTGCAGATCGGCTCGCGCAGCATGGAGAATTACACGCTGCTGGAGGAAGCGGCGCGAACCAAACGGCCCATCCTTCTGAAGCGCGGCATGATGGCGACTATTGGCGACCTGTTTCGCTCGGCGCAGATCATCCTGGAAAGCGGAAATCCTAATGTCATTCTGTGCGAGCGCGGGATCCGCACCTTTGAAACCACGCTGCGCAACACCTTCGACGCCGCCAGCATCGCCCTGTTGAAACAAATCACGCATCTCCCGGTGATCGCCGACCCAAGCCACGCGTGCGGCGATCGCGGCTTGGTGCCAGCATTGGCTCGCATTGGCGTCGCCGCGGGCGCTGACGGCCTTCTTGTCGAGGTGCACCCCAATCCAGACGATGCCTGGAGCGATGGCGATCAATCGCTCGACTTCGCTGGATTCGACGCCATGATGAAGTCGCTCGATCCCTTCATCGAGCTGCGGCGATTGCAGTTGGAAACGCACGCGGCGGTTGAAGTTCCGATCATGCAGGGGGAGGGATGAACCTGCTGGGCCGAGCTCTGGTTGTCATGCCAGTTGCAATCACGCTCCTGCCGCTCTGCGGGCTGAGTTCTCATTCAGACCGCAATACCTGCCCAGATTTCATCGTGACTGCGGCGCCCGTCTACACGCCATTAGCTGAGTTGCAGGGCCAGGAACGATTTCCCAACGGCGCGCAATTGCTGCTTGTCCATGAGGGCAAAGCGGAGCCGCTGGTGCAGGGCTTTGCTGCAACGGCTGATGCCGACGTTTCGTTCGATGGCAAGCTCGTTCTCTTCGCCGGGAAAAAGTCGGCGAGCGATCCCTGGCAGATTTGGGAATTGACGCTTCAGGATCGCTATGTACGCAAGGTGATCGAGACCGCGGGCGACACCGAGCGTCCGTTGTATCTTCCCAGCGGCCGGCTGCTTTGGGCGCAACGCACTGCGTACGGATTTCAGATTGAATCAGCGGATGATGGTCATCTGCCGCGACAGGTGTTCCTGAATCCCACGGCTGGTCCGGGTATCCTTCCGCTCACCTACGTTCACGCCAGCGCCTTCCCGACCGATGTGCTTGCCGATGGACGCATTCTGTTTGAATCGAACTTTCCGCTTGGGGAGGGCTCAACTCCGGAGTTGTACACGGTCTATGCTGACGGCTCGGGAGTGGAATCCTATCGCTGCGACCATGGCCGTGGACGCTGGGGCGGAACGCAACTGGCCTCGGGCGACGTGGTTTTCACTCACGGCGCGTCGCTGGCACGGTTCACTTCGCCTTTGGCGCAAGAGGACCCTATTGAAGCGCCGGCGGCGGAGTATGCGGGCGGAATTGCGGAAACGGCTTCGGGAGAGTGGCTGTTGAGTGCGCGGGCCGGCGGCGGTGCGCACTATGCCATCCGGCTTTGGAGTCCATCTTTCACCTCGAAGCCGGGCGCAGCGAAGCTTGAAACCGTGCTTGCAATCACAGGCATTGATCTCGTCGAGCCGGCGCTCATCACGCCGCGCACCAGGCCGAATCGGCATCCTTCAGGGTTGCACCCCTGGGATTACGCCAACCTGCTCGCCCTTGATGCGCGCCTCTCACACGAAGGGGACGTGATAACGCCGCCCGCTTCAGTGCGGCTTGAAGTGCAGAACGAACGCGGAGTTGTGGCGGCGATGGGCACGGCGTCCGTTGAGCGGGATGGTTCGTTCTTTGTGAAAGTCCCCGCCGATGCGCCGATTCGCTTTGTGCTTCTCGATGAAAAGGGTTCTGTGCTTCGCCGGGAAAAAGGCTGGTTCTGGATTCGCAAAGGCGAACAGCGCATATGCGTCGGGTGCCATACGGGCCCGGAGCGCGCATCGGAGAATCGTGTGCCGGCTGTGTTGTTGCGCACCACTGTGGCCGTCGACCTGACCGCCGGAGCAACCCGGCCAAATGCAAATGCAACAGCGGAAGGCAATTGACATGCGCCCCGCTCTTCTGTTCGCTCTTGGCGCATTCTCAGTTGCTGCGGCGCAGACTCCGCCGCCAGGACAGCAAATCGCGCCAGCGTCGCCACGCACCGAATCGCAGCCAATCGCACCGGTCACGCAGCTACCGGCGATTCGATTCGAAGACGCCACGGATCCATCCGACATCCACTTTACGCACAGCTTTGGCTCCGCCAAGCTGGGGTCGTTGCTCGAAGGGACCGGCGGAGGCTGCGTCTGGTTCGACTACAACAACTCCGGCCTTCCCTCTCTCTATGTGGTGAGCGGCCGCCCGCTCGACGATTCGATGCACCCCTACCCCTTGAAGGACAAGCCCCACCCTTCGCCGCACAACCATCTTTATCGCAACGATGGTAACGCGCACTTTACCGATGTCACTGCGCAATCCGGACTCGATCCTGATATGTATTCGATCGCAGTGACCGCAGCCGACTACGACAACGACGGATATGAAGACCTGCTGGTCACGGGCTTCGGCAAGGTCGTTCTCTATCACAACGACGGAAATGGCCATTTTACCGATGTCACTGAGAAAGCCGGCATCAAGGTGGGTGGATGGGCGATCAGTTCCACATGGCTCGATTTCGACAAGGACGGCTGCGTGGATCTGTTTGTCGGGCGCTATGTGATGTTCGATCCCAAGTATCGCGCCTTTTATGCAGCGGACAACTACCCTGGTCCGCTGGACTATGCAGGCGAAACCGACAAGCTGTTTCACAACAACTGCGACGGAACATTTACCGATGTGACGGACAAGTCGGGTATCGGCGCTTATGTTGGCCGCACCATGGGCGTCACCGCCGCGGACTTCGACAACGACGGTTGGGACGATATCTACGTGGCCAATGACCGGACGGAGAATTTCCTCTTCCATAACAAGCACGATGGAACGTTCGAGGAAATTGCCAACGATACTGGGACGGCATTCGGCCAGAATGGCGAAGCCACTTCGTCGATGGGTCCGGTCTTCGCCGATTTTGACGGCCGGGGTGTGCTCGACTTGTGGGTCTCCGATGGCAGCTTCAACCGCTTTATGCGAAATCTCGGGACGCCAACGGGAAGTTCGCCCGGCGCGGCATTGGATTCCGCAAAAACCGGCTTTGAAGATGAGGGCGCGGGCAACGGCATCTCGCAGACTGACGCGCAGTACGTGAGTTGGGGCTCGGGCGTTTACGACTTCGACAACGACGGCCAGCTCGATATCCTCGTCTTCCACGGCGGGCTCATTCATCTCATTCCGCAGGAGCACACGCTCTTTCGCGGTCTCGGCAACGGCCGCTTTCAGGATGTCTCGCGCGAGGCCGGTCCTGTGTTGAGCGAGCGCACTGTGGCGCGCGGCTCCTGCTTTGCCGATTACATGAATGACGGCAAGGTCGATGCCTACCTGGTCAATCTCGGCGCTGAAGGGAGGCTGCTGCACAACGTCTCCACCAACACCGGCCACTGGATCGAAGTGAAACTTGTCGGTGCCATGCGGCCCGGCGATCAGAGCACTGCGCCCGGCTCTGCCGCAAAGAGCAATCGCGATGGAATTGGCGCGCGCGTCGAGGTCCTGGCGGGCGGCAGGCGCTGGACGGGTGAGCGCGTGGCGGCATCTGGTTATCTCTCGCAGAACGAGGGTCGCCTGCACTTTGGGATCGGCACAGCAAAGAGCATCGACAAGCTCATTGTTCACTGGCCCAGTGCGCGGGTGCAGACAATCGAGAACGTCGGCGTGGATCGTGTCCTCACCGTTGAGGAGTCGAAATGAGTCGGCGGTGCATGAGCGACAGCGCACATTGCGGAGCGATTTTCGCGCTGGCCTGCGGTGCCGCGCTTCTTTTTGTCGTCGCGATGTGGCCGGCGGTGCATGGCGTCGTTCATGCCGAAGCGGGCGCGGTCAAGGACGGTTCGGCCGATTACGCCTCGCCGCTAGAGCTTCTGCTTTCGCCTGACGGCACGCGGCTCTACGTGCTCTGCCAGCAGAGCGAAGAGGTGCGCGTACTTGATGCAGCCACCTACGCGCCGATCGAGAGCATTACCGTGGGCCGCGTTCCGCGCGGCATGGCGCTTTCTGCCAGTGGCGACCGGCTGTTTGTGACAAACACCTGGGACGACACGCTCTCGATCGTCAACACTCGCACGCTTGCTGTCGACGCAACGTGGCAAGTCGGAGCTGAGCCGTCGGGTGTCGTCGAAGATCGGGAAGGTACGCGCGTCTTCGTCGCCAACCGCATCTCGGGCGATATCGCCGTGCTCGATGCGCAGACGGGCGCAGAAGAAAAGCGCCTGCTGGCCGGGCGTGGCGCAAGTTATCTCGCGCTTTCGCCGGATGGCAGGCGGATCTACGCAACGCATATCTATCCCAATCCTGCGCCGCTGCGGACGGGTCTCGAAAATCGCACGCCGCCCGCATCGGAGATCACGGTCATCAACACGCAGCGCGCGGAGGTTGTCGATCGCATTCCTCTGCCCTCGATTGCAGGCGTTTTCCACCTAGCTCTCTCCGCCGACGGACGGCTTGGCATGGTAGCCGAGTTTCATCCCAAGAATCTCGTACCGCTGGCGCATTTGGAGCACGGAGGCGGCTTCGCTTACACGCTCACGCTGTTTGGCGCCGACGTGGGCAAGCCGGTAGAGATTCCGCTCGACGAGATGGAACGATACGCTTCGCAGCCGTTTGGGGTCGCCATCGCACCGGACAAGTCGCGCCTGTACGTAACGCTGGCGGGCTCAGAGGCCGTGCTGGTCATCGACATTCCACGTTTGCTGCATTTTGTTCACGCGCGGCCTCGCCCCGCATCCGGATCGTTTGCGGAAGACCTCGCGGCCAGCGGTAAATACTTTGCGGCGCGCATTCCTGTGGGCCATAATCCGCGGGGGCTTGCGCTCAGTAGCGATGGCCGCAGGCTGTTTGTTGCCAACCGCCTCGACGACACCATCTCTGTGATCGACACGCGTGCCAACCGCGTTGCATCCACTATTGCGCTGGCGGGACCAAAGACCGTGAGCACGCTGCGGCGCGGCGAGCAGACATTCTATTCGGCGCGCTACTCTTTCCAGGGCCAGATCAGTTGCTCGAGTTGCCACATCGATTCCACCTTTGACGGCCTGCAGTGGGATCTGGAGCCGGACGGGTTCGGAATCGACATTGTGGACAACAAGATGCTCGAGGACATCAAGGACATCGCGCCCTACAAGTGGAACGGAGGAAATCCGAACCTGCCCACCGAATGCGGACCGCGCACCGAAAAATACTTCTGGCGCTCAGAGAACTACGACAACCTGCAACTGACTGATCTGGTTCTTTACATTCGCAGCCTGCCTGCCCGGCCCAACCGCTCGCGCCTGCCAGGCAACGAAACGACGCCGGCACAGGAACGCGGCGAGGCGATCTTCCAGCGCACAGTCGACAGGTTCGGTAAGCCGATTCCCGAAACCAACCGCTGCTCATATTGCCACAGCGGACCCCACGGAACCAACCAGAAGCTATTCGACGTGGGCACGCGCAAGCCCACTGACAGTGGCGGGCTTTTGAAGACACCGCAACTGACGAACATTGCACTGACGGGGCCCTACCTGCATGACGGCTCAGCGCGGACCCTCGAAGAGATCTGGACCATTTACAACCCCGAAGACAAGCACGGCCGCACCAACGACCTGACCAAGGACGAGTTGAACGACTTGATCGAATACCTGAGGACGCGATGAAGAAGCGCGCAAACACGAGCGTTTGGGGCCTGACCCTGCTGGCATTCTCGATCGCTGCGCTCGCGCGGCCGCAGGGGCTTTCGGAATCGCGAACCGCTGCACAAAGGTTGCGTAGCGAACAACCGCGGTCGGCTGCATCGCAGGGGTTGCCGCACTTCCGCTTTGAGAACTTCACCACGGCCAACGGGCTGCCCGACGATCGTGTGTATGCCGTTCTGGTAGATGGCGACCGGATTTGGGCGGGCACCAACAACGGCCTGGGACTTTACGATCACGGCAAATGGACGACCTACACTACGAAAGACGGGTTGGCGCATCGCGCCGTGCTTTCGCTCGCACTCGATAAACGCACCGGCGATGTTTGGGCCGGCACCATGGGCGGGCTGAGCCGCATCTCGGGCGGCCGCATCGTCAGCTACACGCAGCTCAACTCGGGCCTCAGCAACGACGTGGTCTACGGCGTTGCCGTCGAAGGCGACAATGTCTGGGTGGCCACGGCAGCCGGCGCATGCCGGCTCAATTTGCGCACCGGCGAGTGGTCGCTCTACAACGAGCGCAACACACCGATGGTTGAGATCTGGGTGTACGGCGTCTCGGCCGCGGCGGACAAAGTCTACTTTGCCGTGTGGGGCAGTGGATTGCTTGAGTACAACCAGAAGACGGCGGGTTGGGACAAATATGAAGATCCGGATGGCGAGACCGAGTTGGTGCTCTTCAAAGATCAAGGCCTGATCCACGATATTGTGTCGTCGGTAAGTTATGTTGACGGCGTGGTGTGGGCGGCAACATACTTTGGCGACAGCCGCTACGACGGCCGCTACTGGCACAACTTCCTCAGAAAAGACAGCGGCTTGCCATCGAACTTCACCAACTTTGTGAAGGGCGTGGATGCGAATCATGCATGGTTCTGCACCGATAAGGGACTGGCCTATTACGACGACGCGAACTGGGCTGTTTATAGGCCATCGCTCACCACCGGCAAGCCGGAGATGCTGATTCGCGATGCGAAGGGCCGCGAGGGGCAGGTACCCGCCGCGACGGCGCCAGCTCACAATTACATCCTCGGCATCGACTTTCAAGGCAGCGACATCTGGGTCGCCACCGCCAAGGGCCTGAGTCATGGAATTCTTCAGCCACAACGCAGTGAAGCAATGAAGTAAGGAGCCGTCATCATGAGCGCAATTGCAGACATTCTGGAAGCCATCAGACACGCACCGGTCGAAAAGCGCGCAATCACAAATCCAGGCGTCCTCAATGAGGCATACGCATACGCCAAGCCCAGCTCGTTCTCGCGCGGCATGCGCATCGACCTGGGCGGAGTCACCATCCTGCTGATCTCGGGCACAGCGTCGATCGATGAGAGCGGCAAGACCGTGCACGTCGGCGATTTTCGCGCGCAGATGCGGCGAACCCTCGCCAACATCACCGGATTGCTGGCGAGCGAAGGCTGCACCTGGCACGACATGGTTCGCACCACCTGCTACCTGCGCGATATTGAACGCGACTACGAAGCGTTTAACGAAGAGCGCACCGCGTTTTACAAAGAGCAGGAGCTTAATCCCCTGCCCGCGTCCACCGGGATCCAGGCAATCCTGTGCCGGCCTGAACTGCTGATTGAGATTGAGGCAATAGCGATGTTCCGCACAGAAACGGCTGCCACAGCCAAGGAGTAGGGGCAATGCGCAAGGGATTTCTGCTGACCGCGGCGTGCTTGTGGATTGCCGGCGGCGCTGCGTACGTAATTGCGCAAGTCTCGGGGTCATTGCCAAATCGCCAAGCCGGCGATGTGACGCATCGCTGTGAGTGTGGAGCGCATCCGCCTGGACCGCCGCGCGACCGGACTGTCGCGCCGTACGCCGGAGAGCCGGAGGACCTGAGACCATACGCCAGGTTCAAGCAACCGTATTACCAGAACTATCTGGAACCCAATATCTATACTGGCGGCGGCCGTGAAATTCCCGACCCCAAAGACATCACGGAAGTCAGGATCGGATTTTTTGGCCCCGTGGAACCCGCGCCGGACCAAGTGGAAGGTTCACGCATGCTCCACGGAGCACAGTTGGCCGTAGAGGAGGCGAACGCGCGCGGAGGCTATGGCGGCAAGCCCTTCAAGCTGATGGTGCATGACGACTATAACAACTGGCAGGCCCAGGCCGTCTATGGATCGAACCGCCCGACCGATTCGACAATCTGGGGCTCGGCCTCAGATGAAGCCGTAAAGATGATTTACGACGACGAGGACTGGGCGATCTTCGGATCCATCAGCTCCGAGTCGACGCATATTATCCTGCGCGTCGCCCTGAAGGCAGAGATCCCTGTCGTCAATTCCGCCTCGACCGATCCCACGATTCCTGAGACATACATTCCCTGGTACTTCACCGATCTGCAGGACGACCGCGTCCAGGCCTTTACGCTGGCCCGCCACATCTATACAGAAGTGGGCCTGAAACGGATTGCGCTGCTCCGGGTTAACAACCGGTATGGCCGAATGGGCGTGCCAAAGTTTCGCAACGCATCCATCCGCCTGGGCCACCCCGTCGCCATCGAACAAAAGTTCTTGCCGGGCGATACCGACTTCTCGCGCGAATTACAAATTATCCGCGAATCACGTGTAGACGGCGTCGTACTTTGGGCGGATGAAACGGAGACGGCAAACATCCTGAAGCAGATGCGCGCCATGGGGATGAAGCAGCGTGTTTTCGGCTCATATCGTACGCTGGGACCCGATCTGTTGGCTCAAGCCGGTTCCGCGGCGGAAGGTTTCGAAGCCGTCTTTCCCTACGACCCGACTCGCAACGATCCGCGCTGGATCGAATTCAATCGCCGATTCGAAGACCGCTTCCATGAAGAGCCGGAGCAGTTTGCTTCGCTTGCCTATGACGCCATGAATGCATTGCTCGACTCCATCTGCAAAGCCGGACTGAATCGCGCGCGCATTCACGATGCGCTTGCCAACATCGAAGAATACGACGGGGTGACCGGCCCCATGGTCTTCGATCCCAATCAGAAAAATGTGGCCCCGATGTATTGGGGAACAGTGCACAATGGCACGATTACCTACCGGCTCGCGACAATGAGCAAGCAAGCCGCCGAGCAACACGCTGCCAGCGCGCAAGGTCCATCTGCGGGATCGGGCCCGCCCTATGCGCGCGTAGCCGAAGACGGCGTCAGTTACTTGGGTCCGCGATCTGCCGATCTGCCTCAGGGTCCGATTCACATCGTTCTCTTCGGTCCTGATGCGACGAAGGTCGCGCAGTCGCCAGAGATCGTGGCGGCGTTGCAGATGGCTGCAGTGAACGGCCGGACTTGGGCATTGGATCCTGTAGAAAGCAACCAGAACTGGGGTGCAGCTTCAACCCAACTGGTTCACGCCCTTATGGACGAACATGCCATGGCGATCGTCGCGCTTGATCGCGATGCGAGCCACCTTTCAGAGCAACTCGCATTGAAGTGTTTTGTCCCGGTTGTCGCACTGAGTGACGACAAGACCCTAACCTCGGCCAATATCCCGTGGATTTTCCGCTTGCCTGCTGGAACGGCGCCGGCCTCCGCACTTCGTTTGCTCGCGGCAACGGCCGCGAGCAGCGCCAATCCGCAGCTCGTGAGGAACACGCTTGCCTCAGGACGAGTTTTCGACGGGGTAGCCTTTCAGCCAACAGGCGAGCCAGTCACTCGTTGAATTCGGCGGAGCGCGGCGCTCAGGCCGAACGGCAGAATTAATAGATCAATTTCAGCGACAGTTGAATCTGCCGCGAGTTGCCTGCGGTCCTGCTGATTTCGCCAAAGCCGGAGCCATTGAGAATATTTGCCGGCAAGCCCATGTTGACAATATTGAACAGATTGAAGAATTCCGAGCGGAATTGCAGATCGATGCGTTCCGCGCCGTTTTTGCGCTCGCCAAACGGCGTGTCCTTGATCAGCGCAAAGTCGTAATTGTAGTAAGCCGGCCCGCGAAAGGTGTTTCGCCCAAGGGTGCCGAATCGTCCCTGGTTCGGACCGCTTCCTCCCGCAACATGGATGGGAATCGAGAAGAACGCCGTCGCGTTGCTGGAGCCCTGCCCAAAATAGTCTTCGCGCACCTCGCGCGCAGTCGACAAGCGTGGTTGCGCAATCTGATCCGGACGGTCAACGCCGGCGGAGCCGTAACCTGTCTGCTGAATTCCGGAAAAAACAGTGAATGGTGATCCGGAACTGATGCTTGAGATGCTCAGCAGCTCCCAACCGTAGGTGATCTTCCTGTTGCAGAACCGCAAGAAGCCTGCACGCTCCAGATGCAGATCTTGGGCCACGCTCAGGCTGAAGGAATGCGCCCCATCAAAATTGGATGGCGCTTTTTCAGGATGGGTATTGTAAGGGTTTTGCGAAAAGCCTGATGCTACAGCGCCGGTAGAACCGGTGCCGCCGATCACCATGCTCGTATCGTCGAGCGATTTACTCCAGGTATAACCGGCCTGGATACCCGGACCGCCGTGACCCACGGTTCCGGATAGCGATGTTTGCAACGCGTGATACGTGGAGTGCGCATCACCGACGACGACGTTCTCCACGCCAAAACCGCCGCTTACGTTGCCTGCTTTGTCGAACTGCGTGTGCGGAGCAAAACCCGGCGAGGCCCCGGGATACGCATTGGGAAAACTCGAACGCGGCAGCTTCTCGGCAGCGGTTCCCACATATGCGGCATCGCCAACCAGGTTGCCAAACTTGCGCTCCACGCCAAGGGTCCAGGTAAAGAGCGCAGCGTTGCCGAAGCTGCGGTCGATACCGCTCAGATTGAGCGCGCTGAATAAATGGCCAGGTGTGAGCGCCGCAACATCGCTTTCGTAGCGATTCACATCCATCACCGTATTCGGCGCCACGGTTTTTGTATTGCCTGCCGCAAAAATATCCGCACCCGCAGGAGTGTAAGCGCGCGGCAGCTGGCCGGGCGTGATTGTGAAGCCATAAGGAATGGGCGAACCGACGCCGGCTGTGGCATGCGGATAGACGGCAAAAGGCGTGGATCCGGTGAGGAAGTTGTCCTGCCAGAGGTTGGGTGGAATCACCATGATGCTGCCGCCCGCGCGCACCTGCAAATTGCCGGGCGCTTGCCAGGCAGCTTGCACACGGGGCTCAAAGTCTCGATACGAAGTCTGATATCCCGGTTGCGGGTTGACGACAAACTCCTGCGCGCCGTTGACGGTAAGAAAACTCGAAGTCCTGTGCGCGCGTTCCGAAATCGGCATATAGAGATCCCAACGCACGCCGTAATCGAGCGTGAACCGTGGCGTGATCTTCCAGGTGTCCTGTACGTAGGCGCTGACGTTGTTGCGGTTGATCGCGGCGGGGCCGATGTGGGGCCCGTTTGAAAAATACGACGGCGCAACTGCGACGGTATAGGCGAATGCGCTGCCCGAGAGAAATCCCGATAGCGTATCAGGCAGCGGATCGCCAGGATTCAGGTCGTGCTTGCCGCTTTGCGAATGGATTACCTCGGTCGCGTAGGCAGTTCCGCCGCCAAAACCGTATTCACCGTTGGGGCTGATGCCGAAGTACGTCGTGTCCCGGTTGAGACGCGCCTCAAATCCGGTCTTCCATGCGTGCCGGCCAACTGTATATGTGACGTTTTCACGGCCTTGAAAAAGATTGCCGTAGGCTTGCATCACGGAGCCGGCGGCGCTGTTGAACGCCTCATAAAGTCCGTCGTTAAATTTGACTGCCGGATCAGTATGGTCGAGCGTGGGAAAACCCGGCGTGGAGCGCGTAATGCTGATTGAAGATTCGAAGCCTAGCCTAGCTGTCGCTGTCCGGCTCCAGGTGCCGATGACGTTGCGCTGGCGGTCAATGTACGTGACGCCGAAAGCTGGATCAATCGCCGTTTGATCAGGATTGGTAACCGGCCCAGTGAGATTGTCAAAATTGAAGCGTGCGAAAAACCGATCTCTGGCCGACGGGCTGAAGTCGATGCGCACCGAGAACTGATCGGCATCCGTAGCCACCTTCGATGGCGTTGCGTAGGTGCGAGCCTGGTAGGGTCCACCAATGTCGTTGGGCAGCGGATAGCGAGCGAGGATCGCGGCGATTGCGGGATTGACCGGCACGTTCAGCGTATCCGTCGAGCCGTCCGGGTAGGTCACAGCATCCACGCCTGCTCGCTCATCCTTCGTGGGCACGGGCATTACCTGCGTGGTTCCCAACACCTGGCGGAATCCCTGGTACTGCGCGAAGTAGAAAGTGGTCTTGCGGCCGTCATATAGATGAGGCAGGTAAACCGGACCTCCATTGGTCAACCCGAATTCATTGCGCCGAAACGGCGGAATCCTTCCGGGATATGCAGGCGTCGGATGGTCAAAGTAGTTGCGCGCGTCGAATGCAGAGTTGCGCACAAACTCGAAGATCGAGCCATGAAAGCCCGCGGCACCGGACCGCGTGACGATATTGGTAAATCCTGCGGCGCCGCGACCGATTTCAGCGGGCATCCAGCCTGAACTTGATTGGATGGATTCCACCGCATCCACGTTGAAATTGGAGAACGTTGAGCCTCCCATCTCCGGGTCGCTGATGTCCGCGCCATCCATGGCAAATGTCGCCTCAACGCCGCGCTGGCCGTTGATAGCAAACTGCTGGGTGAAGTTGGTGGCGCCATTCGCGTCGGTCATGGTGCCTGCCGCGAGCAGCAGAAGCTGGCTGAAGTCACGTTTGTTCAGCGGCAGTTCGCTTACGGCCTGGCTTGACAGAGCTTCGCCTCCGGTAGCGGAAACCTGCTCTTCCTGCGCATTCACCGTGATTTCGCCGCGGCTTGAGATCTCAACGAGCACGGGCTTTGCGCCAGCGGCAAGATCGATTGATTCCGCGTAATCATATGTGAGGCCACCTATTTCGATGGTCAGATGGTACTGGCCTGGCAACATCTCCTTGATGCGGAACGCTCCGCCGGCGCTTGTGACGGCATGCGCGGATCGCGCGCCCGCCACTAGCCGGACGATTGCGCCCTCAGCCGGAGCGCCGGATGCGGCGCGCACCCAGCCTTGCCAGCTGACAGCCGTTGGATTCGGCTGCTGGGAGCAGAGGCTGGAACCACGAGCGAAAACGATCAACAATAAGAGCAGGAGATATGAAGAAAAGCTGCAAGCTTTCGGCTGGCCGGCTTTCGGGGTATCGTGCGATCCCAATTCAGTGGACATGCGACCACCATTGCCTGATGTTTAACAGCGCACCAGGTGATGTAAAAGTCTTTTTCGGATTTGCATCCAGCATACGCTCTTCGTCAGCTTGAGCGATCCGAAGGGTAGAGAGCTGTTCTGCGGAATCGGCTCCTCGATTGCGTCAAACCGCGATTACATGAATGTCATGCGCAGCGAATGTTCGCGAGGCTTCATCGGACATGCCATCATCGGTAATCAGCAAATCAATGTCGCGGGGCGGGCAAATGACGGCAGGAATCACCATGCCCATCTTACTGGAACCGGCCACCGCGGTCACCTCGCGCGCCTGTCTGACCATCGCGCGCAGCATAGCAGCCTCTTCCGGCTCGATTATCGTTGCGCCGCGCTTCGGATCCATGCCCGTAACGCCGAGGAAAAGGCGGTCGAGCACGAATATGCTGAGGGCTTCAATGGCAGCCGGCCCAATGAGCGAGTAGGCGCCCGCCCAGCGCATCGAGCCGCCTCAAGTGCTGACGCAATACGGCCTGCAGTGCGTTGTATCGGGGCAACGGCATCGAACAAATGTCAAAAAAATGGCGGATTTGGAGGAGTGTGGATTGTATGAAAGTTAACGCCGAGTTCGATTGGGGCGCATCTAAATGAGGTTAAGCTACCCTGATTGAAGTGAGGAGAGAGAGCACCATGGCATCAGCAACCAGGCCGGCAACCGAAACGCGGAGTATTTCCCCCTTGATTCAGCGAAGCGCATGGAAGGCCCTGAAGACGCATTTTGACTCGATCCGCGAAGTGCATCTGCGCGAACTGTTCGCGAAAGATCCATCGCGCGGAGAGCGGATGACCGTTGATGGAGCCGGCCTCTTCCTTGACTACTCGAAGAATCGCATCACAGGTGACACCGTCAAGCTGCTTTTGCAACTTGCGGAAGAATTGGGCCTTGCCGCTCGAATCGAAGCCATGTTTCGCGGCGAAAAGATCAATGTTACGGAAAAGCGGGCTGTACTCCACATCGCGTTGCGCGCACCTAAAGGCTCATCGATCGTTGTTGATGGAGCCAACGTCGTGCCCGAAGTTCATGCCGTGCTAGACAAGATGGAGGCCTTTGCGGACCGCGTTCGCAGTGGTGAATGGAAAGGACACACCGGCAAGCGCATTCGAAACATCATCAACATCGGGATTGGCGGTTCCGACCTTGGTCCCGTGATGGCCTACGAAGCGCTGCGGCATTATAGTGACCGCAGTCTGACTTTCCGCTTTGTGTCGAATGTAGATGGAACCGATTTTGCGGAGGCCGTGCAGGACCTTGATCCGGCGGAAACGCTCTTCATCATCTCTTCCAAGACATTTACTACGCTCGAAACCATGACCAACGCCCATTCGGCGCGGGACTGGTCGCTGGCGGGCCTGGGAGGCGACGAAAAATCCGTGGCCAAGCACTTCGTCGCGGTGTCGACCAACTCTAGTGAAGTGGCGAAGTTCGGGATTGACACGGCAAACATGTTCGAATTCTGGGACTGGGTTGGCGGGCGCTATTCGATGGATTCGGCAATCGGACTTTCAACCATGGTGGCTGTTGGCCCGGAAAACTTCCGCGCCATGCTCGACGGATTTCACCAGATGGACGAGCACTTTCGCACCGCTCCCTTCGAACGCAACCTGCCGGTACTGATCGGTTTGCTCGGCATCTGGTACAACAACTTCTTCGGCGCGCATACGGTCGCGGTTCTGCCCTACGAGCAATACCTCAAGCGCTTTCCCGCGTATCTGCAACAGTTAACCATGGAGAGCAATGGCAAGCACGTGACTCTCGATGGCGCTCATGTGGACTATGCGACTGGGCCGATTTACTGGGGCGAGCCCGGGACGAATGGCCAGCACTCCTTCTACCAACTCATTCACCAGGGCACGAATCTGATTCCCTGTGACTTTATTGCATTCACAGAAACTCTCAACGAATTAGGCCGGCATCACGATATGCTCATCGCCAACGTGTTCGCGCAGACAGAAGCGCTTGCGTTCGGCAAGACGGCGGAACAGGTGAAGAGCGAGGGAACGCCCGACTGGCTGGTGCCCCATCGCGTATTCGAAGGCAACCGGCCATCGAACACCATCCTCGCCGATCGGCTGACACCCCAGACCCTGGGCAAGCTGGTTGCGCTCTACGAGCACAGTGTTTTCACGCAAGGCACGATCTGGCAGATCAATTCGTTTGATCAGTGGGGTGTGGAACTAGGAAAAGCGCTGGCACAACGGATCATTCCTGAGCTCGAAAACGCGGTGGAGCCCGCGTTGAAACACGACAGCTCCACCAACAACCTGATTCGAAGATATCGCCAGAGAAGGCAAAAGCCCTAGGCGGCTTTCGAGAATTCTGGTCCGCGAGTTTCTCAACGGCCAAACAAAACCTTATTCTCAATGCCGCATCTTTCGATATGTAGGAGAGTCCATGATTCCCCGTGGATTTGAAAAGCCGCTTTACATTCTTCCCTTCGATCATCGCGGATCATTTGAAACAGGAATGTTCGGCTGGCATGGCGAATTGAATCCCGCGCAGACGGCCGACATCGCGGCTGCGAAGCAGGTGATCTATGACGGCTTTCAACAGGCCGTCGCCGGAGGTGTGCCGAGAGAGAAGGCCGGCATTCTCGTCGATGAGCAATTCGGCGCAGAGATCCTGCGCGACGCGCTGGCTAAAGGTTTTCAATTCGCATGTCCTGCGGAGAAGAGCGGCCAGGAGGAATTTGATTTTGAGTACGGGGAGGATTTCGAGGCGCATATTGAAGCGTTCGATCCCACGTTCAGCAAAGTCCTGGTCCGCTATAACCCTGAAGGTGATCGGGCACTCAACGCCCGGCAATCAGGGCGTTTGCGCCGGCTTTCGGACTATCTGCAAAGAGCCAATCGCAGTCTATTTATGTTTGAAATGCTTGTCCCTCCGGAAAAGCAGCAACTCGCGCAGGTCGACGGCGACAAGAGTACCTACGATCTCCAGATTCGCCCTCAATTGATGGAGAGAGCGATCCTGGAACTTCAGGATGCCGGAGTCGAACCCGATATATGGAAGATTGAGGGCCTCGATCGCCGCGCGGACTGCGAGAAGATGGTGGCCACAGCCCGCCGCAATGGTCGGACGAAAGTCGGCTGCATCGTCCTGGGACGCGGTGAGAATGAGGAAAAGGTGCGTGAATGGCTTTCCACTGCCGCTGGTGTCGACGGTTTCATCGGCTTTGCGGTGGGTCGAACGGACTTCTGGGATCCTCTGGTTGGATTGCGTGACAGCCGGTTAACGCGAGATGCCGCAGTTGCAAAGATCGCCGCTCGTTATCGGGAGTTCGTCGATTTGTTCGAAGAAGCTCGTGCCAAGCCGGTCGCGAAGTGAGACCACGCGCACTCCCGGTTTTTGGGAACAGATGAAACCATCGACGCCAGTGGCTGTTGATAACCATTCGCGGATTCCGCCGCTACCTTGACTGCTCGCAAATGACCGGTATAAAAAGGCATGGCAAGCCGCGTCATGAAATGAAACATTGGTTCCCACCTGGGGGGTATTTGTGAACTCAATACTAGATCGCCGATCGTTCATGCGATTGTGTTCTGCATTCGCTGTCCTGTTCAGCAATGCGACCCATGCGCAATCTCGGCCCGCTCCGGCAGCCGACCGGCCTCAAGTGAAGAACAGAATGAACTTCGTCGGTATCCAAGTGCGAGGATTTTCGTGGGTCGACGAGGGTGTCAATCAGGTTCTGGACAATCTTCAGAAGAAGGGAGATGTGAATACGATCTGGGCCTATACCTTCTCCTACGGCGAAGCGCGGCTGCGCAAAAACGGCCCGATCCCGCTGCCTGACCACGGCAAGCCAGGCGACACCATCGCGGGCGGCGCCTTGTACGATTACGATCCAAAGTATTTTCGGAACACGATCCTCAAGGATTTCCGCTGCGACGTTTACGGCAATTTCAATGTGATTGAGGCGGTGGCGCCCAAGGCGCACGACCGAGGAATGGACTTCTTCGCCTGGGATTTGAATAATCCCGGCGCCGGCCTTAATCGCACCATTCCGAATTACGTCGAGGTTTCAGAAATTGATCTCTACGGCCGCCGCACGGCCAGCCCGTGTTTCAACAATCCCGACTATCGCGCCTTTCTCAGCGGCAAGGTGGAGAGCCTGCTTCTCGGCTATCCTGACCTGATCGACGGCATCGCCTGGGGCTCTGAGCGCACGGGGCCGTTTGAGAATCTGGTGGGCCGCATGGTTCCCGCGACATGTTTCTGCCAGTTCTGCCGCGCCAAGGCGGAGGACCGCGGCGTCTCCGTGAGCCGCGCCCAAGCAGGCTACCGCGAGCTGGAGCAACTGTTCCGCGCGGCCGCTGCCGACGAGCCGAACGCCGATGGCTACTTTGTCAGTTTCTGGCGGATCCTGCTCCGCTATCCGGAAATTTTGAGCTGGGAGACTCTTTGGACCGACAGCTATCAGGAACTCGAAGCGCAACTATATGGCGAGGCCAAGGCCCTCGCGCCCGAGAAGCCATTTGGCTTTCACATCATGCAGAGCTTCACATTCAGTCCGTTCTATCGCGCGGAAGAGGACTACACAAAGCGCAGGAACTTCGCCGACTTCCTCAAGCCCGCCACATACAACAACGCCGGTGGACCGCGCATGGCTGCTTATTTGAACCGCCTGAGCAGAACGATCTTCCACGACGCGAAGCCAGAGGATTTTAACGATTTCTATTACAGGATCATGGGCGACCCGCAGGCGCCGTACGATCAACTGGCGACTACCGGCCTGACCGCCGACTATGTAGCGCGCGAGACCAAGCGCGCGGTGGAAGAGGTGGCGGGCATGGTAAAGATTTACCCCGGAATCGATATCGATGTTCCGACTTTGACAAACGCCAAGATCCCCGAAAAGCGCACCGCACCCGACGACGTTCACAAATCGATTCGTGCGGCCTTCAGCGCGGGTGCGGATGGAGTGGTTCTGTCGCGTGAATACGCAGAAATGTGGCTGGCCAACCTTGCCGCAGCCGGAGATGCGCTGCGCGAAGTCTTTGCTGAGAAACCACATGCCTAATGCGCTTCGCCTAGCGCGTTGAACTGAAAGGCCAGGATTCCATGCGAAAAGCGGCGCTGTTATCTCTTATCTTCTACGTAGCCACGGCGGTGAATGTTGCTGCGCAGGAAAACCCTCTCGCAGGCGTGATCGATATCCACGTTCATGCCGCGCCTGACAGCACGCCGCGCTCGATTGACGCCATCAGCGTGGCTCGCATGGCGAAAGCACGGGGCATGCACGGCCTGGTCTTCAAAAGCCATTACGAGCCCACCGCATCGATGGCGTACCTGGTGCGGCAAGTGGTACCGGGACTCGAGGTCTTTGGCGGCATCGATCTCAATCTCACCGTGGGCGGCATGAATCCCTCCGCGGTCGAGCACATGGCAGATATCACCGGGAGCTATGGGCGCTTTGTGTGGATGTCGACCTACGATTCCGAGGCTCAGGTTCGCTATAACCTTGAGAATCGACCGTTCGTTCGCGTCTCTCGCAATGGCCAGCTTCTTCCTGAAACGCGGCAGGTGATTGCGGTGATTGCAAAGCACAATCTGGTCATGGCAACCGGGCACAACAGCGCAGAAGATGGTTTGCTCTTGATTCGAGAGTCGCGCGCGCAGGGCGTGCGGCACATGGTGGTCACCCATGCTATGGTTGCGCCCATTCATATGTCGGTGCCACAGATGCAGGAAGCGGCGAAGATGGGGGCGTACATTGAGTTCACTTACAACGGCCTCATCGGCAAAAGCAAGGAATTCAATTTTGCAGATTACGCGAAAGCCATCCGCGCCGTTGGCGTGGAGCACTGCATCCTTTCAAGCGACATGGGGCAACCCGGGAATCCGCTGCACCCGGATGCCATGGCCGCATTTATCAAGGGAATGAGAGAGCAAGGATTTTCGCCGAGTGAGATCGATCAGATGACCAAGATCAATCCGGCAAGTTTGCTGGGCCTCGAGTAACGTTCCGCGTCGCGGCGATTGTCCTATCTGCGGCGACCATTCCTCGTGGAAGATCAGAATGAAACATGGCTGGTCTCAAAACTGAAGGCAGGGCGCCGTACTCGACGAACCGGATCCGTTACCAGACTTCACTGGGATGATGGGAAGCGTCGGCTGACACGTAGTGGTTCGGACGCAAGGGTCGGACCGGTCGCAAAAGTCATAGATTCATTCGTCCGGAAGTCGCAATTCAGCACTCGAAAGACCGCCGCGCAATCCGCAGCACTGATTCCCCTGAGAGAAGTGAGAGGGAGGTAAACTGCCTCCCTCCGGGGCGAAGCAAGATCTGCGAAAATTCCTTCCTCTCATTCGTGTTTCGTGGAGTAGTGGTTCGGCGCACCGGGCGTGGGAATGCTGTCTGTCACCTGCGTCCCACCAGCATGCGCGCGAGTCAATGGCGCGGTAAGGGTGATGCCGGTGCCGGAGACCTGTGCATCGGCTTCATGCGCATATGTGAGCGGTGTGGCAACCGTGATCGCAGGCGCAGGAAACCTGCTGATGGTGGCGACAACCGCAGTCTCGGAGTTCGCGCTACTGTCGATCGTGATGGTTTCGCCATTGTTGAAGCCAATCAGGCTGGCGACAGGGATGATGGTCGCGCCCGCGGCAGCAGCAGTGCGCAACGTCGTCGCGCCTGCGGTACCCACCGTCGCGATAACAGCGTTCTCCTGATTCGCACCGGTGTCTATCATGACCGTCTGGCCGGCTTCGAAACCCGCCACGCTGCTGACTTTGAAATTGGTCGTGCCGGCGGCCGATGCGACCGGCAAAGCAGTGGCGGCCTGCGTTCTGAAATCATTGCAGTTGCTGCCGGTGTCAACGCCGTCCGGGAAGCGGCCGGCGCTTGAGTTTGTCGTGCCGGCTGCAGCGGCCGGACCGAATCCCGCAGCCTGCCCGGGAGCAGGAACGTAGCAGCCGCTCCGGTCCACTCCGGAAGTTGCTTGGTACCCCTCGGCGGCCCATGGATCGACAAGTCCTCCAAAGTTGAGGCTGTCGACCACTAGGCCAGAGGCATCCCGCAGCACGATGCTGCCTTCCCTGACGTCGATGGTGCGCCCGAACAACGGAGAGCTTGTCGCGAGCTCCGGGCCACCGAACCACTGGTTCGGCGCCGGATCACCCTGGTAGCCCGCTGTCGTTACCGCTGCATCACGCACAACCGCGTTGATCGCGTGCCCGTTGGCCAGGGGTTTGTCGAACGTAATGCCTGTGCCCAGGGCCTGGACAGGCTCGTTGCTTATGTGGACAAAGGCCGTACCCGGCTGAAAGCTGATTCCCGTCCCGCGATCGCTGAAGGGAAGGTTGGCCGCGTGGTTGAACTTGAGCGGAGCGGCCAAATCGAGCCCAGTACCCGGAGCTACGACACCCTCGGCGTTGACGTGGGCTTGAGCAAGCGCCGGCATGAAGTCAATTCCAGAGCCCCTGGGACCCGCTGTGCCGACCGCGCTGATGCTGACAATCTCTTTGTTCGCGGGTGTGCCAACCGTGACCTTATCACCCACCGCGAAACCGTTCACGTTTCGCACTTTGATGTTGGTTGCGCCAACGCTCGCATTGGCCGAGAGATTCGTGTGGATGGCCTCTGTACCAACACTCGCAACCGTGACGGTCTCGATACCATGGCCAACGCTGTCGATGTCGAGCCGGATGTTGTCGCCGACCGAGATGTCGGCAACTGAGGTCACCTTGATGTTGGTCGCGCCGGCGGCCGCATCCGCAGCCAGGTAGGCTTGCGTGCCCTGCTTGCCCACCGCGGTAACCGTGACCACCTCGTACTGCTCCTCGCCACCCGGGACGGTGGGATATGTCGCGCCGTAACCGAGAGCCATCTTCTGGCCAACCTCGAAGCCGGATGAGTTCATGACGGGCACATTGGTCGCTCCGGCTGGGATGGTGATAACCGGACCATCGGGGAGCGGTTGCCATAGGGTTGTATGGTCACTGGCTGCGGTCCCCAGCTTCAAAATCGTCCGCGTCTCCGCATCCGCGCCGGTGCCGATGCTGACCGTGTCGCCGGCCTTCATCCCCGATGTACTCCTGGCGTAGATGGTGGCATCGCTCGCCTGCGCGGCCGCTGCCAGCCCCGAGTTGGCAAGACCGAGCAGGTAGAAACTGTGAGCATCGAGCCTGGTGCCGGATGGGATCTTCACCGAGGAGAAGATGGCCTGCTGCGTTGGATGTTCGGTCAGGCTCCAGTTGGAGATGTCAACGACGCTGTCGCCTGCGTTGAAGAGTTCAATGAACGAGTCCGTCGAGTTAGTCGGAGGGCCGGAGCTGATGCGGAGCTCGTTAATCTTCACTGGGCTCGCGTTCCGCACCTTCTCGGCAATCATCTCGGATTGCTTTCTGCCGCTTGCCTGGTTTGTCCAGGACGCGTTGCCCGTCAGGTCGCCATTGAAGGCTGCCTGCCCCGACGTAACCTTGAACGTTGCGCTCACGCTTTCGCCTGGCGCTAGGGGGCCGGCGAAGGTCTTCGCCGTCTCCGAGCTGCCCGCAACCACGGCAGACCACTGCTCCGGCACAGAAAGCCTCAACTTGATGTCTGCCGCGGGCGCACCCGTCGTGTTCGTGAAAGTCACCGTAGTCTCCTGCGAGGACCCAGGTGTGAATGTCTGCAGCTCCGGCGGACTCTTTGTCTCTGAAGCCGGCGCCACGCTCACCGGAAATACGCCATAACCGGCGACGACGATATTGGCATGCACCTGCTGGTCGGTGGCGTCCGCCGGGAACGTCCCAGCGGCGGTCACCGCGCCTTCATAAAACGTCCCCTGCGAGCGATTGCTGTTGTCCCCTCCATTGCCCAGCAGGATCGCACCTTGTTTGCGCATCGGGTCGTAGGTGCCATTCACGCGCGGCCCACTGAACATCACTTGCAGCGCTCCCTGCTGCGCATCGCCGCCCATCGACGTCCAATGGTGCGGCTCGCCCTTTGCGATCGCGGTCACAAATCGCCATTCGATGCTCGGCAGGCGGCATTGCCTTGACCCATCCGGATTGACGCAACCCGCCAGGTTGTTCTCCTGGTCTGTCATGATCCAGGGCCCGGGCATGGTCCCGTGAAACCAATTGGGCGAGTCGCCGAAATAAGCCGTTTCCATGGTCCCGTTGTCGTCGTCCCTGCTGTCGATCTCCGCGTTGCCGTAGTCGAAGCAGCAGCCGGAGTTGAAGTGATGCCCGTTGATGACCCAGTACTGCCCCTCCGCCTGGTCGTCTACCGCGGTATCTTTTGGGTCGTCGTCGCGCAGGCCCATGCCCGGCTCAATGAATACGCCATAGACCTTGTGCCCCATGATCGTAACCGGCGCCATGTCGGCCACGGGCACGTTATTGAACCCACCCAGCGCCGGCCCGCTGAATCCGCCGCGCGGTGCCTGCGTCAGGTCACTGTGCTTGCCCGACTGGTCGTAGATTTTTGTGATCCAGCAGACCGTATTGGCGCAAAACGCGTCCTGCGCGGCCGCATCAGCGTACCCGCCCGCATCCGGGACCGGCGATGCAACTGGCTGCACCACGCCGATGTCCAGCCTTTTGCCGTCTGACTGGCGCACGACCTGGTATAGCGGGCCGTCGTAGGAGGCGTACAGCGCGCGGGTGGTGCTATGCGCAGCCACGCACGGGTCGCCGGCCGCGACATAGAGGTCGCATGGCCCCTTCGGCCTCGCCGGAGCATGATCGGAACCACCCTCGGCAGATTGCGCCATGATCAGCGAGGCGCCCGTTAGTGAAAGCGCTATTGTCAGCACAAATGCAAATGCGATTTTCGTTTTCATGCTTGTCCTGCCTCCTTGCCGAATTGTTGCCGCCATTTCGAGTTCGAAGCGAGAGTGCTGGAAACCGGAACCATGCCTCGATCTTATCCCGCACGGGCTTGCCGTCGCTTATCTTGTTCAAGGTGGTCACCCGCGCTCGCGTGAGCTGGTGGGGCGAACCCATCTCAAGATGCAGATTCAGCGGGTTAGAGCCCCGCAGCCGCTGTCCGCAACGAAAAGAGCGATCTACGGGCTCCGATGAAGAGGGTTTTCTTATCCGTTCCTCCGAACGCCAGACTACTCGGCCGCTCCGGAATCTCCACCACACCAATCTCCCGTCCGCTGGCGTTATAAATGTAAAGCTGGCCTTCAGCCACATACACATTTCCGGCTGTATCGGTCACAACACTGGTTCCTCCGCGCCGCGCAAACTCCGTTGCGGTCACATGCTGCAAGCTATCGAGTCTCAAACGATAGACGGCGTCATCATCCTCACACACCGCCAGGTGCTCGTCGCCGACGTGGAAGAGCTGCCATTGAGATGTCTGCAGCATTGGCTGCCAGTTTCCCCCAGCCATGATGGCATCTAGCGTGCCCGGAGCATAGAAGTAGCTCCGCGCCTCATCCTTGACCTCCGCCGCGATCGCCATATTGCTGCGCGGGGCGTAGATCACTCCCCGATGCTCCATCTGCCAAACCAGCGTTTCCACGCTGTTGTGGAATCCGACTGGCAGCATCAGATTCGTCCCACTCACCGGCATGTTTGCGGGCTCGATCTTCGTTGCCTCTCCCGTTTTCGTGTCCACTACGAAAACCGACTGGCTGTAATCCAGCGCTAACAACGATCCGTGACCTGCAAACCCAGCCGCCATCGGCGTCGGCACTTTGTCCGTCAGAAGTTCAGCCTTCTTTGCATCCGCGTTCCACCGGTAAATCCGATGCATCGCCGCATCAGTAAAAAACAGGTGCCCATCATCGTCAGTCGTGAGCCCCGCGATATTACTGAAGCCGCTAGCAAGCTGCTCCAGCGTTGCCCCGGCCCCAAAGACATCCGCAGGCAGCGGCAAAGGAGCACCCAACTTGAGATCGAAGTCCACTGTGAACGATGTGAAGTCGTGTGTCCGGACCCGGACCCCGCTGGTCCGGTCAAAAACACTGTTATCGAACGCCAGCCACGTCATGCTGAAGGTATGCACATTCTCAAACTGAACGCCGGTTGAATTCGCTGTTTCCACCGCATTTGGTTTAGGCAGCACATTGCGCGAGACCCGGTATATAAACAGATTCGCGAACAGCATGTGATGCGCGTCCGCGAGATCCACCGCGAAAGCGTCTGCGCCGGCCGGGTTCTCTTCCTCCGTCTGCAGCGCATACACCGTCCAATTCGACGCATGATGGAATTGCGTCTCGTGGTGCATATGGTGCTCACATGACATTTGGTAAACCACGCTCGGCGTGGTTGTGTTTTCCACCAGCAGCCCAGCCCTCGCCAAGGTATTGGCCGTCCATACGCCGCGGAAGATCCCGCCGCCTCCATCCTTCACCCACAGGCTCGGAGATTGCGTCTCCACATACGCCGCAGTGTTTTCCGGCCGCCGCGCAGGCCTGGGGAGATTCGGGGCGAGCACGGCATTTCCGCGTCCCGGCCCAAACCTGAAGTTCACATCCTCTACCATGGAGCGAGGACCTGCGAGCCACACCAGCCCCGCCGCCCGCCGATCCATTTCCGCGGTGACGATCCCAATCCCGGTCACAATCGCCGCTCCCCCCTTTGCGCTCTGCACCACCGGCACAGGCTCGCCTTCGCCCGTGAAGTTCGCCGCATCATCTGTCACCGTAATCAGCGTGGTGCTCGGGTTGAAGCCAATCAAAACGCTATCCGTCCGCAGCCGCAGGGTGTTCGTCACACGATAGGTGCCGCTCGGGAAATAAAGCACCCGGTGCTCATCGATCGCCGCCTGCAGCGCCGCCGTATCATCCGACCCGTCTCCTTTGGCGCCGAGCGTCCGCACGTTCACCCACTCTCGCATCGGCGGCAACGACGGAATATCGGAGGCCACGGCCCTGCCTGCCACGGCGCGCTCACGATGCCTAACTCGCACGCCCCGCTCACGCCCTTCGGAGTCAATTTCTACTCCGATCGTCAGGTGCTCCTCGACATAGGGTTGGGAGCTCCCCTTAACGGCGAACATGCCACTTGCGCCGGTTTCACCCTCGACCATCTGTGGCACGTTCCTGCACACCACATGGTCCAGTGTGACTTCGTGATGTGCCTTCTGCGCATCGCCAAGAACTACCGCCGACTGGCCAATTTCCCCCAACACCAGGTCGCGTCCGTACAGTTGCTCCGTCATGCCGGGCGTAATTTCGACCGCCACCGGTGTTCGCGCAATCCGATCGCGCACCAGAGTCATGCCCACTTCCTGCGTGTGGATTGCCGCGCGCCTCTGGCCCGTCAAGCTCGAATCCATCAACAGAAATTGCCATGCCGGCGACGTCCGCACCGAGATGATGCCGTACTCTCCCCCTTCAATCTGAAGGTCGATTGCACCGTTCCCTACGTCCTCGAGTGCGGCCCGTCCATCGCCCACCTGAAACCGCATGTGCTGAAGAAATGAGTGCTGCGCCACGTGAAAGCGCACTGCAATCGCCGCCGGGTTCCCCTCGCCGATCTCGAAGTCCAGGTTGCTGATTCCGCTATAGAACGTAAACTCGTTTGCATCGACCACGGGCTCGCCTGGCGCCGGACGCCGCGAGGCAAACTGCACCATGTATCGGCCGGTCCCAAGAAATTCGTGACCCTCCTGGAACCCCGGTGTGTTTGCTCCCAGCAGAAACACGGGGCGATGCGCGCCATACCCGATGAGCCGTATCCCCGTCCACAGGTGAATCGTCCGGCTGATTCGATATCTCCCCTCAGCGACAAAGACGACGCCTTCCCCCGTTGTCTCTTGTACGTGATCGATCGCTGCCTGGATAGCTGCCGTATCGTCTCCCTGGCCATCCCCGGCAGCGCCGAAGCTTCCACGCTCCAGGTACGCGGCACGAGGGTCGTCCGGTCGCAACGAAAACACCGATTGGGCGGCCATTGGCAAAGCGGCCGCCGCAACCAAGACAAGAATCCAAAACAAGCGTCGCATCTTGAGTTGCCTCCAGCGAAGGCGCAGATATTGACGAACCTTTATAACTCATTCATTGAACGTTTTGTGTTTCGCGAAGAAATATGAGCCATGGATCCGCTACCCGAAAAAACTCGCTGGTACGAAAGACTGGGCAGGACATGCAGAATCGGTCCTTCCCGAGGACTAACATTTGCGGTGGTTCAAAATACCCGGAGCCGACCGTTATCGGTTGAACCGAATTCAGGGAACGGCTCGCGGGAGATATATGGCGCGCCTGGAATGATTCAAACTCCCGACCCGCTGACTCCGTGGTTAATTTTCATCGAGTGAATCGGTTTCCTGAGAACGAAGGAATCCTAGACCCGAGAAAATTTGACTGGCAAGGCCTATTTCTCGAAAATTATTGATCGAACTTTTCGATGTTTTGAAATGTCGATTGTGGCGACTCGCGCCCAACTCCTAGTCAGGTGAACTGGTCCCTTTCAGAATCTCGTCGATTAGGGACTTTGGCGCGGGCAGATGGTCCTCATTTTCTTTCAGCCACTGGTGAAAGTCCTCTTCGATTTCCGGTGTCCACCGGGCATCTATCTGTCCAGCGGTGTACTTCTTCTCTCTCAGGCGCTGGTGTCCAAACATGTCCTCAAGATGAGTGCGTTCCGAGTACTTGACGACCTGCTCCGCTAGTTGGGGCGGGATAAAGATCACACCGCCATTCCGTCCCAGGACCACATCTCCCGGCATTACCAGGACCTGGCCAATGCGAGTCGGCCCATTGATGCTCACCATGGTGGAGTTGAGCAGTCTTCCGGTGGCAAGAGATCCAAAGTGATGAGAAGGATCGTAGAAGCGAACAAATGAGGTGAAGTTCGGCAGCTCATCCAGACCGTTGATATCACGAACGGCGCCATTGTAGACGATGCCATTCCCGGATCTCGCATAAATCGCGTTGCCTACGTTGTCGCCGATCGATGGTCCGTCCTCCTTGAGTCCGAAGTGGTCCGATACATACACGTCACGAGGCTGCAGCATATCGACGGGCCAGGCGTTCGTTGCCCCCTCACGATGATCCTCTTTCCCTTGCGCTTCAATTTGTTTCTGAACATCAGGCCTTCCCGGCATCCACACCGAAGTCAGAGCCCTACCTACCAGAACCTGGTCCGGATGGATGGAGTACCAGCCGTCTTCGTACTGGCGCTCAAAACCCGCCGCGCGCAGAGTTGCCCATGCTTCTTCGAGCGTTACAGTCTTCATGCGGTCCAGAATGTCGTCGGGCACCTTGGGCCGGCCATCGGGAAACCTCTCGCCGGTCCAGTAGTACGTGTACTGGATCACTTGCTGCGGCGTGAAAAATTCCCCGTGAAAATCCGGCGCAGAGGGGACAGCTGGTTCCTGCATGACAGACCCGATCTGCGCTGCCGTGTACGGCGTGACCGCCACAAACGCTGCGCACGCCACAACACCTGTAATGATCTTCTGCATGATCTTTTCCGCTTCCATGGGTTGATGACCTCCTTGGAATACCTATGTCTCCGGTTCGAACCACGGCGTTCCGGGAATTTGCGCCTTCTTTGCCACTTCCTCGTCCATCTCCAGACCAATCCCCGGCCGGTCTGGCGGAGTGACGTAGCCGTTCACGATGATTTCGCCTTCCTTGACCCATGCCTTCCAAAGATCTTGATGATTTATCCAATGCCACTCGCATGCGAGGAAGTTTGGAAACGTCGCGCATGCATGGGCAGTTGCCATTTGCCCGATCGGCGAAACCACGCAGTGCGGCGCCACCGGAACATAGTAGGCCTGCGCCATGTTGGCAACCTTCTGGGCTTCGGCAAGCCCTCCGACCTTCTCAAAGTCAGGCTGGATGATGTCGACAGCCTCCTTATCAAGCAGTTCCCTATATCCCCATCGCATATATAAGTTCTCGCCGCAGGCAATTGGTGTAGAGGTCGAATGCCGGATGTCCGTCATCGCGTCAATGTCTTCCGGTGGACACGGCTCCTCGAGCCACATAAGTTTGAATGGCTCCAGCGCTTTTGCGACCTTCTTACCGGTAGCAGCGTCGTAGCGGCCATGCATATCGCAGGCCAGAGCCATGTAGTCCGGAATGGACTCATGCACATGAGAAACCCACTTCACCATGCGATCAATTTCGCCGTTGGTTGCAGTCCAGTTGAAACTATCCCAGCGCGCGGGATCCCTGGCATCATCAAGGTCGATCTTCATGGCCTTAAATCCTTGGGCCTTAATCCAGGGGAGTTTCCGGTCCGCCTCGGGCCCGATCGGAACGTCCATATCCGAGTCGCAATAGATCTGGACTTTGTCGCGGAACTTGCCGCCCAAAAGCTGGTAAATGGGTAATCCGAGGGCCTTGCCTGCAAGATCCCACAGTGCAATCTCTACACCAGACAAGGCGCAAACGTACTGCCCGGCTTGCGCTCCAGCGAATATTCCAATGGTGCGAATCCTTTCCCAAATCGCTTCAACATTGAGCGGATCGAGTCCGATGAGCATACGCCGCCAACCACGGATCAGAGAAGAGGCTCCGACCGCAGCATCTGTAGCCTCGCCCTGCCCGTAGATGCCCTGGTCCGTGTAAATTCTTACGTGCGTCTGCGGTCCATGCACAAGTACCTGCGCAGTGCGCACATCGGTAATTTTGAGTTTGGGCCTCTGGTAAGGCGTACTGCTGCTCTGAATCGCTCGCGCCAAGGAGGGAAGTGAGAAAGGAGAAATTGATCCTAACGCCGCATAGGCTGTGCGCTTCAGCATCGACCTTCTTGAAAATTGAGCCATAACTCCCGGGAACCTTTCTTCAGCTAACTTGACCGAGTTCCATAAGCAAGCGCCTGCTTGTCAAACGCCTGCTTCCCGATGATTGTCGCCGATCTTCAAACGCGCTGAACTTCAAACGTCGTGAAGAACGCAAAGCCTACGAAACCGATTTACTGTCTGTCAAGGGCCTTGGTTGAATTGCATTGATGGCAACAAGTTGGTTTCCAGTGACCATGTTCTCACGCAATATCGAATTCGTAGAGGCTGACACTGACGGGGGGAACCTGCACGGTCTCCGGAAATCCATCTTGCGCAGTCTCAACAATCTTGACGGCAGGCTCTTTGCCCACTTCATTGGTTGAGCTCGCACTGGGCGGCGCAATCTGGTACAGCTTGCCCTGGCTGCGCAGCTTGACGCCGCTGATCTTCGGCGTAAGCATGTGGTGCTCTTCCGTGGGGTTGACGACGGAAAGGAGGAACTTCTTGCGATCACTGGAGAATGCAGCGAGAACATCCAGAGGATAAGTCGGGCTTCCGGTGGGCTTGGTACCCCTGTCGACAAACGGTGTTCCGGGCATTAACTGTTGCGGAGAATCTCCGTCGACCGCAATTGGAAGAGCGTTGACATAGTGAGTCTGCATCAGTTTCATCACCACTCCCTCAGCCGCAAAGCCCACAGCCTCGCCAGTGTGATCGGTCAACAAGCGCAATCCTCCCGTTGCACAGCTGGCCGCAATCATATCGGAGTGACGGAACATTTCGTGCAGGCAAAGCGCGTACGAGAGTGGCATCAGCATTCCGGATTGCTGCATGAAGCCTCCGCCTCCATTGCCCGACGCCGACCGGAGACGATTGCCCCATTCATCAAATATGAATTTGATGTTCTTCTCTTTTAACCACGGCATCTTCCCGACATACTTGTCCCAGGCCTCAAAGGCTTCGCCGATGCGGTTGGCCAGCCTCCGGGTTCTGAACTGGAGTGGATCGTGGACATCCACAAAGAGCTGCTTCTCAGCATCGAATGCCAGATCAGGATAGGCGTAGGTATGCTCGGAGAGAAAATCGATGTTGTCGGCGCACTTTTCCAGCAACCAGCCGTCCCAGTCATAAACACTACCGAACTCATAGGGTAGTGTTTCAGTAATTGGCGGCTCCCAAATGCTGGGGAAGAAATTGTTTTTCTTCTCCGCGCCGCCTACGGATTTCTCACAGATGCTCGCCCCGGACACAGTTACCTTGATGCTCGGGTCCAGTTTCTTCATGGCCTCAACAATGTAATTGTGCTTCACCCAGTACTGGTCCAGCGACATGTGGCCGTACTGCCATGGGCCGTACATCTCGTTGCCGATGGTCCAGTAGCGGACGTTGAGAGGTTCGGGATGGCCGTTTTCCGCGCGCATTTTGCCCATGCGGGTGTCAACGGAACCGTTGCAGTATTCCACCTCCTCGGCCGCTTCGCGCGCCGAACCGAATCCGCTGTTGATCGCTAAATCGGGCTCGGCCCCAACCAGCCGGCAAAGCGCGACGAAGTCATGAAGGCCGACATCGTTTGACTCAACCCTGTCGGACCACATCGGTTGCAAACGCGGCGGGCGCCTATCCCGATCGCCAATACCGTCACGCCAGTCGTAAGCGGAAACGAAGTTGCCGCCGGGCCACTTGAACATTTTGAATCCTGCCTCCTTGTAGAGCCGTATCATGCCGGCGTGAAATCCCTGCGCATTGTCGACAGGCATCAGCGAAGCGGCCCCGATGTGAAACGTGCCGCTGCCGGTGCCCAGGATTTCGAGGCGCGCGTCCTCGGTGTCGGCCGCCGGAGTGAACTTCAACGGGAATTTCTGGTACTCGTGCGATAGCGATGGGATCGTGATGGATTGAGAGTCGCTAGCGCCAGGCCCCCAGACGAGGCGAACCACAACTTTAGCGCCGGAATCGCCGGCAAGGTAAATGCGGCCTTCGTAAGACTTGCCGCCACCCAAACGCAGTTTGGACTGCTGAATGCCACGGGGCTCGGAGCCGTCAAGCCTGACGTGCGGGCTGTGCTTGCCAACAAACGGCCGCACGGTGTCCATTTCGACAGTCCCTTCCGGCCCCACCGGCTTGAATGGCTCGCCTAAAAAGCGGCGGAAGAAGGAATTTGTGGGCACCGCCGCCACTGCACTGGTAATCGGGTTGGCGAATTTCCTGTCGGTCAGCATCTCGGCCCACACTTGCGTGGTTGCCGGTTCCATGTAACCTCCGAAAATCATCGGGTCCACTGGCCCGCCGCTCTTCGACGCATCGATCACGACTTGGATGTTTTCTTCCGGAGCAGCGAAGGCCGTCATATCTTGTTGCAAAATGGCGGCTCCTGCCACTGAAGCCGCCAGGAATTCACGTCGATTCATTTGCATGTCATATCTCCTTTTGTTCCGCTTGCTTGGCAGGTTCAATAAGCGCCCCATTCAGTCGGTGCCAGCTGCGTTGCAGTTCTTCATGGGATCGATGATCAACCATCCGCCCGCGCCGAGCGCTGAGATGGAGGCAGCGGCAACGAACGACATCTCCCAGCCGATGTGGGCGGCAATCAGGGGAGTGAGAGAAGCCGAACAAGCTCCGCCTAGCTGGCCGCCCATATTCATGATTGCGGAAACCACGCCGACGTTTTCTCCGGCGATATCAGCCGAGACAGCCCAGAAGCCGCTCTGAGAGATGTACAAGACACCCGCGCCGCAGGCAAGAGTCACTCCGGCCGTAGCGACGCTATGAGCGCGCGATCCCGTGACCAAAAGAATTGCCGTAAGTCCGAGCGACAGAGCGGGCAGCAGGCACCTGCCCGCACGCAGGCCAAACCGGGACGCGATCCAATCGCTTACAGTGCCTCCCCCGAGGCAGCCGATTGTCATCGCAATGAAGGGCAACATTGAGAAGATCGCGCTGGTCTTCAGGTTGAGGCCACGCACTTGCGCCATATAGATGTAAAACCATGCGAAAAATATCCAGGCGACATAAACGAACGCAAAATAGCTCAGGGTCAGGCTGAAGACGTCCTTGCTCGTGAAGATCTTCGTCCAGGGAATTGAGCGTTTGGCGTCGCGCGGGGGTTCGCTTCGAACGATGGAGGGATTGGACTGATTCTGTTCTCCGCCGATCAGGGCCTTTTCCGCTTCTCCGACAAATGGGTGTTGCGCGGGGTTGTCGCGAGCCGCAAGGTACCACACCAGGCTGACCACAGCATCGATCGTGGCGCTGAACCAGAAAGCCGCTCGCCATCCGTGACGCAGTATGATCGCAGTGACGATTGGAGGCGTGAGTCCTGCACCAATGCCAACCCCGGCGAAGACTAATCCATTTGCCTTGCCGCGCTCGCCCACAGGAAACCAGCGCTCGACGAATTGACTGGCAGCAGGATACATGGTGGCCTCGCCAACGCCCAGGCCAAAGCGCACCAGCACCAATACGGGCAACGCGTCGCGCAGCGTTGGAGGAACGAGCGCCGTTAAGGCAGCGAAAACACTACACCACGCGATGCCGAGACTCAGGACGTAGCGCGGACCAATCCGCCTGGCAAGCAGACCCGTGGGAACTTGAAAGATGGCGTAACCAACGAGGAATGCGCTGAAGACCCAACCCAGATGCGTATTGTCAATCGCATACTCACGGCTGATATCAATGCCTGCGACGGAGATATTCGTTCGGTCAAGAAATGCCACTGCGCTCATGACAAATAGCAAAAGCACGAGCAGGTAGCGTATGGGTGGAAGGCTCCGATGACGGTGGTTCGAATTCACATGCATCCCTTGCCCATTTCCTACTCCGACTTACCTGTGACAAGGCTCTAGCTGGAACAGATGAGCATCCAGACGTTTTCCTCTGAGATGCACATCCCACACGTTTGTCACGTGGGACAATCCTACCGCATTAGGAATGTGAGGGATGACGCAGTCTTTGCCAGGCAGAAGATCACCCTGATCCTCCCAACCCGAATTCGAATTGGAGCTAACCGTGGGGTTTAGTTGCAGAAACCGGCTCTCGACGGTGGAGACTGCTTAAATTCGTTCAGAAGCCGTGCAGTTTCCAATGTTTCGGCCGCGCTGCACGGCTACCGAGTGGCCAGGTCAACTGCAATCGAGGGTCAGAACGTGATATGGCCAACCAGTTCGACGGTACGGCCACCTTCGCCCACGGACGTGATCTGCGCGTGGTGACCGGTGCCGATGCTCGTATCAGGTTCACCGAACGATGGATGGTTGACGAGGTTGGTTGCGTTCGCAGCCAGGTCGAAATTGACCCGCTCGTAGATGCGGAACGTCTTGCGGATCGATCCATTGATGACATGGAGCCCAGGTCCGTAAACGTCGTTGCGGTGGTTGTTGCCGAAGGTGCCCGCGGTCGGCGTTGCGAATGCAGCGGGGTTGAACCACTGGCCGATGGTTCCACTCGAGCCAGAGGCCTTGGGGTTTCCGACCTGGTTCGGATACCACTTGAAGCTGCTGGCTGCCGTGTTCTCAAAGGAGTTTGAGGGATTGGCCATCACAGGCGTGATGGGATGACCGCCTTGACCAACAAAGGTGAGCGACATCGTCCAGCCGCCGACGGCTTCGTCGAGCAGAGCGTTGTTGTTGAGGAACTGACGGCCTCTTCCAAAGGGCAGATCGTAGGTTCCGTAGGCTTTAAACATCTGGCGCGTATCGAAGTTCGACGCGCCCCAGTTGGCCCGTGGGTTGTAAGCATCCTGCCAGACCGTTGCTCCTTGCAGAGATCCCCAGCCAGAGGAGTCCTGGGCATCGGTCATGTGGGACCATGTGTAGTTGACGTTCATCGTCAAGCCGTTGGCAAAATTGCGCGCCAGCACGGCCTGCAACGCGTGGTAAACCGAAGTGGCCTGAGTTGAGAATGTGCTGATGGCCTGATATTCCGGATAAGGCCGGCAGCTCGCGCCATTGCAACCCGTCGTGGTGTCATTCGGGCCGAGATTGGCCTGTGGAATCTGGTTGGCGTCCCGGTTGTAGAGCAGGTTCGTCCCGTGCGCCCCGACGTAGCCAAGGTTCGCCACCATGCTGCCGGTAAGCTGGCGCTGCACGGTGAAGTTCCAGTTGTACAACTTCGGGATGGGCTGGTTGTACACCATCATGTTGACGTTCTGGCCGTTGTAGGCCTGCGGTGACGTGGGCGAGTTCACGTAGAGCGTGTTGACGCTTTTCCCGGAGGCTCCCTGCGGGTTCTCGTTTCCGGTGCCTTTGAGGAATGCCACAGGCTGAATGCCACCGGTGGAATCGCTCTCGCTGCCGTTTTGAGCCACCGCGTTACCCAGGCAGCAGCTTGCGTAGCTGTCTACGTTCCATGGGAAGGTGTACATACCGAAGCCAGCGTTCAGTTCGGTCTTGGTGTTCATCTGATAGGCAACGCCTACTCTGGGCAGCCAGTTGTTGAACTGATTCTGCTGCAGACGCGTCCTGCCGTTGGTGTGAGTCGCCCCGTACCACATGCCGCCTCCGACACCGGTGGCGGGATTGGTGATGGTGGTATCGAAAGAACGCATATTGTTCGAAGGATCGGTCCAGCCGGTTCTTCCCTCCCAGCGGAGGCCGAGGTTGACTGTGAGCTTGGGGCTCATCTTCCAGTCGTCCTGCACAAAGAAAGCCGGGAGCTTCTGCCTGCCGTAGTAGGTGGGCGTGACGCCGGCGTTCCAGTTATTGGCGTAGCCCAACAGGAAGTCAGCGTAGGCGTCGCCGCCGGTTGCCAACGTACCCGAGTTCGCCTGCTGGGTATAGACGCCGGTGAACCCAAGGGTTGCCGAGTTGAGGTTGCCCCACTGCGTTGAGTCGGCGCGGTAGAGATCGATTTCACCGCCGAAGTGCAGCGAATGGCGGCCGCGAATCATGGTCACCACATCGGACTCGCTGAAGATATTCTCGCGGTAATTGGCCTTGCTCGGGGAGTTCGGGCCGAGACCGTAGTAGTTGGTGATGTTGATAGTCGGCATGATGTCGTACTTGGCATATTGCAGACCAATTTTGGCCGGCCAACCCTGACCGATGGTGGGGGACTTGAGCAGGTCATACTCGCCCATCCAGCCAGACCGCGCCTCGTTGATGGTGCGCGAGCTGAAGGTGTGAACGTCGGAGAGCTGGCCGCTCATGTTCTCAACGTCGACGATGGTCGCGTTGAGCGGGAAGACAATGCTGACAGGCTTGAAGGTAGTGGGGAAGTTGTAAGCCGCCGACCCGGTCAACCGGTTGTTGTTCGTAACGTCTGCGTCGAAGCGTCCGAACCACTTCTGCTCGGTTGAGGGGGACGCCGGCAAGAGGTATGTGTAGTTGTTGGTTTTAAAACTCGTCTGAGGGTTGCTGGGATAGAGCGCCTGGATGGCCTTGGCTACCGGATCGATAAGCGCAGCAGGAATCTTGTTGCCGTTTCCGTACTCGCTGGCGAAGGATTGGCGGATCACGTTTGAGCCGCTGACGACCTGCGTTGTGGGATCGTAGATGGTATTGGTGAACCCGGTGAAATCGCCCGTCTGCATGGCATTGGTGGGCAGGGTAATCGTCGTGACAGACCCGGCGGAATGTTGGATCCGGTGTTCCCAATCGATCAGGAAGAAGATCTTGTTCTTAATCACAGGGCCGCTGGCCTGCCAGCCGAAATTGTTCAACTTAAGGACAGGAACCTTGCCGAAGCCGAATCCATAGCTCGCAGCGTTCAAGGCGTTGTTTTCGAAGTAATCGTAGCCCTCACCGTGCCAGGTATTCGATCCGCCCTTGCTGATCTGGTTGAAGATGATGCCGCCGGTGCCGTACTGCGCTGAGAAGTTGGAGTCGCTCATCTTCACTTCGCCGATGGCCTCGAAGATGGGCGTATTGATTACGTTGTCGCTCATGGGCGAGCTGATGGTGGAACCGTCAAGCATCGCCGTCGAAAACGGCAAGCTTCCGTTCGCAGCCGTTCCGCCCATTCCTGGGTTTTCAGCATTTCCAGTGTTATTGTTCCCGGAGACGCCGGGCAAGAGGGCAAGGAATCCCTGCCAATCGGGGTTACCGGTCTGCGGCATTGTCTGCAGCGCTTCGGTTCCAAGGGTTGCCGATTGCTCGGCGCTGGTCGTCTGCAACAGCGGCGCTTCTTCGTTCACCACCACCTGCTGAGTAGTTTGCCCCACGCCCAACTGCACGTTCATGCCGATCTGGCCGACTTGCAGAACCATCGGGCCGCGCTGCAAGCTCTGGAATCCTTCTCTGCTGAATGTGATGGTGTATTGATCGTTAGCGACGATGGGGCCGCTATCGTAAAGTCCAGCCCCATTCGAGGTGAGGGTGCGCACCGTGCCTTTGTCGATGTCCTTGATGACAATCGTCACACCGGGGACGACCGCCCCGGAAGGGTCGGTCACCGAACCTGTCACGTCTGCAGAGTTGGTGGCCTGACCCCAGGCTATGCCACCACAAAATGCAAGAAGAGCCACAAGAGCTCGCGTCCACACTTTCATATTTGCCTCCAAGGGGATTTTTGCTTCTCAAGCGAGGCCAAAATCGCCTCTGCCCAATAACTTCGATCAGGCCCGAATGTGCGAGGAAAACGCTTACTCTAACCAGCTAATTGTCGCCTTACCAAAAACAAGGGCATGCTAGCCTAAAGAAAATCTGACTGGCAAGTGGTATTTTTCGAATATTCGTATCGGGAAATTCGATATATTTGTTTCTTCGAATCGATTTAAGCGACCAAACTGCGTGGTTGTGAATGGTGAGGTCATGAATTCAACACTCGATCAATGGGAAGTTTTGGAAGCTGTTGTCCAGTTAGGCAGTTTTGCTGCTGCCGCACAGACGATGAACCGCTCACAGTCGACGATCAGTTACGCGATTTCATGCTTGCAGGAGCAATTCAAAGTTCCCCTACTTGAAATGAAAGGGCGCAAGGCGCAACTGACTGAAGCGGGCAAGGCGTTGCTGGCGGATGTAGAACCGCTCCTCAGTGGATTTAGAGCCCTTGAGAAAAAAGCTGCGTCTCTAGCCGCTGGAGGTGAATCCGAGCTTCGCCTCTCGATTGATAGTATCTTCCCGAATGAACGGTTGTTCGCGGCTCTCGCGGAATTGACTCGCTTGTATCCCTATATTCTTCCGCAACTCCATAAGAGCGCTTTTCTTTCGTCGGTACAAGAGTTTCAAACCTTCGGCGCCGATTTGTGTATCACCGGCCTGCCCGCGCGCGAACACTTCATCAAGCCCATACTCGAAATAAGAATGCTTGCCGTTGCCAGAGCGGATCATCCACTGCACGCCGTTAAGCGTCAACTAACACGTCTGGATCTGATTCAGCGTGTGGCCACAATCATTGAAGGCGCAACCGGCCCGGAACCAAAACGACAACCGCATACCCCGTCGCAGAAATATGTAGCCGTGAACACAATTGAGGCAGCGATTGAAGCTGTGCGTAGCGGCATGTGTTTTGGCTGGCTTCCGGTGTACCGAATTGAGCCATATCTCAGCTCGGGAGAATTGGTGCGACTGCGGATGCCGATCGGAGGTGAACGGTTGGTGCGATTGTTCCTGGTGGCCAAAGACATTGATTCGACGAGTCGCGAAAAGAATTACATCGCTGATCTCCTGGGTGCAAACCGCGATTTGGAAATGCTTTGACGGAAGAAACGGGTCCACCGAGTTGCCAAGCTGTGTCGACCTGTGTTTCTGGCAAATTCTGGAACACTTGGCGTGACTGGGTAAGTCTCACCCGGCGAATTCAAATTCAATGTTCGACTTCTCCTGGAACACATCCGGCGCACGACAAGGTGCGGCCAATTCCTCTGTTTGAGCATGCGAAAAAAAGGCTGCTTGCACCGGAGTACAAGCAGCCTGCTGCAATGATGTCGATACCGTCGGCGGATCAACTGAGGATGATCTTGCGCGCTTCACCTTCCGGATCGTTGACCATTCGGCATTCGTTGTCCCACACCATGGTCTTGTTGGTCTCCGGGTCAGACGGTGTCCAGGTCAAACCCGGCTGGCCGGGGTTCCCTGTCCTAGCGAAGCTCGCCCACGCGGTCGCCATCTTTTTCGCCAGCAACTGCGCTTCAGGTGTGTTGCCTGTTCCTTGTTCGCAGCGCTTGGTGTTGTCGAAGCAGAACTGAAGATCGGCAGTGTGCCATGCGCCGGGAATGCCGTCGAGAATCGGCGTTTGCCAGGTGAAGTAATAGGTGTAGGCAGGCGCCGCCTTCAGTTCATACTTCAATCTGGCCATTTTCACGACGTTGTTGCGCATAGAGAGGGCATTTAATCCGAAGGTGCCACTGCACATATACGACAGCGTCTGGATCTTCTTCTGTGGATACGCCTTCTTCAGCGTCGAGACGACGGCCGTTGCCTTGTCATCGCCATATATTTTGGCGAGGTTGGCATGCCACTCTTCCTCAGTGGGGCGGGAGAGCATGTGGTTGCCTTCTTCGCTGACCGAACCGATCAGCATGGGCACGTTTTTGGATACGTCCGGCGCAACATCGAAAAACGATCGAACGTTGATGTTCTTGTCGTCAACGCACGGCGACCAGCCTGCGCGCGGCGGTCCGGGAGCAAACGGTCCCACCATGCCCCGCATCGGCGGATTGATCTTTTCGAGCGCTGCGTTTCCAGCGGCCATCAGCTGCGACCACTCCATCTTCTGCAAAGAGGCAATGTCATTCGGCTGCAGCCCAAGGTCCTTCATGACCTGGCGTGCTACTTCCTTCTGTTGCTCCTTGGTGGGGATGTTGCCACCGCCACCGGATTGCGCTGCAGCGCGATGGAACAGCCCAACTGCTGACGGCATGCCCATCAAGGTTGTCACCTTGGATCCGCCGCCCGACTGGCCATAAATCATCACCCTGTCCGGGTCGCCGCCGAAATTGGCGATGTTCTCATGAACCCAGCGCAGTGCGGCAACGAGATCGGTCATGCCGACGTTGACAGAATCTTCGTAGGCGGAACCGCCGATCTCGGAGACGTCGAAGAATCCAAGGATGTTAAGGCGGTGGTTGACTGATACCTGCACGATGTCGTGATAGCGTGCCATCTGCGCACCTTCGTGCGAAGGCAGTTCGTAAGACGACCCGAAGGTGTATCCTCCCCCGTGGATGTAGAACATCACGGGGCGGCTACCAGACAGGCTGGGTGTCCAGATGTTGAGCTTGAGCATGTCCTCGCTCTGGTAGCCGTCATCCCAGTCCTGAATGAATGATTGCTCGATTGCCCAGTCGTGGAGTCTTTGAGGACAGTTTCCTCCGTAGATCAGAGCCGGATACTCGTCGTTCCATGGCGCAGGAGGCTTCGTTGCCAGCCAGCGGTTCTCACCGGCCGTGTTCTGGCCGTAGGGAACGCCCTTGAACGTGAAAACTCCTCCATCAAGAAAGCCGCGCACCTTGCCGTATTGCGTGCTTGCGACTGCAGTGCGCGGCGTGCTGCAGTTTCCGGGTTCCTGGTGAACAGCGGTTTTGGTACTGTCCATCGCGCGGGCCGGCTTGCTTACGGCAATTCCCATGCCCGCCGTCGCCGAGAGCAGCAGTGCCTCACGACGGGTGAGAAGGACGCGGTCTTCAGAATCTGATTTCGCCATTGCATCTCCCTTCCTCTTTTGTTTGCCTTTTGTGATTACAGTCATGCGTAGCCGATGAATCAGCTCATGAGGATCTTGATCAGTTCCCCTTCAGGGTCGTCGACCATGCGGCATTCGTTGTCCCAGACCATGGTTTGGTTGCGAGTCGGATCGGCATGTCGAGTTTGCCCTCTCTATTTCATGTAGCCCATTTCCTTGTAGTACCTTGCTGCACCAGGATGAAGTGGGACGTCGCAGGGAGCCTTCCAGACGTTGTGGATGTTGTAGGAGAAGTTCTGGTTGGTCCACTGCAACTCGTCCTGGTGCTCGTCCATTGCCCGTGCAACATCGTACGCAAAACTGTCGGGCACATCGGCCCGAGTATAGATCACCGTTCCGTTGCGCACGATGGTCGGAATGGTCCGTTCGACACCGCGCAAAAGGCCAACTGGGATGTAACCGCGGTAGGCGAGCGGATCCTGCGCCAGCTTTGACAGCACCGGTTCCGGAATATCGAGGTAGTTGAGATCGAAATGCTGGCTCACCTGGTACAAGACGTTCCACTCGGGCGCCGAGGAGAGAGCGCCACCCTGAACGATGACGTCAAAGTTATTGCGATCGGCAAAAGTATTGCCAACGTAGCCTCCCGCACTTGTGATCGAGTCCACTGAAAGTCCGTAGTAGCCAAGAATTTCCGTTACCATGCGGTCGTTGCGCGACGCATAGATTCTGACGGGCCAGCGTTTTTCCTTTATTTGCGATAAATCCGTGATCCCCGTTTCAGCCCTAGCCGCCACGATCAAAAACCATGGCGACTGGATGTTCGCAATCAGACGAAGGTTCTTCATCGACTTGTCGTGCGCGTAAGATCCGGTGCCGTCAAATGCCTGACACAGAAACGATTCCGCAGTGGCGCCGAAGTCCACGGGACCGAGCCCTGGCTCATTGGGCGGGGCCATGGCTACTGAAACGGCGGGGTCTTTCTGATACGGAGGCGGAAGCTTGGCTCCAGAGACGATGCGCGGTGCGGCGGCCGCGTTGCAGTTTTGACAGATTTTCACGTCGTAGCCGTAGAACTTCATTGCGTTTTGGACGACTTGCGCCATCGCGCCCCAGGGGCAGAGCTTGCATGCGCCGCCAAAGACGGGCTTCTTGACCGCGATCCCAGTGTTGTAGACGACGCCGGACTGGGCCCCCGTCAAACCTATCGTCACCAACACCAGCGCAATCAGACCAAGAACCTTCAACATCGTGCCACCTCGTCTTTCGCGGAGGTCTGAGAATAGGCCTTTGGCAAAAGCTGCTTGCACCGGGTGCAAGCAGCTTTTGTTCGCCTGTTGAGGTTGTGCGGACAGTCAGGCGTTGGATCAACTCAACAGGATCTTCCGCAGTTCGCCCTCAGGATCGTCGACCATGCGGCATTCGTTGTCCCAGATCATGGTTTGGTTGCGAGTTGGATCGGCCGCCGTCCAGGTCAACCCGGGCTGGCTGGGATTTCCAGTTGCAGCAAAGTTTGCCCATGCTGTGGCCATCTTCTTAGCTAGCACCTGCGCCTCGGGCGTGTTTCCCGTGCCCTGTTCGCAGCGCTTGGTGTTATCGAAGCAGAATGCGAGCTCGGAGGTATGCCACGCGCCGGCCACTCCGTCGAGCATCGGCGACTGCCAGGTGAAGAAGTACTGATAGGCGGGCGCTCCGCCCTGTTCGGATTTCAACTTCGCCATGCTTACCACATGGTTGCGGCCACCGAGCCCGGCAACACCGTAGGACAAAGTCCGGATGGCCTTTTCAGGATGCGCCTTCTTCATTGCCGCAGTCAGCGCGGTCGCCTTTTCGTCTCCGAATGTCTTTGCCAGGGTCTCATGCCATTCTTGCTCGGTGGGATTGGAAGCCATCCTGTTGCCTTCTTCGCTGACTGAGCCGATCAACATCGGAATATTCTTCGACACTTCAGGAGCGGTGTCCTGGAAAGATCGAACAGCAATGATCTTGCCGTCAAGAGTCGGCGACCAGCCAACGCGCGCAGGAACGCCAGGACCAGACGGCGGCCCAAAGAAGATTCCTCCCATCTGGGGGTTCATTTTCGCTGCGACGGCGTTTCCGGTCTCAAATAACTTGGACCATTCCATCTTCTGCAAGGCGGCAATGTCATTGGGAGCAATTCCTAGTTCCTTGATCACCTGGCGCGAGAATTCCTTCTGCTGTTCACCTGTCGGGATATTGCCTCCCCCGCCTGATTGGACCGAAGCGCGATGGAAGAGTCCCGCCGCGGACGGCATACCCATCAAGCAAGTTACTTTGGATCCGCCGCCCGACTGGCCATAAATCATGATTCTGTCGGGGTCTCCGCCAAAGTTGGAGATGTTGTCACGAACCCACTGAAGTGAGGCAACAAGGTCAGTCATCCCGACGTTAACGGAATTCTCGTAGGGAGAACCGCCGATCTCGGAAACATCGAAGAAGCCGAGAACGTTGAGGCGGTGGTTAACTGTGACCGATACGATGTCGTGATGGCGCGCCATTTGGGCGCCTTCCTGCGAGGGAAGCTCGTAAGATGAACCGAAGCTGAATCCTCCGCCATGGAAATACACCATGACGGCGCGCCTGCCAGTCAGACTGGGAGTCCAGATGTTGAGCTTGAGCATGTCCTCGCTCATGTAGCCGTCATCCCAGTCCTGCAGAAACGACTGCTCGATCGCCGTGAAGTTATGAAGATTCTGAGGGCAGTTTGCCCCATAGATGAGTGCCGGATATTCATCCTTCCACGGCACCGGAGGTTTTGCCGGCAGCCAGCGGTTTTCACCACCCGTGTTCTGTCCGTATGGGACGCCTTTGAAGGTCAGCACGCCGTCCTCGACATAGCCGCGCACCTTCCCGTATTGGGTCTTCGCAACGGCCGATCGCGGCGTACTGCAACTCGCCCCCGCCGCCTTGACCGTGGTCACGCCCGAACTGGACGCCGTTGCGGCCACCGCCGCCACACCTGCTGTGGCCGACAGAAGCGCCTGGCGACGACTGAATCCGAGACTGTTTTCCGAATCCGACTTGGACATCTTGACTCCTCTCAGGGCCGCCGGCCCATTCACTGCAATCGAGCTCGACCCTTGACATAAGGATGTACGG